>WNFH01002383.1_pt1 | contig 13117 bp, 10 predicted proteins | sample 5400411 | NCBI WGS metagenome assembly WNFH01 (sample SAMN13153347, study PRJNA577476) | soil metagenome | isolation source: 200 cm saprolite under Douglas fir tree site 2 hole 3 | place: USA:California | collected 2015-04-18
CTCGCCGAGCGACGCATCCCCTTCCGCGTCCTGGTCCGGGACGCCTCGCGGCTTGGGTTTGACCCCGGTGCCGCCGATTGCTCGGTGTTCGTGGGCGACTTGACGGACTCGGGAGCGCTCGAGAAGGCGATGCGCGGCGCGAAGCAGGTGGTCCATACGGCGGCGCTCGTGAAGATATGGGTGCGGGATCGGCGCGACTTCGAGCGCGTCAACGTGATTGGATTGAAGGAACTCTTGCGCGCCGCCGCCGATGCCGGCGTCGAGCGGGTCGTGTACACCTCGTCGTTCATTGCCCTGGGGCCGTCTTCTGACCCTCGAGCGGGCGAAGAGCTACGGCACCCGGGACCGTTCGCAAACGAATACGAGGCGACCAAGGCGCGCGCGCTTGCCTGGTTGCGCGAAGAAGGCTACCGGCAGTTCCCCGTCGTGACCCTCCTCCCCGGAGTGGTTTACGGTCCCGGCCCGCAAACGGAGGGCAACCTGGTGGGCGGAATGATCGAACAATATCTTGCCGGAAAATTCCCGGGACTACTCGGGTCAGGCGAACAGCGCTGGAGCTTTTCGTTCAACGAAGACGTGGCTGCGGCGCACCTTGCTGCGCTCGAGAAGGGGTGTCCGGGCCAGGAGTACCTTCTTGCGGGCGACAACAGGCCATTGAACGACCTTTTCCGGATCCTTGCGGAGCTTTCCGGCATCCGGCGGCCCGTCCGCCACCTGCCGCTCGTCCTGGGGAAGCTCGTGGGCGCGATCGAACTGGCCAGGGCCGAGTTGTTCGGGCGCCCGCCTCAACTGACTCCCGGCGTCACTCAAATCTTCAAACATGACTGGGTCTATTCAAGCGCGAAAGCGGCGAGGGAACTTGGCTACCGCGTGACCCCGCTTGAGGAAGGCCTGCGGAAGACTCTCGAAGCTCGACATGCCTGATCTTTCTTCACCCGCGGCTCCATCTGCAGTCGCCCGTGGACGCCCCCTTTTTTCGAAGCGCAAAATCGTCCACATGTCCATGCTCATCTTCGCTTTCCTCCTGCCCTTTCTCACCTGGCCGCAGGCTGCCGGGTGCGCAGGCCTCGCTCTGTTGTTCAATGTTTTTATTCTGCCGCGACTGGGAGTGGACCTTCGTAAACGCCCCGCGTCGGCAAGAGATGACGAATCGCAGTCTTCCGCTTTGTCAGGGGCGGAGAACGTCTGGACAGGCATTGTGATTTATCCAGTCTCAGTGCTGGTGCTGATTCTCCTTTATCGAAACAACATGCACATAGTGGCCGCGGCTTGGGCCATCATGGCGCTCGGGGACGGGATGGCAAGCGTTGCCGGGGAGACGCTGCGAGGCCCTGCGCTCAAATGGAACCCGGGGAAAACATGGTGGGGACTTTTGGGTTTCGTCGTCGCGGGGTCAGCCGGGGCCTATTTACTGACCCGCTGGAGCAGTCCATCGCTGCCGGTCGGTAAAGCGTTCGTTGTGTGTGTCGCCACCGCCGTTGTAGGAGCAATGGTTGAAAGCCTGCCCATCCGGCTGGATGACAACCTGTCGGTCCCGCTTGTCTCCGGCGGGTTCATGTTTTGCGCTTACCTGGTCGAGCGTTCGGCGCTAGCCGGCAACCTGCCTTACCTTCGCAGGCGGATTCTGCTCGGCATCATCGTGAGCCTGCTGGTCGCGCTCTTGGCCTGGCGGCTCAAAACGGTCACTCGCTCGGGCGCCGCGGCGGGATTCCTGATCGGTGTGGCTGTGTACTTGGGTTACGGCTACAGGACATTTTCGATTTTGATCAGCTTCTTCCTGCTCGGCTCGTTTGCCACTTTGATCGGCTATGGCACAAAAGCATCCCGAGGCATTGCTGAGGCCGGGGGCGGCGCTCGGACCTGGCGCGAGGCCCTGGCAAATGGCCTGGCGGGGGCCTTCTTCTCCGTTCTCATTGTTACCACCCATCAAGAGGGCGCGTTTCTTGCGGCCATGGTGGCGGCGTTCGCCGAAGCTGCCGGAGATACGGCCTCGAGCGAATTCGGTAAGTGGCTTTCCGACCGAGCCTATTTAATTACCACGTTCCAACCGGTGCGTGCCGGTGAAAACGGCGGCGTCACTCTGGCCGGGACTGCGGCGGGAATCGTGGCCTCGGGGGCGGTTGTCGCGCTCGGCTATGCGCTCGGGCTTGTGGGGAAGGGCGGCGCGGCGCTGGCCGTCGGGGCCGCATTCGCCGGGAACCTGCTGGACAGCCTGCTCGGAGCGACCATCGAGCGGCGGGGCCTGGTCACGAACGGCATCGTAAATTTTGCGGGCTCGAGCTTTGCCGGCGCGCTCGCCCTTGCCTTGAGCCCCAGGTCTTGAGCAGCGTAGGCTTGAAAGATGGACACCGATGAGGACGTTTGAAGAAAAGCTGGTCGAAGCCGGGCAGTGGCCGTTGCGGGCCTCGGGCATCGAGACGCTCCAGGTAAATTTGGGCAAGCTCTGCAACCAGACTTGCCGGCACTGCCACGTGGATGCGGGGCCGACGCGCGCCGAGATCATGACCCGCGACACAGCGGAGCTGGTCATCGGCGTCCTGTTGTCGTCGTGCTCTTAGCGTTCGCCAACGGGTCGAACGACGTCTCGAAGTCCGTGGCAACGCTGGCCGGCGGCGGACCCGTCGGAGTCCTCACCGAAGACTGCGCAAGGGCGACTTGGGAGACAACAAAAGAGAATTTCGTTTACAAGGTTTGAATCCGGGGACTAGAATGTCCCGTTAGGCCTTCTGTTCGCGACTGCCTCCGAACCGTTCCGCTCATGCCGTCGACGCGCGCTATTTATCCAGGGTCTTTCGATCCGACCACGAACGGCCATCTCGACTTGATCGAGCGGGGGAGCAGGCTGTTTGACCAACTGGTTGTAGCGGTGTTGACGAACATCGAAAAGGAGCCGCTCTTCGGCGCGGACGAGCGCGTGGAAATGCTCCTGGACGTCACGCGGAAGATGAAAAACGTCGAGGTGGACACATTTTCCGGCCTTCTGGTGGACTACGCGAAGCGGAAAAAGGCGGATGCCATCCTGCGCGGCATCCGGGCGTTTTCCGACTACGAGTATGAGCTCCAGATGGCGCTGATGAACCGCAAGCTCGAACCGAAGGTCGAGACGGTCTTCTTGATGCCCGCCGAGTCCTACACTTACGTGAGCTCTCGGCTCGTCAAGGAAATTTTTCGCCACGGCGGCTCGGTGAAAGGCCTGGTGCCTCCCGTGGTTGAAGAGCGATTACAGGAAAAGGTTTTTCCGAAGAAATTGTGAGGCCAGCGATCATGCAATTTTCCGAGCGCATCTCCCGCATTTCGGTTTCGTCCACTCTGGCTGTGGTGATGAAGGCGGACAAACTCAAGGCGAGCGGTGTGGACGTGGTGGACTTCGGCGCGGGCGAGCCGGACTTCCCGACTCCCGAGAACATCAAAAAGGCCGCGGCTGAGTCTTTGCAGCAGAATTTCACCAAGTACACCCCCACGGGCGGAATCCGCGAGTTGAGGCAGGCCATCGTGGACCGTCACGCGCAGGACTTCGGCTCGAACTACACGATGGAAGAATGCCTGGTGACGGTGGGAGGGAAACAGGCGATCTTCGAGGCGATTGCCGCCACCGTGAATCACGGCGACGAGGTCATCCTGCCGGTCCCCTTCTGGGTCTCCTTCATGGACATCATCCAATACGCGGGGGGCCGGGCGGTGCTGCTCCAGACCCGGGAAAGCGAGAATTTCGCCGTCCGGGCCGAGGCGCTCGAAAAGCTGATCACGCCTCGCACCCGCATGATCGTGGTCAATTCGCCGAACAACCCGACGGGCGCGGTCGTGCCTCCCGAGGAGATGGATAAGCTCCTGGCCCTGGCCGCGAGTCACAAAATTCTGCTGATGTCCGACGAGTGCTACTGTCACTTTTTTTATGACGGAAGAAAGCCTTTCTCGCTCGGCGCCTCGAAGGACAGGGAAAACCTCCTCATTGTGGGTTCGCTCTCGAAGACCTACGCGATGACCGGATGGCGCATCGGCTTTGCGCTGGGCCCGGCGAAGCTGATTGCCAACATGCTCAAGCTGCAAAGCCACTCGACTTCAAACCCGACTTCGTTCGCTCAGAAAGGGGCGGTAGAAGCCCTCCGCGGGCCCCAGGATTCGGTCCGCATCATGCTCGCCGAATACCAGTGGCGCCGCGACCGGATTGTGGCCGGCCTGCGCGCAATTCCCGGCATCCGGTGCACCCTGCCGGAGGGGGCGTTCTACGTGTACCCCAACGTCGGGGAATTCCTCAAAAAGGACGGCCTGGCGGACATTACCGTCCTGGCGGAGAAGCTCCTCGAGCAAACGCACGTGGCGGTCGTCCCCGGCGCCGCCTTCGGGACCAGCGACCACATTCGAATCTCCTACGCAGCCTCGCGCCAGCAAATCGAGGAGGGTTTAAGACGCCTGAAGGAATATTTCGCCAAGCTCTAGGCGGCCTATGGCGCAGCTTGACACTCCGCTCCAGCTCTCCCCTGTTCTCAAGCCAAAAATCTGGGGCAGAAAGGACCTGGCCCCGCTCTTCACGGCGCCGGTAAGTCCTGGTTCCCAAAATTCTCCCGCGGATCCTCGATCGCCGGGGCAGGAGCTGATCGGCGAAGTGTGGATCACGGACGACGCCTCCCGGTTCCTCAACGGGCCCGTGGCGGGATTGACTCTGGCCGAGGCGTCGCGGAAGTACGGACCGGAACTCCACGGGTCGCGCTGGAAAGACCACCGGTTCCCCATCCTGGCGAAATACATTTTTACGAGCGATTGGCTCTCGGTCCAGGTCCATCCTGGCGACGATTACGCCCGGGTCCACGACCCGGGAAGCCTCGGCAAGTACGAAATGTGGTACATCGTCGGCGCGGACCGCAGAGCAGACATCTTGCTGGGGCTGAAACCGGGAGTCGATAAGGACACTTTGAAAGCGGCCTTCGAAAAAGGGACTTCCAAAAACCTCTTGAACAGATTCCACCCCAAGGAGGGCGAAGCGATCTTCGTGCCGCCAGGGACGGTCCACGCGCTGGGGCCGGGCCTTGTGCTCTTCGAGGCCGAGGAAAACTCGGATTTGACTTATCGTCTGGACGACTTTGGCCGGCTTGGGTTGGACGGGAAGCCCCGGCCGCTCCATCTGGAAAAGGGACTGGAAGTGACGCGAGTGGATTTGCCGGCCCTGCGCGATTTACCGAGGGTTGCCTTCCGGTCGCCATTCGGCCTGCGCCGGTTCGTTCTCGCCAGCCGGTATTTCGCCGTGGAGGAGCTGACCGTCCAAAGGATTGCGTCGTTTGAAGGGCGCGAAGAGCGGGCTGAAGTCCTTTCAGTCCTCGAAGGCGAAGGGCGCGTCGAGACGGATGCGGGCTGGCTCGCATACTGCACGGGAGAGACCTGGCTGATTCCTCCGGGCGTGTCGCGTTACCGGCTCGTCCCCAGAGAAAAAACGCGACTGCTCAAGTTTTATGTTCCCGATCTCGACAAGGACTTCCGCCGCCCGCTGGCCAGGCGCGGTGTAAAAGCGGCAAAGGTCAAAAAGCTGGTCTTCGACTGACGGACTGATGCCGAGAGACGCGGTGTTCAATCACGTATATGCAGTCATCATGGCGGGAGGCAGCGGAACGCGTTTCTGGCCCCTTAGTCGCCGAAAACAGCCCAAGCAGCTTTTGGAGCTCTACGGGCGCGGGACTCTGCTCGAGCAGACGGTGGCCCGGCTCAAGGGTTTTATTTCGCCTGCGCGGACCTACGTATTGACAAGCCGCCTCGTGCGGGACGAAGTCTGCCGCCGGTTGCCGATGGTCCCGCGCGCGCAGATCGTGGCTGAGCCCGTCGGGCGAAATACCGCGCCCACTATCGGTCTGGCAGCGCACGAGGTCCTCCGTCGAGACCGGCACGGAGTGATGGCCGTGCTCCCGTCGGACCACGTCATCCTCAAGCCCGCGGCATTCCGCCGGGCGTTGCGGAGCGCCTGCCTCTGGGCTGCCGCCGAGGGGAACTCCGTTATCCTGGGACTCAAGCCCACGCGACCCGAAACAGGATTCGGGTACGTGCGTCTGGGACGGCTCGAGGCGCGGAGGCGCGGCGAAAAGATTTACCGGGTACAGAAGTTTACGGAAAAGCCGCCGCTCAACCTCGCTCGGCGCTATGTTGCGTCGGGCCGCTACCTTTGGAATGGCGGGATGTTTATTTGGCGAGCTTCGACGCTGATTTCGAACCTCGAGCGATTTAAGCCTGACATGGCGAGAATTCTCGAACGCATCGCATCCGCCGGCGGCGTGCGCGCGCGGCGAACGCTCGACCGGCTCTACCCAAGGCTCGAGAAGGTCTCGATTGACTACGCGCTGATGGAAAAAATATCCCGTGTCTACGCCGTGTCGGCGGACCTCGGCTGGAGCGACGTCGGAAGCTGGGCAGTGGCTTACGACCTCAACCAAAAGGATGGCGAGGGAAACGTGAGGCCCCGGCACAGCCTCTGCCTTGGCTCGGGCGGGAATATCATCGTCTCGCCCAAGAAGTTTGTGGTCACAGTGGGCGTGCAGGACCTGGTCATTGTGGACGCAGACGACGCAATGCTGGTTTGCGCGCGCGGCCGGTCCCAAGATGTGGGAATAGCCGTCCAGGAGCTTGAACGGCGCGGTCTTGAAAAACTTCTCTAGTGCCGTTCCAACTATTTGGAGCTATTTCCGTGAACAGCTCTTTCGAGCATTCTCGAAAGGCTTCGGCTTAAGCATTTCGGCACATTAAGTTGGAACGGCACTAGGAGTCCGCGGCCGGCGCTGACACAGAGTCATTCCCGCAAGCGCCGGGTCGAGGGCGGCCCTTCTCGGCTTCGAAAACGCGCCCCCTATGAGAACGACCATCAAGTTCGGCACCGACGGCTGGCGCGGCGTGATCGGTGACGACTTCATTTTTTCAAACGTCCGCCTCGTGGCTTCCGCCATTGCCGAATATGTGCGGAGAGAGGGAAAGCCGGAGAAGGGGCTGGTCGTCGGCTGTGACACAAGGTTCCTTTCCTCCGAATGCGCCCGTGCCGCGGCAGAAGTCGTTGCCAGCGCCGGCATTCCGGTGACCCTGGGCGACCGCCCCACGCCCACACCGGCCGTCAGCTATGCGGTGGTCGCCCGCAAAGCGGCCGGGGCGATCATCATCACGGCGAGCCACAATCCTTACCGCTGGAACGGCATCAAATTCAAATCGCCCGAGGGAGGCTCAGCGCCTCCGGCGATCATCCGCCGGATTGAGACCTATCTCGCCAAGGCCGGCGGTTCCGGCGCGCGCGCCCGTAAAGGGAAAGCTGCCAGCATCGAGACCACCGATCTCGTCCCGCCGTATCTCGACCGGCTCAAAAGCATGGTTCAACTGGAAAGGGTCCGCGCTTCGGGCCGGCGATTCGTCATTGATCCTATGTTCGGCGCGGCTCGCGGCTGCATCGCCAGGCTCTTTGATGAAGCGAAGATCTCCTATCGCGAAATCCATTCCGAACACAACCCTCTTTTCCCGGGCTTGAACCCCGAACCGATCGAACCGCACGTGGGAGAACTACGCCAGGCGGTGCTGGCGGGCGGCTTCGACGCGGGACTGGCCACCGACGGCGATGCCGACCGAGTGGGCGCCATCGACCGTAACGGGGCCCTGGTTGATTCCCACAAAATCTTTTCGATTTTGCTCAAGCACCTGGCCGAGGACCTGAAGCTGCGCGGCGAAGTAGTGAAGACTTTTTCAACCACCCGGATGATCGATAAGCTCGCCCGCAAGTACGCCTTCCCGCTTCACGTGACGCCGATCGGCTTCAAGTATATCGGCGAGCTGATGCTCACGCGTGACATCCTGATCGGCGGCGAAGAGAGCGGCGGCATCGGGATCAAGGGCCACTTGCCCGAGCGGGACGGCATCCTGAACTCGCTCCTCCTGGCCGAGGTCGTGGCGGATAAGGGATGCACGCTCGGCGAACTCGTCCGAGAACTGAATGAGGAATTGGGCCCGCACTATTACGACCGCGTGGACCTTGAAATCGAGCTCGCAAAAGCCCATCGCATCGTCCAGCAGGTGGGCCGGAACAAGATCAAGAGCGTGGCGGGGCTGGAAGTAACCGGCGTGGACGACCTGGACGGCGTCAAGCTGATCTTCGGCGAAACGGCCTGGCTGCTTGTGCGAGCTTCGGGCACTGAGAATGTTTTGCGCCTATACGCCGAAGCGCCCTCGCCCGAGCAGGTGAGGGCCCTGCTGGACGAAATGTCTGCCTTCGCACGCGGTCGCACGGGCGTGAATTGAGCGAGCCGCTGCCGGTCGAGCTCTCGGGGCGGACCGTCAGCGGCCAAACAGGAAATTCGTAGTTCTCTGTTTTGCGGACGGGGTACTTCCCGGACACACGGGGATCAGGACTTCGGAGCGGCGAGAATTTTTCGGACTCCGTCCAGGACTCCGTTGATGAATTCGACGGAGTTTTCCCCGGAGAACCGCCGAGCGATTTCGAGCGCTTCGTTGATCACCACGGCGGCGGGCGTCTCCGGGTGATGGAGGAGCTCATAGAGCGCCACGCGGAGGAGGTTGCGGTCCACGGCCGCCATGCGCTCGGGACGCCAGTGCTCGCTCTGCTCGCGCACCAGGCGATCGAGATTTTTGATTTCCCCGACCGTGCCCTCAAATAGGGTGCGCGCAAAATTCGCCACTTCCGGGTCGAGTTTTTGGTTTTTGAGAAAGGTCGCAATGACGTGTTCAGGCGGATGTTGTCCCATTTCCCACTGGAACAACATCTGGAGCGCGAGTTCACGAGACTTTCGTCGAGAGGCCATCCGAGTCCAAAGGACTTAGAAGAGGACTGACTTTCCCAAGTTCATTTCGCGAGCTTGTTTCCGAGCAGCAGGCTATTTCCCCTCAAACTTCGCGGGTCTCTTTTCGAGAAAGGCCCGCGTCCCTTCCTTCATGTCGGCCGTGACGCACAACAGCCCGAAGAGCGTGGCCTCGAGCAGCTCGCCTTCCTGGAGCGTCATCTCCATGCCGCGGTTCACGGCCTCCAGCGCGAATTGTACGGCAATCGGGGCGTTCGCGGTCATTTTCTCGGCCAAGCCGCGCGCGGCGGCCGCCAATTCTTTGGCCGGCACGACCTGGTTCACCAGCCCGATCCGATAAGCTTCCTGAGCCGTCACCTGCTCTCCAGTCAGGATCATTTCCAGCGCGCGACCCTTTCCGACCAACCGGCCTAGGCGTTGTGTTCCCGCGTAACCCGGCATGATGCCAAGCTTCACCTCGGGCTGGCCGAAGCGGGCGTTCTCTGATGCGACGCGGAGCGTGCAGGCCATCGCCAGCTCACAGCCCCCACCGAGCGCGTACCCGTTCACCGCGGCGATGACCGGCTTCGCCAGGTTCTCGATAAGGTCCAGAATGTTTTGCCCACGGACCGATTTCTCCTTGCCCTCGAGAGGGGTTTGGACCGCGAGCTCGTTGATGTCCGCTCCGGCCACGAAGGCTTTCTCTCCCGCGCCCGTCAGGATAACCGCGCGGACCTCCCGATCACTTTGCAGGGTCAGGAAGCAATCGTTCAGTTCTTCGAGCACAGTTCGGTTCAGCGCGTTGAGCTTTTCAGGACGGTTCACCGTGACGGTGGAGATCCCGTCGCGCTTGTCACAGAGCAAGGTTTGATAGGTCATTTTCCGACACCCATTCGAGAGCGCGGCGCCGCGCCGCGACTCTAGCGTTCAAGCTGCTTGTTGGCTTTCGGATTCTTCGGGTCCGAGTGATCGTAAAACCCCTTACCGGACTTACGGCCGTACAGCCCCGCCAGGACCATCCGTTTCATCAGCGGGGGCGGCGCGAAGCGCTTTTCCCGATATTCGTTGAAGAGAATTTCAGCAATATAGTAAGTGGTATCAATCCCGACGAAATCGAGCAGGGTCAATGGTCCCATGGGATGGTTGCACCCGAGCTTCATGCCCAGGTCGATATCCTCAATCGTGCCGAATCCTTCTTCCAGAGCGCGGACGGCGTCAAGCAGGTAGGGCACGAGAAGACGGTTGACGATAAATCCCGCCCGGTCCGAGGTGAGGATCGAAGTTTTTCCGAGCTTTCGCGCAAACGCGAGGGCGAGGTCAACCGTCGCCCGGTCTGTCACCACCGTCTTCACGACTTCGACGAGTTTCATCAAGGGCACAGGATTGAAGAAGTGCAGGCCCAGGAACCGCGGCCCGCGCCGGGTGGCGGTCATCATTTCCGTAATAGAAAGTGAGGAAGTATTGCTGGCGAAGACAGCCACCGGCTGGACGAGCCGGTCGAGTTCCGCGAAAAGTTCCCTCTTGAGGGGGAGGTTTTCCGTGATGGCCTCAATCACCAGGTCGCAGTCGGCCAGGTCTTCGAGTCTCAACGTGGGCTTGAGGCGCGCCACGGTTTGAGATTTCTGCTCGCCCGTTATCGCGCCCTTCTCCACGAACTTGTCGAGAGATTTTTCGATTGATTCCAGGCCCTTATCAAGGAGTGTCTGCGAGACCTCCCGGGCGACCGTGGGGAAACCGGCCATCGCTGTCACTTGGGCGATCCCGGACCCCATCAGACCGCAACCGACGACGCCCACTTTCCGAATTTCCATCGCTTAACTCCTTTGATACGGGGGATTCAGCCGGGAGGACGGCAGCCCGAGGCAAGCGGCTGGAAGTTTTAACGCACCAGCATTCAATCCTCGCTCTGGAGTTGCGGGGCTCGATCGCGAGGGGCCGGGCGCCGGTTCTCCGCCCCGAAGGTGACGACTCAACTCGAATATCCTTCTTGTCGTCCTGGGGCCTTCAAAATAAGAATCGCCCGAGGATGGATGGTCAATTTCAGGGCTGGTCCCGCGCTTCAAATGTCGAGAGGAGGACGCGCTTACCGCCTTCTTTGCGCGTCTGGGCAAGCGCGGCCTCAAGCCGGTTGATCACCTCGGTGACGCCGTCCACCGCGTCAAATTCGGGCCCGAGCGGGACGTCGCATACTGCGGAACAAAAGGCGTGAGTAGCGGCGCCGTCCAATTTTACCTGTGCCATAACTCCGCGCAGCTTTTCGACCGCGAGACCCCCCTGCGGCAAAGCCGTGTCCGGAAATACCACGACGATGGAGTACGGGCTGTACCGGATTGCGACGTCGTTCTGTCGGAGGTTCGTCTGCACGGCCTTGCTGACCTCCCGGAAATACCGGTGCACGCCCGTGTCACCAAGAGTCTTGACCAGGCCTGAGGGATTGGCAGGCTCGAGCAGGCAAACAGACAAGGGCTGGCCCAGCTCTTTCGCCCGCTGCGCTTCCGCCAGCAGACAGTCAATATAGGAACTCCTCGGGAGAAGGCCGGTCTCTTCATCGGAACCGGAGAGCGAGCGCACCAGGCGCCTCAGCTTGGTGTTATTTACAGCGATAACAATTTGTGTTCCAATTGCCTTTAGGAATAACGACTCTCCAGCGGTCCAGGGGCGATTGCGGTCGCACTGCTGCACGAGCAGCATTCCCGCAGGTTGTTCGCGGTCGATCAAAGGGAGGGCCAGGAGCGACTTGACACCGAGCTTCCGGGCCTCAGCCAGGACTGGTGCCAGAATCGGCGACTGGAGCGTGTCTTTGATCGACCACCCCTCCGGGTTACTCGCTGCCTGACGCATCAGGGCTGCGTACAGCTTGAACACCGCGGCGATGTCCGAAGGAGAAGCGGCGGGGGCGCAGTATTCGACGGCGAGGGCCGGAGCGCGCTCCGGAGTGCCGAGGGCCCCCCAGCAGCGGCTGGCATTCAGGGCGCGCCCGATTTCGTTGACGGCGACTTGGGTCACCCCCTGGGGCGTCGATTCGCGGTAGATGTGGCCGGTGATTTCCGAAATCTTTCTGATCTCCTCCAGCGACCGCGCCGAGGGCGCGTGGCCGGCCGCGGCCGCAACGGGGAGGGAAGGGACAGGCGTGGGAGTGAATCCCGCCGACTCGTAGAGCTCGCGGAGTCTCTTGTTCTTCTCCTGGGCTCCCGGATAAAGCCGGTCGATTTTCTCCAGGGTCTCCTTCAGCTTGGCCGGGAGCTGATACTGGTGGTACATCTCGCCTTCGACGATCAGTTCGTCGATGGAGTCGGTCTCTCGCAGTTCCGAGGGTCCGCGGGCGGTTTGGCCGTAGACCGCCGCGCTCGATCCCGCCGACACCTCGACGCGGGATTGGATGTTTTTGTACAATACCGCGTCGATGTGGCCTTCCAAGTTGAGCAGCCGGTCGTTGTGGCCTTCGCCGTACGGGTCTACGTCGATGATCCTTTCCAGCGTATCGGCAGCTTTCTGGTACTGTTCGCCGGACAGGAAAAGGTTGAAAAGCCGGGTCAGCGATCGCCGCAGTCCCATCTCATCATTCGATTCGTTGTAGAGATTGGCGAGGGCCTCGAGGACAGCCGGATTGTTTTCGTCGGCTCCGTAAACCTTCTCGACGACCTTCAAGAGATCGTCCCTTTTGCCTTGCCGGACGAGCTGGCCTTTCAACTTTCCCACGATCTCCAGGGCCTTTTCGACCTGGCGGCTCTGCGCCATGCGGTCAACCAGCTCGAGCAGGATGTCAATCTTTTCCGGCCGGGCCTGGTAGAGCTTCCAGCAAAGCGGTTCTGCCTTCACCTGCTCGCCGGTCCGAAGGTAGGCTCTGGCAAGGAGTTCGAGAATAGGGAGATCGTCCGGCTTGCGCTGGGCGACCGGCTGCAGCAGCGCGGCTGCTTCGGCCGCGCGGTCTTTTTTCAGGAAGACCTCGGCCGCCGCAATGGATACAGTCTCGTTCTGGCGGTCGATGGAGTGGGCGCGTTCGATGAGCTCCGCCCAGCGGTCCTCCCGGCCGGCATTTTTTGCCAGTTGGGCTGCCTTCAAAAATGCTGCGGCTGAAACTTTCGGCTGGCCCGCGCGCGCCGCCGCTTCGCCGAGAAACACCTGCGCGTCAAGGTTTTCGGGGTCGAGCTTGAGGATGTGTTGCAGGCAGGCCATCGCCGGCGCCGAGTCTCCGGCCTTGCGGTAGATTTCGAAGGCTTCGCGATAGGTCTCGAGGGCTTCCCCTTGCTTCTGCGTCTTCTCGAGCAGCGAGGCGAGCTTCATCAGGGCGTTCACTTCGTGTGGAGCGCTCTTCAGGGCCTTCCGGCACGTCGCGACGGCCTTCGCCAGGTCGTCGCGCTTGATGTAGA
>WNFH01011143.1_pt1 | contig 13103 bp, 7 predicted proteins | sample 5400411 | NCBI WGS metagenome assembly WNFH01 (sample SAMN13153347, study PRJNA577476) | soil metagenome | isolation source: 200 cm saprolite under Douglas fir tree site 2 hole 3 | place: USA:California | collected 2015-04-18
AGACGGCGAACATTGAGCGACGAAGGAAACGACGACGAGATACTCGCTGTTTGGCGATTTCTGCGGCTTCGGCTCGTCCGCCATGCAAAACTTCATATTGCTGTGGCGTGAGAGACGGTGTTTGCTGTGGTGTGATCTGTGAGAGAGGCTGTGTTTGAATACTCATGGTAATCCTCTATTTTCTAGCGCTCGTTGCCAGATGGATCAGTCCAAGCACTAGGAGGCCGGATCCAGGGAGCCAGAGGGAGAGCGCGAAAGGTAGAAAGGTGGGGGGAGTGAGATGTGCTGCTTGCAGGTACTCAACGACCCCTACCCCTAGTATCAGGAGGCCTGGCGTTACTATGTCTGAACTGATGTAGCCACGATGACTCATCCATGCAATGCCTAGTAGCGCCAGCCCAATGGCGAGAAGATGAGCGGCAAGGAACTGGTTGCCAGGAATGAAATGCTGAAAGTTGAGAATGGTGCCTACTCCTAGCAATGTCGTCAATAAACCCGCTAACATGAGGCGATTAGGTTTGAATAGCGCGGCTGTTAGCATGCCAAGCCCAAAGAGCAACTCTCCCAGCGAATAGGAATTGAGTATGCCCAACTTTGCAACTGCGAGGAAGATGACTCCCAGCAAGAGCAACATGTAGGCCTGAAGGCGGTTATTGGTGGTGCGACTGAGAGCACGTACAGAAATCATGGTTCTCATAGGTAATCTCCTTGAGGTAAGTGTAGTCTTTCAGGATCGTGAGAGCATCGGGAAAATGTCGTAATTTTGCTGGTCTATTTGGAACAGTGGGGATTAGCCCTGATAGGTAGAATTACTTACAGTGTTTCTGGGAAGGTTTGGAAGAGAAGTGCCAGGTCTCTTCCAATTACGAAGTTTTTCCGATGACATAGAAAGCGCTGAGCGATTACAATTCCATAGGTGCATGAAGACTTTCGATGATGTGCTGGCCGTAGGGGCGCGAGACGTGCTCGATAAATCGGCACTCTACAGCCTCCGCCCTTGGGAGCCGTTTGTGGCAGGCAGGCGATCAGGAACTTGAAGCGTTCCTATGTGATAAGACCGGAAAATAGAAAGGACCGATTCTGTGATAAATCAGAATGATAAGAGAGAAGAGAAGGTACAAACTATGGATGAGGAGCGTGAGGAAGGCTGGAGAGCTGGTCAACACTTCAGCCGGAGTCTGTTTCGAGCTGGGGTAGGCCTGGCACTGCTGCCAATAAGTGTGCTGCCACCAGAGCCACAGGAGCATTTCAAGGTGGCTGGTCGTGAATTCGCCCACGGGTTGGCTAAACTCGTTCATCAGCTGGCAGATGGTCTCGATGAGATGGCCAAGGCTGCTCATTCTCCACGTACCGACAGGGAAACGGATGGAAACCACGTGTAACTCTTCAGGACTCCTCACCACTGGCGGTGGTTCGCAAGAGGGTTTTTTAAGCGGGATGTGCAGACTGCGTCTGCACATCCCGCAATAAAAGAAAACTTCGGTTTGGCCGGTTTGATTTTGTTGGGGTTGTTGGTGAACAGAAGTTAGATCAGGCCGTGGCGCATGGCAAAGACGGTAGCGGCAGTGCGATTATCACTTTTCGTCTTATTGAAGATGTGGGAGAGGTGAGCGGCGACGGTTTTCGTGCTGAGGACCAGCTGCTGAGCAATCTCGGCATTGGTCAGGCCTTTAGCTACCAGGCACAGTACCTCCACCTCGCGTGCAGACAGTCCGGCGGGATAGGTTATCGGCGAGGTTGTTGGTGTTGTGGTCGGAGGTGGAACTTGTGGAGCCGTTCGGCGCCCCTGAGCGGCGAGGGCCTGCTCCGGCGTCATGGTTCGTCCCTCGGCCCAGGCTGTCTCAAAAGAGGGCGGAGGCAAGCTCGCGCCCCTACTAACCCGGGTTGGTAGGGGCGGTAGGGACGTGAGCTTGCCTCCGTCCGTGCCTCCGCCCTGTTCGGCCAGCTGGGTGCGGGCTGTTGCGACCGAACGCTCATAGTCAGCTCGCTCGATAGGTGGGATGGGTACGCCGATGGCTTCGCGCAGGGACTCCGCCGCTCCCCAGAGCTGTGCCGCCCACTGGGTGCCCTGCTCGGTGGGCAGGTAACCTTGAGCCGCGACGACAGCGGCCAATCCTTCCAGGCCGGAGGCGATGTGCAGTTTATTGCTCACCTCTCTGGTGATGGCCAGGCTTTCCTCGTAGAGTGCGCGTGCTGTTACGTAGTAGGAACCCTGCCTGGGGGGCAGGTATCCCGATTTATCGTGGGACCCCTGGGCGGCAACTACCCGTGCTAAAATGGAGAGTGACCAGCCGGTGTCATGCCGGTGCCCCATTTCCTTGTAGAGCGCCACACTCTCTTGTACCAGGGAGTGTGCAGTGACGATATCACCTTGAATCAAGGCCAGCTGCCCTGAGAGGCACAACGAGGCGGCAATACCTTCCTTGAAGCCGATTTCCTTAGAGAGCGCAAGGCACTCCTCAAGCAGCGAATGGACTCTCGCCTGATCACTTTGAGAGACAAGCAGTACCTGTGCCAATTGGGAGAGGGTGTGAGCAATACCCCTCTTGTTGCCCACTTCTCTGTGTAGAGCAAGACATTCCTCGTACAGGGTACAGGCCTGGGAGTAATCACCCTGGCTGTAGTGCAACAATGCTAAGGTGAAGAGCGGCCAGGCGATGAAGCCCTTGAAACCTACCTGTCTGAAAATGGTCAAGGCTTCCTCTAGTAGAGGGCGCGCTGCTGCCGCGTTATCCTGCGCCCAGGCGACATTGCCCATAAAATAGAGGGAGAACGCAATGCCCGTTTGGTTTCCGAGTTCGCGGTACAGAGCAAGGCTCTCCTTACATAGCGCCCCAGCCCGATGATAGTCGCTCTGGAAGAAGGACAGATGCGCGGCAGAGATGAGCGCCTTCGCTCGCACAAATGCCGCGACCCGGTTACCACCTAGGGATGCCTCTAAAGCCAGCGACCGCTCCAGATAGTTGCGTCCCTCGCTCCAATGACCGCGAACCTGCCAGAACTGAGATAATGCTCCACCCAACCGCAAGGCCATCTCCATGCTACTCCCGGTGTTATTGTACTCAGCCTGGCGACCGCAAGGGTCGCCACTACATTGCTCAAGCAACCAGTGTAGTGCAGTTCGCAGGTTGTCATGTTCTCGCTCTAACCGCTCCAACCAGACGCTTTGTTGTGGACCCGCCAGTTCTGGCTCGGCCACTTCTGCCAGCGCCAGGTAGTAGGCAGCATGAGCATGACGAGTAGCCTCTTCCTCTCCGCTGGCAGTTAGGCACTCTAGCCCATACTCGCGGAGCGTCTCGAGCATTACGAGGCGTGGTTCTTGCTCCTCCTGCTCTGTTTGTTGCAGCAGGCTCTTGTCGATGAGCGAGGTTATGCTATCAAGGAGTAGGACGCGATAAATCGGGTCCCTACGCTCCACCCCGCGGACGCGATAAATCGGGTCCCTACACGCTGCACCGTCAAGAGTGTCACAGATGGATTCTACTGCTTCTAATGTACAGCCACCGACGAAGACGGAGAGGTGCCGGAAGAGTCGCTGCTCTGTTTCATCTAAAAGATTATAACTCCATGCGATGGTATTGCGCAGAGTCTGCTGCCGTGCGGGTGCATCCTGTGTCCCGCTCGTCAGTACCTGCAAGCGATGCCCCAGTCGTGCAAGCAGCATCTGTGGCGGAAGCAGTTTAATGCGGGCTGCTGCCAGTTCAATTGCTAGGGGCAGCCCGTCCAGATGTACACAGATCTCAGCGACGGCACGTGCATTTGCTTTGGTGATGGCAAAGTCAGATTTGATTGCCAATGCACGCTGCAGAAAGAGGGCGACCGCTGCATACTGCGAGAGGGCGTCATCCTGTGGAAGTTGATGGAGGTCTGGTAATGCCAGGGGAGGAACCGGGAACTCGTATTCACCAAGGACGTGTAGCACAGCACGGCTGGTCACAAGGATTTTGAGGTGAGGGCAGGCGACCAGGAGGTCCGAAAGCTTCGGCGCTGCTGCTACCACTTGCTCAAAGTTGTCGAGCAGTAGCAGCAGGTGCCTGTTTTGTAAGTATGCTTTCAGGAGGTCGAGCAGTAGGTGATCTGGGGCTTCTTTGAGTCCGAGCGCCTGGACAGAATATGGAATGACCAGTTCGGGGTCGCTGATGGAGGCCAGTGGGACGAAGCAGACCCCATCGGCAAAGTCATGCAGCAGGTGGCTGGCCACTTGCAACCCCAGGCGTGTTTTGCCAACACCGCCGGTGCCGGTGAGGGTCAGGAGACGCACCTCTGGGCGTCGCAGGAGGGTAGAAGCTGCGGCTAGCTCTTGCTCACGCCCAACCAGGGGGGTGAGAGGTGCAGGCAGGTTGGGAGATCGAACTCTCAATTGGCTTGTCATATGTCCATTTTCGGCGGGGTGTTGCGAGGCAAACACGAGGCGCTTTTCCACGCGGTCATTCACGCGCTACCTCCTCTTTGTAAGGAACGAAGCGAAAAGTAAACTATAGAGCCAAAGACATAGCTAACTATACGCTACGGTGGGTAGAATTTCAACTTTATGGATTGTCGCGTCGCCTTTGACATGGGACAAACGTCGTAATGTGCCAGGCCTTTTCACACGGCGGAGATGGCGTGGTCTTAAGAAGGAAGATGGCTTGCGCTTGCCCCAGAGGCACAGACAATCTCTTTGTAAAGATGTTTTGGTAGCGATGAAAAGAGTGGATTGACGATTTGAGATGCGTCGCTTACCACCAGGTAAAGTCTGCGCCTGGCCCTGGAGATACTGACATAGAGTCTGCGTTTATAACTGAGAAGTATGCGAGAATTGGGATGGCTGCCTAAATAGTCAGCACCAAGCAGGAAGACGGTATCGAATTCTTCGCTCTTTGCGTGATCAATCGTGGTTACGATCAGTCCTGTATGCTTTTGCCCCTCCTCCAGGAAGGAAAGGTGCTGTTTTATTTCGGTAACTGCTGCTGTCACTGTTTTCTGTTGAAGATAGTTCAGCACCTTCTCCACATCCTCTTTTTTCTGTTCCTGCTCGGCAAGTACTGCAATAGGCCCATCATCCATGGCGCGAAGGTCTTCTACGACCTGGCTCACGAGGCTGAGCGGCTGGAAACGAGCTACCACTGTCAGGTGCCTCTGGAGTGCCGCCTCCTGCTCTGGGGTCACGTTTGCCTTTCTAAGTGCTCTATCACTCCTTAGTACCTTGATCAATGGATCGCCTACTGCCTGCGCGCTATCCTTCAAGGTTTTCACTTGCTCGGCGTCAAAGTAAGGCACTATACAGTATCGGAGGAGTTGTTCCACATCCTGATCACGCCTGGGATCAGCAATGAGACGTAAATAAGCCAGGACACGATTCACATGATGCTGCTGATAGAGGGGCCGATTATCAAGTACAGTGAAATCCACCCCTCGCGATTTGAGATAATGCTCCACGTCCAGACTCCAGTTACTTTTCATGACCATCAACGCTACACTGCCGCGATCCGGTTCTGGGATCTGCAACATTTGCTCGAAGGCTGCCTGTACCACGCACTCCAGCGAAGTCATTCCTGCCAGTATACGTTGTACTCCAGTAGCCATATCGTTGCTATCTCGTTGTTCCTCACTTGTTCGAATACGAAGAAGTACGGGGAGTTCTCCACCTTCTCCCTGTGCAGACTTGAGCCGCGGACGCTTGTAGGCCTCTTGATAGTCGCGCACGTAACTGATGAGATCGAGGATGCGCTGGGTAGAGCGGAAATTGATTGTCAGGTGATGCACTCTGCCCTCTCCGCAACTTTCCATGTGAGCGAACCGATTAAATACCGAGGCAGCGCTGGTTTCCTTCACGCGAATCTCTTGATCTCGGTCTCCAAAGGCCAGTACATTCCACTGTGCTGTACATACTTGGAGGAAGAGTTTAGCCTGTGCAGGTGTGAAGTCTTGCAGTTCATCAATGATGATGTATTCGTAGAAGTGCCGGTATTCCTGTGCAATAGTCGGATTGCTTTGGAGAATCGCAAGAGCGAAGAGTATCTGGTCATCGAATGTGTAGCAATGTTCTTGACCCATGAGCCGTAAAAACTCTAGGTATACAGCGTAGCGCAGGGATAGGGGGTACCTCATATCTTTTACTTTGCCCAGGGCATCCGTAATTTGATCTTTCGTAGTAGCCCGAATAGGAAAGATGCCATGTTCGCGCAGCAGTCTAATGGCATCCAGGCATTGTCTTTCCAGTTCGTCGTTTGGTTGGTATGCGCCCGATACCGAAGGCAACTCCAGGTCTTCAGGCCAGGGATCATGTAGCCATGTCCCAGCATGGATGTTCTTCAAAGCTTTACTTACCAGATGCTGCTCTTTCCTTTTGATCTCTTCCTGAGAGCCTTGCAACACCTGGGGTTCCTGCTGGTAGTATAGGGTTCTATCGCCGCGTAGGAGCAGGGAGCGATATTTTCTGAAAATCATTTCACCAAAACTGTTAATGGTAATTGCCAGCACCACGCTACCATCTTCTTGAAGCACCTCGAGCGCTTTAGCAATGCGGTTTTTTGCGCTATGGTAGTGCGTCGTTACCATAATGCGCTCTAGTGGCACCTGCTTGTGATAGACCAGGTGTTTGATGTACTCGATAAGTGCTGTTGTCTTCCCACAGCCAGCAGGGCCTTCGATGAGATGAAAACCGCCCTCCAATTTTATGAGGTCTTGCTGTTGCGCTGTCATATCTGCCCGTAATGCCTGATCAACGTGCTTTACGAGGGGTTGCTTACCGAAGCGCAGCGACTTTAAATTGATCTTGAGCTTATCTCCTGGGGCATACGGCTGCTTAAAGATTACTCGCATGGCCAATCCTATGGAGGGGTCGCTCTTATATTTGAGTAGGCCAAGAGTATCCAGTAGGAGCAGTTGGCGGTGAAGACGCTGTCGATGGCGGTAATCTGGCACAATCTTCAACAGATCGAATTCCTGCCATTGGTCAGTGACCTGCTGTTGTTCTACTAAGGCAAGAGCATGTTTTAACTCAGTAAAAATGTGGTCAATCTTCGCGAAGATGGAAGAACTCTCCTCGATCAAGAGGCGCATCTCATAACGTCCAGGCTGAGACCGACGAACTACGCGAGTAAAGCGTTTAAATAAGCGTGACTCAGCAGCGTCCCTGTATGAAAGGGCTGAGAGAAAATGAAGAAGGTTTAGTTGCAGGACAGCGTTTAGTCGCCGTTTCACACACCATGCTGCCATATCTTCAAATGCCGTCTCGCCTTTCAGGAAGGACCCTGATTGTTTCTTATCTATCTCCTGTATGAGTGCCCTTACCTCTTTCTCGAGACGGGTCACGGCCTCTCTAGCATGGGCAGCATCGCTGGTCCACTTGATACGCCCCTGGCAAGCATAGGTAATAATTCGTCTCTGTACCAGGTTTAGCAATTCTCGCTCAAGTGCGGCTATGGACCATCTCAGATGTGCAGCAAGTTCCTTCAGGGAAATAGTCGTTGTCGTCTCGTCATTCAGTCCAAATATATCAATATGCTGGAAACAATGCAGCAGAGGACGTGATGGTGAATGCTCAGGAAGCAGGTTGCATCGGTCTCGATACTCCTTCTCAAACTTGACCTGCAGGACGTGATGAGCTGTTTCTCCGCGTGCCAGGACTGGTTGACCCCGGAACAAGGTATGGTATTCCAGGTAGTACAGGATCATCCCAATCTGCTCTTCATTCACACCCGCGCGCACTGCAATATCCTGGGCAGTGAAGATCACCTCTTGCTCTGTGTTCATAGTCGGCTGTATCTCTAAACGGTCTACCACATTGTGTCGAAGCTCGCAGAGTACATCGTACACGTCCACGAGTTGATAGCTCGTGATCGTGTTCTTTCGATTCAAGTTTCGTTGCTTGTTCAGGTCTATTGGATGGTAGAGGAGAATACAAACTGCCCGTTCCTGCTCTTCGCCGAACAGTTCATCACGTCCGGCTCGCCCTGCCTCCTGGTAATAAGCCTCTGGCGTTCCAGGAACATCAAAGTGGATAACGAAACCCAGTCGGCGCACATCTATGCCCATACCGAAGGCGTTGGTAGCGACGACAACATCAAGACCATCCTCGCCATCGCTCTTAAAGCGTTGTAGAACCTCGTCCTTTTCTTCTGCTGGCAGCTCAGCATGATATATGCGGACGCGAAGCCCCTGAACACTCCTGGACAATCTCTCAGCAACCTTACTGGTGGTTTTTTTATAGGCGCAGTACACTATGCCTCGTTGTCGCTCGCCTGGCTGTCGATTCCAACGTTGATGTAATCCTGACGGCCCATGTTCGTTAAGCAGATATATCAGGCGTTCGAGTTTAGCCTCTTCAACGACCTCCTCTAATCCGGTATCCATGACTCGTTTTGTTGCATGACACGCCTGACAGACACCCGCGATAAATCGGGGTGCTACGCCTGTCCCCAACTCAAACGTACCACCACACTTACATTTGAGAGGATGCAGAACGATTTGTTCAACCCGGAATTCCAGTTCTTTGCGCTCAGGTGATGCTATGATTATCTCTTCTTTTGGTATTTTCAGTCCCAGCTTTTCAATGATGTCCTGAACTGTGCTCGCTTGATCTGAACGCTCATGTTTCTGATCTTCATAACCCTTACGAGCCGTAGCCGTTAACGCTAGGATGGGGAAAGATCGCTTCGTCTTACCACATACGCGGTCGATCCAGTCCTTCATAGCCAAATAATCAGTGCGGAAGTCGTGTCCCCACTGGCTCAAGCAATGAGCCTCATCAACAACTATAAGGCCGATCTCACGCTGTTCGAGGGCACGCCGCAGGGCAGAAGAGCGGATCTGCTCAGGCGCGATATAGACAATGGAGTAATCTCCGCGTACCAGCCCTTGCAGATACTCCCGCCGCTGGATTGTCGAGATATTGGAGTTGAGCATGATCGCTGAGAACACACCTTTTTGTCGCAGTGCTTCCACCTGGTCGCTCATAAGCGAGATAAGTGGGGAGAATATCAGGGTTACCTTTGGCGGTTCACTTTCGGCGAACAGTAGGGCAGGAAGCTGGAAACAAAGCGATTTACCTCCCCCTGTTGCTGCGACGAGCAGTTGATCCTTCCCTTGGAGTACCCCGCGCACGATATCCTGCTGGGAAACCTGGGCTTTAGAGGTATCTTCCATCTTGAATGGTTTGAAGTTATCGACATCCCAGAACTTCCTTAACATCAGGTGTAGTTCTTCATCAGAGATGTCCTCGCGTGAACTAAAACCGCGCTGTTCTAGAGCCTGCGTTAGTAGCGCGAGAAAGGCTTCTTCGGTTGGCTGCATCTCGCTCGGAACTAGCGGTGGGTAGAGGTCATACGCCACCTCTGCAATATCTTTGAGCATTTCGAAGGTTTCATCGCGGTAGGCCTTTGAGTGGAGGCGGCTATCAAGTACGATATGCATTGCTGCATCTGAGAAGAGGCGCGTCTTTAACTCAAGCAGTGCCTGCGGCAGAAGATAAGCGCTAAAAGGCCCCTCGTGCGGATAGAGATCGGCAAAGATTCGCATATGCGCTGCAACAAGAGGATCTTCCTGGTTGAGGAAGTGCAGCGGTCCGGTAACCTCGATGTCCACTGGAACATCAAGATGTGTGCGCCGCATCCGAGGAGAAACCAGCGCAAGCACAGATCGTTATTGCCTGGCGCCAAATATCTGAAGTCTCCTGGCGGCCAGGTGCATCTGTAGCGCAGGGACATCGTCAATCACGATGAGATGAGCTGAGCTGAGGGAGCATCCTCTTGATGAGCTAAGGCTTGATGAGTAGGCAGCAGGATGTGATGGCCGTTTATAGGGGCAAAGTATGCTTGTTTTGGCGAAGAGGAAGTGGTATGGTGTGTATCGGTCGAACAGCATGCGCATATGAGATCTTTGCGAAGCTGAAGGAGTTCTGGCTGGTCTTTTACAGGCAAGGGCATAGGATAAAGTGTGCTGGCATGGTGATTGTGCGAGGCCTGGTGGAGGCAGAAGAGTAGCAGGCGATAGTCATTATTTGTCGTATGTGCGATAAGTGCGCGTAGCCGGTGCGGACAGAGCAAGGTTGAGGGGTTGGCTGAGACTCCCCGCCATAAATGGACGGGGGTTCTGATCGGCTCCCTCGCAGTTGCTTTCGCCTTTGAGATCAACGCTTCACAGTTCAGGGCCACCTCAGGTGGCCCATCCACGGTCCGAGCTTTCTGCTACCGTGGCACCTGTACTGTTACCATACAGGCCAGCCCTTCGGCTGACTACCTACACGCCCCGCGTGCAAGTAGTGGTGTTTGTGCGAGTCTGACAGACTCAGCGAGTGGTACATCTCGCTCGTTCTTTGGTCAACACGTTCGTGTTTTTACCTGCGGCACTTCGCCGCAGAACCCACAAGCACGATTCAGTTGTCAAGGTACTGAAGAGAGTCTACTACTTTACAAGGGAGATGTCAACATGATATTCTATAGGTATGCAGAAAGCGAAAACTATCCGACTCACGGAACAAGACAAACGAGCGATTGCGGCCCTGCGGGACTACTATGCGTTGTCATCAGACAACGAAACGATTCGGTTTGCGTTGAAGAGAGCATTACGAGAGATCGAGCAGCAAGCCCCGCCCCCGTCACACCCCAAAAGGTAGGGCCATTCATCCCCCAGATGAATCAGGGGGCGCATCTCGGCCCGTTGACTGTAACACATATACTCCGTTTCCAGCCTGCAGAGCTGCAAGCATATATTCAAGTCGTGTGCGTGTGCCCGTAGTGACTAAAGAGCGCCGATCTGGAGGAAGATGTTTGATATATGCTGCCTCAGGATCGTGCAGTTCTACCAGCACATCCCTTGCGCTCCGTAGCGCTTTTTGCATGTTCGGACTGGCAGAGACACCTTGTAAGGAGATAAGAGCATGTGGCGTAGATGGCTGAGGATCCAGCACCCAGGGTAGCGCCTGGTTAGCTGGCACCTTGCGGGGTTGCAGTACAGCCTTGTCGAACGCACTTCCGGGTTGGACAAGTGCCCGTATACCATTGAGAAGTGCATCTCCGCGCTGCGCGAGTTCGTTCCCCAAGACGAATAGGAGTTTACCGCAGGCACGTGCATCTGTTAAAGCCGTATGCCATTGACCTTCGCCCACCTTGATACCATGCATGCAGGAGAGGAGTGAGAGGTTATGGCGCATGTTGTCTGGATAGAGCAACCGCGCAAAGGTCAATGTATCGACGATGCGGTCATCGGAAATGGGAACTCCCATTCCGTCCAGTTCCCTGGCATCGAAATTCTGCATATTATGACCGACAACGAGTGATTCCCCAAGAATGATGCGCAAATCAGCCGCTACTCGTTCTGGCTGCGGCGGCTGTTCGATTACCTCATTTGTTTGTAGCTTCGCTGGCTTGAATGGACGCCAAATGTAGGACTGATATTCTCGAATGATTGTACTTCCTTTCATTCGTACCGCCGCGACCTCGAATACTCGCTCTCCAGGCCTGGCATCTGGTTTCGGATCGACCTCCAGGTCAACAACTACCATCACTGGGAACGCGTAATCTGGATGGACGCGTAGAGCAGGAATAACATCCCAATTGCCTGTACGGAATGCGGACAGTTGAGGAACCTGAAGCCCCAACTGGCCTGTCAGTGTTTTTTTGACGAAAAGATACGACGTACCATATAACTAGAATTCAAAAGACAACTTAGTTCTGGTATCTCATAGATGTAAATTTTGACATTAAGCTGCTGATTTTTTGGCAATTATGCTGTTGATCAAAGGATGCTCTTCCTTGACCAGTTCCCCAGAAATTAGCTTGAGCAGCCAGGGGAGGAAAAATGCCCTGGCCAGGATAATTGGTGAAACTTGAGCAGCCAGGGGAGGAAAAATGCCCTGGCCAGGATAATTGGTGAAACTCCAACAGCTTCATGTCAGAATTTACAGGGATAGCTTGCTCACCAGGATAATTGTTGGTTTTTCGCCATGATAATGGGTGGGTCATGTGTTCCGAATTGATGATCGCTTTCCAAGAACTGAATTGAGAAAGTTTGTTCTTGTGCATTCTACCACTTTTTCCCGATCACGGAAAGTGCGGGTGAGCCGTGTTTTTCCCGCTAGGAAAGAGAGCACGGAAGAAGTATTTTATGAGAGAAGGAAGTCCTTGAAAGCCTCTTGAGACTCCATCGGAAGAGGAAAAAGAGGCTTTGCCGAGTTCTATGGAGGGTTTACGCTAGCTCCTCGGCGTTGCTCAACTCAACACTTGTCCCAAAATACTTCTTTATCATCTTATACATGTAGTGCTCTTTTCTTAGCGGGAAAACGTGTCGGGACCCCGTATGTGGTTTGTCGCTACGCCTGATCTCCCGGTCAATACGCTCTCAGGCTGGCGGAAGAGGTCGGGTCAGAGCATCCTGACCTGACCTCTGAATGCAAAGATCCTCGCTGAACAGGGTATAACCCTTGTCCATTAAAGAGCGGCGCTTTCCCTCGTTGCCCGCGCAGATGGTACGGCGCGCAGCAGGATCCAGAAAACGATGACATGGCTGACCAGCAAGAGCGGCACATATAAGGTCAGGAGGAGCCAGTAAACGCCAAGGTGAAAGAACGGCAGGCCAGTCACCGCCCCTTGGTACATGGCGAACAACAGGTCAGTGATGCCCACCAGGTTGAACAGCCAGACCAGCGGGAGCGCCCATCCTGGCCGGAGCCGTAGCGCGAAGACAGCCAGCAAGGCTAAGCCAGCTGTGAGGAGATCGCCATAAGCAGCAGGGGCGGCAAAGCCCGGCGGCAGCGCTCCCCCCGTCACCTGTGGGAACAGAGCCACTAACCCCGCTGTCCGAAACGTATGGAGCAGGACAAGCGGGAGCAGTGCTTGCATACGTGGTTGCTTTGACAAGCGGGGAACAATATACCAGACCATGATGAGCGTGTAGGAAAGCAGACTGCCCCCCACACTGAGGAGAAATGCAAGTAGGGCATTCATAGGTGTCCTCCTAATAGGTGTATACGCACGTAATAAAGAAAAAGAAGTACGAATGACGAGAGCCGCAGCTGCCGTCGAGAGGTGCGGCGTATATGGTGGGAAGCGGCATGCCGCTTCCGTTTGGTTCACGCCACTGCATACAAGTGTGTAAATCCTAACAGTATCCCCGGCGAAAAT
>WNFH01003945.1_pt1 | contig 13101 bp, 10 predicted proteins | sample 5400411 | NCBI WGS metagenome assembly WNFH01 (sample SAMN13153347, study PRJNA577476) | soil metagenome | isolation source: 200 cm saprolite under Douglas fir tree site 2 hole 3 | place: USA:California | collected 2015-04-18
GGGCGAGCACGCACGCCATGGGCAAGGTTATGTCGCGGCGCCGGTGTTCGGAAATCCGGACGCGGCCAGGTCCCGCCAGCTCTTCATCGTTGTCGCCGGGGCTCCGGTCGATGTCGAACGCTGCCGGCTGCTCGTCGACATTCTCGGACAACGGACGTTCGTTGTCGGAACCAATCCAGCGCATGCCAACCTGATCAAGCTGCTGGGCAACATGCTCACCGGAACGACCCTGGAAATGCTTTCCGAAGTCGTTGCCGTGATCCGCAGGCGCGGCCTCGATCCCAGGCCTTTCATCGATATCCTCACGAGCACGATGTTTGGCGGGCGTGTGCACAAGATCTATGGCGAGAAAATCGTCTCCGAGCGCTACGAACCCGGCTTCCCCCTGCCCTTGGCCCTCAAAGACGTACGTCTCGCTCTTGCGGAGGCGGAGAAGGTATCGGTCCCGATGCCGTCCGTGACCGTGCTGCGGGATCGGTTAATCGAAGGAATCGCGCGCGGCTACGCCGAGCTCGACTGGACTGCCCTCGGCCTGATTGCCGCCGAGGATGTGGCCCTCGAGAAAATGTAAGGAGCTGCACCATGGTCCATCAAACTGACGCCCTCGAGATCGGCATGGAACGGATCGGCATTCCCGGCACGCCGCTCGAAGTGTCACGGGTGGCGCTCGGCACCTGGGCGATCGGAGGCTGGATGTGGGGCGGAACCGACGAGGCGGAATCCGTCGCGACCATCCGGGACGCGATTGAGCACGGCATCAATCTCATCGATACCGCCCCGGTCTACGGGTTCGGCCGCTCCGAAGAGATCGTTGGCAAGGCGATCGCCGAAGGTCACCTGCGCTCGCGCGTGCTCATTGCCACCAAGACCGGCCTGGGGTGGAGGGATGGGAAACCGTACCGCGATGCAAGTCGCGCGCGGATCATGGACGAGGTCGAAGATTCGCTGCGCCGGCTGCAAACGGACTACATCGACATCTATCAGGTGCACTGGCCCGATCCGCTGGTGAGCGTCGAGGAAACCGCCGACGCGATGCATACGCTGCTCAGGCAAGAGAAGATCCGAGCCATCGGTGTCAGCAATTTTTCGGTCGCCCAAATGGAGCGGTTCCGGCGCGTTGCTCCGCTGCACGTATTGCAGCCGCCATATAACCTGTTCGAGCGCGCCATCGAGGCCGATATCCTGCCCTATTGCCGGAACAACAAGATCGCGATGCTCGGATACGGCGCGTTGTGCCGCGGCCTCCTGTCGGGACGGATACGGGAGGATACCGGCTTCGACGGCGACGATCTGCGCCGCACCGATCCGAAATTCCAACCCCCGCGGCTCGCGCAATACGTCGCCGCCGTGCACGAGTTCGATCGGCTCGCCCAGCAGCGCTTCGGCAAGCGCGTCATTCACCTGGCGGTGCGTTGGATGCTGGACCAGGGGATCAGCACGGCGCTGTGGGGCGCGCGTCACCCCGGTCAGCTGCGGGCGGTCGACGAGGTGGCGGGCTGGTGGCTCGATGTGCCGACGAAGGCCGAGATCGATCGTATCCTACGCCAGACGATCACCGATCCGGTCGGGCCGGAATTCATGGCGCCGCCGGCGCGCAGCCTCGCGACCTAGGCGGAGGAATCGGTGACAGATGGCAAACGGTTTCGCAGCAGAAGGGGGGTGCTCGCCACGGCGCTCGCCTGTCCGTCGGCGCCGTCGGTGCAGCTCCAAGCCAGATCATCGGGTTTTCCGCAAAATCGGAATAACGAGAGCAAGACCACCAAAGCGGGCTTAGAGCCCTCTGCGCTACGGATGGGTCGATCGTCGATCCAGCGGCGGACGACTTCGACCCACACAGATACCTCGCGGCGATGACCGTCGAGAACGGAGCACCGGGCCGAGCCGTGCGCTGCGGCAACCCGCGATCACGCGATCATCGGTTGATCAATGACCGCGATGGAGACGACTCACATGGCGGACATGAACGACAGCTCCTCAGTCAAGGTCGCTCGCCGCGATCTGCTCCGCCTATTGGCGGCCGGAGCCGGCGCGGTGACCGCGAGCGCCGTGCCACTCGCAGCCGCTGCGGCGGAGACAGGGAACACCGCCAAAAAAAGCAGGGCTCGGTACCAGGCGAACTCGCCCGAGGTTCAAACCTTTTACCGTGTCAACCGCTACCCGGCGAAGTGAGGGAAGACCATCGTGCTGATCAAGAGGGCACAACGCGAAGCTCGCCGCGGCAGCCTTGCAGCACTCCCGGCCCCAGCAAGTGGCGCTCTCGATCGTCGCAGCTTTCTTCGCCGTTCGGGGCTCGCCGCCAGCAGCCTCGCCGCGCTCGGCACTCTGTCGCCCAGCGCTGTCCGTAAGGCCGAGGCCGGACCGCCACCTCCTGCCGGCGCCAGGGTGACGAGCCGCAAGAATGTCTGCACCCATTGCTCGGTCGGCTGCACGGTCATCGCCGAGGTCGCCAACGGCGTGTGGACTGGTCAAGAGCCGGGTTGGGACAGCCCAATCAATCGTGGCTCGCACTGCTGCAAGGGCGCCGCAGTGCGGGACGATGTCCTGAGTGAGCGTCGGCTGCGGGACCGGAATCGGTGTACTGGTTGGGCTCCGCCAAGTTCACCAATGAGGCCGCCTACCTCAACCGCAAGCTCGCCGCCTTTTGGGGAACCAACAACTCCGATCACCAGGCGCGCATCTGTCATTCCACCACCGTCGCGGGCGTCGCCAATACCTGGGGCTACGGCGCGATGACCAACAGCTACAACGACATCCGCAATGCCAAGACCATCATGGTCATGGGCGGCAATCCGGCGGAGGCGCATCCGGTGTCGCTGCAGCACATTCTCGAAGGCAAGGAGCTCAATCGCGCCAACATGATCGTGATCGACCCACGCATGACGCGCACGGCGGCACACGCAACCGAATATGTCCGCGTACGCCCTGGAACCCACATTCCGACCATTTACGGTTTGCTCTGGCACATTTTCCAGAACGGCTGGGAGGACAAGGAATTCATCCGCCAGCGGGTCTACGGAATGGACGACATCCGCAAGGAGGTCGAGAAGTGGCCCCCCGATGAGGTCGAGCGCGTCACCGGCCTGCCGGAAACGCAGGTCAAGCGCATTGCCGAGATCTTCGCCAAGCAACGGCCCTCAACGCTGATCTGGGCGATGGGCCAGACCCAGTACACGGTCGGCACGGCCAACGTTCGCGCCAGCTGCATCTTGCTGCTCGCCACCGGCAATGTCGGCCATATCGGCAGCGGCGCCAACATCTTCCGCGGCCATGACAACGTGCAGGGCGCGACCGATCTCGGCCTCGATGTGACGACTTTGCCGCTCTATTACGGCCTTGCCGAGGATGCCTGGAAGCATTGGTGCCGGGTGTGGGAGGTCGACTACGACTGGATGCTCTCCCGCTTCGTAAACAAGACGTTCATGGAAACGCCCGGCGTCACCAGCACGCGCTGGTTCGACGCAACCTTGCTGCCGAAGGACCAGGTTGCCCAACCGGACACTATGAAAGCGATGTTCGTCATGGGGCATGGCGGCAACACGATCACCCGCATGCCAGACGCGGCGAAAGGCATCGAGAAGCTCGACCTTCTGGTCGTGTGCGACCCCTATCCGACCACGTGGGCGGTCCTATCCGAGCGCAAGAATGGCACCTACCTGCTGCCCGCCTGCACCAGTTTCGAGATGAACGGATCACGCACCGCCTCCAACCGCTCGCTGCAATGGGGCGAGCAGATCGTCAAGCCGGTGTTCGAGTGCAAGAACGACTACGACATTATGTATTTGCTCGCCCGCAAGCTCGGCTTCGCCGACCGCATGTTCAAGAACATCAAGGTCGAGAACGGCGCGGTCTCGGCCGAGGACATCCTGCGCGAGATCAATCGCGGCGGCTGGTCGACCGGGTATTGCGGTCAGTCGCCCGAGCGGCTCAAGGCGCACATGCGCAATCAATCCAAGTTCGACGTGGTCACGCTGCGCGCGCCGAAGGATGATCCGGAGGTCGGCGGCGAAGTGTACTGCCTGCCGTGGCCGTGCTGGGGCACGCCGGAGTTCAAGCATCCCGGCACGCCGGTTCTCTACAATACCAATCTGCCGGTGAAGGAAGGCGGCGGCACGTTCCGGGCGCGCTTCGGCGTCGAGCGCAACGGAGCGAGCCTCCTCGCTGACGGCTCCTACTCGCAGGGCTCGGAGCTCAAGGATGGCTATCCCGAGTTCACCTTGGCCGTGCTCAAGAAGCTCGGATGGGACACGGATCTCACGCCGCAGGAACTCGCGGTGATTCAGAAAGTCGGCGGCAACACTCCCGACGCTGTCTCGTGGTCGATCGATCTCTCCGGCGGCATCCAGCGGGTGGCGATCGCGCACGGTTGCAGTCCCTTCGGCAACGGCAAGGCGCGCACCGTCGCCTGGAATTTGCCGGATCCGATTCCGGTCCACCGCGAACCGATCTATACGCCGCGCCCCGATCTCGTCGCCAAATATCCGACGCGGCCCGATGCCAAGGAGTTCCGCGTGCCCAATCTCGGCTTCAGCGTGCAGAAGGCGGCAGTCGACAAAGGCACGGTCAGACAGTTCCCGCTGATCCTCAGCTCCGGCCGGCTGGTCGAGTATGAGGGCGGCGGCGAGGAGACCCGCTCCAACAAGTGGCTGGCCGAGTTGAAGCAAGACATGTTCGTCGAGATCAATCCGGCGGATGCGGTCGAACGCGGCATCAAGGACGGCAGCTGGGTGTGGGTCACCGGGCCCGAGAACAATTCGAAAGCGAGGATGAAGGCGCTGGTCACCGAGCGCATCGGCAAGGGCGTGGCCTGGATGCCGTACCATTTTGCCGGCTGGTTCCAGGGCGTCGATCAGCGCAGCAAATATCCGAAAGGTGCCGACCCGATCGTGCTCGGCGAGAGCGTCAACACGCTCACCACATACGGATACGATCCGGTAACGGGCATGCAGGAACCCAAAGCCACGCTCTGTCAGATCAGGGCGGCGTAAGGAGGCCGTGGACCATGGCGCGGATGAAGTTTCTCTGCGACGCCGACCGCTGCATCGAATGCAACGCCTGCGTCACCGCCTGCAAGAACGAGAACGAGGTCCCCTGGGGCATCAACCGAAGGCGCGTCGTCACCATCAACGACGGCAAGCCCGGCGAGCGCTCGGTCTCCATGGCTTGCATGCACTGCACCGACGCTCCCTGCGCAGCGGTCTGCCCGGTGAGGTGCATTTTCTCCACCGATGACGGCGTCGTCCTCCATTCGAAGGATCTGTGCATCGGCTGCGGCTATTGCTTCTACGCCTGCCCATTCGGCGCGCCGCAATATCCCAAGCTCAGCAACTTCGGCTCACGCGGCAAGATGGACAAGTGCACGTATTGCGCCGGCGGCGGCGGGTCGGAAGTCCCCGGCAGCAGCGAGGAATACAAGAAGTACGGCGCCAACCGCATGCTCCAAGGCAAGCTGCCACTGTGCGCCGAGATGTGCTCGACCAAGTCGCTGCTCGCCGGCGACGGCGAGATCATCGCCGAGATCTATAAGGAACGGGTTATCAAGCGCGGATACAACTCCGGCGCCTGGGGCTGGATGACCGCCTATCACGAAGGCATCGCGGTGTGACGTGCCGGATCGGCCGCGAGCCTTAACGGGCTCATTCTTGTTGGCCGTGCTCCGCCATGCAGGCTCGATACGTGTAAAGCTCCCAATTACCCCACGTATGCTGGATGTATCGCCCAGCAAGGACGCTGCACGCGTGAATGGCCGCCGCGCGCGCCGGGCTGATCTTGACGCCGCTTCCTTGCGCGTAGCTGGGCGATGCCAGCGCGGTCACCGCGAGCCCCAAGGCAAGTGCTGCCAGACGTTTGTTCAAGATAGCCATCACGAGTCTCCTTCCAAGAAGCGCGCCCCTCGCAGCACTCATCTGGGCTTTGGCGGAGAGCTCATTTGATCCATCTTGCTACGAAACGAATTAACTCTTGGACATGTTTGCAGGCAGGGCGAAAGCCGGCTGACGCACTGGCCGCCTGGCGACCAAGCGACCGAAAACGACAAGATCGCGCAAACCGGAGCAATCAGGATCGAGAGCGGTTGAAGTCCCTCTGACAATCTGGCGCTGTCGCGGTTCCCGACGAGCGGCTCGAAGCCGTAGCCGGAGACCGGCTCGGATCGATCGGCCGGTAGGAGCAATGAACCATGGCTGGACTGGCGGCGCGGCTACGTTTCATCCTCGCCGCGCTGGCGGTTTGCGGCCTCATTGCTCTCTACGCGCCCGCCCATGCCCAGCGGCCGTTAATCGATCCGGACGCGAGCGTCGTGAATGAACAGACGCTGCTGCGACAATCTCCGCGCATTGAAGGGCAAATCGACCAGCTCGACGAGCGAGAGCGCGTCCTCATTCAACCCGCCGGGCGGGTGTGGGATCACTTTCACGAAGTGACGCTGTATTGGCTCGGCGCGATCGTGATCCTCGGCACGCTTGCCGCCCTGGCGGCGGCCTATTTCGCCCTCGGACGGCTCCGCATCTCGGCGGGACGATCGGGACGCAAGGTGCCGCGCTTTAAGGTGTTCGAGCGGTTCGTGCATTGGCTCACGGCGGTCTCGTTCGTCGTTCTCGGCATTTCCGGGCTGAACATCACCTTCGGAAAGCACCTGCTGCTGCCGCTGATCGGCAATGACGCGTTCAGCGAGTTCTCGCAAGCTGCCAAGTATGCGCACAATTTCACGAGTTTCCCGTTCGTGCTCGGCCTCGTGCTGATCGTCGCGATCTTCATCAAGGACAACATCCCCGACAAGATCGACATTGAGTGGTTCAGACAGGGCGGCGGATTCATCAAATCGAAGCACGCTCCGGCGCGCCGGTTCAACGCCGGCGAAAAGCTGGTGTTCTGGGGCGCCCTCGGCGCCGGCGCCGCGGTTTCCGTATCCGGCTATCTGCTGCTATTCCCGTTCTACGTCACCGACATCGCCGGGATGCAGATCGCGCAGGTGGTGCACAGCGTCGTCGCCGTCCTGTTCGTCGCCTTGATCCTCGGTCATATCTATATCGGCACGCTTGGAATGGAGGGCGCGTTCGAGGCCATGTGGACCGGCGAAGTCGATTTCAACTGGGCGAGGGAGCATCACGACCTGTGGCTCGAAGACGAGCTCGTGAAAGGCCGGCCCGGCGGGCAGCCGAAGCTGCCATCGGCAACACCGGCCGAATGAGCGTAATGACCTCCGCCACTCACCGATACTCGTTCGAGGATTGATCGCATGGATCTCGACCCGCTCCTTGTCTCGCGGCTGCAATTCGCCTTCACCATCATCTTCCACATCATTTTCCCGACCTTCACGATCGGACTGTCGGCCTATATCGCGACGCTTTGCGTGATGTGGATGCGCACGGGCAAGGAGCACTACCGTGTGCTTGCGCAGTTCTGGACCAAGATCTTCGCCGTGTCCTTCGCTATGGGCGTGGTGTCGGGCATCGTCCTGTCCTACCAGTTCGGCACCAATTGGAGCCGATATTCGGCCGTTCTCGGCAACGTCGTCGGGCCGATGATCGGCTTCGAGGTCGAGGTCGCCTTCTTCCTGGAGGCCACGTTTCTCGGGTTATTGCTATTCGGCTGGAACCGGGTGCCGCCGTGGCTGCACACGCTCTCGGCCATTGCCGTTGCGGCCGGCACGCTCATGTCTGCATTCTGGATCCTGTCTGCCAACAGCTGGATGCAGACGCCGGTCGGATACGAGATGCGCGACGGCATCGCCTACCCCCTCGACTGGCTGGACATCGTGTTCAACCCGAGTTTCTTTTATCGCCTCCCCCACATGGTGACGGCGGCGTATCTAACGACGTCGTTCGTGGTGCTCGCCGTGGGGGCGCGCTATGTCCTTGCGGGCAAGCATCTCGAGCACGGCCGCACCATGGTCCGCATGGCGGTCGGTTTTGCCGCCATCGTCGCGCCATTGCAGCTCGTCATCGGCGACCAGCACGGCCTCAACACTCTCAAGCACCAGCCGATGAAGATTGCGGCGATCGAGGCGCATTGGGACGGAAGCCTCCCGGGCGAGCTCGTGCTGTTCGCCTGGCCGGACGAGAAGGCCGAGACGAACCGCTTCGCGGTCACCATCCCGCACGGCGCTTCCATTATGCTCACTCATAGCTGGGACGGTCTATTTCCCGGCCTTACGAGCGTCCCGCCGCAGGATCGGCCCCCTGTGCTGCCGCCCTTCTTCGCATTCCGCGCCATGGTGGGCATCGGCTTGTTGATGATCTTGACCGCCCTCACAGGCGTTTGGTTGTGGTGGCGCGGCCGCTTGTTTTCTACGCGGTGGTATCTCTGGCCCGCGCAGCACGTCTGGTGGCTCGGTTTCGTCGCCGTGATCTGCGGCTGGATCGTCACCGAGACGGGCCGGCAGCCCTGGGTCGCCTATGGGCTGCTGCGAACCGCCGACGCGGTCTCGCCGCTCGCGGGTCACACGGTCGCCACCACGCTCGTGCTGTTCGTGCTGGTCTACGGCGTCGTGGGGTCGATGGGCCTCTATTACATCAACCGCCTGATCATGCGGGGACCGGATGGTCCTGCGATCGAGCCCCCCAGCGCCGGAACGCCGCGGTGGCCAGTAGAGCCCGGACGCAAAACTTCCGCCGAGACAGCATTGTCCATTCCGGTTCCGAGTGAACGCATCACGTGAGGCTGCCCCATGGAATCCTATCTACCGGTCATCTGGGCCGCAATCATCGGGCTCGCAGTCGCGATGTACGTGATCCTCGACGGGTTCGATCTCGGCATCGGCATACTGTTCCCGTTCGCGGAGACCGACCGCGAGCGCGACCAGATGATGAGTTCCGTTGCGCCGTTCTGGGACGGCAACGAGACGTGGCTCGTGCTCGGCGGCGCCGGCCTGATGGTCGCCTTCCCGCTCGCCTATTCGATCATTCTGCCGGCGCTCTATCTGCCGGTCATCATCATGCTGCTGGCACTGGTCTTTCGCGGGGTCGCGTTCGAGTTCCGCTGGCTCGGCGTGACCAGCAAGCCGCATTGGACCTTCGCGTTTGCGGCCGGCTCGGCGCTTGCGGCCTTTTGCCAAGGATTGATTCTCGGCGGCCTGATCCAGGGCATCAAGGTGGAGAACGGCGCATTCGCCGGCGGCGCGTTCGATTGGGCGACGCCGTTTGCGGCGCTATGCGGCCTGGGACTGGTGGCGGGCTATGGCCTGCTGGGCGCCACCTGGCTCGTCATGAAGACCGATGGAATTGTCGCCGGTCGCGCAAGGATACAGGCAAAGCTACTGCTGCTCGCGGTGCTCGCCTTCATGGCGATCGTGAGCATCTGGACGCCGCTCGCCTTCGAGCGCATCGCGGTGCGCTGGTTCTCGCTGCCGAACATCCTGTTCTTCTGGTGGGTTCCGGCGGCGACCGCGATCGTCGCATTCGCGGCCTGGCGCTGGCTCGAGACCAAGCACGACGTCCTTCCGTTCCTCGCAACAATCGCATTGTTCCTGCTGGGCTATCTCGGGCTGCTGATCTCGAATTTCCCCTATCTCGTGCCGCCGTCACTCACGATATGGCAGACAGCGGCCGCGCCCGCGACCCATATTTTCATGCTGCTGGGCACGCTGGTGATGCTGCCGATCATTCTCGGCTATGTGATCTTCGTTTATTGGATCTTCGGTGGGAAGCTTCGCGAGGGCGAAGGCTATCATTGACGCGCGCACCGCCTTCTCGCCGGTCGGAGCTCCGTTCCGCGCAGCTGGTCTAAAGGCGATTGGAACGTGGCCGAAGTCACGTTTCACGCCGGGGCGCAGGCACGTTGAACTGAAACACGGCACCCCGAGGTGCGTTCGCCGTAGCCCATACGCGGCCCCCATGCGCTTCGATGATCGAACGACAGATCGACAGTCCCATGCCCATGCCGCCGGATTTGGTCGTGTAGAATGCATCGAACAGGCGGCCCTCTGGCTCCAGTCCCGGCCCCGAATCTCGGACGGCGACGCGCACGCCGTTCGATCCATCCTCACCGGTAGCGATCAGCAACTCGCGCGTGCCATTGCTCTCTGACCTCATCGCCTCGATAGCGTTGATGATCAAATTGAGCATAACCTGTTGCAGCTGAATTCGATCCCCCTGAACGGACGGCAAGTCCTTCGCGAGCTGGGTCCGTAGCGAAACGCCGTTCCTTATCATTTCGCTCCGAGTCAACGCGATGACTTCAAGAATCGCTTCGTTCATGTCCAAACGATCCTGCCGCGGAGGTACCTTTTTTTTCACCAGCGCGCGAATCTGGCCGACGATCTCGCCGGCGCGATTGCCGGCCTTGATGATGTCGCCGAGAACCTGCCGTACCTCATCCAGATCCGGCGGCTGGGCGCCCAGGAAGCGCAAAGCGGCGTCGGCATTGGTGACCACCGCTGCGATCGGCTGGTTGACTTCATGGGCGATCGAAGCCGCCAGCTGCCCCATCGTCGTCACCCGATTCGCATGCGCAAGCTTGTTTTGCGCGTCCTGGAGGCGCTCTTCGGCCCACCTGCGTTCCGTCACGTCAATGGAGGTACCCACGAATTCGACGAGATCGCCGGATGGGTTCAAAACAGGATGGCCTACCACGTGGATGTGCTTGATTGTGCCGACCGGATGAGCGATCCGGTAATCCAGCTCGAAATCAGACCGTTCGCGGACGCTTTGCTCGACCGTATCCATCGTCCTTTCTCTGTCCTCCGGGTGGATGCGCTGGACCCAGTCGTCCCAAGCCGGCATACCCGCTGCCGGATCGAAGCCAAACACGCGGTGGTGTTCCTCGGACGAGTGGATGATCTGTCGGGTCGCGACGTTGAACGCCCAGCTGCCCGTATGGCTCAGCCGTTGTGCGTCCGCCAAATAAGCCTCGCTCCGCCGCAGGGCCTCTTCCGCGCGCTTGCGGTCTTCAATGTCGGTCGCCGTTCCGTACCATCGGACGATGTTCCCCAACTCGTCGCGCAGCGGCACGCCATGAATCAAGAACCAGCGATATTCTCCGTCAGCAGCCCTTCGCACACGGGCTTCGATCTCGAATGCTTCCCCGCTACTCAGGGAGGCGCGGTACTTGTCCAGATGTTTGCCAATCTCTGCGGGATGAAAGGCCGTCTTCCAACCCGCGCCGGCTGCCTCCTTTGCAGGCAGACCCGTATATTCCGACCAACGTAGATTGACGAAATCGCACGAGCCGTCGGGCAGAGTGCTCCAAACCAATGCGGGGATCGTGTCGACAACGAGCCGAAGCCGATTCTCGCTTCTCCGCAGTGCCTCCTCCGCGCGTTTGCGCTCGTCGCGCGCCCGAAGCGTGCTCACGCCATAGCTGACGTCGTCAGCCAAGTGGCTGCGCAGCCTGGCTACGGTGCAAGTCAGATATGACGCCAAATCCGCGTAGCGTTCAATCTCGCCTTCGTCGAACGAATCATGTGCGGTCGCGTATAGAGCAAGCGCGCCACGAAGATCGAGCAGATCCCCACTCGGGATATCGCAAACCAACGGAAGTGCAACACATGAGCGATAACCGAGCGCCAAAGCTTCAGTCCGCCCATTGGCAAAAATCGGGTCCGTGCGGATGTCCTCGACCCAACAGTGCTTCCTTCTCCGGATCGCCTCGCTTACCGGTCCGGCGGGCGTAGAATCCCAGGAATGATTTACGCGTTCCAGGTAATCCACGCCGTCTCCAGCCCTTGCTACCGGACGCACGGTCTTTTCGGGATCATCTTCGCAGTAGCCAATCCAGGCCAGACCAAGCTCACCTGTTTCCGCCAGAATTTGGCAGATCGACTGCAACAGTTCCAGCTCACCACGAGCCTGGAACAGCGCGCGGTTGCATCGACTGACAACCTGCAGGATGCGCTCGAGACGCGCCGCGCTACTCCGAGCTCGTCTACGTTTTTTGACGTGGGCCATTCTGCGTAGTTTCCACGAATCCGTTTCATCGCGAGCATGCGAACGGTGGGCTGTCCGAATCCCAGCCCTATTCCATGCCGAGAACCCTTGCGGCCAAACGCGTGCCTGCAACGCGGGCGCGAATCTTAGCGAATGCTGTTTCTCTGGAGCGTGACGTGTCATCGCTGAACGGGGCGAAGCCGCAGTCGTCCGTGGTGCCCAATTGATCGAGCGGAATGTACTTCGCGGCCTGAAGGATCCTATCTCTGACTTCTTCCGGCGTCTCTACGCGCGGGTCCAGCACATTGATTACCCCGACAAAGATGCGGTGGTCCGCCTTCATAAATTTGCGGATCGTTTTCAGTGCGTGCTCACGATCGGGTTCGCTTGCCAACTGGACATAGAAATTTCCTACCTTGAGTTCGAACAAGCTCGGCAACAGCGCTGCATAATCAACGCCCTCGCTGTGGGCCGAGCCGCGGTCCGCGCCCGCACACGTATGGATACCCATTCGCTTTCGTTGCTCGGCCGAAAAGCGTTCTAACAGCAAGTTGTTCAAATCGATGAAGCTGCTCAGGAGTCGTCGCGTCGGGTCGAACCTGATCGAGAGCCGTCCTTCCGTGAAGTCGATCTGCACCGCGTGAGCGCCTTTTTCCAGGCAGCGCCTGATTTCGCCTTCCTGTTCGCTCAGCAGGTCATCGAAATACTCTTCCCGTGAATAGCCGCGAATGCCCTCCTGAGGATATAAGAAGCTCAAAGCGGAGGGAGAGGCGATCGCTTGCTTTACCGGTACATGCGCATAGCGCTGGGCTGTATCCAGGTAGACATCAGCCGGGGTCCGATATCCGAATGGTCCTTTAGTCAACCGAGGAAACTGTCGAACGTGTCCATCTGCGAACAGAATCGGAGTGCCGTTCGTGGCAATATTACCCAGGCCGTGAATGGGATAAGTGACGAAGCTGTCCTTTCCCTGTTCGCCATCGGTCACGACGCTAGAGCCGGTGGCTTCGAGTCGCGCAACAGTGTCTTGCACGGCGGATTCGTAGTGCGAATGCAGCTCTGCCTGCGAGATGCGTCCGGATTCGAATGCGCGCGCGGCTTCGATGAGCGCCGGCGGCCTTGGAATGCTTCCGATCGGTTCAGTCGGGATTGCCACGGCTGAAGCGCTCCGTGCGGCCATGCTGCTGTGAGCCTCGGCCCTCAACCTCCCGCCCGCAATCTTATTCCGAAATGGGCTGTA
>WNFH01003825.1_pt1 | contig 13094 bp, 7 predicted proteins | sample 5400411 | NCBI WGS metagenome assembly WNFH01 (sample SAMN13153347, study PRJNA577476) | soil metagenome | isolation source: 200 cm saprolite under Douglas fir tree site 2 hole 3 | place: USA:California | collected 2015-04-18
GCACGAGTGGTAGGGATTTTGTCAATTGGGGCTCGAGTCGCACTCGATTCTCATGAAGCTCGCGGCGAGCTAAGGCGAGCACCTCCTCGATCACCTGGCTGATATCCAATTCGTTTCTCTTTGCAGGCGTTTTTTTTATAAATGCGCGTATCCGAGCCAACACCGCACTGGCGCGACTGCTATCTGCAACGATTTCTTCAAGGGCTTGACGCACAACTTCAGGTTCGAGATTGCGACGGGCGATCAGTCTCAGGCAGGCGTTGCCGTTATTGGTTATCGCGGTTAGAGGCTGATTTACTTCGTGGGCTATCGAAGCTGCCAATTCGCCCATCGTTGTCAGCCTGGAAACCCGGGCAAGCTCGACTTGGGTCGTCTGCAATGCGTGCTGTGCCTCTTTCCAATCATGCAGATCCACAACGCACCCGAACCACTTCATCACGCGATCTCCCTGGTCGCGTAAAGGCAAGGCGCTGGCAATGCACCAGCGGTACATGTGATCTGCCGCTCGCCAGCAGCGAAATTCATACTGAAATGGTTCACCGGTTGAAACCGCCACGGTCCAAGCCTGAGTCATTCTCTCCAGGTCATCCGGATGAACCGCCCTCATCCAGCCGGCGCCTGGGACTTGTTCCGGGGATAATCCTGTGTAGTCAAGGGCGCGCTGGTTGCAATAATCAATCGTCCCATCTTTATCGGCACTCCAAAGCATCTGCGGAATGGTTTCGGTTAATTCACGCAGACTACGCTCGCTCGCTCGAAGCCTTTCTTGCGCTCGTTTTTGCTCCGTCAAATCGAGCACGAAAGCAACACCTTCGTTCGCACTGCCTTCGAAGAGTGCGCCGCCGAGCAGGACGGGCACTCGGCTGCCATCTTTCCGGAAGTACTCCTTCTCGAACGGTCGGAAGATCCCGGACGCCTTTAAATCAGCGACAGCCCGTTCGTCGCGGCCACGCCATTCGGCTGGCGTCAGGTCCGTCCAGCGCACGCGGCCGGACGCGATATCTTCACGGGCGTATTGCACCATGTGGAGGAATGCTTCATTGGCCTCGGTGATCGCACCTTGGAGATTCCACATGACGATCCCCACAACATTTGCCTCGACCAGGCGCCGGATCTTGGCTTCCAACCCACTTGCCAGTTTACGGACTTCTGCTTCCGCCTTTTCGCGCTCGGCCACTTGCAATTTGAGGTCGTCTATGTGTACCAGAGCTTGATACGCTGAGGAGGCAAATTTCCCTAGCGAGCCCATGACCCGGTCATCTTCTGAGTCGAACTTGCGACGATCACTGTGCATGATCGCCCAGATGGTTCCGACGGCTTTGCCGGCGACGTAAAACGGAACCAGCAGGCATTCTTCGGCTGCCGGGATGACTGGCAGCAAATAGGGGTAACGCCGCTCGAAATGTCTGAACAACAAGGTACGGTTTTGATCAAGCACGTCTCCGCAGGGGCCGAAATTGCGCGGGGTCCCACCTCCGACGTGCGGATTCCACATGCCGGCGATAGCTGGCCAATAGAACCTTTTGCCACCATCGTCCCTCGTCAGCAGGCTAAGGCCAGCGGAGTCACACTGGGTAATATCCAGGATCGTTTCAGCTAGCGTCTGAAGGACGGTGCTCGGCGAATCGGCTAGCGCGCTCACCAGCGCCACGAGCGCGCGGTTCTCCTTTTCATAATCAGGCGGACGCGACGGGCGGCGCTGCAACTCCTCTGTGCAGAGGATCGACTCTAGGGAAGCCCTGGCTTCTGGAATTGAATCTTCCAATGGAATGTCAATCTTTGATTTGGACAATTCAATCATATTTCTACCCTCCACAGCGGCGCGACTTCGCTCGCCTTAGGGGCCTTCAAGATCCTCACAGTCGTTCTGTTGCAACGCGCCGGCATCCTTCTCCGCCTGGTTGTGTACGTACTCGCGGTAGGCGATCTTGTAAGGCGCATCCCACTTCCACCAAGCAGCCGCGGGTATGCCATGGCTCTTCGAAAGCACTTCGGGGAAAACTTCTGCCTCTGTCACGTACTTGAAGCTCCAATTCATGTCACGGCACAGGTCGTACCACTGTGAACGCTCAAGTTTCGGCATTGTTACCGCTCCTCGTGCAGACCCTGGCTGAGAAGACGTTCTCGACCCGCCCCGCCACCTGCCCCTGCGTGACATCGGTATCGTCGGGTACAGGTACGTCGCGCTCTATTGCTCCGGAACAAGGCTGAGCAGTCGGGGCGACATCGCAGTGTGGAAAAAAGTAAATCTCTGACGAAGCCTGCGTCATCGCCCCAGACCTCGCAGCATCGGCAGAACCGCACTGCCAGTCCGCGTCTCCTATTTACCCGTGCTCTCGGAATGTCAAGGGAGTTTGGATGATGCCGCCGATGGCCTGACTGCGCGCCGTCTTCGGATTGATGATTCGACCGGCGTCGTAGGCGTTGACAAAGCGATTCAAGCGGACCAGGCCAAGGTCCGGATCGACACGCACTTCAGCGAAGAGTGCTGAGAAGCATCAATCGGGTCGTAATTCCCGTCAGCTACGAGCGTGGACAGTCCGTTGCGGGTCAGCAGATCAGAATAGGTGACGTCCAGGTTCCTGCTCGCGTGAGTGAGCCTGCCGCCGCTGACAACCACGTCCTCAGCCTTCGCGCCGGCCAAAGGCGCATCTCGGCCAGCTATCGCTAACGCGATCGCCTTGTCGCGTGCGGCCTTTGCGGCCAACATGATTGAAGCCCCGGTGTTCGCCATCGTGGCCGAGAGCTCTCTTGGACTGTGCGCAGTCCGAGGGGCTTGCTGCTTCCAACGTTGCGAAGGCAGTCAAGCTTCCAAAGGCGAGCTACGTGACAAAAGGCTGGCTTTATTCGAACGAGATTGGTCCGTTCTTGGACTGCTGCCAGCTGGTCTTCCGAATGCTCGTCGTCTTTACGGGCCTGCGGTGGCGTGAAGTCGTCTTCCTACAACGAGGGGACGTCGACTTGAGAAATGGGGTCATTCAAATTCGGTCGAAGCCCCTCTGGGGCTTCACGACCAAGAATGGGAAAGACCGAAGCGTGCCGATTGATCCTGCCATTGCACCGATGCTTCAAAGTATTCTCAGTCACCTTCCCAAGAGGCTCGATGCGCTAAATTCCTGGCCAAGGAAGTATCCAAGCTCGGGCGCCACCTCAGCCCGCTGCTCATCCGGGCCGTCGAGACAGACACCAACTCAGCTTAATATCCGTCTCGAAGCGGTGGTTGCTGCAACCAGCTTGCAAGCACGCCCCTACTGGTTGCAAAAAAGAAGAACCTGTGGAGCTAGCCGGGATCGAACCGGTGACCTCTTGAATGCCATCTAGACCAAGTCGCAGTCATGTCCACCACTTGGGAGGGTCGTTCAGCAACCACCGTGACGATCTGATGCAATCCCGTGCAATTCGGGGCAATCCGGTGAAAGGTGGTTGCCGCCCTACCCCTTCCGAGGCCTCGACGGCCGGGCGACAACGCTCAGGAACATGGAGACGGGACGGCCGTCAGCTTGGTGGAGTCGGCGCCGAGTCGACACCGCGAGTTGGTGAACATTCCCCGCAGCAGTTGTGGCTTCGGTCGCTTTCGCTCCCCTGGCGTCGGCACATGACGGCCGTAGACGCAGACATAAGCAAACATACCAGCTGCGGAGATTTCCGCCGGCGTCGGTGCTAGAAACGCCTACCGCAGCAGCGGGTCAGTTAGTACGAGGATGTCCTCGATGACAGCGCCTTCTGGATACGTGCTGGAGCCCCTCCGGGAAAGTGCGGACTTCACCCTTTACCGCGGCCGACAGCACGGCAACCCATCCCCAGTCCTGGCGATCGCACTCTCCGCAGAACAACCGTCCCCTCAGGGTCTCCGGCGGCTCGAGCATGAATACTCGCTCGCAGCCGAACTCGATCCCGCGTGGGGGGCCAGGCCCCTAGCGCTCACTCGTCACGAAGGGCGGACGATCCTCGTACTCAAGGACCCGGGCGGTGAGCCCCTGGATTGGATTCTTGAACGGGACCAAGGGAAACCGCTCGACCTGACTCGCTTCCTGCCCATCGCCATTGGCTTGGCGACCGCACTCGGCCAAGTCCATCGGCACGGCCTCATCCATAAGGATATCAAGCCTGCGAACGTGCTCGTGGACGACGCCGGCAACGTCTGCTTCACCGGATTCGGGATTGCGTCCCAACTTCCGCGCGAGCGCCAGTTGCCTGTACCGCCCGAGATGATTGCCGGCACGCTGCCCTATATGGCACCGGAGCAGACCGGCCGCATGAATCGCTCCACTGATTCCCGCAGCGATCTCTATTCTTTGGGCGTCACCTTGTACCAGATGCTTACGGGTGCGCTACCGTTCGCCGCCGCCGACCCCCTTGAGTGGGTCCACTGCCACATTGCGCGCCAGCCGACACCGCCAAGCGAGCGCGCCGCCATCCCCGAGCCGCTGTCTGCTATCACCATGAAGCTCCTCGCCAAGAATGCCGAGGAGCGCTACCAGACCGCTTCCGGACTGGAAGCTGATCTTCGACGGTGCCTGGCGGAATGGCAGTCGCAGGGTCGCATCGAGCCATTCCCGCTGGGCACGCATGACTCCTCAGACCGATTGCTGATCCCTGAGAAGCTGTACGGGCGGGAGCGCGAGATCGACGCCCTGCTTGCGGCCTTTGAGCGGGTCGTCGCCGAAGGTACGCCGGAGCTCGTGCTCGTGTCCGGTTATTCCGGCGTCGGCAAATCCTCCGTGGTGAATGAGCTACACAAGGTGCTTGTCCCACCGCGCGGGCTTTTCGCGGCGGGCAAGTTCGACCAGTACAAGCGCGACATTCCCTACGCGACCCTGGCCCAGGCTTTCCAGACGCTGGTCCGTCAGATCCTCGTCAAGAGCGAAGCGGAAGTGGACCGGTGGCGGCACACCCTGCTGGAGGCGGTGGGACCGAATGGGCAGCTGATCGTCAGCCTCATTCCCGAGGTGGAATTCATCATTGGCAAACAGCCGCCCGTCACAGAACTGCCGCCGCGAGATGCACAGAACCGCTTCCAGCCGGTGTTCCGGCGCTTCCTCTGCGCGTTCGCCCGGCCGGAACACCCACTCGCGCTGTTTCTCGATGACTTGCAGTGGCTGGATACAGCAACGCTCGATCTCCTCGAGCACCTGATCACGCATTCCGAGGTGCGAAATCTGTTGGTGGTCGGCGCCTACCGGGACAACGAGGTCAGTCCCTCGCACCCGCTTCTGCGGACGCTGGAAGCGATCCGCAAAGCTGAAGCGCGGGTCCAGGAGATTATGCTGGCGCCTCTCGGGCTCGACGATGTCGGCGCGCTGGTCTCCGATGCTCTGCATTGCGCGCCGGAGCACGTGCCACCGTTAGCGCAACTGGTGCAGGAGAAGACCGGCGGAAATCCGTTCTTCGCGATCCAGTTCTTCACGGCACTGGCGGAAGAAGGGCTGCTCGCGTTCGACCCAGTCACGCAGGCTTGGCAATGGAACATGAATCGCATCCGCGCCAAAAGCTACACCGACAACGTCGTGGATCTCATGTCCGGGAAGCTGAGGCGGTTGTCCGCACCTACCCAGGAAGCCATGAAACACCTCGCTTGCTTGGGCAATGTCGCGGAGGTAGCCACCCTGGCCCTGGTTCACGGGGAGACAGAGGAAGCGATGGACGCGGCCCTTTGGGAAGCCGTCCACGCCGGGCTCGTCTTACGCCAGGATAGCACCTGCAAATTTCTGCACGACCGGATCCAGCAGGCGGCTTATTCACTGATTCCCGAGGAGCAGCGTGCGGAAGCCCACCTGCGCATCGGCCGTGTGCTGCTGGTGAGCATGACGGCGGACGGCCTCGCCGAGCATCTGTTCGATGTTGCAAACCAATTCAATCGGGGCGCCGCACTGCTGATCGATCGCGACGAGAAAGTGCAAGTAGCGACGATCGATCTCCGTTCCGGACAAAAGGCCAAGGCGTCAGCGTACGCGTCGGCGAGCGCGTACTTTTCGGCTGGCATGGCAATGCTCGACGAAAAGGACTGGGCCAGCCACTACGAATTGACGTTCAGCTTGTGGCTCGAACGCGCCGAGTGCGAGTTGCTGAGCGGTAACTTCGAAAAAGCCGAGCAACTAATTGAGGAGTTGCTGCAGCGTGCGGCGTCGAAAGTGGACCAAGCGGCCGTTTACCGCTTGAAGGTCCAGTTCCACGTGATGAAATCGGAAAATCCGCAGGCTGTGGCCAGTGCGCTCACGTGCCTGCGCTTATTTGGTATTGACCTGCCGGTACACCCGACCCTGGAGCAGGTCCACTCCGAATACGAGGCGGTCTGGCACACCTTCAATGGGCGACCGATTGAAAGTCTAATCGACCTGCCGCTGATGACCGATCCGGAACTGCATGCGGCCATGCAGGTGCTCTCGGTCCTTACTCCTCCCGCCTATTTTACCGACTCCCGTTTGTGGTGCTTGCAGGTGAGCCGGATGGTGAACCTCACCATGCAGCACGGGATGAGCGGCGCTGCCGCGCACGCATTTGGCTATTTCGGCTACGCGCTCGGCCCATTCTTTCATCGTTACACTGATGGCCATCGTTTCGCCAAGCTCGCATGCGACCTTGTCGAGAAGCACGGCTTCACCGCTTACCGGGCGAAGATCTACCACATCATGGGCAACGTCGCCGTCTGGACGCAGCCGATCGCAACCCCGATCGATTCCATGCGAGCGGCCTTTCGCATTGCGACTGAGATGGGCGATCTGACCTACGCTTGCTACAGCGGGTACCAATCCGTTGCGGCCCTTCTCTTACGGAACGATCCGCTCGACGCGGTGTGGCGCGCGTCGGAGGTGGCGCTAAACTTCGCCCGCGAAGCCAAGTACGGCGACGCTGTGGACATGATCGAGGGCCAGCAACGCTTCGTCTCGACCATGCAGGGCCGGACCGCGACCTTTTCCACCTTCAGCGATGCGCAGTTCGACGAGGCGACGTTCGAGCCGGAGCTGACAGGGGAACGGATTCCCTTAATGATCTGCTCGTACTGGATCCTCAAACTGAAGGCGCGGTTTCTGTCAGGCGACTACACCGAGGCTCTGGCGGCAGCCGACAAGGTGAAGCCGCTCCTTGCGGCCGTAACCGGCCAGATCCAACTGCTCGACTACTTTTACTATGGCGCGCTCACAGTGGCGGCATGCCATGAGAACGCTTCGGCCGACAAACAGCAAGGGTGGCGCGAACTCCTGACGGCGCACCGGGAACAACTAAGCGAGTGGGCCGAAAACTATCCACCGACTTTCGCCGATAAGCACGCGCTGGTGTCGGCCGAGATCGCCCGCCTCGAAGGCCGGGACCTCGAGGGCATGCGTCACTACGAGCAGGCCATCCGGTCGGCGCGCGAGAACGGCTTCGTCCAGAACGAAGCGCTGGCCCATGAGGTTGCCGCGCGGTTCTACTTGGCGCGCGGCTTCGAGACGATTGCCCACACGTATCTACGCAACGCGCGGAACTGCTACGACCGCTGGGGTGCGCTCGGCAAGGTGAAGCAACTCGACGCACTCTACCCGCACCTGCACGAGGAACGCGTTCCTACGTCTAGCACCGCCACCATCGGCACGTCCGCCGGGCTGTTAGATGTCGAGACTGTAATCAAGGCCTCACAGGCACTCTCGAGCGAGATTGACCTCCCCAAACTGATCGAGAAGCTCATGCGAATAGCTCTGGAGCACGCGGGGGCCGAGCGAGGTCTGCTCATCCTTCTCCGGGAGGATGAGCCGCAGATCGAGGCGGAGGCCACCACCGGCCAGGGCAGGGCCGAGGTGATCGTTCGACAGGCAGCCGTCACGCCATCTGATATCCCCCAATCCGCGCTGCATTACGTGATCCGGACGCGGGGGCGCGTGGTCCTTGATGATGCTTCGGTCGCGAACTTGTACTCTGAGGACGAGTATGTGCGGGCGAAGCGTGCCAGATCGGTCCTATGCCTGCCCATCGTCAAGCAAACGAAGCTGATTGGCGCACTCTATCTGGAGAACAATCTGACTCCGCGCGCGTTCACGTCGGACCAGGTCGCAGTGCTGGAGATGCTGGCTTCGCAAGCCGCGATCTCGCTGGAGAATGCCAAACTCTATTCTGATCTACACCGCAGCGAGGCGTTCCTGGCTGAAGGGCAGAACATAAGCCAGACCGGCAGTTTCGGCTGGAGCGTTCTCAGCGGAGAAATCTACTGGTCGAAGGAAACATACAAGATCTTTGAGTTTGATCCAGCAGTTAAACCCACGTTGGAGTTGGTACTCCAGCGAATTCATCCTGACGACAGAGATCGCGTGCAGCAGGCTCTCGACCACGCGACCAACGAAAACACAGATTTTGATATTGAGCATCGTTTGCTAATGCCAGACGCTTCGGTCAAGCACGTCCACGTTTTAGCTCGCGCGTCGAAGAGTTCATCAGGCAACCTCGAATATGTGGGTGCCGTGACGGACGTCACCGCAGCAAAGCAGGCGGAAGAGTCGCTTCGGAAGAGCGAGGCATATTTAGCAGAAGCGCAGAGGCTGAGCCACACGGGCAGTTGGGTCTGGCGGGTACCAGGAAGGGCTGCGTTACACCTGTCCGAGGAATGGTATCGCATCCATGGCTTCGATCCAGAAGATGGCATGCCTACTTGGGAAGAGCGGCTGCGGCGCATTCATCCGGAGGATCGAGCCAAGTGGCAAGGGGCACTCGATCGAGCAATCGCTGAAAAGTCGGATTACGAAGTGGAATTCCGAATCGTTCTTCCGGGCGGCTCGGTGAAATACATCCACGCCGTTGGCCATCCTGTCTTGAACGCATCTGGGGATTTGCTGCAATTCGTGGGTAGCTCGACGGATATCACCGAACGTAAGCAGGCGGAAGACAAAATCCGGCAGAGTGAAATGGAGCTTCGACAGATCGTGAATTTCGCTCCGCAATACGTCGCCGTATTGGGGCCTGATCGTGATCGCACTCGTCTTTATGCCAATCAAACCATGCTCGATTATTTCGGGTTTACTCTTGAGCAATGGCGGAGCATCGACCGTCGCAAGTATTATCATCCAGATGACTGGGAACACCTGACCAGCGAGACCAGCGAAACTCAAACTAAATTCTTAAGTGGCCTCCCGCACGAATACGAAGCACGTTTTCTGAGAAAAGACGGGAAGTATCGCTGGTTTCTCTTCCGGTGGAACCCGCTACGAGATGAACAAGGACGCGTCACTCGTTGGTATGCCTCAGCGACCGATATCGAGGAGCGCAAACAGGCTGAGCAGCGACTTCAGAACGAGAACGTTGCGTTGCGCGAAGAAATCGATAAAGCATCGATGTTCGAGGAGATCGTGGGAACTTCGCCGCCCTTGCAAACGGTGCTTTCCCGCGTATCCAAGGTCGCTCCGACCGACTCCAGCGTTCTGATCACCGGCGAGACCGGCACGGGCAAGGAACTGGTCGCCCGCGCTATTCACAGGCGTTCCCGGCGCTCCGCACACGCCTTTGTGAGTGTGAACTGCGCAGCCATCCCGCGCGACCTACTCGCGTCAGAATTGTTCGGCCATGAGAAGGGCGCTTTCACGGGGGCAACTCAGCGGCGTTTAGGACGCTTTGAGCTGGCCGGAGGAGGCACGATTTTCCTCGATGAAGTCGGAGAGCTTCCTGCCGAGACGCAGATCGCGCTCTTGCGTGTCCTGCAGGAACACGAGTTTGAGCGTGTCGGTGGAACTGGCTCCATCCGAACTAATGTTCGAGTGATTGCTGCTACTAACCGCGATTTGGAGGCTGCCATCAATGCGGGCATGTTCCGGAGCGACCTATTTTACCGGCTCAACGTCTTTCCGATTGAAATTCCCGCACTGCGAGAACGACAAGAAGACATTCCCTTGCTGGTCGAGTATTTCATTGATCGTTACGCAAAGAAAGCAGGAAAGAGCTTTCAGACGGTGAACAAAAAGAGCCTCGATCTGCTTTTGGCGTACTCCTGGCCGGGTAATATTCGGGAATTGCAAAACATCATCGAGCGATCGGTAATCGTGTGCGAGGCGGAGAATTTCTCCGTGGATGAGAGATGGCTTTCGCGGCAGCCTCTTGCAAGCGAGCCGAAAAGCCAACCGGAGCTATCTCGAAAGCTTGCGGCCCAAGAGAAGGAGATCATTGAGGCTGCCCTGCGGGAAAGCGGAGGACAGGTGTCCGGACCATCAGGAGCTGCTGCCAGACTCGGCTTACCGGGATCTACCTTGGAATCGAAGATCAGGTCGCTAAAGATCAACAAGAAGCGCTTCAAAACTACAATCCGTCAGTGAAGCCCATCTAAATACCTTCCTCAGCGAATCCCAGGTCACAGTTCCGAAATTTCGCAAGCGTTGCGAAAATTCGCAACCTGGATACGCATCAAACTACCTGGTTTCAACACCTTAACATTGGCGCGCTGATTGCCATTACAGAAGTAAGAATGCTCAGTGGAGGTTGAGTGCTGAAGATCACGAGGGCAGAGAACGGAGACGTGGTCATTAAGCTGAGCGGTCGAATGAACGCAGAAAACATAGGCGAGTTGGAGACGCTGGTCAGCGAGGGAGCGAAAGGTCGCCGTATCGTCTTGGACTTGAGAGATCTAACCCTCGTGGATCAAGACGCGGTCAGTTTTCTGCAGCGCTGCGAAGAGGACAACATCACGCTCAAGAATTGCCCAGCTTATATCCGCGAGTGGATCACAAGAGAACGAATGACGAGGGGCAGGAACAGAAAAGGATGAAGGAGAAAAACATGGCCACACTCAGTTACAGCGTCACAAAGCCCGCTCTTCGGTCACCCGTCGAGGAGTGGCAACCTCATGCCAAACAGAGCGAGACCACTATCGAGTGGTGGTACGTGACCGCAGTAGTCCACGATACGGCCGGGAACCCCTATTTCCTGGCTTGGTGTCCCTTCCACTTCACTGGCGAGAAGAAGAGTCCGGCGTCGGCAGGCCTTCCGCCTAGCCAAAGGGCAATCACTGCTCTGACCGGCTTCACGGACTACCGCAACAACTTCCATATCGGTGGTTTCCCGGTAGCAGTGGTGAATGAGGCCGACACTTGGGATCCCAGGACCAACGCGCTTCGTTTTGTCGCCGGCGAATACAGCTCCGAATGGTCCTACAACGGTGACGGCATGCACCTGACCGTCGCATCCCCGCAGTTATCCTACGATTTGCGCATCACAGGCACGGAGCAGGTGATGTATGCGAAGGACAAGCTCGGCATCGAGGGCTTTATTCAGGAAGGAGCGCCGAAGGACCGCAGCTACTACTATTCGCTGCCGCGTGTCCAGATCATGGGTCGGGTTACGTACACCGGAAAAGGCGGCGGCCGGCGCGAGATCGACGTGATCGGACAGGGGTGGGTCGACCGCCAGTGGGGCGACTTTGAGACTCACTCCTGGGAATGGTCCTCGCTGCGCTTCTCCAACGGCGCCCGAGTCAACCTGTACAACTTTGCCAACGGGTACCAGGTCACGACCTACCAGAAGGCCGACGGCTCCACGCAATGGCTGGACTCCTTCCTCCTCCACCAGAACGGCTATCTCAAGACGCCCAAGCAAGGAGTATGGCTGTCGTGGGGCTGGAGTTATGAGTTCCCAGTTGAGGTGGAGGGTAGCCGCCACTACACGCTGGAGCCGTTTAGCAAGCTCGATGTCTACGAGAACCCGGGCAATATCCTCTTCGAAGGTCCTTCGCGCCTCATCAATGACGAGACCGGAGAAACGGTTGGAATAGCGGTTACTGAGTCGATGGACGTTCGCATCATGCAGAATGCGCCGTATGCTCCCAACCAGCATTGACGGCTTCATCTACAACGACGAACGTGTGAAGTGGGCTCAAGCGTGGCGCTAAAACCCTGAAAGGGGAACTGTGATCCTGACGGAGCAGAACGTGCTTAATTTAACGAGCCCAATGTTCATGAATTCAGAGGAGCAAACCGTGAGCGACGAAATCCAGCGGTTCAAGATTCATGTCAGCGACGCGGATCTCGAGGATCTGAAAAAGCGCCTGCGCGCCACGCGCTGGCCCGACCTGCAGACCGTTCCTGATTCGTCGCAAGGGATTCCCCTCGAGTACATGCAAAAAATCTGCGAATACTGGGCGCGCGATTACGACTGGCGCAGAATCGAAGCCCGGCTCAATGCTCTCCCTCAATTCCACACCGACCTGAATGGCGTCGGCATCTACTTTCTGCATATCCGTTCACCGCAGTCTGACGCGGCGCCATTGATCCTGACGCACGGCTGGCCTGGATCGGTCATCGAATTTTTGAAAGTCATTCCAGCCTTGACCGATCCTTCCAGGCAAGGTGGCGAATCTCAAGACGCCTTCCATGTGATTTGCCCCGCGCTGCCCGGCTATAGTTTTTCGGATAAACCGAAGCAAAACGGCTGGTCGGTAGAAAAGATCGCGCGCGCCTGGAGTGAGCTGATGCTGCGCCTCGGCTACCAGCGATATTACGCGCAGGGCGGGGATTGGGGTGCTGCAATAACAACCGCGATCGCACTTCAGGACGCCGAACACTGCCACGGCGTCCATCTGAATGCCCTCCTCGTTCCGCCCGATCCCGCCACGATGAACAGCCTCACGAACGAAGAAAAGGACGACCTGGCAGCAATGCGGCACTACCAGGATTGGGACTCTGGTTACTCGAAACAGCAGAGCAGCCGTCCGCAAACGCTCGGCTACGGGCTGGCCGATTCACCGGCCGGGCAAGCCGCCTGGATCCTCGAAAAATTCTGGGCGTGGACCGATTGTCGTGGAAATCCCGAGAATGCGCTCACTCGCGATGAGATGTTGGATGACATCATGCTGTACTGGCTTCCGAACGCAGCAACCTCCTCGGCGCGTCTATATTGGGAAAGCTTCAACAAACGCAACAATGAACCGGTTCGACTTCCGGTGGGCTGCAGCATCTTCCCAAAAGAGTTTTTCCGCGCCTCTCGTCGCTGGGCGGAGAAGCGCTACCCGAATCTGGTTTATTGGAACCGGTTGGATCGCGGCGGCCACTTCGCGGCGTTCGAACAGCCCGATTTGTTTGTGAAAGAGCTTCGCGCCTGCTTTCGCAAGATGCGAGCAATGTAGATATGAACGAATTCCCAGGCTT
>WNFH01002394.1_pt1 | contig 13087 bp, 16 predicted proteins | sample 5400411 | NCBI WGS metagenome assembly WNFH01 (sample SAMN13153347, study PRJNA577476) | soil metagenome | isolation source: 200 cm saprolite under Douglas fir tree site 2 hole 3 | place: USA:California | collected 2015-04-18
AAGAAAAAGATAAGTCTGAGACGTGTAGTACGCCGAAGAACGCACAGCCGAGAAGAGAGAGCAGATGGGTTACGAGAACATACTGTACGAGAAGAAAGACGGGATGGCGTATATCACTTTCAACCGGCCGAAAGTGCTGAATGCGCTGAACCGCAAGACCATCGAGGAATTGCATCACGCTTTGCTGGATGCGAAGAATGATGACGCAGTACGCGTTTTGATCCTCACAGGCGCGGGAGAGAAGGCGTTTGTGGCGGGCGCGGACATCGGCGAACTGGCGCTGCAAACACCTGTGAATGGCAAAGAATTTTCGCTTTTTGGCCAGGGCGTTTTCCATCTGTTGGAAACGATGGGGAAGCCGTCGATCTGCGCCATCAACGGATTTGCGTTGGGCGGCGGCTGCGAGCTGGCGCTCTCCTGCACCATTCGAATCGCCAGCAAGACGGCGAAACTCGGCCAGCCGGAAGTGAAACTCGGGATCCTTCCCGGTTATGGCGGAACGCAGCGGCTGGCGCGATTGTGCGGCAAGGGCGTGGCGCACGAACTCTGCCTCACCGGGGAGATGATCACGGGGGAAGAGGCGTTGCGCATCGGGCTCGTCAATCACGTCTACGAACCCGCGGAGCTGATTCCCGCAGCGGAAGCGATGGCGAAAAAGATTATCGTCAATGGGCCCCTGGCCGTGAAATTCACCATGGAAGCGATCGAACGCGGCGCGGAAACGCCGCAGGAAGAGGGATTGTTCCTGGAGGCGACGCTTTTCGGTGTGGCTTGCGCGACGGAAGACATGCGTGAGGGGACCAAGGCGTTTCTAGAGAAGAGGCCGCCGCAGTTCAAAGGGAAATAAAGTAAGTAAATGAGTTAAAGGAAATAAAGGATAGGAATAAGGAACGCCGCGGATTGGCGATGGCAGAGAAAATACAGCCCGGCAAGATTGACGGCGCATTGAGCGCCGTGGGTTTTCGCTTTGGCATCATGGTGAGCCGCTTCAATAGTTTTATCACTGAACGGCTTCTTGCCGCGGCGGTGGACGCGCTGGACCGAGCGGGCGCGGTCAGCAAGGATGTTGATGTGGTGCACGTTCCCGGAGCATTCGAATTGCCGCTGGCGGCGAAAAAAATGGCGGCGACGGGGAAGTACGATGCGCTGATCGCCATCGGATGTGTTCTGCGCGGCGAGACGACGCACTATGACTATGTTTGTTCGGAAACGGCGCGCGGATTGCAGCTCGCGCAGATGGATAGCGGCTTACCGATCATGTTTTGTGTGCTGACCTGCGACACGTTGGAGCAGGCCATCGACCGCGCCGGCCTCAAAGGCGGGAACAAGGGATTCGAAGCGGGGCTCGCCGCCATCGAAATGGCGCAACTGTCACGCAAGCTTCGCGCCTCTTCTTCGAAGCCGTCCGCCGCCGGAAAGCCACGGCGCAAGTAACGTGTCTCTCCGCACAAAGTCCCGCGAGTTTGCGATGCAGATGCTCTTCCAGTGGGACATGAGCGAGCAGGATTTCAGCAAGCTGGAATCCAAATTCTGGAAGAGCGCCAAGGCGGCGGACAAAACACGCGCTTTCGCGAACAAACTATTTGAAGGCGCGGCGAAGGACGTCACCGCACTCGACGCGATCATCGTGAAGCATGCCGACAACTGGCGGTTCGAACGGCTGGCCGCAATCGATCGCGCCATCTTGCGTCTGGCGATTCATGAAATGAACGGCACGGATACGCCGCCCAAGGTCGTCCTCAACGAAGCCGTCGATCTGGCGAAGAAGTTTTCCTCCGAAGAGTCCGGGGCGTTCGTGAACGGGGTTCTCGACGCTATTCATAAGTCATTGAAAATAAAATAGTTATAAGCGCCTTTCCAGCCTCCCTCCATCGGTCAATACGATTTCCGGCACGCTGCAGCGAAACTTTGCTGCGTGGCTGGGGTTTGATTTGGCAAGTGTGGTGGTGATTCCAGGAACTATTTCACAGGAGAGAAGACATGAAGGTAGAAATCATGGTCCGTCGAGGCTTGCTCGCGGTTGCTTTTGCCGGTTTGTTTGCCGGTGGTGCGTATGCCCAGAGTCCCGATCCAACTCCGCAACAGCAGGACATTCAGAGCGACAAGAAAGACATTCGAAACGATAGGAAGGACCTGGCCAAGGACCGTGCGGATCGCAACGCCGATCAGCGCGATATCAATCACGATAAGCGCGACTTGGGCAAAGACCGCGCGGATCGCAACGCCGACCGGCGGGACATCAATCACGATCGCAGGGACCTGAACAAGGATCGTGCGGACCGCAACGCTGATCAACGCGACATCAACAAGGACAGGGGCCAGCTTGCCCGCGACGACAAGAAATTCGGCGTCAACAGCGCGCAAGCCCAGGCCGATCGCAAGGATCTCCACGCGGATCGCACCGACCGGAACAAGGATCAAAGGGATATCAATCACGATCGCCGCGACTTGAACAAGGACCGCGCGGATCGCAACGCCGACCAGCGGGACATCAACCACGACCGGCGTGATCTGTCCAAGGATCGCAAAGATCGTAACCAGGATCAGAAGGACATCAACAAGGACAAGAGAGACTCGCACAAGGATCGCAAGGACCTGCGCCACGATAAGCGCGGGCACTAATCATATTCGCAGTAACGAGAGAAAAGGGCCGCGCGTGAAGATCGCGCGGCCTTCTTTAGTTGGCAAGAGTGGCTTTGCTTCAGACGCGAATCGTTCCTTCAAACACCTTTACGGCGGCGCCGCTCACGCGAGGGACGAGCTTTCTGCCGGATTGCGAGACTTCGACTTCGATGTGGCTGGGGCGGGCCATTTCCGCGCCTTGCAGAATGCTAAGCGTTTGGCCGGGGGCGAGCTTGCCGTGGCGGACGAGATAGGCGCCGAGGGAGCCCGCGGCGGAGCCCGTTGCGGGGTCTTCGTAAATCTCCCAAGGGAGCATGCCGCGAGTGAAGACTTTGCCGTTTCCCCCGAGCGCAAAGCAGTAGGCCATTGTGGCGTTTTTGCCGAGGAGCTTGCGTAGCTCGAACATGTTCATGGCAATTTTGCCGAGCGCGGCGTGGTTGCGCATCGGCACCATGAGATTGAAGATGCCGGTGGAGACGCACTCGATTTCGAGGTCGCGATCGAAGTCCTTTGGCGAGATGCCAAGGGCTTTGGCGAGCGCGGCCGGCTTGAATTTGACGGGGCGAAACGCCGCATCCCTTTGCGTCATGGTGACGCGCTGCGGACGGCTGTCCTTGAAGCGAATTTCGACGGGGAGAATGCCGGCGCCGGTCTGCTGCATGATGTGAACGCCGCCTTCTTGTGCCGGGACGACGCCGAGCTCGGCCAGGAGAAACCACGTGCCGATGACGGGATGGCCGGCGAGCTTGAGCTCCTGCCGCGTGGTGAAGATGCGAAGGCGGGCGAGGGCGCGGTCATCCGTGGGCTTTTGCACGAAGACAGTTTCGGCGAGATTCATTTCGCGCGCGATGGCGAGCATTTGGTCGTCTGACAGTCCGTCGCCGTCGGTAAATACGGCGAGCGGGTTGCCTTCGAAGCGATTGTTGGTGAAAACGTCGAGAGTGTAAAAGCGGTGTTCCATGGCTGGTCGTGAATCGCTTCAGGAGCGAATCGCAGATTCAAATGCGCTCGAGCTGGGCGACCGTCCTTTCGTTGGTGATGTTCCCGGTGTTCAGTGTCGATTTTGGTTCGATCAGGATGATGTGAACTTCCTCGTCAGCGGCGGGGCAGTGTTCGACGCCGCGCGGCACGACGACAAATTCGCCTTCGTTGATGACGGCTTCGTGGCTGCGGAACTTCATCCGCAGCGTGCCTTTCACGACCAGAAACATTTCGTCTTCATTCTCATGATGATGCCAGATGAATTCACCTTTCAGCTTGACGGCTTTGACGTGGCAGTCGTTCACTTCGCCGATGACGCGAGGGTTGCAGTAGTCGGAGAAGAGGGCAAATTTTTCTTTCAGATTGATCGTTTTCATGATCGCACCTATAGATTGTGAACTATTTGAGTTACAGCTTCGAGAACGCGGCGAGTCGTTTCGGGCCTGGAGGTTTCGGAGTACACGCGCAAAAGGTTTTCGGTTCCCGATGCGCGGACCATCACCCACCCGGCTTCTCCGAGGTAGACCTTGATGCCGTCCATGTCTTCCCGGTGCACCACCGGCAGATCAAGGATACGGCGTAGCTTTCCATTCGAAAAGTGAGCGATGGCCTTTTCTTTTTGCCCCGGTTTCAGATCCAGATCGACGCGGCCGTAGTGAAACTCGCCGAATTCCGCATGGAGCGCAGCCAGCAATTCTCCCAGTGATTTGCCGTGCCAGGCCATCAATTCCGCGAGGAATAGCGCGGAAACCGTGGCGTCGCGCTCGGGCAAGTAGAGGCTGGTGCCGATGCCGCCGCTTTCTTCGCCGCCGATCAAAATGTCTTGTTCGAGCATCAGCTCGCAGATGTACTTGAAGCCGATAGGCGTTTCGTGGAGTTTGCGGCCGAATTTTGCGGCGAGCTTGTCGATGAGTTTGGTGACAGAAAAAGTTTTGGCGATGTCTCCCGGCAGGTTGCGAGTTCCTGCCAGGTGCCACACGAGCAGCGCAAAGATCTGGTGCGGATTGACGAACGCGCCGTCGCGGTCGATTGCCCCGATGCGGTCGCCATCGCCGTCGGAGCAGAAGCCGGCGTCGTATTTTCCTCCGCGCACGGCTTGCCGCAGTGCTTCGACGTGCGGCTCGATCGGCTCCGGATGCACGCCGCCGAAACGCGGATCGCGCGTCCCGCGAATTTCGTCGCAGCAAATTCCGTTGCGACGGAAAAGTTCCGGCAGCAGGCCCGCCGCCGATCCGTGCATGGGATCGAAGACGAAGCGGAATTTCGCATCGCGCAGGCGCTTCCAGTCCACCAGTTTTTCGAGCGCATCGAGATACGGCGCGCGTGGTTCGAAAGCGTGGATCAGATCTTTGCGTGGCGGCAGGGGCGGTACGTCCTTCTTCAACACCACTTCGAGTTCTTGTTCGATCTTCGCGACGATGGAAGGAAGCGCGCTGCTGCCGTAGCTGGCTTTGTACTTGATGCCGTTCCAGCGATAAGGATTGTGGCTCGCGGTGATGACGATGCCGCCGGCTGCGCCGCGGTGTCTCACCAGATAGGAAATCGCGGGCGTGGGGCAGGGCTTATCCGCCAGCCAAACGGGTGTGCCACTGGAGCTGATTACTTCGGCGGCCGCGGCGGCAACGCGATCCGCGGCATAACGATGATCGTACCCGATCATCACACCCTTGCGCGCGTCCTCATTCCGCACCACATAGCGCGCAATCGCGTGCGCCACGGTGCGCGCGTTCGCAAACGTGAAATCTTCCGCGATGACGCCGCGCCACCCATCGGTTCCGAATCGAAGCGAAGTCATTTCAGGTGAGTATACGCGAACAGGATGATTCGCCAACAGCCGCATTGGCCTGAGTTAAAGGAGATCTTTGCGGTGCTGTTCTTCGAGCGATTTTACGATTTTTCCGACGTCCTGGGCGCTGTCACGGGGGCAAATGAGCAGCGCGTCGGGCGTCTCAACGACGATCAGGTCGCGCACGCCAATCGCGGCCACGAATTTTGACGGGCTCCACAGAAAATTACCTTCTGCATCGAGCGTGTGACCTTCCCCGGCGAGAACATTTTCGCCCCTTTTCTTTGCCAACAATTGATAGACGGCCGCCCAAGAACCGATATCGCTCCAGCCGACTTCGGCAGGAATCACAAACACGCGCGGCGATCCTTCGACGCGCGTCGCGGGTTCCAGGACGGCGTAGTCCACAGAGATATTTTCAAGCTTTGGATAGATCACCCGCAGCCTGCGCTCGTAGCCGCGGGTTCCGATGAATTCAGCAAGTTTTTCCAACGCGGCGTGCGTCTTTGGCAGAAAACTTTTCAGATTTTCGAGGAGCGTGGAAACCCGCCAAAAAAACATCCCGGCGTTCCAATGATAGTTTCCGGAAGAGACGTATTCTTGCGCGAGCTTCAGTTCGGGCTTCTCCGTGAATCGCCGTACGGCAAACACCGGGAAGCCCTTGGTTCCGAGCGATTCGCCTGTTTTTTCGATGTAGCCGAACCCCGTCTCCGGCCCGGTTGGAAGGATGCCAAGCACTACCATTCGCCCCGGTTCGCGAGCCACCTTGAACGCGGTCCTCGCGATTTCCCGAAACTCCTGCGGTTCCTCGATGTAGTGATCGGCGGGGAGCACTGCCATCAACGCGTCGCCGCGTGACGCATGGCGCACGTGAATGGCCGCCAGCCCAATCGCCACCGCCGTGTTCCGTCCCATCGGCTCAATCAATACCCGCTTGCGAGCCGCGGTCGGAACCTGCTTGCGGACAGCGTCGGCCTGTTCTGCATTCGTGACCGTCCAGATGCGCTCGGCGGGAATCAGCGGCTTCAGCCGCGCGACGGTCTGCTCCAACATGGTTTCCTTGCCGACGATGTTCAAAAGCTGTTTCGGCGTGCGCGTCCGGCTGCGCGGCCAGAACCGCGTGCCGCGCCCGCCCGCCAGAATGACAGCGTGCGTTGCGAGTTCTTTCATGGTTTTGTTCATCGCGCCCTAGTCAAAAACCGTCTTTGCGATCTCTTGCCAGGAATGACCAGCACGTTCCAGATTAGCCCGCAGCGCGGCCAGATCCGGCACGTAAGTTCTCAGGAGTTTCGAAGGTTCGTTGGGACTTACCGAATATTTCCCAAGTCCTGCAGGGACCAACCAGCACTCGCCATTTTGATACGCCGCCGGCTCGCTCCCCCAGGTAAAATTACCGCTGCCGGTCAGAATCACAAGCAAATCAAAATGCTCTGGATTCGAAAGAGCCTCAGTTGGCGCGCTGATTTTCCATCGTTCGGTTGCAAAATAGCGGCAGGCAGCGAGCAGCGAATTTTCCATTCCGTGGCCGGGCAAATGAATTCTTGAGGCCTTGCCGCTAATGGGCCGGCCGAACTCAATTACATCCAAGGCTTTCTCAATGTGAAGTTCCCTCGGCTTGCCATGCGCATCCACACGGCCATAGTCGTAGACGCGGTACGTGAGGTCAGAATACTGCTGCACCTCGCAAAGCACCATTCCCGGGCCAATCGTATGTGGTGTGCCCGCAGGCACGAAAAACGTGTCTCCTGGTTGTACGCGCCAGTGAACAAAGAGATCTTCCAGAGTTTGAGTTTCGATGGCTGCCAGAAAATCTTCCGCTTTAACCTTCGGCACGAGTCCAACGAGCACATGCGCTCCATCCTCGGCGGAAACTGCGTGCCACATCTCAGTTTTGCCACGGCCACCAGTGGCTTGTTCATGTACGGCAGCGTAGGTATCGTCGGGATGGACCTGGACGGACAATTTGTCGGTGGGAAAAATGAATTTGACAAGAATAGGGAACTCCGCCGTCGCCGTTAGTCTTGTGCCTCGCCATTCAGGCGGCATCTCGCGCCAAGTCGCGCCTAAAGTTTTTCCAGCGAAAGGGCCCGTAGCGATGCGGCAATCAAGACCAGTTAACCAGGCTTCGCCAATCGGCGATTTGAGGTCATGCATTTCCGGAAAAAGGGTCGCTAGCGAGCGCGCTCCCCAGAGGCGCGGGCTGAAGATAGGCTCGATGCGAAACGGTTCCGGCCTCACGGTTTACGACGCGGCTTCAGCGCGGGAGAAAAAGCGTTCCAGGCGGCGCAATCCTTCCTCGATGCGTTCGATGGACGTAGCGTAAGAAAGCCGCAGATAGCCCGGCGCGCCAAAGGCTTCGCCAGGTACGACGGCCACTCGCGCCTTTTCCAGAAGCATCTTTGAAATCTCCGAGCACGTCTTTGCCAGCGCCGGTTTGCCGGGAGCGCTCGACAGGTGTGCGGAAATGTTCGGGAAGGCGTAGAACGCGCCGCCTGGCCATTCGCAGGTGACACCGGGAATCGCGCGTAGGCCTTCCACGATGCGTTTGCGGCGCTTTCCGTATTCGGCAAGCATTATTGGAACGGTCTCCATCGTGCCGCGCATCGCTTCGAGCGCGGCGTATTGCGCGATCGATGTAGCGTTGGAGGTGGACTGGCTTTGCAACTTGATCAGCGCCTGGACCAGCGCTTCCGGTCCCAGCGTGTAGCCGATGCGCCAGCCGGTCATCGCGAACGTTTTCGAAACCGAGCCGATGATGATGACGCTTTCTTTCGAGCCCGCCGCGCTGGCGATCGAGTACGGCTTGTGCGGCTCGTAAGTGAAGTGCGAATAACACTCGTCGCCCATCAGCCACACGTTGTGTTTTTTGCAGACCTCCAGGATGCGCTCGTACTCATCCGGCGGTACAACCCCGCCAGTTGGATTGCTTGGCGAGTTCAGAATCAGCAGCCGCGTTTTCTGTGTGATGGCCTTCTCGATGGCGGCGGCCTTTACGCTGAAGCCATCTTCCGGCTTCGTCGCCACGAACACCGGCGTCCCGCCCGCGTACTTCACGATGTCCGGGAAGCTCACCCAGTACGGCGCGGGGATGATGACTTCGTCGCCCCGCTGGATCAGCACGCTCATCACGTTGAAGATGGAGTGCTTTCCGCCGACGCTGACGACGCACTCCTTCGGTTCGTATGACGAGCCAAGCTCGCGCTTGTGCCACGCGCAAATGGCTTCGCGCAGAGGCATGATGCCGGCCGTCGGCGTGTATTTCGATCTGTTTTCCTCGATCGCTTTGATCGCCGCTTTCTTGATGTGGTCCGGCGTCGGGAAGTCCGGTTCGCCCGGGCCGAAGTCCGCCACGTCCACGCCGCGCGACTTCAGCTTGTCCGCCTCGGCAATGACCGCGGCGGTCGGTGAGATTTGTATGCGATTGATCCGGTCCGTTAGTTGCACTTTGGCTCCTCGGAAGCAGTCAGAAGTTCAAAGTCGAAAGTTCAATACAGGGAAAACATAAAATCCTGCGGTCGCTTGACCTACAGAACTTTGGCGCGCAGCCTCCGCTCAACAGCAGCGGGCACCAGCCCATTCAATGGGGCGCCATGCTGGGCGATCTCGCGCACGAGCTTGGAGCTCAGATAGCTGTATGGTTCGCCGGGCAGCATGAAGACGGTCTCCAGCCGCGGCTCCAGCTTGCGATTCATCAGCGCCATCTGCAATTCGTATTCGTAGTCGGAGACCGCGCGAATGCCGCGAAGAATCACGCCCGCGCCGCGCTTGCGCGCATAGTCGACGAGTAAGCCATCGAACACGTCCACTTCCACGTCGTTCCACTTGGTCGTGACTTCGCGCAACATCTCCACGCGTTCGGGAACTTCAAAGAGCGGCTGCTTCTCCGTATTCCGCAATACCGCCACGATCAGGAGGTCGAACATCTTCTCCCCGCGCTCGATGAGGTCGAGGTGTCCGTTGGTGACCGGGTCAAACGAACCGGGGTAGATGGCAATCGAAGTCTTCATCGTGCAATCATGGGCGCAGCACGTCTCCGCTTATTCTAACCCAGGCGGGGAAAACCGCAGCTCGCAAACTTAGAGAGAGGCCAAAGTGGATCCCTGCTGCCTTCGGAGCTCAGGCGGGTCCTGCGGGGGCTCGAAGCAATAGTTGGAATCTGCAAGTGCAGGTCAGAGCCGCCGCGTTAAGGATTAATTCGCAGTTGCAGGCTGGTTGTGGCAGCGGCCGCTGCCGGAATCACGAAATGTTTTCCCCTCTTCAGGGACAAATTGCCACGAGTACTTCTCAGGCGAGAGCGTGAGCTTCAGCACCCCGAAGGTCTCCCAGTCGCGGACTTCGCTGTTCGGAGTGGCAAAACCAAGTAGATCATGGCTCCGGCCGCCGGTCCCCGCGACGATTTCGCGGATCCCGTGCACCGGGTCCGCATTACCCTCAGGGTCTTGTGGCGCAAAGCGCTCATAGGAATGTTCGTGTCCGGCAAGAACCAAGTCGGCGTGGGCGGCGTACAGGTCTTCCCAGAGTTCCTTCAGCTCTGGATGTACCGCGTGTTTCTTGAAGACGCCGCTGCTAAACAGCGCATGATGGCCGTAGGCTAGAACGCAGGCCTCCGGATGCTCTGCGAGATCCGCCCTTAGCCAAGTCTCTTGCGGTGAGCCGGCGGCGCACCCGCCCAAGTCTTTCGCGCTACAATTCGTATTCAGCACTACGATGTGCCACGCGCCCAGATCGTAGCTGTAGTAGCCCTTCCCGACGGGCCCTGCCTGCGCTCCCCAATACTGAAAATAGCCCGAAGCCGCCGGATCGACGTACTCGTGATTTCCCAGCGCCGGTTTGGTCCGCTCTTTGAAGCGGCCCCAAGCCGGGTCATAGCAATTCTTGAAGTCATCCGCGCTCCCCTTTTCGTACGCCAAGTCGCCTGCGGCAAAAACTGTCCCAGGGATGTGCTCGATCAGCTTTGCTGTCGCCCGGGCGCCTTCCGGATTCTTACAGCTGGCGATGTCGCCCGCACCGACGAGTACAAAAGTCCGTTCCGGCAGGCGCTTTTTCTTTGCTTTGACCCGAGCCTGCTTGGGCCTATCGCTCGGCGGGGGCATTTGCGTTTGCGCTCGCACTTGCGTTGGCACGAGGAGGACCAGCAGGATCAACCCGCACGCGCTTCGACAGCTGAGTTTTTGGCATCTTTCGGTGTATCCGGGCATCCATCTCCTCCATCCAATTCTAGGCTACCATGTTGGGGTGGCAATCTCAGCGAATGCACTTCAACTCGAGATTTCCGCAGTTTGCTGCATCAGGAGACCGTTGGTCGAAATTCGATTGCAAGTCAGACCATTTTAGTCTTACTATAAGTTGCTAGAAATACAGGGGTTGCGGTGGCGGCGTAGATGCTTTGGGTTGACTTTTGGGCGCCTGTGGGGATATACTTCATGTGGGACCGATTCAGTCGTATATTATGGATCGTCCAGAAAGTCTCTCGAACGATGTTCAAGCTTTCCAAGAAAGCCGACTACGGTCTGATTGCCGTCAAGCATTTGGCGATGCATCGCCAGCAACACGCTTGTAGCGCCAGCGAGATTGCCGAGGAGTATGGCATCTCTTCGACACTCATGGCCAAGGTGCTTCAGAAGCTCGCGCATTGCTCTCTTGTTGCTGCGAAGCATGGGTCCAGTGGGGGCTACCAATTGGCCAAGGAGCCGGGGCAGATCAGTGCGCTCGATGTGATTTCGGCCATCGATGGTCCGGTGCTGATCACTTCCTGCGTTACGAGCCACGGGAACTGTGACGCCACCGAGCGGTGTTCGGTCCGCGAGCCACTGCGCCGCGTGAATGAAAGCATTTTGAATGTGTTGAGCAATGTCACGATTTCACAGATGAGCGAAGAGCCGCACGAGCGCGCGCTCATAGCGTTGAGGACTTAGGAGAAGAGGAAATATGGCCGTCAAACTGCCGATTTACATGGACAATCACGCGACCACGCCGGTCGATCCGCGCGTCGTCGAGGCGATGCTGCCGTACTTCACCGAGAAATTCGGCAACGCCGCGAGCCGCAACCATTCCTTCGGCTGGGCTGGGGAAGAAGCCGTAGAAACCTCGCGCCAGCAGATCGCTTCGCTGATCAACGCCACGCCAAAGGAAATCATCTTCACGAGTGGCGCCACCGAATCCGATAACCTGATGATTAAGGGCATCGCGGAGATGTTCCGCGAAAAGGGCAACCACATCATAACCCAGGCCATTGAGCACAAGGCCGTCTTGGACACCTGCAAGAACCTGGAAAAGCACGGCTTTGAAGTTACCTATCTGCCGGTCCAAAGAGACGGCCGGGTAAGCCTCGAGGATCTGAAGGCAGCAATTAGGCCGGCAACGATTCTGATCACCATCATGTACGCCAACAACGAAATTGGCGTGATCAATCCGATCGCGGAAATCGGCAAGCTTGCCAAGGAGCATGGTATCTTCTTCGCCGTGGACGGCGTGCAGGCCGTGGGCAAGGTTCCCGTCGATGTCCAGAAGGACAACATCGACCTGCTGGCCATCAGCGGCCACAAGATTTACGGGCCCAAGGGGGTTGGCGCTCTGTACGTTCGCCGCCGCAATCCCCGCGTGCAACTTTCCGCCATCATCGACGGCGGCGGGCACGAGCGCGGCATGCGTTCCGGCACGCTGAACGTGCCCGGTATCGTCGGCCTCGGCAAAGCCTGTGAAATCGCTCAGAAAGAAATGCCGGAAGAAGCGGCGCGCTTGCTCGGCTTGCGCGAGCGTCTCCGAAAGGGCCTGGAAGCCAAGCTGGACGAGGTTTTCATCAACGGCTCGATGGAGCACCGCCTGCCGAACAACCTGAACATGAGTTTCGCCTATGTCGAAGGCGAATCTCTCCTCATGGGCATCAACGACATTGCGGTTTCCAGCGGTTCCGCCTGCACTTCGGCAACCCTTGAGCCTAGCTACGTACTCAAAGCATTAGGCGTCGGCGAAGACCTCGCCCACACCTCGATTCGCTTCGGCCTCGGCCGTTTCAACACGCAGGAGGAAGTCGACTACGTCATCGACAAGATGGTGCAGGTCGTCACCAAGTTGCGCGAACTTTCCCCGCTCTACGAAATGGCCAAAGAGGGAATCGATATCTCGAAAATGAAATGGCAAACAGCTTAAAAGGACTGGAACAGACAACATGGCAAATGAAGGAACAATTCGCATTCATCGCTCCATCGGCGGCACTGGCGCGGCTTTCCGCGTGACCTTTGTGCCCTACGGCGGAGAAGGGGAAGAGGCCGCCGTCGCCGGTGAGCGCTCTTTCCACGAGCTTCAGCAGGTGCGCGCCTTTCTGAAAATGCTCGGGCTCGGCGCGGAATTCATCAAGGACGCTCTTCGTCAATTGACCGCGGGCCGCTCGGCTTCCGTGCCGAACGTTTCGCTCACGGACAAGGCCGTCAAGAGCGCGGGTTTCGGGAATCTCGTGAATCTAGCAAGGAGCAACAGCTAATGGCATACAGCGACAAAGTGGTCGATCACTACAACAATCCCCGCAACGTCGGCAGCATGCCGAAAGAAGACCCTAACGTCGGCACAGGTCTGGTTGGTGCGCCGGAGTGCGGCGACGTCATGAAGCTGCAGATGAAGATCAATCCCGATACCCAGGTCATTGAAGAAGCCAAGTTCAAGACCTTCGGCTGCGGATCGGCCATCGCCAGCTCCTCGCTC
>WNFH01002397.1_pt1 | contig 13084 bp, 11 predicted proteins | sample 5400411 | NCBI WGS metagenome assembly WNFH01 (sample SAMN13153347, study PRJNA577476) | soil metagenome | isolation source: 200 cm saprolite under Douglas fir tree site 2 hole 3 | place: USA:California | collected 2015-04-18
TGAATCGTTCTCGCCGCGGACGGCTCTTGAGCGCCCGCAGCGCCGCCGCACAACACCAGCAGCGCGGTCATCCCCGCAACACATTTCAGTATTTGCATTTTCATGCTCCTTCGTCGCCCTTCAATTTCTACGCGCTCGCCTCAAGAATCTTCTGCAAAGTCTCGCTCCGCAAATCTGCGGACTCCACGCCAAAACTCAGTTCCCCGAAAAATAAAACGGGACACCAATCGCCGCCCCCTGGTTCACTTTCCGTGCCTATCCCCTATTCCTATCCCTCATTCATATCTCAACGACTCGACCGGTTGCAGGCTCGCCGCCTGGCTCGCCGGCAAGTACCCGAAGAACAGCCCCGTGGAGCACGACACCACAAACGCGATTACCACGCTGAGCCCCGAGACCGGAACCCGCAAATTTCCTGGCAAAAACGACTGGATGGCCACCGGGACGGCGATGCCGATCAAAATCCCGATGACCGCCCCTCCTCCGCTGATCAGGAACGATTCGATCAGGAACTGATACAGTATCTCGCGCCGCGCCGCTCCAATCGCCTTGCGGATCCCGATCTCCCGCGTGCGTTCCGTTACCGTCACCAGCATGATGTTCATAATCCCGATGCCGCTAATCACCAGGGCGATGAAGGCAATGACGATGAGCAAGATCGTCAACGCCAGCGAAATATTCTTTGCCGCCCCCAGGATCGCCGTCAGCGATTGAACCTTATATTCCGCTCCGGCGGGATGCCGGCTCCTCAGCAGTTGGCCCAGCTGCCGCTCGACGGACGGCACGTCTTCGGCCCGCGCCGCCTGCGCGTCCAACAACCGCACCACCTCAATGCCGGTGTAATACTTCATGAGGGAGAAAGGAATGATGACGGAATTTTCCTGAATATCGGAGAGCCCGAAAGTCTCGACACGCTCGCGGAACACCCCGATCACTGTGAACGTCAGCTCCCCCATTCGAACGGATTTTCCGACGGGGTTGTCCTGCCCAAATATACGGTCGGAAAGTTGCGTGGTGATGAGGCAGACTTTGCTGCGCATCTCCATATCCGCCGCGTCGAAATAACGTCCGCGCAAGATGAGCAGCCGCCGGATGGCTTGATACCCTTCCGTCACCCCCACTAGGTTCACCGGTCGCTCAACTCCATCAGCAATCACCGCCATCGGAAGATCCCGTGTTCCGGCTACCTCGATCACGTTGGGGATGGCTTTGACGCTCTCCAGGTCCTCCAGCGACATCTCATAACTCAGTGGCTGCGGCTTATCCGGCCTCTGAACCAGCTCCACCCACACCAGGTTGGAGCCGATGCTCTCGATCTGGGAAAGCACGAATTCCTTGCTGGTGAGCGCCACGGTGACGACCAGAACGATCGAAGCGCTTCCGATAATCACGCCCAGCGAGGTTAGCATCGCGCGCAGCTTATTCGCCCGCAGCGCGTCGATCGCCACCGATAAGGTTTCCCGGATGTGCATCATCGACTTTTGACCGGAATTCTTCGCCGGCACTTCCCGGCGGCGGAAACTCTTAGCCCCTCTTCAGCCGCTTCAGCGCTTCCTGCGCCATTTTGTTTCTGGGATCCACCTTCAGCGCGCTCTCAAATTCCTTCGCCGCGTCTTCTATCTTGTTCTGATCTTCGAACAAGCGCCCTAGCCACGCGTGTGCTGCGGCTGGTCGCGGATATCCCGATCGCGTCGGCGCTCTGCTGGCATATTCCCTCAGCAATCGTTCGGCTACCTCGGGATTTTCCTTCTTCAAGATCAGCGCAACGCCCCGGTAAAACTTCCCTCTCGGGTCGCCAGGTGCCACACGCTCTCCCATGTCCGCGACCGCCACCAGCCGCTCGGGCTGGCCCCGTTTCACGCCATAATCCCCGATGTCGTAGATCAGCCCCGCCGACTTTGGATTGCTCTCCAGCGCTTTCGTGAATTCCTCGTCCGCCACGGCAAAATCTTTTTTTTGCCGCCGGCAATTTCCCGCCGCGTAATGCCCTTCGGCGTCGTCCAACTCCGCCAATTCCCTGATCTGCGGCAGCGCCTTCTCCACTCCGCCTCCCACGATGGCTGGAGCGCTGCAATCGTATTCGACCAGCGCCTGCCGCGCCGAATAATTCTTTGCGTCGAGCTGCACCGCCCTTTCGAATTCCTTGCGCGTCTTCTTCGCGAGCGACATGGCCGAAAACCAGCTCGCATGATCGGCCTTTTCTCCGTACGCTCTCCCCAGCCACTCGTGGTAAATCGAATTTTGCGGGTCGATCGCCACCGCCTTCTCCGCGCTCTTGATCGCCGGGTCAAGCTCCTGCAGCTCCAGGTAACTTTTCGCCAGAAACAGTTGCACGTCGCCATTCTGCGGTTCCTTGGCCGCGGCCGCCTGCAACGCTAGGATGGCTTTCGCATAATCGCTGGCCTCGTACGCAAGCCGTCCCGCTTCGAACCCCGCTTCTTGTTTGAGATTTGTCGCGGCCATCGCCGCGCTCGCGATAATCAGGGCCGGGAGCAGCCACTTCATCCGGCTAGCCATTCCATCGTTCCGCGAATTTGAAAACTTCTGTCGTAATGACGGTGACGGTCATCCCGTCTCGCAAATCTACGTCCCCCGGAAGCGCCACCAGTTCCCCCTCTTGCAGGCCGCTCACCACTTCATAGTTCGTGGCGTCCGCGATGCCCACGTGAATCTCGCGTTTCTCAAGCGTCGATTTGCCCACGCCCAGTTGGCTCTTTTTCACCACAAAAACGTAGCGTCTGCCGCCGTCCGCTTCCACAGCGCCCCGCGGCACCGACAACACTCCGATTCGTTCGTGCGAATTGATGCGCACGTTCACGTTGATATTGGGCAGCAACTCCAGCTTGTCGTTGTTCACCGCACACAGCAGTTCACCCACGCTTCGCGTTCCGTGCGGCACTACCTGCTTCGGAATGATTTCCGTTTTCCCCACCCAAGTCCTGCTCGGCAACGCATCCCAGGTGATCTTCACCGGCTCATTTTCCTCCAGCCCGCCCAACTCCGGCTCATCGATGAACACCCGCACGCGAACCTTGTGCAAGTCCGCCATTTCTGCCAGCAGCTCTCCCAGCTTCACGTAATCTCCGGCTTTCACCGGCAACGCGTAAAGCGTTCCATCCGCCGGAGCGGTGATTCGTCCTTGCCTCACCTTTTCCTCGAGCGCCGCGGCTTCGCTTTGGATCTGTTGCACGCGCAACGCTGCCTGCTCCGTGTCCAAGCTCACGCTCCGTTCAAATTCCTGTTTCGCGGCCGCCAGCCTCGTCACTTCCGTTTGCGCTTTCGTCAAGGCCAGGTCGTTCGCCGCGAGTTCGTCCTGCGTCGCCGCTTGCTGCGCGATCAGCCGCTGCAGCACTTCATGATTCTTCTGCAGCCGCTCGCGCTCCGCTTTTGCTTTTGCCAGGTCGCCCGCGACTCTGGCGGCATCGTCTGTTCTGCCACCCGCTTTGGCCGCGCGCAAATCGTCCTGGGCCCGCAGTAGCTTGCCCTTCGCCTCGGAGAGCCGCGCTGCCGCATCCTTGACGTCCAGTTCCAGAATCACTTGCCCTTTCTTGACCGTCTGCCCTTCGGTGGCGCGCACCTTTTCCACAAAGGTATCCAATTGCGCTCGCATCACGTATGGCGCGATGGGCTCCACTTTTCCATTGCTGCTCATGGACGACACCAGGTTCTCCCGCATCGGCGTCACCGCCGAAATCCTTGGCACCGGCTTTCGCCCGCTCAACCCCACGAGCGCGTACGCCAGCGCTACCGCCAGCAGCAGGGAGATCAAAATCCGATTTCGCAGCCTGCGATCCATATTTTCTTATTCCGCCCGCTCCCGCACTCCGCGGGGCGCCAGGGCCCAGCCCTTCGGCGCAACTTCTCTCTTACCTTTCCATGGCTTGCTTGACACCTGTCAGCTAAGCGTCCAGATACATCATTCTAGCAAGAGCAGCGCGGCTTTCTCCATATTCGTTGCTCGCCCTGTTCGTGTGTGAACTGTTCTGCGAAACGAGCATTTCCCAAGTCTCCGGGACGTGCCGGCGCACGCCTGAGTATCCGTCGGCCCCGTCAGGCTCTTGAAAAACTCCCTAACGGGGCTGTAATAGCCGGTCTTTCGACCGGCGTACTCTGTGCTTTCAACGCCTCCCTTTTTGTTCCGTACCGCTGAGGATTCTTTTTAAGCAGCCTGTTATGGTCGCGGGACCTCGTCGTGTTAGAATCCGCCTATGTCTGCCGAGAACATCCCGGAGAAGACTGCCGCTCCCCCCACGGGTGGCTTTGGCAAACCCATCCAGCCGGGCGCCGTCATAAGCCCGGTCATCCACCGTGTTTGCATCCAGTGCAACAACATGTTCCGCGTCAGCCCTGATAGATTTGATGCCAAGCAGTGCCCCACCTGTCACAAAGGCTAGAACCGAGGCATCTTCCTTCTTCTATTTTCCGTTCTCCCTTTTCTATTTTCCCGTGCCCCCTCCCCGCAACACCTCACCGCACCCTGCGTAGTACACTGTGAACGTTCTGTGCGCTCTCTTACGAATCCCAGCGAGGGGTCTTTCGATGATTGAAGCTCGTGGCCTGTCCAAGCGCTTTCAGGACAAGAAGCGCGGCGAAATCCGCGCCGTCGATAACGTCAGCTTTACCTGCCAACCCGGCAAGATTTACGGTCTACTCGGGGCCAACGGCGCCGGCAAAACCACCACCCTCCGTATGCTTGCCACTATACTCGAACCCACCGAAGGCACCGCCCTGGTCTGCGGCGACGATATCGTGGAGCAGCCGGAAAGAGTGCGCGCCAACGTCGGCTTCCTTTCCACCGCCACCGCTCTCTACCCCCGCCTCACCTCGCAAGAGATGGTCGAATACTTCGGCCGCCTCAATGGTTTAGACGAAGCCACGCTGAAAAAGCGTATCGACGACATCTTCAATCGCCTGGACATGAACGGCTTCCGCGATCGCCGCTGCGACAAGCTCTCCACCGGCATGAAGCAGAAAACTTCCATTGCCCGCACCCTCGTGCACGATCCACCCGTCATGATCTTTGACGAGCCCACCAACGGCCTCGACATCATGACCTCCCGCACCATCACGGCGTTCATCCGCGAATGCCGCGACAACGGCAAGACCGTCATTTTCTCCACCCACATCATGAGCGAAGTCGAAAAGCTCTGCGACGTCATCGGCATCATCCACGACGGCAAGCTCCTCGCCGAAGGCACGCTCGCGCAACTCCGTGACAAATATTCCGAACACGATCTCGAGGAAATCTTCGTCAATGTCGTCGCGCCCCACTTTGTCCCCTCGGAGGCCCACTGACATGTCCTTGCGTAACGTCGGCATCGTCTATCGCAAAGAGCTCACCGAATCTCTCCGCGACCGCCGCACCCTCATGTCCACGATTCTGATCCCTTTGTTGTTGTTTCCCGTTTTGGGCGTGGGTATCGGTTACGCTGAGTCGGAAGTGTTCGGTGAAGCCAGCCGGGAGCCCTCGAAGATCATCGTCCTTGGCGGCGCCGACTCCCCCGATATCATCGCCGGGCTGCAGAGAGCAAAGAATCTCCAGATCATGCCCGTGGTCCCGAATTACGTGGATCTCATCTCCAATAAGAAAATTCGCGCCGTCGTCGATATTCCGCCAGGCTTCCAGGCGGCCATTGCGCGCGGCGAAAATCCCCTGGTCAAGATCTACATCTTCTCGGGCGACCTCAAGTCTTCTTTCGGGGCCACCCGCATTGAGAAATATTTTATGGAATACCGCGATGAGATGGTGCGCAGCCGGCTCGCTTCCGCAAACCTACCCGAAAGCCTGATGAAACCTTTCGAGACGAAACAACAGAACGTCGTCTCCGCCGAAAAGGTCGCTGGCGAACTCTACGGCGGCTTCATTCCCTATCTTGTCATTCTTATGTGCATGACCGGCGCGATGTACCCGGCAATGGACCTGACGGCTGGCGAAAAAGAGCGCGGCACTATGGAAACCATTCTTTCCAGCCCCACAAAGCGCAGGGACCTTGTATTCGGGAAGTTTCTCCTTATCCTGACCGCCTCCCTGGCCACCGGAACGCTTGCGGTCCTCTCGATGGGGGCTACATTCTCTTTTATCTCGCGATTCTCCCCTTCCCAGGAAAACGGTCAACGGCTCGCAGTCTTGAGCATTCACCCTGGGACGGTCCTTGCGATTTTCGTATTGGCTCTGCCCGTCGCAGTCCTTTTCTCCGCCGTGCTCATGACCATCTCGCTTTTCGCCAAGAGTTATAAAGAAGCGCAGAGCTACTTAACCCCCATGTCTATGGTCGTCATCATCCCCGCTGTTGCGGCCGTTCTCCCGGGCGTCGAACTCACTCCCAAACTGGCCCTCGTCCCGATTGTCAATGTGAGCTTGCTCTGCAAAGAACTCGTCGCCGACACCTATCACTGGAATTTCATCGCCCTCATTTTCCTTTCCACCTGCGTCTACGCCGCCGTCGCTCTCTTCCTCGCCATCAAAATGTTCCAGCGCGAATCCGTTCTCTTCCGCTCCTAGCTTCTCCGAAGCTAGCTTGGCCATCTCCTTCTGACCGTCAATATGGCGTGAGGCCAAAAGCATGCTAGTATCCGACGCCGATATGACAGCAAGCGGCCCCACCCCTCCGTATACACTTGGCAGCACGGACGCGGAGCACGAGCGCCTCATTCGGCAGGCTGCGCATCTCGCCCCCTACACCGAGCGATTCTTCCGTGACGCAGGCATCGCCTCAGGTCAGCGTGTCCTTGATATCGGCTCCGGCGTCGGAGACGTGGCTATGCTCGCGGCCCGGCTAGTCGGTCCTTCAGGGGAAGTGGTAGGTATCGAACGCGACCCTCGCTCCATTGCCAGAGCCAGGGCTCGCGTAGCCGAGGCCGGCCAGCGGAATGTGAGCTTCACGCAATCCGATGTCTCTCAAATTCCGAGTGGCAAAGCCTTCGACGCCGTCGTGGGCCGTTTCATTTTGATGTTTCTTCCCGATCCCCTTGCAGTCTTGCGCTCGTTGTCTCAGTTGGTTCGTCCCGGCGGAGTCGTTGCTTTTCACGAGCTCTCTTGGGCGCCTTTTCTTCTGTTTGCGGCGCGGCTTCCACTCTGGTCTGCGTGCGCTTCTCTCATCCATGAGACGTTCCGGCGTTCCGGTGCAAACACAGAGATGGGCTTCGCCCTTTACCGGATTTTCCAGGAGGCGGGGCTGCCTGCGCCAACCATGAGTCTGGAGATGCCGCTCGGGAATGATCCGCAATTTACACGTTGGGTGCCCGACGTTCTTGGCAGTTTGCTGCCCCTAGTTCATCAATTCAAACTTCCTCTCGAGTCGCTCGGTGACCTCAATACCCTTCCCCAGCGGATCCAGGCGGAGGTCGCCGCGTCCAACACGGTTGTCACTTGGATGGCCCTCGTCGGCGCCTGGTCCCGCAAGCCGCCCGGCGAGGCTTCGCTGTAGCGGTTCGCGATCAGGTCAGCAGGAGTCTTAGGTGCGTGCTCGCCAATCATTCTATCCAGAAGGTCGAAGGTTTTAATGGAACCTCAAGTGAGTGGCACGATCACCGTGACAGCACAGCTCGCTGGTTCGGCAGACCGGGTTACGGCGTACGGCTGGAAAGCGTTAGCCGGATCGGTGATTGGCTATTCCATGGATGGGTTCGACCTCTTGATTCTCAGCTTCATGCTCGCTGCCATCTCAGCGGACCTGGCCTTGACGAGCACGCAGGCTGGCTCGCTTGTCACCTGGACGTTGATGGGTGCCGTGGCGGGCGGACTCATTTTTGGAACCCTGAGCGACCACTTTGGCCGAATCAGGGTTCTGACGTGGACCATTCTTGTATTCGCGATATTCACTGGTCTTTGCGCCATTGCGCGTGGCTATTGGGACCTCGTCGCTTTCCGGATTATTGCTGGTCTTGGTTTGGGCGGTGAGTTCGGCATCGGCATGGCGCTCGCCGCGGAAGCATGGCCGGCCAGCAAGCGCGCCCGGGCGTCGTCCTATGTCGCAATCGGTTGGCAGGGAGGAGTTCTCCTTGCTGCGTTGGTCACGCCAATGCTTCTCCCGGTCATCGGCTGGCGAGGCATGTTTCTGGTCGGCCTTCTGCCTGCACTCGTGGCCTTCTTCGTTCGCCGCACCCTCCATGAGCCGGAGATCTTCGTGAAGAGGCACGCTGCCAAGAAAGAGAACTCGTTTCGCTTGCTGGTAAAGGATGGGAAGACATTTAGGACCACCTTTGGAATCACCATCCTGTGTGTGGTCCAAAACTTCGGCTATTACGGCATTATGGTTTGGATGCCAAGTTATTTGACGAGGAGCCTCGGCTTCAGCCTCACCAAGTCCGGCATGTGGACCGCGATGACGGTTCTGGGCATGGCCTGCGGCATCTGGGCGTTCGGTCAACTCGCCGACAGAATAGGCCGCAAACCCATCTTCATCTTATTTCAAGTTGGCGCGGTGATTATGGTCTTTGTGTATTCGCGGGTCACTGACCCGGCGATGCTGCTCTGGGTGGGAGCAATCATGGGGATGGCTGTGAACGGGATGATGGCCGGCATTCCCGCGCTCATGTCCGAAGCGTATCCCACGGCAGCCCGTGCAACCGCGCAAAACGTTTTGTTCAACATCGGCCGGGCAGTCGGTGCCCCGGGGCCGTTAGTGGTGGGAGCCCTGGCCGCGAAATACTCTTTCAACGTTGCGATCGACCTGCTCGCGTCGATTTACGTCCTCGACATTATAGCTACAGTGTTTTTGATCCCCGAACTCAAGGGCAAGGAACTGGAGTAAACAGGCGCGCCGTCTCGTCGCGGGGTATGAGCGTCTACGACCGCAGCCGGCTAACTGAAAAGGTCTCACGTCACCATTAGCATAAAGGAGCCTGTCTGGCCTCGGATGGAACTGAGAAATCGGTTCCAATAAGATGGTGCGCTTCGTCAGCTAAGAGGGCTTGGCAAGGCCGTGCGAAGTTTCTGTGAAACTCTTCTGGGAATTGTGGCGCAAGTAGAAGTAAGTTATGCTGCTCTCAGCGAGAAGGCCCGGGCGACCCGCACGCAGCCCCTGTGAGATTCAAAACGGAGTGGAATTCGCCCAGCTTTCCCTTTCGCCACGTGAACATAAGCCCCTGCGGTTTGTTCCATCTAGGGGGAGCAATGAAAACAGGATTGGCGCTCGCCGCCACGATTGGTCCTTTTCTCCTGTCCGCTGTTTCTCTCAACGCTGAAGCACAAACCTCACCTGCGGCGCAGAGCGAAGGCGTTTATGTCGTCGCCTATCGGGCGCCAAACCATATCAAGGCCAGCAGCCCACAGGTATTTCACGGGTTCGCGGACGACCTGATTGGCTATCTGAAATCGCATGAGGTGAACATCTTCGAAGATCCCGAGCGAGGAATTTTGCAGACGGACGAGTTGATTTCCGTCGACAGCCTGCTAAACCTGACGAAGAACGCCGGGGCCAAGTACTTGCTTCTGGCCACCGTCGACCGGCCCGTGACGAAATGGCTGAAAGTCACGGTGCAAGCTTACGATCTATCCGGGAAGCTTTTGTGGGCGGAAGAGGCGTCGGCTGGCTCGGGCATGAGCGGCGGTGGCGCTCCAGGCAAGGTTCTGAAGACGCTGCAGAAAAAGCTCGATCCGAGAATCGCTCAGCCAGGCCTGCCCAAGAAGCTGCCGGCGCCGTCAAGCGCTCCAATGAAAGCAGACACTCGAATGATATCGGTGGCCAATAAATAGAGGGAGGAAGGAGGAATCCATGCAAAAGGCGTTTTTTTCTGCCCTCTTCTCCGTAATTGCTCTTGGGGTTCCAACAACAAGAAGTCAGGAACCTGCCGCTCCCCCGGTGAAGCAAGAGCAACAGGAGCAGCAAAAACCAGAAACCGCCGACGTGACCGGTGAGAAGAGCGCTCTGCTGAAGGAAGGGACGGAGGTTCATCTGAAACTAGCACAAACAATGACTTCGAAAACGTCCACGGTGGGCGAGCTCGTGGAGATGGTGCTGGCAGAGGACCTGAAAGTTGGCGAAAACGTTGTTGTGCGAAAAGGGGCAAGAGTGCTGGGAACGGTTGTAGGAGGTAAGAAGGCGGAAAAGCAGAAATCCGAGGCGCATGCGCTCAGCGTTCGGGCAGATCACATCAAGGTCGGGGATTCGGTGATCAAGTTGACGGGGGAACAGGCCGGGGTCGGGAAACGCAACAAAAAAGAGATGGTAACGTATACGATAATTTTTGGATTGAGTGGATTGCTGGCGTCATCCAACAAGAAATTCATGATTCCAGAGGGAACGCCCGCAACGGCGTTCGTGGAGGATGACATCCAGCTTCCTATACTCGCTCCCACCCCCAATTGACTTTCCGGCGCGCACGGAGTCTGCCGCGCGCGCCGGAAGGATTGGAAAGAATTCCGGAGTTGAAGGCCCGCAGATCGCCGCATTAGTCGGAGGAGGCTCCGTTCTTGGGTTTCCTGTCATCGATGGTCGCTAAGCAATAGTTAACCTGCATAGGAGGTTTCAATGGCTGTCCGGCTTGAACATGCGAACCTCAGTGTACGTGACATCGAGGAGATGATCCGTTTCTTGCAGACGGCGTTTCCTGAGTTTCGAGTTCGCGGCGAAGGCAAAAATCGGGACGGCTCACGATGGGTACACATGGGCACCAGTGAAACCTACATTGCCTTGAGTCCAGCGAATGCGGAGCCTGAGAAACGCTGGATGCCATACAGCGGCATGCCAGGCGTCAATCATCTCGCCTACGAGGTCGATGACGTTGAAGCATTGTGCGCGCGAATGAAGTCAGCCGGATACAAAGACTCGACGCCTCCAAACGCGCATCCGCACCGCAAGCGTCGGTACTTCTACGATTCAGAGGGCAACGATTGGGAGTTCGTGCAGTACCTCTCGAAGGATCCCGCTGAGCGCAACGATTACAAGTTGCCGGACCGGTAGCACATCCTCAAAGCGGCCTAAGCTGCATCGAAGCAGTGGGGTCAGCATGACAGCGAACCAGTTAACGGCTGCTTTCATTAGGCGGCTTTTTGAGACGCAACTTCGGGTGGCGAATCTCGAGAATGACGGCATTATCAGAGAATAATCCACTACCAACCGTCGATAGCGCTTGACTTAAGCTAACTCTCGTGCCATACTATCTGTTGGGTTAACTTGTGCCCCCGTGCAGGCGACCCGTCCTTCTGTAAGCCCTTTCCGTGATGCAAAGCTTTTGTTTTCCTGCACTTGCGTTCTCTGGTGCTCTCGCGCCACCAACGCTAAATTGTAAGTCCTTTTGTTTGATGTCGTTGCGCACTCTTTTGCGCTTTTTTGCACTCACAAAAGACACAACCCCCTTGTTTTCAATTGTTTCCGCACTCTGCGTCAAAAAACACAACCAACGCGCGTGGGGGGTACCTCCCTCAAATTGGCACACTTCGGAAGGATTCCCCGAACGCCAGCAACAACATTCTCGTATCTCTTAGATAGATACCCATGCGTCCCCGCCTGATTCGCATCGCTCTGATTTTATTGCTCTTCCCGTCGCTCCTGGCGGCTGTTGCCGGGTGGCTTTCCGGGCCTGCTTTCCTCCATCCCATTCGCCGCGAACTCACGCCGGATCTGATCCGCGAAGCCGACGTTTCCTTCGCCGTCACTGGGGCGACTCGCGAGGATTTTGACGTACGTGCGCCGGATGGAGCGCTTCTCCGCGGCTGGAAAGTCCGCCCGAAAAACCCCAATGGCAACTGGGTCCTCCTCTTCCACGGCGTTGCCGACAACCGCGTGGGTGTCATTGGTCAATCGGAATTTCTGCTGCGCGCCGGTTACGGCGTGGTCATGATGGACGCTCGCGCCCACGGCGCAAGCGGGGGCCCCATCGCCACCTATGGCTGGCTCGAGCGCAATGACACCCGCGCCATCATCGACGCGCTTCTCTCCGATCCATCGCTGCATGGTGCGCAGTTATACCCGGTCTCGCCTTCTTCTTCCTTTACCTCATCTAACTCCTTTGCTTCCTCAACCTCCTCATTTCACATCTTCGCCCTCGGCGAATCTATGGGCGCGGGAATCGCGCTGCAATCCGCAGCCGCCGATCCGCGCATCGAGGCGGTCGCCGCCGAAGCCTCGTTCGCCAATTTGCGCGAAGCGGCCTATGATTACGCCGGACTGCGAAAATATCCCTGGCTCGGCAAGACACTTTTCGCTCCCGGCACCTGGACGCTGCTCTACCGGGACGAAAAACTCGCCGGGTTCCCGGTCGCGGAGGTCTCGCCGGTAAAAGCCGTCGCCACCCGCGCTTTTCCCGTTCTTCTCATCTGCGACGAAAAAGACGTCGCGCTTCCCTGCCGCCACTCGGAAATGATTTACGCCGCCGCCCGCGGCCCCAAACAACTTTGGGTCGTCCCCCGCGCGTTCCACACTGCCGCTTACGGCTTTGCGCCCGAAGAATTCCGCCGCCGCGTCCTCTCCTTCTTCAGGGAGCACTCCCGTGTGCCCTAATTCAAAACGACCAGCATGCGGTCGGAGCTTTGCAGATACAAGAATCAATTTTCCATTTCAAGTTTCCCCTGGGGAAAGGTCGCGGGGACAGGCTCAGCCGTGTGTCTTTTGTCCAATTTCCAATTTCACTTTTCCAATTTCCATTTTTCTCTTCAGTGCACGGGATGCTGGCGCGCCTCCCATTCCTGGCTCAGCCGGCGCACGGTTTCCCGCAGTCGAACGGCCAGCGCGGCGATTGTTTCCAGCCGCTGTTCTCCTCCGTGCGGCAGCTTGCCGTCATTTTTCCGGTGAACCTCCGCGAGCAGGAGTTCCGCGTTTCCCAGAATCCCTGTCAGCGGGTTGTTCAGCTCGTGGCGGAGCACCTCTCCAAAATCTTCCTCGGATTCTTCGAATGGATCGCGCGCGCTGTCCGCCACCCTCTGTGCCTGCCGCAAGCGCCTGCGAATCAGGCCGAGCGCCGACGGCAGGCATCCTCCATCGCGCCTCACATAATCGGCGGCGCCTGCATCGATTAACGCGGAGAGCTCCGTACGCCGCTCGGCCGCCCCAATCACCACCACTGGCGCATAGACCGCCAGCGAGCTCACCACGGCATCGAGCCGTGGCGCGATCCCTCGAGGTCCATCGGCTTCGGGCGCGAT
>WNFH01002398.1_pt1 | contig 13082 bp, 16 predicted proteins | sample 5400411 | NCBI WGS metagenome assembly WNFH01 (sample SAMN13153347, study PRJNA577476) | soil metagenome | isolation source: 200 cm saprolite under Douglas fir tree site 2 hole 3 | place: USA:California | collected 2015-04-18
TCATCGATCATCATGCTCCTCCTCTGCAAGAGCAAACACTTCTTCCAGCAGTATATCATGCGGTTTCTCTCCGTTGTTAGCAGCTTGCCAGAGTATCTGGGTGATATACAAGTCGCTAAAAGTGCGAAGGGAAGAGAGCTATCGATGGTATTGTCAACTTATCTTTCTTGATGAGTTTTCACCACTCGGAGCATTTTTTGAGGGGATGTGTGCAAAAAATGAGACGGAATGAACAGAAAAAGAGCAACTCTTCCCCACATTGTCAGGAAATTAAGCTCATTAGAGCATTAAGTTGACAATACCTAACGTCACTTACTACGGATGCGCTCCAGAAGAGGCTTGAGCAAGAGAGCAGGAGAAGCAATCTCTCGCCATACGCTACGAGCCTTCATCTAGCTCCTCAAGCCTTCTGAGGAGACTGCGTTGTACTTTTTGGTCAAAAAACTACCGACGGGCCAACTCGACGGGAATGTTTATTGGTACTACGTCTCCTTTGAGGATGGGCGACCTGACGAGCTGGTATCCCTGGCGCGGATCTCCGCCATCAACGATAGATCACGTGGGGTGATTGATGAGGATGGGAGTCTCCAGGTATTTACCCCTCGGCTATCGGCCCTCGGCGGATTAGACCTCCTGGCATGGTTAAGGACACATGAGGCAGAGTTACAAGCGGCGGCAGGTATCGCTCGCGAGGTTGTGGCACTCAGCGAGCAGGTGATGTGCCAATCGTGCCATCTGCTGATTGACCCAAATGAGTTGACGGTGCATACATGCCCTGCTCGCTGAAAATCCCACGTATACCCTATCGCAACTTGCCCGCCGATCTCGTTGTAGAAATGACGCAGCAGAAAAGACTTTCAGTTTGCTGTATCGAGAAGGCAACGAACACAGTTGTTGTGTTCTTGATACAGGTCCTGTACAAGGAGCCAATCGGAACGGTAAACACTTGATGATAAAAGGAAGTCGTCACCTGTGCAATGACGCTGAGCTTTCCTTTGGTCGGTCCATTATACACGGTCCACAGGGTAGCGATTGGACTTCCGCTGTTGTTATCAAACGAGAAGCCACCACTGGCTACCTGTCCATTGTGCGTTCCAGGGACCTTATGCACTCCATCAACCTTTTGAGTAGGCAGGCAGAAGGTCTGACCAGGATTAAATTGTCTGGTTGCCTGACTAAAGACCAGGGCGGCTGCGGGAAGACTGCTCACTGAGACGAAGACCAGGGCGAGCAGCAACGGGATGACAAAAAGTTGGGTGAGTCTCCAAGAGAATTGTTTCATCGGTGTACACTCCTTTGCATGGTGTATTGTGATGAGGGAAGACGACCTACGGAGAACGAGCCACACCAGGAGAGGAAATAAACCTGCCCATATCGATCTATACGTGAGTACTGGCTACTTGGGATATCCATTCTAAAACCAGGGGCTAAACAGTTATGTAGGAGACCTTTCCCCACCTGTCTGATGTGTGGATCGCAAGGAAAATGCACTGAGGCCGTTACCAGTAACGCTCTATGTTAGAACGGATATCCTAAGTAGCCAGTACAGGAAGGATGGCAGAAGGATGGCGGATATGTAGGCAAGTTGGCAACATATCCGCCATCTCTGCAAAAAGAGAGAGCAATGTCAATAAAGGCTACGGAAATGAACGGTACATACCGAACGTCGCATCGGCCAGAAAAGAATCTCATAGAGGTTTCGCACTTCCGACGCACGGTTTAGGAATACGCCACTTGCCCTCTATGGATGGCTATAGACATCTATGTCAAGCATAAATTGAAGTTGACGTGTCTATGGAGATGGCTCAAAATCTACAGTTGACTATGGGATAAGATAGCAGACTTTTTGGATAGGGAGACGGTGACGAATAATAATGCCCCTGGGCATTGGTCGTACCACACAAACGTTCAGCCATCTCCACTACTCTAGAGGCAGCTAAATTTAACTCGACAGTAATCGTCTCTCTGCCTTTAAAAAGCATCTTCAGTTCCAGCTCACTCAGCTTCACCAGAATGCCTCCGTTATACTCTATCATTTTCTAAAGTAGCCCAATTTTAGCACGAGCGGCAGGTTTCTCATAGAGGATGTCCGAAGCGATGTCCGAAGCAATGTCCGAAAGGACCGTAGATATTGCCTACTACTGTCATGAACGACGATAGCAAGAAACCATTTTCATGACACAGACGAGGGATCTCTCAGAGAGAATGACGGATGGAAGGCGGATAGATGTCCGATAGATGTCCGATGGGTGGCGGAATATGGCAGATAAGAGACCCACCTGATATACTTTTCGCGCTTGACGGATATCCAGACTTTGAAAGACATTTTCAGGGACGGTATCTCCATTGTATTGGCTGTCATTCGAGTTGTGGGATTATGCATCGTGAGGATTGAAGCTGATGTAGAAAGCGGGATTTGAACCCACGACTCGGTTTACCCCGTCTACTGGCGTCTAAAAACGTCTCTTTTGTGCTCAAAAGTACCGATAGCTGTCCACTGAGATCGCTCATTATCTCCTGTTGCCTATCGTCTTTGCTGTCAAGTCTGATCGAAGAGATGGAGCATACCAGCTTGTGGACAGCACGTTGAGGAAAAGAATACTTGACCAGCATTACAGGGTGTCACGCCACTTTCCTTTCTGACGCATCTAAAAGAAGATGAGCATCCCCTTGTACAGGGAGTGAAGCTTTTTTTCGCGTTGAGACATGTAGAGTGAGACGAAGTGCTTCACGCCAACTGCCCATCAAAAACGAAGCCGCTCCTGCGCTGCTCTCAACCATCTTCTGTCTGGCGAAGCCACCCGGCCTCATCTCAGTTTAGCCGTGTCGATTGCAAAAAAGCTTCACTTACTGTGGGAACGGACTCAGTCCCGTTCTTGATCTGCAAAAATGGAAGTGGCCTGAGACCCTGATTGAGGTTGTCTATAGGCGTTTGTGGTACATCTGTTCACATCTGATCAAGATCATGGTATTCTTAAGAACGAGTACAACTGTGTACGACGAAGTACTTTGGAAAGGAGCAATCTTTTATGGTAAAGCGCGGCAAGCGCGGCCGGCGCGGCAATGGCGAAGGAACTATTTATGAACGTCCAAATGGGACGTATGCAGCAACCTTTTCGATAGAAGGAGGGAAGCGCAAAACCATTTACGCGAAGACCTATAAAGAAGCTCAGGAGAAGCTCAAAAAAGCGCTCTACGAGCAACAACAAGGGACACTTGTGACCGCTCCGCAACAAACGGTCGCACATTTTTTAACAGATTGGTTGGAGAGTACACAAAAACAAAGTGTCCGTCCTCGAACGTATGAACGATATGAAGAGATTGTGCGCCTTCATCTTATTCCGGTGTTGGGCCGTCACAAACTCCAAAATTTATCCGCTCAGCACGTCCAGGCTTTCTACACAAAGAAGTCGAAAGAAGGACTTTCCGCGCTGACAGTGATCAGTTTTCATAGTCTCTTGCATAAAGCACTGGATACGGCCGTGAAATGGAATCTTGTGGCGAGAAATGTGTGCCAGGCAGTCTCTCCCCCGCGCCGAGAGCGGTTCGAGGTGACACCGTTGACCTTAGCGCAAATACGAAAGTTGCTTTCAGCGGTAGAAGGGCATCGCCTGGAGGCCCTGTTTAAACTGGCGCTCGCAACTGGCATGAGACGCGGAGAGTTACTCGGCTTGAAATGGCAAGACATAGATTTTGCGAAGGGGAAGCTGCAAGTACGTCGGATACTCTCACGAATTCCAAGCAAAATGCCTGGCAAGGGGTATACAGAGGCAGAGCCGAAGACACAGAAGAGCCGGCGCACGATTATCATTGCTTCCTTTGCGCTTAAATCTCTAGAAGGGCACCGTATACGTCAGGCAGAAGAAAAGCAGAAGGCTGGAAGTTTCTGGCAGGAACATGACTATCAGGGTTTCAGTCCACTCTTTCTTTGAACCATCAAGAATGGGATTGGCACGCACTCACGAGCGCGAACGTAACCTTCGGGTTCATTTCAAATGGAAAGAAACGCCAAGTGGACTGAAACCCTGAAGGTGCTTCTACCGATGATCATACGATGTCGATGTCAAACGTTGTTTGTTGTCTATTTGCTACCGGGAGCGGAAAAGGACTGTGCAAACGCGATGGCTCTGTCAGTCAGAGAAGAGGACGAAAATCGCATATTTCATGCAGAAGCAGCATCTGTGAGCATTTTCATAAGAACAGCCCTGACCTGAGTCAATGACGCTTCATGTACGGAGCTTTGAGCTCCTTCCTCTGTGACAGATCTGGATCTTTCCGGATTTCGGGAGGATCCAGATCTCCTTGTACTTGTTACGGGTTGAGCAGCACCTTCATCATCGCTACACCACCATGCAGCGAGGTGCCACCGCCATTCTCGTCATAGAGAACCACAATCCCTTCCTGAGCACCTCCTTGGAAACTGGCCTCATAGGACACGTTGACTGAGAAAGGACCCAATCCGAAGCCGCTGGTTCCCATGGCAATGCTCTGGCCGATATCGGTATACAGGTGATCCAATAGATGGACGATCCCGACTTGCGACTCAAACTGCGAGCCAGATCCCGTCACTGCTACCGGGCTGGTGAGGCGATCACCATTCTGTGGAGCACTGATCTTCTTGTACTCACTTGCGACCCCTACGACGATCCAGATCCCGTTGGAGGTGTTGCCTTCGAGACGACTGAGCGTGACTTTGATCGGAGGAAAAGGCCCACAGCATCCAACAAGAACAGAGGGTGTTACATGCACGACTGCGTCCACATCATGCACACCACCGCCGCTGACCAGCACGACTGCGCTCTCAGGAGGGGTTCGCAGTAAGGCTTTGGCAAAGAGCTTCGTGGTCGAGAGCGCATCGAGCTTCCAGGGTTGGTGTCCCTGGTTGACCAGGAGTTGATCTTTTTCCGCCTGGTAGCGTGTCAGGTCAGGGAACAGGCCGGGGAAGGCAACTTGCACAAAGGTCCTTTTCCCCTCTGACCACTGAAACTCGCGGAAGAGATCCGTCGTCAATGCTGCATACGGTTTCCCCTTGTTGAGGGAAGAGTTGAGATCCACTTCCGCCGTCAGAATGGTGCTGTATCCGCTGATCTGTGCCTCTCCCTTTAAGAGATGTCCGACCTGGAAGAGCAACTGAGGCTTGGGATCGGTGATCTTGTCGAAGACAAAGATGCTGCGATAAACGGGGCCGCCACCGAGAATTTCCCGCGCAACCACCATGGCCTGCAGAGAAGGCTTACCCAGCAGGTTCCCGCAACTCACGCTGTCCGCTACGCGGATGTCGGGTGGTGCTGAGACGAAAGGGGTCCAATAGGCAGGGTCTTTCACTGCCTCAGGGCAGGGGTGTGTACCCATCTGGACGGTTGGAGGTGAGGAAGCAATGCTGGTGGGGCTGCCACCTGCGCCTGCCGTTGGGGTGGATCTGCTGCTTGCACTGCCGCCATTGGTGCTGCAAGCGGCAAGTGAGAGGGTGAGCAAGAAGAGCATACTGAGAGCGATAAACCACTGATTCCGTTGCCATAAAAAGCGTTTCATAGATTTCTCCTTATTCATAGGTTTTAGAGCGTTTAACAAACGAGACAGAGATGGTTCTTGGGTTTGGTTTCATTGAAAGGTCCGAACCACTGCTTCTAGTCTACCGAACTGAAGGGGGAAGCGCATCGGTTAAATGACATAATTGGATTACCTATTTGTCCGTCTGGCTCAGAGACAGGAGGAGGGCTTTTTCAGGGGCGCAGCTAGCTGCGCCCGCAAAGCGGATCTGTCTCATCAGAGTTTCAAGCCACTGGACGCTTCTGAACTTCTAGAATGGGACGAGAGACGGGTTTGACGGTAAAGAGCAGTCTTCGACCATCAGGGAAATGCAGAGAAGCGTTGTTCACCCGTTCACAGAGCACAGCGAGATCGCGGTTGTACTGTCGATCATTGAAGGGATACAGTTCCACGAACACGTTGGAAGTACCTTGCTGCACCTGTTCTCCTAGGTGAAAGAAGGGAGCCAGGCGTTTCCAAGTGGCCTGCGCAAACGAAGCCGGAAAGCAATGATCTCGTGTCCACATCACCAAGTTCGTAAGTGCCACCTTGAAGACGGTCATCACCTGATCCTTTCGGTGATCGAGTTCATACATGACGCGTTCGTTTGCCTTGAGGTCTTCTAAGGCGCGCAACAGGTCACGCTGCTCTTTGCAGTAGCGTTCTTGTTTGCAGAACTCCTGGTTGCACTGCTCATAGGCCCGCCACATCTTCGCTCGCATCTGCTCAAGCTCGGCATCGATCACAGCTTTGCGTTCTTTGATCTCGCGCCGCAGCAGATGATCGGCCATCCCTTGTGTCACTAACTCGTCTTGACGATGATTGAGTTCACGATACAACTTGCCGGAACGGGCGTTGAGTTGCTGCCGGAGGCGCTCATGTCGTTTCCCGGCCTGCTGGCTGCGTTTGCCTGCGGCATCTTTCCATCGTTTCACGTTGGCTAGTCGCTTTTCCAGGGTGGTTCGCCGCTTGGACGCCTCCGAGTTCTCGACGGCTGTCTTGGCAAAACCGTGATTCGTGTCCAAGCCAAGAGGAAGTAAAAAATCCTTGATGCAATTCTCCTGCGCAGGCCAGCGATGAATGTAGGTCTGTGCAAGTTCCGCAGCATTGACTGTTGATGCCGTGGTGACGATAGGAATAAGCTTGGGCATCGTTGGGCAAGCTGGGGCAGGAGTGGCCTGCCATCCATCTTCCCACCACGAGAGATCACGCCGGTCCAGATCAGCATCCGAGCGTCGGTTGCAGGCCATCCTCATCTTTTGATGGAGGAAGAGGGACAGATCGGCGCAAATCGCGGATGAGCGCAACGCGCAACGGGAGTGTTTCCCCTGGGTGATCTGGGAGAGGAAGGGCAATAGAGGCGGGAGCAACTTCACGCAGCACGGTTCCCTGCCGGTCAGTCTGGAAAGGAACAAACGCTCCAACATCGGAGAACGACTCCAGCCCGCCATATTGGTCCGTTCGCAGCACAGAGATCACGGTTCGTCCTGCCGCTTTGAGCGACGCGAGAAACTCAGCGGCTAGTGCTTCACGATCCACCACGATCTGTTGAACCGCTCCTGCTCCAGTGGCCTGCTCATAGCAAACGAGTATGGGAGGAAGCCCCCTGGTCAAGTGCTGATCACCACGATGTGTCATCGCAAGCCTGGGATGTCCCTGCTCGTCATGCAACAGCACCAGTGCTCGACATCCAAGGACAATGCCCAAACGCCCGACGAGACCGCGTGGGATCACCTGGTCAGTATAGACCGGTTTGCGATGCCCATCAATGTAAAAAGTGGTGGGCTGATCAGGAGGGCTTTGGATAGCTGAAGCCCAGAGATTGGCAGTCCAGGTGGCCAGAGCGCAAGTTCACATCTCAGCTCCGTTCGCCTGCGCTACCTGGGAAAGGAACCGCTCCGTATGAATATAGCCGTAGGCACGGTGCCGTCCAGTCAGCAGCGCCAGCATATCGGCAGTGTAGCCACGCAGTTCCCACGGATGATGAAGCCCAACCACTCCCAGAAACAGCAGTGTCAACAACAAACTCCGGCGCGATGGTACCGTCAGATGGGAGAGGCGTGAGTGGTCAAGGGGCCTCTGGGCAATACACGAGGAGAGGGCGGTTTCTAATGCGGAAAGGAGGCCAGTCTCATGAGCGGCTGCAAGCAGGAGCAGTCCTCCTACACCGCCTAGCCGAGGTATTTCGGTAGATGAGGTCAGAGCATGATTTTTTTCCCGCCCGAGCGACTCGTCTACTCAGACCATGTGCCGCTCGGATTCGATTGAGATGGGTGATGCTCATCTTGACCCCGAAGTGTTCTTGAAGTTCTTTTTGGAGACGAGAACTTGCCGTCTGTGGAGCGGAACGACAGCGCTCTGCGAGCCACTGGAGCACCGGTTCACGCACTTTCGCAGAATGTCCATGCCTTCCATCGTGGAAAGCGGCTTCCCCTTGGGTCTGGTAGACGGCAAACCATCGGTACGCCGTTGACCGACTGGTTTGCACGCCTGCTCTACGGGCTGCTTCCTGCCAAGAGGTCCCTTCTTGCATGAGCACCATCATCTGTCTTTTGGCTGCTTGTGATTGCTTTGCTTCCATCATACATTCCTGCCATGTGTCGATCTCCTCTTCATCTTAACAAAAATGTTTGTCCTGGTCTAGATGGGCAAAGTGGATTTTGGACTGAATCCCTGACTATGTGTTCTGTACACCTCTAGGGACGCACCTGAATCCCACTCGGGATGTGCTTGATCTGCTGAAAGCTTTTTTAAAGAGGGCGGAACTGCCAGATATTCGCTTTCACGACTTGCGCCACAGTGCAGCAACACTTTTGCTGAGTCTTGGGGTGCATCCAAAGGTTGTCCAGGAAATACTTGGGCATAGTCAGATATCCATGACCATGGATATCTACTCGCATGTTTTGCCCAGTATGCATCAAGATGCGATGAACACATTGAATGAAGCGATAGGAGGGGATGAACCAGAGAAGAACGAGCCAGGTGTTGAACAAGCAGCATCCTAAGAAGGTGAAATTTGTAAACTGCCGTAAAAATTGTCGTAAGGTCGGTCATTCCCGGGACAAGAAAAACGCCCCAAGCCGCTCCTCACCTCGCTTGAGACGCCTCTAAGATCCACTGAGGTGCCGATGGAGAGATTCGAACCCTCAACCCTTGCGGGACTTGTTTTTGAGACAAGCGCGTATACCGTTCCGCCACATCGGCTCGTTCGTACTTACTTGTACTTACGGGTAGTATAATAGCGCATCAATGATGGGAAGTCAATAGCCCTATTCACCATGGTTCCAGCAAAAATCGGGGCTGGATGCAGGTGTACAATGCAATTGTACACCTGCATCCAGCCCCGATTTTTGCTGGAACCAATTCATCATATCCAGGGATTGAGCCTTTCGTACAATCAAGGCGGCTAGATCGATATGCAGCCGATGCCAAGGTGGGAGAGAAGGGGGCTGGCACAACTCCCAATATTCGTCCTCAAGTGCGAACCGTTGCGCTTTATAGGACAAATGGGTATATTTCTGTACTTTGCTTCTCTTCCTTGTTATGATGGGAAGATCGACCCATTTGCTTGAAACAAGAGAATATCGATAACTGTGTATGGCATGTCGAAAAGATGCAAAACTGGGGGACAAAAATGCATAACATCCAGAACGTACTTCCACTTCATCGCCGCAATGATGCTAGTTTTAGCAAAATTTCATTTGTAAAACTGGCAACGACCACCATAATTGTGGGCATCCTTCTTTCGTTTACCACCTCGATTTGGGGGAGTTCATTGCTCTGGCATACCTCCAAACCCACTGCCCATGCGGCCTCACCAGTCATCCGGCGCATCAATATCCCGTATTTCACGACCGATGTGTCGTTTAACCAGACCGCCATTTTCTGGTTTGGCTACGTCGATGGGTCGAATAACTATATCGATGTACGCATGGGCTATAACAACAGCGAAGTGTATGTTGATTTGCACATCATTGACCAGTATGTCTGGTATGATACCAATGCGCAAGCACCAGATTTAACTCATTTCGATACAGCAACACTCGATCTTCGTACGGCAAACAATGGCAGCAAAGCACCTGATAAATACTCCTACAAGTTTGTAGCGCAAGTCGACCATAACCAGGTTCGAACGCATTACCAAAAAGCGTACAATGGAAACGGCTCAACCTGGGTAGCTGCGAATATCCCCTTTACGACGGTCAGCGGGTGGCGAGGCCATGGCTTGAATGGCTTGCCAGATTCGGGCTGGACCATGACCTATCATCTGCCGTTTGCTTCGCTTGGCTTCTCAACCCACCCAACTCAAGGCACGGTTTGGCAACTGGGAATCAAAGTCCATAACCAGGATGATGCCCAAAAAACGCCCATGCCGGAGAAATGGTGGCCTGAATCCTTCAATGACCTGAACCCATCCAGTTGGGGGGAGCTGGCCTTTGGACTCCCAACATACCAACCGCCGAAGACTTTGAACAAAACGACCTATACGGTGCGCAACAAGCTCAATAACCAGGTGGTGACCGATGGCATGGTCGGGGGAGCATTGGGCTGTGGCAATAAGGGGCTCAATCGCTGGTCGCAATTGGGCGGGAAAAGTTACCCCGCAGCCAAGCAAATCAATATTCAGAATGAGTGGGATATCTCCGATTGGAATTGCTTCTCGAAATTTTACATTACTTTTCCTTTAAGCTCTCTGCCTACTGGAAAAGGAGTGATTGCCGCCAAAGTGACCCTGTATGAATATAGTAATGCTGGGAAGCCTGGACTACCCAATCCATCCCTCATCCAGGTCGCTACGGTGAATGAAGATTGGAATCCACAGACGCTTTCCTGGAATAATGCTCCTCTTGTCAAAGAAAACATCAGCAGAACCGTCGTCAATACAGTCACAGGCAAAAAAAGCTGGCCTGGCGTACCCTACACCTGGGATGTCAGCAAGGCCGTCGCCGATGCCTATGCTTCAGGACAACCGCTGCGCCTGGTCTTTTACTCCTCGGATAGTGCCTATTCTACTGGCAAGTATTTTTCGTCCTCGTATGTTGCAGATTGGAATGCAACGGCCAGACCGACATTGCAGGCGACTCTTGGAGACCCCTCGCTTTCTCACGCCTCTTCTCCACCTGCTCCCTCTTTAACATCAATGGCGACGATTTCTCTGAACACCACGCCGTTGTGGTTAACCCATGTTCTTCTATCAGCTTCTCTGTATGCCTGGAACAGAAAATGGGAATAGGGGATGAGGGCAGACCTCAGAAATTGCCTTTCAGGAATCGGAGCGGAAACTGAATATTCAGGCGCGACAGTTAACTAACTGTCACGCCTTATTTTTTCTGGTTGAGAAGCTTGCTGGCCATGCTATGGCTGGGGGACGACATAGACGGCGGTACCGTAGCAGAGCACCTCGGTTACGCCTGAGGCGATTTCTGTAGCATCGTAACGCACGCCAATCAAGGCATTTGCGCCCAATTGCTCAGCGTGCTGAATCATCAGTTCATACGTATCGTTGCGGGCCTGCTCGCAAAGATTAGTGTAGATCGAGATATTTCCACCGACGAGTTGTTGGAATGCGGCGCCGATGTTGCCGACGACACTGCGTGATCGAACAATAATGCCGCGTACAACCCCAAAATTCCTGGTAATACGAAAACCGGTTAAATCGAAAGCCGTTGTTACAAGACTATGATCCATGATAAAACATCCTCCTAGATTTCAGACTGATTGGCCTGACTTCAAACCTGAACACGCTTACCTTACATAACAAAAGCTGCACTCCGCCGTTAATTACTTACTTACACAGCCAGATGCTCAGCTTCTGTCTTGTGATGATTGTATCATGTCTCAATCCCTATGATATGATAAGGCCAGTTTCCAACTATGCCTACCTGGCCAATATGTGAAGCAAAAGTAAACATGTATAGGCAACCTGAACCTATGCCGAAAAGAAAACCTCAACCACTTGACCCGATGATGGTAATCAATGCATATGCCCAGGGTATTTTCCCGATGGCCGACCATTATGGCACCATTCATTGGTATGCGCCAGACCCTCGTGCTATCCTCGAACATGAGAACCTGCACGTTTCACACTCGCTGCGTGCCACTCTACGGAAAGGCATCTACGAAATACGGCTGGATACTGAGTTTGAAAGGGTTATGCGCTTCTGCGCTGCGCGACTGGAGACGTGGATTAACGAAGCGGTCATTGAAAGCTATACGCATTTGCATGATGCCGGACTGGCCCATAGCGTGGAGGCATGGAAGGACAATGTACTCGTCGGTGGCCTGTATGGTGTTTCACTGCGAGGGGCATTTATGGGTGAGAGCATGTTTTCCCACACCACAGATGCTTCCAAAGTCTGCATGGTTGCGCTTGTCGAACATCTCAAAGTCAGGGGATATGTCCTGCACGACACACAGTTTCTCACGCCTCACCTGGAAACGTTAGGAGTGACGGAGATTCCACGCAAAGTCTATGAGCAGAGATTGAGAGAAGCGTTACGCTTGCCATGTCGATGGAAAGGCTAATTTGTCTCCTCTATGTTATAATAAGAATTCGTTCATAGGTGAGCTATAGATACGAAAGAGAAAACGCATGGCAGGATATCTTTTATTAGAGGGCGGTGCGGAATTTGGTGGGCAGATGGCTGAACCGGACCGTCGAGCGATTGAATTGGCGGGTGGTCCTGACACCCTCATCAGCATCATCCCTACAGCCGCTGCTCCAGACAATAATCACCAACGCGCAGGCAACAACGGCGTGCGTTGGTTCCACAGCCTTGGAGCTACCCATGTCGAATCTCTTCCTTTGATTGATAAGGCCTCAGCGAATGACCGGCAAATAGCGGCAAAGGTAGAACAGTCGCGTTTGATCTACATGTTAGGCGGCTTTACTGGCTATCTCGGCGAGACCCTGAAGGATAGCGCGAGCTGGCAAGCTATGCTCGCGGCTTACGAATCAGGTGCCGTTCTCGCGGGCAGCAGCGCCGGAGCGATGGTTATGTGCCAGTACTACTTCGATCCCGGCGAAGGACAGGTCGTCTCAGGCATGGGATTAGTCCCCAACACTTGCGTCCTGCCTCACCATAATAGTTGCTAAAAATCTGGACAAATAGGACATCTGCCCAAACTTCTAACCTTGACCTACGCCCGTTGACGAACGAACTGGGCGGGCGGTTGGACTACGGCCAACCGTTTTGCTTCTTCCATGCCTGATGCCGCTGCAGCAGCAGGGCTTTGACCGCTTTCCTGTTTCTGCATGCCTGTAATGCAGCATCTCCAACTCGTCGTGCAATATTTGTAGCGGCATTGAGATCGGCATGCGTGCTGTAGCCACAGACCTGACAGCAAAACGTTTGCTGGTTGGGTCGGTTGGCTTTGTCTGGATAGTGACACACACTGCATTCCTGCGACGAATAGGCGCTCTTGACTCTGGTCGCCTGTACTCCTCGTTTGGCGGCATTCCAGGCGATCTGCTTCGGGATGTGTGCTAGATTGGAGGCATACAAGTAGGCATTTTGCGCGCGCGCCTTAAACTTCATCGTGGCAATCGAAAG
>WNFH01002407.1_pt1 | contig 13063 bp, 6 predicted proteins | sample 5400411 | NCBI WGS metagenome assembly WNFH01 (sample SAMN13153347, study PRJNA577476) | soil metagenome | isolation source: 200 cm saprolite under Douglas fir tree site 2 hole 3 | place: USA:California | collected 2015-04-18
ACTTGTTCTTCAGGCTGCCACACTGGCCTCCAGCGGCGACGTGTACATGCTGGATATGGGTGATCCGGTCAAGATCGTCGAATTCGCGCGCGACCTGATTCGCATGTCCGGTCTTCGCCCCGATATTGATATTCCTATCCAGATCACAGGAATTCGTCCGGGAGAAAAGCTGCATGAGCAGCTTTGGTATGAAGACGCTGAGGTTTCCGAGAGCCCATTCCAATACGTTTTTCGGGTGAAAGCCAGGAAACTCACGCGTTCTGTTGCCACACAAATTGCCAAACTGGAGAAGGCGGCATCTGCGCGCGCCAGCAATGAGGAAATCTACAGCCTCTTGCGCGCGTTACCCATCGATTACGCTCGGGTTCGTCCAATCTCAGCAATTCATCCAATTTCCGCACCCAGTGTTGAAGTGGCGACCGCTTCCGGTGGAGCTGACTGACTTTTGCGCTATACACACCTAACAGCTCACGAGAGGCTTATTCTCCACAGAGCGAGCCAAAGTCATGCTACAACGTCTCCAGAAAGGGCGCATAAGTAGCGCATCGGTCAACCTTTGTGCCTCGCGAAATAAGGCGAACGCGTGCAACTTGATCGCACACACGTTTAGCCAGGTTTCGCACGAGACAGACAAAGGATAGTCGGAAAATTCCGCCTGCGGCCCGTCTGCCTGCCACCCGAAGTGGCAAGCCTGTGCGACGCCTGACCTCCCATTAAAGTGGAGTATCTCGGCGTATTGGATTTGATGCTCGTTTGTAGAAGTTGGACGGAACTACCGCGAATTGAACTGTGGCGATAACGCCTGACAGTCCTGCGGAGCTTGGGGAAATTCTTGCGGAAATGGGCAGGGCTGAGAATCAAGCCTGCTTGTAAGCGGTTGATTTATTGGTTGCGGGGGGTGGATTTGAACCACCGACCTTTGGGTTATGAGCCCAACGAGCTACCAGGCTGCTCCACCCCGCAACCTGAATATAACAGCGCGTTAACAAGCGGTCAAATCTCAGCTCTGTTGAACACGCAAGCAATTGTGGCGATCAACGCAGCGTATTAACCGTGACGTCTGGATTTTCGTCTACTTTGTGTAGCGGCTAGTCACCGCTGGCTTGGGTATGCGCCAGGCTCGGCTGCTTCGATCTTACGACCACGTAAGAAGGCGCTGCATTTTTAAAGCATTTTTCCAATGCAATGGCCAGCGATCGACGCAGCTCACCGGCCAGCAATCCGGTATCAATCAGCAGTTCTCCGCCAACCCTACGGTGCAATGAAAGCTGCCCGATTTTTCCGGATGCCGGGGTGCTGATTTCAAGCACCAGGGTGATTTTTTCGCCCGGCACGTCATTCCAGAAATGGCGGATCGCGTCATCGCCGGACAGCAAATCATGTTCATAACCGATGAAAGCGCCGCCCAGCAGGATTTCAAATCCATCAAAATCCTCGGCGAGGCAGGCCTCCATGCTTTCCACGAGCTGGTCAATCTCCCGGGCATGCAGCATTTGAGCCGCGGCCTTGCGCACGGCGATATTGCGGGCGAACATTCTTTTTTGCTGGCGCGCTCGCTTTCCCACGCGCGTGAACTCCTGGAACTCGGGGTAGCCCAGCCTGCGTACGCTGAAGAATACGAAAAGCCCGAGTGCGGCCATCACGGGAATCAAAAGTACATGCGAGCCATACAGCAGAAACATGCTCAGCAGGGCGCAAACAGCAGAAGCGCCATAAAGAACGAATACCACCTGGCGTTGCGTTAGCCCCAATTCCAGCAGCTTGTGATGAATATGTTCACGGTCAGCGCCAAACAGGGCGCGTCCACTCAGGAAGCGCCGCACTACGCTGAGCACGGTGTCTGTAAGAGGCAGCGCAAACGAAATGAAGGGCACAAAGAACGTGTTAACGGTATCAGGCTGCCTGGGGACTTCAGCCAGCACAAATGCACTCAGCATGAAACCGACAAACAAGCTGCCGCTGTCACCCAGAAATATAGATGCAGGATTCATGTTAAAGACCAGGAACCCCAATACCGCACCGGCCAGGATGGTGGTTCCCATGGTCACACCATAACGTCCGCCCACAAAAGCAACCGTGAAAATTGTCACCATGGAAAAGAGGGCTGCGCCGGCGGCGAGTCCATCAAGACCATCAATGAGATTGATTGCATTGCACACCAGCACTACCCAGGCGATTGTCGCCAACAGGCAGATAGCTGAGCTCAGCACGGGACCGGCAAATTGCCATTCCATCGCAAAAAATCTCAAGCCGCCGAAATAGAGACCTGCGGCAGAAATAATCTGGACCAGCAGTTTGGCTTTTGGACCCAAGCCGCGCAAATCGTCCCAGACGCCCGCCGCAAAAATTGGCAGTGAGGCTAAAACAATTTTGATCAGCTTTTCCCCAACGGGTGGCTGGCTGAAACCAAATTTCCCTGCAACGTAGAAAATCGTGGCGACGATCGCGCAGGTCAGAAAAACCGCTACGCCTCCCAGCCTGGGAATAGGGCGCGTGTGCACATGACGATGTGAAACGGGAGCGAACGCCAGATTCAGCCGATTGGCAGCGTTCCTTACGGCCCAGGTAAGCAGAACTGAAATCGCTATGCTGGCAACAAAGTAAATCGTATAGATCAGCATTCCCACAGTATGAGAGCCTTCTTAAAATTCGCTTTCGCTTACAACTTGTTCTACTTAGTCGAGAGTTCCACCAATCATACGCTCGAAGGGACCTTTTGAGAATACGGTTACTACTAACTAAAAGCGTGACACTTTCGGTACTGGCCAAATCCTGGTTTTATTGCACGGTAAGTCCCCGCTATCCTACACCTCTCAACAACTGATCGTTATGAATTATCCTTTTCTATCTTCGTAAAACGGGATTGAGTCCGTGGCGAGTATAAAAACGTGCGCTTTTCGAATCAAAATTAATCTGGCGTTAACAGACTGATTGCACAGCCCGTTTTGGGGCAGGCTTTGCGCTCCCACCATGAGATGTCTTAGTCTTACCTCGAATACACAGCTTAGACGTTGAGAATCAGCTCTGCGTTTCCACATCAAACTCGATAAGATGTCCCTGGCATTTTCGCTCTGCATGAGTGCGGTGCTGGTGTGCGCTCAGGACCAACCACCGCCCCGGGCCAGTGTGGGAATTGCACTCAGCGGCGGCGGTGCATTCGGTCTGGCCCAAATCGGCGTCCTTAAATACTTTGAAGACCATCACATTCCGATTGACTACATAGGTGGGACCAGCATGGGTGGACTCATAGGCGGCTTTTACGCCACCGGTCTTACCCCGTCAGAACTTGAAGAGATTGTCCGCGATGCCAAGTGGGACGACCTGCTCAGCCCAAACTACCAATTCCATGACGCTCCTATCGTGGAAAAGCAGCCGTGGAATATCCAGTCCGGAACGTTCACTCTTCGTTTTGGCAAGCGACTCGCGTTACCGGTAGGCATCAATTCTGGCCAGTCTCTGGCGTTACTGCTCAGCCGCAACACGCAAGCGTATTCCAATCTGGATAGCTTTGATCAACTGCCCACCCCCTTTCGCTGCGTGGCCACTGATCTGGTTACGGGATCATCCTTTGTTCTTGACCACGGTTCCCTGCCCAAAGCCCTGCGGGCCACCATGGCGCTGCCGGGAATATTTACGCCAGTCAACTGGGATGGCAAAGTACTGATTGACGGCGGCATCACTGACAATATTCCCGTGGACGTGGTCCGGCGGATGGGCGCACAGAAAGTGATTGCCATCTCACTGGAAACTCCCCGCCTTTCCCCTAACCAGTTCACATCGCTTACCACGGTGCTGCGCCAGACCGCGTCCATTGCTGTTCTGCAAAACGAACGGCAGAGTATGGCCAAATCTGACACGGTGATCCATGTTCGCTTACAAGGCGTACGCGGCTCTGACTATGAGCGATCTGGAGAACTCATCCGCCAGGGTTACGCGGCCGCCCAAAGTATGGGCCAGGAACTTGCCATCTATCAGATATCTGAGGTTGACTGGCAAATCTATGCTGCCCATCGCCGCCAACTGATTCGAAGTACCAGAGAACAAGGTCCACTGGTGGAAGTTTTTTCTCCACAAGCCAGAGTGCAGCGGAACGCTCAGCATGAGTTATATCGAAAACTAGGTTTCCAATCTTTTAGTCTGGACAAATTGGAGGACGTTCTGGCGGGCGTGGTAGCCGCCAGCGGCCTGCCCGGAGCGTATTATGAGTGGCGAAGCCTGCCCGGCCAGCCTCAAGGTTATCGGGTGGAGTTTCTGGACCGCCACAACTCCGTGGTCCTGCTCCGTCCCACATTATCGCTTGATATTTCGCCCGGAGAGCGAAGCCGAACGGCGCTCAACGTTGAAAGCACTTTTATTCCTGTGGCAACTTACAAATCGCAGCTTCTGGGCGAAATCAACGTGGGCAGTGATCCCGGTTTGCACGGCGAGTACTATCATCCTTTTGACGGCAGCGCTTATTTTTTCGCTGCTGGTGGAACCGTCAATCGCCAGCACAACTCCCTCTACCTGGGGCCCCAGCGGCAGACATTCCTGCAAGATCGCGTAGCCGGGTGGTTCTATACCGGCATAGGCACCTGGCGATTCGTACAGCTGCGCGTGGGCGCACAAATTGGGTATGACGCTTACAACAACCCCGTGGTAGTGGATGGTTTGAGTTCCCGCAGCGGGGTCTTTTACCAGCCAGAAGTTACGCTAGCATTTAACAATCAGGATTCCGGGGGCGTTCCTACGCGCGGCACGCGCCTGGATGCGGCCGCCGGATACAGCCTGCGCGATCATTCTTATCCTTTCCTGCGCAGCCGTGTCACCAGCATCCATCCTCTGGCAAAACGGGTTTCCGGATTTGTGCGCGCTCAGGCTGACAGCAGTTTTGGCAAGTCTCTGGGCTTCTTTGACCGCTTTACGCTTGGCGGTGATCGCAACCTGGATGCCTATCGCTACCAGGAGTTTCATGCCAACACGCTTCTTGACGCTGGAACAGGAATCATTCTGCGCGGACCTGCGATAAAGAGCCTTTCTACGAATGTGAATCTTGCGGTCTGGCACGAAGGGGCGCGACTCGATTTGGGCCTTGCCGGCTGGCAGACACATCAAAGTACAGCCACCGCTCTGTTCTTCCCTTCGCCAGTGGGCGCTTTGGGATTTGCCGTCGCCTTTAATGAAGATGGCAAAGCCCGTTTTCGGTTGTCTGTGGGCAATTTCTAGCGGGAATTTATCAGGCGCGCATCAACAATCCCACAATTGAAGCGGACATCAAGTTCGCCATGGTGGCGGCAAGTATGGCACGGAAACCCAGCTTGGCCAGTTGATCACGTTTATTCGGAGCCAGCGCGCCAATGCCGCCGATCTGAATGCCAATCGAACTCAGGTTGGCAAAGCCGCACAACGCAAACGTGGCAATAGTGAATGACCGCGGATCAAGGGTTGCTTTTTGTGCGCCAAGCAGCGTGTAGGCATAAAGCTCGTTGATCACCATTCGCGATCCCAGGAGATTGCCCACGGCCGTGGCATCTTTCCACGGAACACCGATCATCCACGCCACTGGCTTAAAGATGAAGCCCAGAACACTGTCAATGCTCGCCGGAAAAAAGCCGAGATGATTGTGAATGCCGCCCATCACACCATTGAGCAGGGCGATGAGAGCGATAAATGAAATCAGCATGATCCCAACATTGAACGCCAACTTACCGCCGTCGATGGTTCCGCGAGCGATTGCCGCAAGGAAGTTGGAATCCTTTTCAATGGCGTCTTCGGCAATTTCAACCCGGCCAGCGGTTTTAGGCTGCTCCGTTTCAGGTACGAGCATCTTGGCCATCAGGATAGTTCCCGGCGCGGTCATGATCACGGCCGCCAGAAGGTGGCGGGCCTCAATGCCGTAAGCGATATAGGCAGCCATAATGCCTCCGGAAACGTGTGCCATGCCCGCCGTCATAATGGTCATCAGCTCTGATCTTGTGCACTCAGGAAGAAGCGGCCGTATGCTCAGTGGCGCTTCGGTCTGTCCCATAAAAATCGAAGCGGCCACGTCCAGCGACTCGGCGCCGCTCACGCCCATGAAGCGGCTCATGGCCCAGGCCATTCCCTTGATGATGATCTGCATCACGCCAATGTAATAAAGGATGGCGAAGAAAGCCGAGATGAAGATGATCGTGGGGAGCACGCGAAAGGCAAAGATGAACATCACGTTTGGATCATCAGCGCCAAGCGGGCCAAAGACGAATCTGGATCCGGCAAACGCATAGGAAAGCAGCTTCTGCACCGCGCCGCCGGCTTTAGCCATCGCCAACTGACCCCAGGTGAAATAGACCACAATGATGGCAAAGACAAATTGCAATCCGAGGCCCCACACCACGGTTTTAAACCGGATGGCCTTGCGATCAGCGGAAAACAGATAGGCCAGGAACAACAACACAACAATACCCAGCAAGCCTGCGAATCGTGACATTCGGGTCCTTCGCTAGTTAATTTTGATTGAGAATTTGCCCGATTATTGTAGCCGCTGTGTCAATGTGCGAGACGGCAGAAATTGGTGATTTTCGCGAAGGCTGTCGTTGCGAATGCGTCCGCGTCACGAGAGTTGTGTATCAAGTTACGAATGCACTTAATCTGTGCCGCCCCCTACGGAGCTCGCCTTCTCTTCTGAGGCTTACCCACCTTTACGGCTTCGCATTCGCTCGTCTCAGGGTGGGCTAACTTCTGGTCGCACCTACGGCGCTCTGTGCATCGGCGTTCCCGGAGAGCATGAACGACTGGAGATGCTCTTTCAAAACATCCTGCGATTGGAACGAGCTTATCGCCGGCTTGCAAATTGGTTTTCGAAGTCCCGAAATGCGAATTCCAGATCTGCCTCGGCTGCGGCTTTTGCACTGGTTTTGAACAACTGCGTACACGGCGACTCAGGGTGATTCGAATTCATGGCGTAGATCATTAAGCACGTGCCTGAATCGCGCCCTGGCTTCTGGTCTCTCCACAAACTCTCACCCGGCAGAAAGCTGTACGTCAGACTTGCCCGCGCCATCTTCTTCAATTCGGCATAGGAAAGGTGATATGTCTCCGCCGCGCGCTGATACTCCTGCGTCATGTTGCCCCGTGAGACGCCTTCGTCGTCTGTGGCAAGGGCCACGGGTACGCCATATTTCAAATACATCGGCAGCGGATGCCGCGTGCCAGTCACTCCAAGAATTACGTCGTTACTCGTCAAGCAGATCTCGACAAGTACGTGCTTTGCTGCCATCTCTTTGAGCAATTCCAAAGGCTGCGGCTCATGCATCACATCCACGCCATGGCCTATACGCTCTGCGTGGGCCTTCTCTACCGATGCCCGGATGTGAAACATATCTTCCGGTTCAGCAATCGTTTGCGTCAGCTCACCGGCGTGCAACGTGATGTGGACTTTGGGATATTGCTGATGCAGATAGTCGATCATCTCCATGTGCAGATTGAAATCATGGATGGGCACGTACCAGTCTTCCGCCATTACCAGGTTCAGGCCCACCACGCGTGGATCCCGTGAAGCCATTTCAAATCCTGCCAATATCTGGGCGAATACCATTTCTTTGGCTAGTCCACGCGCCACTTGATACAGATAGCGCGCCTGCACCGCGCAACCGGCGCTGGCATTCGGCTCACCGCAATGCATGTCCTGTTTTTCTTTGGATTCGATCTCGTCTAAGCTGCGGCTGGCCTGCGTAACGATGTCGGTCAGTCCCCCGGCAAGCAGGTCTTGTCTCAATTTCGCGAGATCACTATTCCAGCCCAACTTTCTACCCAGACCCGCCGCCTGCCCGTTGTCAGGATTGAACATCAATTCCATGTATTGAAGGTTCTCTTTGGCCGCGCGAGACCTCACTTCTTCAATCATGTCCGTGGTGTGGCCGTTTGTGGCAACGCCAAATTTTCCGAACGTCGCAAAGAAGTGATCATGCCCGGACTCCTTCGACGCCAGCAGCCCGCGCATGGAGAATGCGTCCAAGAGCTGCCCATAGAGAGCGACGTCAGTGTAAGCCGTGGACGCAGGTGTATTGTCCCTGGCCGTGTCACAGTTCACAAATGAAGAAGATGCCCGGTCCACGCACAGCCCATCCTGCACGGCCCAGCGTATGAAGCTCTCTGCGTACACCGCGCCTGAAAGATGATTGTGCAGGTCGCCGCCCTTGGGCATACGCTGCAAAAAATCCATCAGCAATGATGGCTGGTTCCGAACGGACTCGAAGTACGCCGCGGTTTTCTGCTCCGCGCTGCCGGCGGTAATTTCTTTACGTGCAGCGGTCTGCGGCCATGCCGCCGTGAACATCATCAAGAGCATTGCTGCGCACGCGCTGATCCTTTGTGCTGCCTTCATCGAATCCCTCACATAAAGTGCAAACGGCACTATAGCATTTACAATTCCTTCTGCTCACACAGGTAACAACGAATGGACATTTTCACTCAGGCAGAAGAGGCAGCTCAATTTATCCTGGCCAGAACATCGATGCGGCCGACCACAGCCATTGTTCTGGGCTCCGGCCTGGGCGATTTTGCCGACTCGCTCACCGATGCCGTCCGCATTCCGTACGCTGATATTCCTTACTTCGCCCGCTCTACGGCGATCGGCCACGCGGGGCGGCTCGTTATCGGCAAAGCCGGCGAGAACGCTCTCGTCGCCATGCAGGGCCGTTTCCATCCATATGAAGGCTATCCCGCTGGCAAAGTCGTCTTCCCCATGCGCGTGTTCTCGCGTATGGGCGTACGTGCCGCCATACTGACCAATGCCGCCGGAGGGATCAGGAAGGAATACGGGCAGGGCCGGTTAGTGGTGATCTCTGATCACATCAATCTTCAGGGGCAGAATCCGCTGGTTGGGCCAGAAGACGCGCGCTTTGGTCCACGCTTTATTGACATGACGGAGGCGTATTGCAAAGACTATCGCCGGGCGGCTCTGGATGCAGGCACCAAACTCGGCATTAAGCTGGGCGAAGGCGTGTACGTTGGACTGCTTGGCCCCAGCTACGAAACACCCGCGGAAATCCGTTACCTGCGAACCATTGGCGCCGATCTGGTCGGCATGTCCACGGTTGCTGAAGTGATTGCCGCGCGCCAGGTTGGCATCAAGGTGCTGGCCATTTCATGCGTTACCAACATGGCTGCCGGAATCCTGGAGACGACCATTAACCATGAAGAGGTTCTGGAGACAGGACGCCGCATTGCAGGACAGTTCAAGGATTTATTGCACGAGATCATACCTGCGATTGCCAAGGATGTGGGTCACGTGGCTTTGAGCGATGAAAAAGCCGGCGGCTAAAGCCGGTCTTTTCTTCGGGATGTTTCGACTCTGAGCCGCGACTGCCCGCGCGGCCCTTTGCTCAACATGAAAAGTATTCAACAGCATGGTTGATCTGGATGTCAAATTTTGGAATTTTCTCGCCAGGTCAGGATTTTACGTTCCTGCGGATACAAATGTCCCTAAGCCGACATCGCCAATCACCCGATAGATTTGCGTTGGCAGCTCCGGTGGGGTTTTCGCGATGGTGTAACTTTTCAGGATTAGTGGAAGAGCGTTCTCCATGCGCTCAGTCGAGTTGAAATGCACCGTGCACAGCGCGTCACCAGCTGTGACCCTGTCACCAAGCTTTTTGTGAATGATAATCCCTACCGCCGGCTCCACTGAATCTTCTTTCTTTGCTCTTCCGCCGCCCAGGAGCACTCCAGCGGTGCCAATTTGCTCGCATTCAATGGCTGCCACGAATCCGGAATCGGCACTGGCCAGATCCACGTGTTGCTTCGCCTGCGGCAGAATGGAGCTATCATCCACGACTTTCTCATTTCCACCCTGAATTTTTATCATCTGGCGGAATTTTTCTTTGGCCTTTCCGCTACGAAGCATCTCTTCGGCAAGCTCCCGCCCTTCGTCCACAGTTTTCACCCGGTGAACCAGGAGGAACATCCAGGCGGCAAGCACCAGACACAACTCGCGCAGATCCTTCGGTCCCTTGCCATTCAGCACTTCCAGGCATTCCGCCACTTCAAGAGCATTCCCTACGGCATGTCCCAGCGGCTGACTCATGTCCGTGATCAGTGCGGTAATTTTCTTGCCCAGTCGTTGCCCCGTTTCCACCATCAGCTCAGCCAGAAATACCGCATCTTTTTCTGACTTCATGAACGCGCCGCTGCCGGTTTTCACGTCGAGCACCAGGGCATCAATTCCTTCGGCAAGCTTCTTGCTCATGATGGACGCGCAGATCAGGTAAGGACTTTCCACCGTGCCGGTCACATCGCGCAGAGCGTAAAGCTTCTTGTCAGCAGGCGCGATCTCCGGCGTCTGGCCGATCATGGCGGTGCCACACTCGCTCAGCACGCGACGAAATTCAGTGGTGGAAAGATTGACGTTGAAGCCGGGAATAGATTCCAGCTTGTCGAGCGTGCCGCCGGTGTGTCCCAGCCCGCGACCGCTGATCATGGGCACGTAGACGCCTGCAGCCGCGACCATGGGCGCGAGGACAAGAGACGTTTTATCGCCCACACCGCCGGTGGAATGTTTATCCACCTTGGCCGCGGGCAGCGAGGAAAAATCCATGACCTTCCCCGAGTTCAACATCGACTCGGTCAAAGCGGCCAGCTCTGCTCGTGACATTCCGCGCAGCACCACGGCCATCAGCCAGGCGGACATCTGATAGTCAGGAATGCGGTCGCGCGTATACCCTTCGACAAGGAATTCGATTTCGGCGCGTTGCAGTTCCCCGCCATCGCGCTTTTTACGGATCAAATCAGTGACATGCATTGTGTGTGTCAGGATAAACGTAAACTTCCAGGCCGTAAATCTGAAATGGATACAGCTTGAACCCCTGACAACCGCAGAACCCGTCGTCTCATCAGAACTGCTGAATGCTGGCGATACCGCGAGTTGGAGAGCTCGCGTCTGATCTACCGGGAGGTCCCATGAAATATCGCCGACTATCTAAGGCGTCTATCAACCTCAGCCTGATCGCAGCCCTTCTAACTTTTGTGGCTTTTCTGGCCTTGCCGGCAATGAGTCAAGCCCAGCAGTTGCGCGGCACAGTGGTTGATTCCAACGGCTTCGTAGTTCCGGACGCCGAAGTCACGGCGAAATCCAATACCTCTTCCGTTTCCATACATAGCGTTTCCAATGGAGAGTTTGAGTTTAATAACATCAACCCGCCGGCAGATGTAACGGTGCGTGCAACGGGGTTCGCGGTAGCGATCGCCACATGGAAAGGCGAGCCCTCATTAACCGTTACGCTAAAGCCGGGCGCGGTACAGCAGCAGATCGTGGTCACCGCAACCCGCAGCGGAACGCCTCTGGCCGACGTTCCCGCATCCATATCGCGCCTCTCCCTTGCCCAGATCTCTGGGACTCCATCCCTGGAGCTGGATGACATTCTGCGTCAGGTTCCCGGGTTTTCTCTTTTTCGCCGTACCAGTTCCCGCATCGCCAATCCGACTACGCAAGGCGTATCACTACGCGGTCTCGGCGCCAGCGGCGCCAGCCGTGCTCTGGTATTTTTTGACGACATACCGCTGAACGATCCCTTTGGCGGATGGGTTTACTGGGACCGTGTACCAATCACTGACATCGCCGCACTTGAGGCCCTTCGCGGCGGTGGCTCCTCTCTATACGGAAGCGGCGCCCTGGCCGGAGTGGTCGCCGTGGAGCGTCAGAATTTCCGCGACCGCGCCGTCTCGCTCGACTTAACCGAAGGGCAGGAGGGTATTGCAGATGGCAGCGCAACACTTTCTCAACACTTTGGCCCCTGGGGCCTGAATGCTTCAGCGCAGGGCATGCGTTCCGATGGTTATATTCCAGTGCCTTCATCGGTGAGAGGTCTGGTGGATACGCCGGCAAGCCTGCGCTTCGGGACTGGGCGCTTATACGTTGACCGCCAGTTCTCCAGCGGCACCGCGTTCGTCTCTGGAAACCTGTTCAACGAATCACGGAATAACGGTACTGCGTTGCAAACCAATGACACGCGCCTTGCGGAAGGGACGGCGGGGACCAATCTGGCTGTGGCGGGCGGCGCCCTCAGCTTACGCACATATTTCACTGCCCAGCATTTTGATCAGACCTTTTCTTCGATCGCCGCTGACCGGAATTCGGAAAGCCTGGTTCGGGTACAGGCGGTTCCGGCCCAGCAGTTGGGCTTTTCAGCGATATGGGACCGCCAACTGGGTCAGCGCAATACTTTTGCCGGAGGAATCGATTTTCGCCGAGTCACCGGACACAGTGCTGAAGTTCTGTTTGCCCGCGGGGCCAGGACAGGGACTGTGGATGCGGGCGGACGGCAACGTTATTTTGGCGCGTTCCTGGAAGACTCACTGCGTGTGACTTCGCGTTTGCGTGTCACGGCGGCAACACGCGTGGACACGTGGAAGAACTACGATGCCCGCTCGAAGAGCGTCACGTTCGCATCCGGGAACTCTTCTCTTACTCCGTTTGCTGATCGCGAGAACGCCGCCTTTTCTCCCTCTCTGGGCGCGGTATTTCAGCTCACGCACCTGGTGGCGCTCACCGGCTCAGCGTACGGCGCGTTTCGTACACCAACATTGAATGAACTTTACCGCGCATTTCGGCTCGGCAACGTTCTCACCCAGGCCAATGACGCGCTGCATCCGGAGCGGCTACGCGGAGCCGAGGGCGGTGTGTCGGTCGGCTCTGGACCCGTTTTCCTTCGCGCCAACTATTTCTGGAACAAGATCCACGACGCGGTGGGCAACCGGACTATCTCCACAACTCCCGCGCTCATTACGCGGCAGCGGCAGAATATCGGCGACATACTTGCCAAAGGTGCGGAAGTGGAACTGGAAGCGAATCTACCGAAACACATCGTGACACGTACGGCGTATGAATATTCCGACTCTACCGTTTCCCGGTCACTGGATCCTTCCCTGCTTGGTTTGCGGACTCCGCAGGTTCCTCTGCACGCTGCATCGCAATCCATCATGTACAGCAGCCGGCGCTGGAGCGGCACGGTGCTGGCACGCTATGTCACACGCCAGTTCGATGATGATATAAACACCTTTTTGCTGCCCAGCTATTTCAGCATGGACGTGATGTTGCGTTGGCGGCTGG
>WNFH01002411.1_pt1 | contig 13055 bp, 15 predicted proteins | sample 5400411 | NCBI WGS metagenome assembly WNFH01 (sample SAMN13153347, study PRJNA577476) | soil metagenome | isolation source: 200 cm saprolite under Douglas fir tree site 2 hole 3 | place: USA:California | collected 2015-04-18
TTTCAAGGTGCAGAAGGACGAGCGCACCTTTGCCCAGAATCTTCTCCACGCCGCCGCACTGGATTTCGTCCTGATACGCAGGGTTTCCGGATCAAACCTCGGGCCCGACTTCGGCCAGGGCGACAATCCTTCGCGAGACGTTTTCAGGACCAAGGCCGACGTGGTGAAGTTCGTGCAGGAGGCCGTCGCGGACGGCGCGCAAGTGATTCAACAGCAGGGCGACCCGGGGCTGGACAATACATCGAAACTTCTTGGGAACCGGCTGGCCCACAACTCCTCCATCTGGACGTTCGCCATCGAGCACAGCGGCGAGCACTACGGCCAGCTTGTGGTCTACTATCGCGCGAACAACCTGGTGCCGCCGGACTCGCGGCGGGATCAGGCGCAACAGTCGCAGCAGCCAGCTCCACGTGTAGTTGATCTGAAGGCGGCTGACGGAACCATCCTGAAGGCGAGCTACTTTGCCGCGGCCAAGCTGGGTCCCGGTGTGCTGCTGCTGCACCAGAGCAACCGGACACGTGACTCGTGGGACGGCGTAGCCCGGCAACTCGCGGCGGCTGGAATCAACACGCTTACACTCGATATGCGCGGATTTGGCGAGAGCGGCACGCCTTTTACCAAGCTGACGGACGCGGAGAAGGCAAAGGTACGCGCGATGTGGTGGCCTAGCGACATTGACACAGCATTTCAATACTTGGTTTCGCAGCCAGGCGTCAAGCGCGATGTCATCGGCGTAGGAGGAGCCGGGTGGTTCGGCGTCCTCCCTTCCGTCGAAGTAGCGCGTCAACACTCAGCTGAGGTGAAATCGCTGGTATTGCTTTCCGGAGAGACCCTCCAAGACGGCCTGCAATTCCTGCGGCAGGCGTCACAACTGCCCGGACTGTTCGTCGTGGCCGACGACGACGAATACCCTCCCACGGTCGAGGCGATGGAATGGCTCTACATCACTTCCTCCAGCCCGGAGAAGAAGTTCGTGCGCTATTCGGCTGCACAAGACGCGCCCTGGATATGGTATGAAACCAGCGATGCCAGCAAAGTTCCCGCCGAAGGAGGCCACGGAACCGACATGTTCAAAGTTCATCCGGAGCTGCCCGGCATCATCGTGGATTGGCTTGTAACCACGCTGATTAAAACGCCGGGGCACGCGCCAGCGGACGCGTTGGCATCTGCGGCAATCCTCAATCAACTCAGGACGTCCGAAGGAGTCGCGCGCGTCACGCAGCAACTGATGGAAGCCCGGCGAAAGGATCCTCAGGCGCAGTTGTTCCCGGAAATTAACGTCGACATCATAGGCGCTGACCATTTGCGCGCGGGCGAGTCAGAGAGGGAGGCTGGCCAGTTGCGCGAGGCCAAGATGCAGATAAACGCAGCGATCGAGATCTTCAAGCTCAACCTCCTCGCTTATCCGGACTCTGCGGACGCGCACTATAACCTGGCCGATGCCTATTTGAAAGATGGACAGAAAGACCTGGCACGTCAGTACGCCGAAAAGGCACTGGCCATGATTGATTCTCACAAAGCGCCTCTGTCGTCGTGGTCCGATACCGAGCAGCGGAGGGCCGAGATTCGTAGCGGCGTGCAGGACACACTCAAAAAGCTAAATGAGGCCCATTGATTTTGATAAGGGCGTGATTCGGTTACAAGGCTGGTGCTTGAAATTCCAATCTTTTGGCGCAACGAAATCAAGGGAGATCACTCGAATGAAGCTAAATCGAATCTTCTTGTCGTTGGTCGCATCGCTTTTCACCCTGTTTTTAAGTGGGCAGGTCGCTGCCCAAACGCCCGCTCCTATAACGCTAGTAAAGGCTGGCCGGCTGCTCGATCCGCGGACTGGGAATGTCCTTTCGCCCGCAGTGGTGCTGATTGAAGGCGGGAAGATCAAAGAGGTTGGCCCCCCTTCTCAGGTGCAGGCGCATACGCCGACGGGCGTCAAGATCATCGATCTGGGCAGCGCGACCTTACTGCCCGGACTGATTGACAGTCACACCCACCTGCTTCTCGACGTCATTGTGCCGCCAGAAGCCGAGCGCGCGCGTCATTCCAACGGCGACTTTGCTCCAGGGCTATTGCTGGCGATCGTCGAGTCGCCCAGTAAACGCGTTTTGCTGGGCGCGCAGTTGGCGCGCGAAGACCTGGAGAGTGGCTTCACGACTGTACGCAATCTCGGACACTCCGGCATTGATGGCGACACTGAGCTGCGGGACGCGATCAATGCTGGCCGTGTCTCCGGTCCGAGAATTGTGGCCACCGGGCGCAAACTTATTTCGTCGGGTAGTTATGTCCAGAGTCTTAATCCCGCGATTGCTGAGGCGATCGTGCAGCAGGAATTCCTGAGAATTGAAAGCCCCGACGGAGCGCGCCAGGCGGTGCGTGCCAACATCTTCTACAATGTGGACGTCATCAAAGTTACGATCGAGGACAACATCACGCAGGCGGAAATGACGGCGATCGTCGAAGATGCTCACCGCCAGCACCTGAAGGTTGCCGCTCATGCCGTCAGCATCGGTAGCATTCAGACGGCGATCGATGCGGGCGTAGACAGCATCGAGCATGGCAACGATGTAACCGACGAGCAACTGAAGGTGATGCGCGACAAGGGAATCTTCTTCGACATAACGCCAACTTTTTGAGGCGGATTTTTTACAAAGATTGCTGAGCCGAGCATAGTGATGTCCCCCGCGTTGAAATCTAAGCTGGCCGCTTCCGATGAACGAAGGCGGCAGAAGGTGGCCAGTTTCACTCAGCGGATATTGAAGTCGGGAGTGAAGTTCGCGGCTGGATCCGATATGTGCTGGTTCTATCCTGGAAAAACGCGAGGCCAAGCCTCGGCGACAATGTTTGCCCATTTGCATGACGCCGGAATGCCCCCGCTCGACATCATTCGCGCAGTCACGACAAACGCGGCAGAATTGTTGGGCTGGCAGGACCGCGTGGGCGCGGTTGAGCCAGGGAAATTCGCGGATCTCGTCGCCGTTGCCGGAGATCCAATGGCCGACATCACCGAGCTGGAGCGCGTTCGCTTCGTGATGAAGGACGGCCAGGTGGTCAGGAATGATCTTGCGTCGTATTTAAGGTTGCAACCTCTACCCGCGAACTAAACTCCGGTCCCGCCATCAGAAGATTAGTAATGGGAAGTCGGCTTTTCACCAGCAATTTAACCGTCACTGCTAGCGCGTTTTTCGGTACTAATCCGACGTACGAACCGATAACTTCCGGCTTGCTTGTGATCGAGTGTCTATTGGAAGCGGCCAATCGCGCTGTCTACCAGATGAAGCGCAGCGGCGGTGGAGCCGTGACAGCGCCCGTCAGGTGCAACGCCGGGTTGGGCGGCGTTCCGGGACACTGTGTTTCGATCACCCACGTTCCCCTTTCTCGGTCGCCGCACGGAGGAATATGGTCTGTCCGACCGCCAATCGACCGATGCGAGTGACCGCGCCGTAGATTCCCGCGTTGTTCTGGTTCGCACGAACGACCGCCTTTAGCACTTCTGGCGCCGGCCTTGCTGAGTCAGGATCAAGGTTCACCATCGAGCAGCGGACGTCGCGCATCGTGACGGTGATGGCGGGGGCGTGGTCCCCCTCGCCGAATGAGAGCACGCCGTCCAACCACTCGTTCTCCTGGAAGGGAACCGATCGCAGTAAACGAACCACGACATTCGGGCGAAATCGTCGCACGTCCGGGCTCCGCCCTGCGAGTCGTCCGATTTCGCGCACCGTATCGGAGGCGATCACGGAGATGCTCGCTTCATCGAAGATGCCATGCCTCAACTGCATCATCTGCACGGGAGCCCCGTACCGACGTCCGACCTCCGTGGCCAAGTCTTCCCCGAAGACAGGCATCTCTTCGCCGTCCGGCGTGCGAATATGCGTAGGAAGGTCTCGCTGAGCACCATCTTCACGGGGGTGCGGAGCAAACAGGAGCAGGTCGGGAAGCTTGCTTGCTGTTAGCCACGGCATCCCGCTGCGGTTATCAATCCGCCGGAATGCCAGGCGTCTGTCACCCTCGAGGCCGTACCAGCCCAGTTCGGCGACCTCGAGTCGTTCGCCGCCCATGGACTTCACGGGATACCGGAAGATCGCCTCCACATGTCCGATTTCTATGAGCATGCTCGATCCGAGTCCGCCCAACAGATAGGGTTGTTTCCATAGGCGCAGCGACGAGGATGTGAGTGTATGTTGGAAGCTGGTGCGTCTACGGAAACAGCCTGTTGGAAAGAATTTTCGAAAATCACCTTGTGCGTGTCCGGCATCAGTTTCACCGGGTCGAGGTCGTCCTGTGCGGCAGTGGACCGGCTGCCAACGATGCCGACGGCAATACTCTTGAGGACCGTGGCGGGCAATTGTCTCCGTTTCATTGTCATCCTCTTGTTAGAACTAAACCATGACACTTTGGCAGGATTGCTAGTTACGGGCAACCCTTCCATAATCCCTAAAGGTAAGGTTGCCGACCATCCGGGAGTTATCGCATGTCTGCCAATCCTCCAGGCGCATTTTTTGAGTGCAGAGCTATTCGTCGAAGTGCAGGCTGCTCACCTTGACATTCTAGTGGAAGCAGTGTAGCGTCACCTAGAATGTCTACCAAAGAAGAACGCGAGCGCATCGAGCTGCAGCAGGGGACCCTGGACTTGCTGATTCTCCGCACGTTGCTGCTGGGGCCGGTTCACGGCCACGCTATCGCCAAGGCGATCGAGTTAAATTCGGAAGATGTGTTGCAGATCGAGCAGGGGTCGCTTTACCCGGCACTGCACCGGCTTATCAAGCGGAGATGGATTTCGGCCGAAGAAGGCACCTCAGAAAACAATCGCCGGGCGAAGTTTTACCGGCTGACGGCGAAGGGCCGGCGGCAACTGGCGGTCGAGATGCGCAAGTGGAACAAGCTGGCGGGAGCGATCGCGCGGATTCTGCGGCCGAGTGAGCAGGAGGGCCAGCCATGAGGGATCGCAAACGCATGTTGGAGGAACTCGACCAGGATATTCGCGACTATATCGAGCGGGAGACGCAGGACAACATCGAGCGTGGCATGTCTCCGGAAGAGGCGCGCTATGCGGCTATGCGCAAATTCGGCAACGTGACGCGGGTCAAGGAAGAGACGTGGGAAGTGTGGAGTTTCGTTTGGCTCGAGCAGCTTTTCGGCGACATGCGCTTCGCCGCACGCACGCTCCGAAAGAGTCCCGGTTTCACTGCTGTGGCCGTCCTCACCCTCGCCCTCGGCATCGGCGCCAACACCGCCATTTTCAGCGTCGTTAAAGCCGTTCTGCTCCGGAGCCTGCCTTTCAAAGATCCCGCTCACCTCGTCCGCGTAAACGAAAGCGTCGCCAAAGGCGGGCGCTCTCCTGTCGCTTACCCGAATTACCTGGACTGGTGCGCTCAGAATACCGTCTTTCAAGAGATGGCGGCGTTCGGCGATTGTGAGATGATCCTCAACGGAAAGGACAAGTCCGACCGCGTGGATTGCGAGCAAGTCAGCGACACTTATTTCCCCATCCTTGGCGTTTCCGCGATTCTCGGGCGCACGTTCACGCCGGAGGAAAACGCTGTCCCGATGAAGCACGCCGTCGCGCTCATTGGTTACGGACTGTGGCAGCGGCGCTTCGGATCCGATCCTCAAATTCTCGGCAAACCTATCCGCCTGAATGATTACGAATACACGATCATCGGCGTGCTTCCCAAAGGCTTTCTCGGCTATTCGGACTCGGCGGAGGTCTGGATACCGATGATGATGCGGGATGCGGCCTGGCCCCAAGTTGCAAAGTATGACTATCTGCACACCCGCGACATTCACTTTCACAAAGTTCTCGGGCGGCTGAAGCCGGGCGTCTCCTTGGCAATGGCCCAGACGCAAATGGAAACCATCGCCGCGCGACTTGCAAAGGCATATCCAAAGGAAAACAGCGAGCGCGGCGTCCTGGTGACTCCCGTATCGGAAGACTACGTCCGGAGTTTCCGCGCGCCGCTGCTGGTTTTGCTGGGCGCGGTCGCCTTTGTGCTTCTGATCGCATGCGCCAACGTCACCAATCTAATCCTTACGCGTAGCACTACTCGCGATCGTGAACTTGCAATCCGTCTGGCGCTGGGCGCGGCCGTTTGATCCGGCAATTTCTCACGGAAAGCTTGCTGCTCACGCTTGGAGGCGCGTTGGCGGGAGTTGCCCTGGCTTATTGGGGACTTGATCTGCTCGTATCCGTTCTCCCCGTTACGTTTCCTTCGTTCACGCACGTTCGCCTGGACGGCGGCGTTCTTTCGTTCGCATTTGCTCTCACGGTCGCCGCGGCGCTGCTGCTGACGGTGTTTCCGGTTCTCAGCTCTGGTCAGACTGACGTGAACGAATCGCTCAAGGAATCCGTGAAAAGTTCCATCAGCTTGCGCGGCCGGCAGACCGGACGCCTCCTCATCGTTTCTGAAGTAGCGCTGGCCCTCGTGCTCATGATCGGAGCGGGGCTCATGCTCAGGAGCCTGGCGCATTTGCTCGAAGACAACCCTGGCTTTCGGCCGGATCATCTCGTGACCCTGCGATTCTATGTGCCGTATCGCAATTTCGAAGGTAACGGACGAAATCGCTTCGGACCGGAGCTGGCCGAGCGTATCGCAGACTTCCCAGGAGTCGAATCCGCAGCCGCTACGTTTGTCGATCCATTTCTTTGGGGTGGCTTCCAGCGCGGGTTCACCGTCGAAGGCCATGCGCCAATCTCGAATGCTGAGGCCGATACGGTATACTACCAGGAGATCGGCCCGAACTATTTCCATACGATGGGCATTCCGCTCTTGCAGGGCCGCGACTTTTCCACGCGAGATTCCATTTCGGCTTCGGGTACCGTTATGGTCAGCGAATCCTTTGCCCACCGGTACTGGCCGGGCCAGGTTCCCATCGGCAAGCGGATTAAGTACGGTGCAGCGGATTCAACCAGTCCGTGGATGCAAGTCATCGGCGTCGCCGGGAATATCAAGTACAACTCGCTGCGCCAAGACCCCGAAGCCGAGCCAGTCATCTACGGCGCTCTGCTGCAGAGCGAAGTCATCATCAACATGAGTCTCGTTGTACGTACGCATAACTCGCCGGAAGCGATGCTGGGCCCTCTGCGCGAGGAGATCCAGCGCATCGATCCGGCGATTCCCGTCTACAACGTGGCCACTTTGAGCGAGCGTATGCGCAAGGATTCCGCCGAGACACGTTCGTATGGCTTGCTTCTTGCCCTCTTTGCGGCGCTCGCCTTAATGCTCGCTGCAGTCGGTATCTATGGCGTCATAAGCTATTGGGTTATCCAGCGAACCCGGGAGATGGGTATTCGCCTGAGCTTTGGCGCGAGACCGCGCGACCTCCACCGGCTCGTCATCGGCGAAGGGATTCGGCTAGCACTGACAGGCATCGCCGTTGGTGCACTCGGAGCCGCCCTAGTGACTCGCGCGATGACGAGTCTTCTCTACGGCGTGAAGCCGTTCGATCCAGTTCTCTTTGCAACGCTGGCCGTCGGCCTCACCGGCGTAGTGATCCTCGCCTGTTACATCCCCGCGCGCCGCGCCACACGCGTCGATCCCATTGTCGCGTTGAGATACGAATAGTCGTTTGCACAAGTGACCGGCAATCCGTCCCTAGGGCAGAAGCTTGCGAACCTCCAACGTGGGCAGATGGTCCACCAATCTATTCTGTGGCCATTCTTGGCGATTGCGCCCGAGTGACGGGCCAGACAGAAGCTATGCACCCGGCGCCTGACTCTGCTATCGGAGATTGAATTAATTCTGAAGGGACATTCTCCGTTCCGCCTGGTTTCGCGAAGCCTCGCCGCTTCATCACTGAGAGCTAAGAGAAGATCGGGTCTTGAGGCTGGTGCGGAACGAAAAAACACGCGTCTGTCCGGCAGGAGCCGGACCGCAAAAATCGCGGAAGACCCGCCACTTCAGAATTCATTCTTCGCCGATATCTTCGCGCCAGACATCAGGGTGTTCCGCCACGTATTTGGCCAGAATCTGGATGCATTCGTCCGAGTGGGCGTCGAAAACTTCTGTGCCGCTTTCGCGGAGCCAGTCGATGCCACCGCAGAAGTTTACAGACTCGCCGACGACCACGGTGCCGATGCCAAACTGGCGGATGAGGCCGCTGCAATACCAACAGGGAGCCAGCGTGGTCACCATAATTTTGTCACGGTAGCTGCGCTGGCGGCCTGCTTTGCGGAACGCATCCGTTTCACCATGGGCAGATGGATCGCCCTCCTGCACTCGGCGGTTGCGGCCGCGTCCGAGCAGTTTTCCGTCGCGACCGAATAGAGCAGCACCGATGGGAATACCGCCCTCAGCGAGTCCAGCGCGAGCCTCTTCCACTGCCACCTTCAGCATGGCGAGATATTTCTTACGATTTTTTTTCAGCGTCCGCGCTCATTTCTTCCCGTTCCGGGATTCGGTGCTACATTACTTCACTTGGTGGGACCAACCGCCGGAAAAATCCAGCTCAAAAGTAAGTGCGTCGGCCAATAGACGAGCGCGACTGCGCCAACAAAGATCACGGCAAGGTGTACGGGAGCAGGTCCCCAGGAGCGATGAAAGAGAGGATCTTGAACCACATAGTTCATATTGTACCCAGCAGGCAAAAACCGCGAAGCGATGAAAAGTCCCGCAGCAATCGCTGCCTGTAGCGCCAGAGCGCGACGGTCGTATCCTATTTTGCGCATGGCCCAGAGCAGCGCCAAGGGAAGACCGAGGTGAAAGCTGGAAAGCAGCCGCGCCCAAAGCGGTACACGGGTATCCCACATGTAATCCGTTCCGCCGACGAGAAATCGTCCGGTGACGAGCCGCCAGCCAATGTCAGTGGCCCAAAAGATCCCCGCGGCCAGCGAGCTGACCGCCTGGCTGGAAATCAGCAAGGAGCTTCCCCACCACAAACCTGCGCAGGCAAGAAGCACCGCGACATCGCACAAGTGCAGCAGATTGGCCCAGCCCCAAAAACGGATGTAGGCAGGCAGCCACACCAGAGTCCACAACAACCCCACCCATCGCAACACGGGGAACGCGTTCGTGCCAGTGGTCATCTGTTTACCCCGGGAACTCCAAAGAACGGGCACAGACTACCATTGTTCACGGCCATGGATGTAGCGCCGTGGAGGGCTCCGCATGAAGGACGTGAACATTCGAACGAATACGGCCGGATCGGCTGAAAATTTCAGCTCGCACTTGCGAGCGTCTGCTTGCCAGCCGATCACGGCCTTTGCCACCTGCAGTTTCCTGCAGCTTTAGGCGATTTTCAGCAAACCCACGCGCACCCGCGAGACCGCATCCTTCTCGCCCCAAGTCAGCAAAATTCCGTCGGGTGCTAGGGCCGCATGCGGATAGCCGATGTTTCCTCCACGCGACAGTTCGAATGGTTCATCGCGAAGAGCGCTATTGAGGATATGCCGGGCCAATAGCCTCGCCGTCCCTGACTTATTTTCCAGCCAGAAAGCGACAGCAGATTTATTGGGCAGGAGCATGACCTGGGCTCTGCCAAGAGCATTTCCCGTGTCGATACGCAGAGGCGGAGCAAACGTGGCGCCGCCGTCTTCGGAGAATGCGAGCTTAACCGTGGGCTGATCTTGCGGAGCGCTGAACCAGATCAGCGCAGTTCTCGTTCCGTCGGTGTCAAGATGCGGGCCATTCACGGGGCACGCCTCGATGTGCCAATGATCTGGATGGGTGATGCGCGGCTGGGACCAGGTGCCCGCCCGATTTTGAATCAGGGAGATGTCGCGAATATTTTCTGGGGTATGGCCGCGATACGCGGCGAGTAAGCCGGAACCTGTTCGGACGAGCGCGGTTGAGCAACACGTGCACGTGTCGGGATCGAGCAGGCTGACTTCGCTCATGGTGCCGTCCGCGCGCACCGTTCGGGACATCAGTTGAACGCGCTTGTCTTGCTCCCAGTTTCTGCCATCGAGCCAAATGAACGCGGCGTCGCTATCGTTCAGCGCCGCAGCGGAGGCGTAGCCATTGTCCTCGCCAGGTTGAGCAGCGGAACGATTGACGAGGGTAGGAGATGACCAGTGTCTTCCGCCGTCAGTCGAGGCCGCCATGTAAAGCTCAATGGCGTTTCCGGAAAGTTCCATGCTTGCCGGCTTTTGGGACCAGTAGGCAATGAGATTCCCGCTGGAGAGGACGATGACTCCGGGTGCGGACGCGCGGTCTCGGCTAAAGAGAAGCCCCTCCGCGATGGTTGCGGGCAGTGACCACGCGCCATTGCGCCGGAGCGAGAATCGGAACGCGGCAGTGCCATCGTCCTTGGGTTCCAGCCAGGTCAGGATTGCGTTGTCATCCACCATAGCAGTGACTCGCGGCGTGATGCTTCCCGCAGGGGCGGGCGCAGCGATTTCCCGCCAGCCTCGGGCGCTGATCCGCGAACCTGACTTGGAATTACAACCGGCAAGACCGAGGATGGAAAACGGAACGGCGGCTGTAAAACCTAGAGTGGCCGAGGCTTGGAGTAATTGTCTGCGTGTTATCTCAATTTTTTTCATAGCAATACCTTCTCCTTTAAATGAGGGCGCGAGGCCCAGGGATGCGGAGTTGTGGCGGCTGCAGCGGGATTGATCTGCGGCGCCGTGAGTTGTGGGACTACTTTTCCCGAGAGTAGAGAGAGGGCGCGCAAACGCGAGGCATTTCGCGACCCTCAGCGACGAGCTCGAGGCGATGTTCGAATGAACCACGTGGAGAGGATTAGCTTCGCGGCGGTTCGAAAGGCGTGGGGAGAAAACCGGGGAGCAGAAATTCTTTCCGCACCGTTAATGGCTGGCTGGAAAATTGCTGTCCGGAAAAGCCTTGATTATCTGAGAGCATGGCCGGGCGCTGCGGGGCGACAATCTCGTAAACGACCTTTTGTTTGGACTTCCCCACGCAGATCGCGAAGTGTCCAGCGACGCCGCGCGGGCAAGAAGTCCCTCTCTCATTGGAGGCCCGCGCTTGACGCTGTTCTGTCGCGGAGTGCGTGGTACGCGCGGGGCAGCACATGCCATGGCACTGATCTTTCGTCTGTGCAGAGACGCTGGTCACCAGCTCGGGGGGAGTCGCCAGAAGGGCGATGAGGAGCAGTATGGCTTGAATGCGTGCCAGCATGGTTCGCGCGTTAGCGGTTCTAGAGAGTTAGACGCTTGGCGACGCGTTTTTATTCCTGGTTTGAAGCGATTCTGTTCCATCTGGCACACACAATTTCCTGGCTGGCTTGGTGGGTATGAAATCGCCCGGGGCCGGACTCCAATATGGAGCTTTGCTCAGCCCGGATGATTCCCTAACATCTGCGATCATGACGAAGAAAACGGTTGAAGGCGACGGTCAAGCGAAAGTCCTGCTTGCATGGCTGCTACAACGCGAGGAGGAGATGGCCGCGTTGCTGGCAGAGTTGGTGGCCATACCGACGGAGAACCCGCCAGGGAAAAACTATCGCGCCTGTGCAGATCTGCTTGAAAACCGACTGAAGCAAGTCGGCCTGGACTGCGAGCGCCTGGAGGTCAGGGGTAAGAAAGTAGGTACCGTCGACGGTCCAGTCTGTCTGGTAGCCGACTATGGACGGGGTGAACGCGTTCTCTACTTTCACGGACACTACGATGTTGTGCCAGCGCAGTACCCGGAGCAGTTCCAGCCAGTCCGCAAGGAGCACTTCTTGTTTGGCCGCGGCTCCTGCGACATGAAGGGCGGGATTGTCGCCATGCTCTATGCCATTCTCGCGCTGAAAGGAGGCGGCGCCGAGCTAGGCGGAAGGATTGCTTTGACGCTGGTCCCCGATGAAGAGACGGGAGGCGAAGGCGGCTCGGCGTGGCTGGCGGCCAAAGGGAGGCTCGGCCGCGGCGGGATTGGCATGCTTTTGGCTGAGCCGACCAGTGGCGTCGTGTGGAACGCAAACCGCGGGGCCATTTCACTGCGCGTTCGAGTACGCGGAAAATCCGCACATGTTGGCTTGCAGCACCAAGGCGAAAACGCGTTCGAGCGCATGCTTCAAGTCGTTACTCGGCTCCAGGAGTTGAAGCAGGAAGTGGAGCAAAGAGCCACCAACTTCAACATCGGGGCGGATCAAGGACGCCAATCGATTCTGATGCTGGGCGGGCAAAGCGGAGGCGGCGCGAACTTCAACGTGGTGCCAGAGGAGTGCTGGTTCACCATCGATCGGCGCATCAATCCCGAGGAAAACCTCGACGAGAAGGGCAGATTGATCGCGGTCCTCGAGAGTTGCAGGCGCGAAGGCATTCCACTCGAATGGGAGATATTGCAGGAGGGCCAATCTTCCGCATGCGGTGAGGAGGCGCGGCTCGGGGTAGCGCTGACGCGTAGCGTACGAGCTGTTACGGGCGAAGCGCCACGTTTTGAGATGTGTCCCGGCTTGCTGGAGACCCGCTTCTACGCCGCTCAGGGCGTCCCGGCCTATGCTTACGGACCCGGCCTGTTGTCCGTGGCGCACGGACCAAACGAATACGTCGACCTGCGAAAAATGATCGATTGCTCCGCGATCTATGCGCTCACCGCCTTGGACCTCCTTCATTCCTGAACGTTTCGGTGATCTCTCCCCGCTGAATAGGGACGCTTCTCTGCTCCTCATTGGTTGAGCGGTCGAATGGAGAATTTCGGACAAACGCGAATCGTTTATCTCGTTCAGAATAAGAGCGCCGAGTTCCAGACTTTGGCATGGTACGGGCGAAGGTGTGCACCGGAGACCCATGAAGGACGAGAGCGAACTATCGTATCTTTCCGCTTTTTATTACATAGCCGCCGTCCTCTTCATTCTTACGGGTGTGTTTGCCGCGCCAAGCCATAGTTGGGGGATGGCTGCTGCATATTTTTCGGGAAGGTTCTCTTTAGTTACCGCGTCGTGGCCTCAAAAAAGCAGAAATGATGTTGTAAGTCATTGAAGTATTGCCAGTTAAAAGGCATTGAGGAGCTTTCGTGTGCTGTTCGCCAATGTTCCCGCCACTGGTCCCATCGTACTATTCATGCTTTACATCGAATTGCCGATGATACCGTGGTATGCCGACCCTTTACTTTTGCCAACCCCACGCAAAGAACCAAGGTATGCTCCGTGCCGTACTCTCTGTCAACGAATGCGAGCGCGTC
>WNFH01002912.1_pt1 | contig 13055 bp, 11 predicted proteins | sample 5400411 | NCBI WGS metagenome assembly WNFH01 (sample SAMN13153347, study PRJNA577476) | soil metagenome | isolation source: 200 cm saprolite under Douglas fir tree site 2 hole 3 | place: USA:California | collected 2015-04-18
GATAGCATTCCAGCGTTCTCCGAGATCGGCGGAGACGCCGGCGTCGAGCAGGCGCTGAACGTCGGCTTCGCGCTTCGAGTAGGTCGCGGCGTGGCGCGCATGCACAGAGGCACAGTAGACGCACCCGTTGAAGCGGGACGTCGCGGCGGCGGCCAGCTCGCGCTCAGCCCGTGGCAGGCCGGCATCGGGGTTGTAGAAGATGTCCTTGTCGGTTCGCGTCCTGGCCTCCAGCGCATCCGGGTCGCGCGCGAGGAGGCGGAAGTACGGCGATTTCACGCGCGTGGCGTCCACGAGACTCGCCATGTGGCTCTCGGTCATCGCATCGACGGCGAGCGGCTCGAGCCAGGGGAGCCAGTCGAGCTGGGCCCGGGTGAAGGCGGTCGGAACCCTGTGTTCCGGGGGAACCAGAACGGTATCGGTCATTGTCGGGACCTCGCGCGTCAGGGACGGCCGGCCAGGGTGCGCAATCCAGTGACCACCCGGATCTGGAAGGACAGGAAGGCGACGATCTGGGAGAGCGTCACGATGTCGGTCGTGGACCAGCCGGCGTCCAGCAGCGCCTGCAGCGCCGCCGGCGCGGCGTCGCGCGGGTGAAAGACGAGCATGTGCACGTGCTCGAATGCCGCGGCGAGGCGCGGACCGAGCGTCCGGCGGGTCGCTGCTCCCACGCGATAGCTCAAACCGGCAGTATCTTCGCGGCTTAGCGGCCCCGCCGGGTAGCGGCCATAGGGGCCGTTGCTCCTGGCCTCCGCGATGGCCGCGTCAACCACTTCCTTCAGCGCCGCCGAGGCTCCGCTCTCGGCGAGGCGCGCGGCATAGCAGACCGCAATCGCGGTGGCGCCATGCAGACCAGCGACGAATCCGCCCACCGCGAAACGCTCCTGTGCGGTGACGTTGCCTGGCGCCTCCGGCGCGAACAACGCCCGGTACGTCGCCTGCGCGTGAGCGCGCGCCTCCGGTCTCCGGGCGCGGATCGCATCCAGGGGAGATCCCGGCGTGATCCCGACCAGCGCATCGATGACGTCGGCGTCTGTTCCTGATATCTTCATCGTCCTCGATTTGTAGGCGCGCCTCGGCCGGCGGGGCCCCAGCCCCGCGACGGCCTGCAGCGCGCACGACCTCTTGGCTCAGTGGTCACGCGACACGCCGGACTCCCGCAGCATTCCGGCCCCAGCCGAGCGTGGGCGCCACCACCTCGGCGACCAGCTCGATTGATCTGAGGATGAAGGGATGCGGCGGATCGATCGAATGCACCTGAACCGCGACGTCCGTCGCCCGGGCGAGCGTGCTGTCCGTCTGGAGCGAGGCGATCACATTGTCTGACGTGCCGAGATGAACATCCATGGCGGCGATCATCGCGTCCAGCGATCCATCTCCGGTCGCGCGGCCCAACCTGGCCAGGCGCGCGCGATGCCGCCCCAGCCCTATTTCGGCGAAACGCTGGGCTTCCTTGTTGTCATCGGCGACGAACACGGTGCGCGAGGCGAGGATGCGGGGCTCGCGGCCCTCGGGCAGCGCCTCCATGTAAGCGTCGATCATCGGGTTCTGGATCTTGGCCAGCGACAGGTCGGGAGCGTTGGCTGGTCGGGGCTGCGTGCGCGACAGCATGAGACCGTCCCCCGCTGCGCCAGCCCGCCTGGCTCCATCGACGGTGAACGTCGCCTGCCAGACGCGCTCGACCAAGCTCGGATTCGCCGGATATAGCTGATCCCCTCCTCCGGGCAGCGGCCGCCCCGCCCAGGCGTCGCGCAAGACTTGAAGGTGCCCGGCGAGCAGCGTCGCGCGCTCGGCACTGTTCTGGCCGAACGCCGCGTATGAGGAAAGGTTGCCGCCGCCTCCGACGCCCACTTCCAGGCGGCCGCCACACATCAGGTCGAGCACTGCGGAGTCCTCCGCCACCCGGATCGGCAGCTCCAGCGGCAGGGTCACGATCCCCGTCCCGAGGCGGATCCGCGTTGTCTGGGCGGCGACCTGGGCCAGGAAGACGAACGGCGCGGGAAGGCCGCCCTCGTCCTCATGGAAATGGTGCTGGGCGATCCAGGCCGAATCGAAGCCGAACCGTTCGGCGTGGATGATCTGCGCGGTCGCCAGCCGATACCGTTCGGTGGGGTCCGCCTGATCGAGCAGCCGCGTGAAGAAACCCAGGCGTTTCGGCAGCGTCGCTATCGTCATCCGCCGGCTATTATGCATCAGCGAGACCGCGTCCGAGATTTGCTGGACTGCCAAGTACATCGTCTTTTTTCTGAGCCGCCATCCGGAGGTCGCCCTCGCTGAGGATGTCGTAGCGCTGCAGGGGCACGCAAGCCCCAATAAGGGCCAAAAGCGGGCCCTCCGCCGGAGGCTAAAGTGACCGTTGTCGTTGGGGATCGTTGGACGACGTCGCGGCAAGAACTAGCCTCATAACCCAAAGGTCGCTGGTTCAAATCCACGCCACGCAACCACAAAGCAAACCCCCGAAATCAGAGACGATTTCAGCCTCTTTTGGCTTCCGGAGGCGTTACTTTGCCAGATTCTTGGCCAAGTGGCGAAGCCGAGGCGTTGGCGATCATCTGTGCGGAGCGCACATGGTCGCTTTGCGAAACGATGTGGTACCGGTCAAAGACTGACCGTGTCTTGTGGCCGGTGATATCCATAGCGACGCGTTCAGGCACTCCGGCATTAACCATGTTCCGTACGCAGTCTGGTGCCGGACGGGCATCCAGTCGGCTCGGTGACCAACATTCTCGTCGCGGCCACGGAAGACGAAGCACAGCGCTGATGGATAAGGTGGCGATCGAGGGCGATAAAATTCTAGAAGGAGTAGGGGGCTCGTGGCTTTATCGCCAGACTCGGGTGGCGTTGCGGTCGCCCATAACTGCTCCGACACGTGCGCGAGCACGCCGGCGGCGTCGCGGGCCTCGAAGCGCTGCCGGGCATGCTCGACGACTGGGCCCGGCTCGCTGACCAACTCGGGCGGGGCCGCTTGAGCCACCGGCGCCCCCAGCGCGAGCGTGGCCGGCATTCCGCCTACACACGACATCAGCGCGATGACCTGAAGACGCGGCGTTGCCATGTGCCCAAGATACCGTCACTCCTGCGAGGTATCATCCGGCCAAAAGGGCGTCTAGTACTCGCACGGGAGTGTCAATTTCGCTCCCGGGATGCCAAACAGCCCACCGGCGAAAGGTGCTCATCGTCGCCGAATCAGCCTCTTACGCCTACGGCCGGAGGCTTGCTAAGTGGTAGGCGCTCGTTCGCCATGCCCGGGTACAAGGAGGGGTGAAATGTTCGAGCTGATTCAGCGAATTCCAGAACCCTGGCGTCAGCTGGCGGACGTGCTGATCGCGCCGCTGGCGTGGATTCCGCACATGCAGCACACGCTGTGGGACTTCTTCTTCGCCCCGGGCCCGCTGTGGCTCGTCGCCGCGAAGTATCTCTTCCTGGCCTTCCCGGCTCTGCTCGCCGTCGCCGCGGTCTGGTGCACACAGCTCTCCCTCTACACGTTGCCGTTCCGCTCGGGGCGCGTGCAGTTCATCCCGACGATGATGCTGACGTGGTGGGATGCCGTGCGCGCCGTCTGGCTGTACTGGGTGGGGATGTTCCGATTCGTCGGGGTGGCGCTGGGATGGGCGGTGACGTTCAGCACCTTCGTGGCGAAGCTCGTGCTCGAGGTGATCCGCCAGGTCGTGCTCATGCCCTTCACGATGACGGGCCGGATGACGGAGACCTACTTCAGGCCCGGCGTGCCCTGGGTCGCGTTCGTGATGCTCATCTTCTGGTGCGTGCTCGAAGCCGCCATCTTCACCTACACCCTGATGCCGACCGTGACCGAGCTCCTCGCCGACCTCGTCGGTGGCGAGTCGACGGCGCGCTTCACGGGCTCCATCCTTTACTTCTTCCTGCTGCTGCTCGTCATGGGTAGCTTCGCGTGCGTGCAGACCTTGATGGACGCCGTGAAGAAGCGGGAGTGGAAGTACATCGTCCAGATGCTCGTGGTGGAGCTGTTCGTGATGTTCTTCGAGGTCGTATTCCTTTACCGGGAGCTCATCGACGCGCTGACGCCGTGGATTGCGCAGCAGACGGGTATGAAGCTGGGCCTCACGGTCACGCTCTTGCTGTCGTCGTTCGGATGGATCGGTATCCGCGGCATGACGTGGTTCCTGTTCGGCCAGTTCGGAACACCGCCGATGCTCGCCTTCATCTCGCGGCGGCCGATGGTGGACGACGGCGACCGGCGCCCCGCCAACGGCAAGCCGGCGCCGGCCTGGTGGCGGCAGCCGGTGGCGGAGCTCAAGCAGGAGATCGAATGGCTCCACGCTAAGAGTGAAGAGCTCCTCGACTACCTGGTGCTGCCGGTCTTGCAGATCGCGGCGGCCGCGCTCAACTTCGGCATGGTCCTGGTCGCCTCCCGCCAGGTCTTCTCGCTACCCTTCAAGGAGGCCAAGGAGATCACGCAGACCTGGCATATCTTACAGAACTTGCACATGCACCAGCCGCCGCGGAAGCAGGCGACGCTATGAGTCGCCTGAGCTTCTCGCTCGCCGCTCGCCTGGTCGCGGCCGCTCTCCTCAGTGCCGCCGTCGTGGTCTCGGCAGCGGAGCCGGAGGACAACAAGCCGCCGCGGTCGACACTCTTCGTCGGCCTCGACACCAGCGGCTCCTTCCGATCCGCCTATGACGACGCCCTCACGTTCGTCGCCCATTACCTCTACGGCCACATGCACGAGCTCGGCGGCCTCTCGAAACCGCGCGACCTCTTCGTGACGTCCATCGGAGGCAAGGACAACAACGAGCCGAAGTCCTTCCACCCGATCCACGAGTTCAACAACAAGGACGTCAGGCAGATCGAGACGGACCTCCGGAAGTGGTTCCCGCCCACCGACACGCTCACCGATTTCAACGTCTTCTTCCAGCAGATCGCGCGCCACGTGAAGGAGCGGAATCTCGTCCTGGCGCCGATCACCGTGATGGTGGTCAGTGACGGCGTCCCCGACGTACGCGACGGGACGATCAAGTCGGGTTCGCCCGCCTCCTACCAGCAGATCGATCTCAGTCCCCTCGATTACCTGTCGAAGAACGTCACCGTCCGCCTGGTCTACGCGAGCCCGAAGGTCGGCGACAACTGGCGAAAGCTGGTAAAGCGAGACCGCGTGCGCTTCTGGGCCGTGGAGTACGACGTCATGAAGGGCTGGCGCGCCCAGATGAGGCCGGACACCGACCTCGCCAGCCAGGACCGCTTCTGGAAGTGGGTGAGGGACAACGTGGATTACCGCGTGCGGCGCGGCGTCTAATCCAATCCGCGATTGGATGTGCATCACTTCATCTGTGTCCACTGCCCCGAGTAATCCGGCGGATAGCCGCTGGGCGGACCGGGCACCTTATTGCCATTGTGGTCGCGCCACACGTGCGTCCAAGAATTGTCCACGCTCGCGCAAGTGCCGAGATCATCGCAGACCCGACGGCTACCCCGGTTGGCGGCGTCACGGCGTTGCTCAACCGCCGGATCACGAGTGATCTTGGGCACTCCCCCTGTGTTGGGGTGGTTCCAGCCGCCGGCCGACCCTTGGGTCGACTGTTGCCGAGCGTGACGGATGGCGGACTGGGTGACGGCATTGCTCATCTGCATCATCGCATTGGCGTATTGGCCGGCTGCCTGGGCCGCCCGGACCTCCCACTCGCGATTCATTTGCAAACTCGCCAGCATGCTGGAGAGGACGTACTTGGCGAAATAGCCTTGTGCGGAGTCGTGCGTGATGAATCCCGCCAATTGATACACCCCCCAGACAGAGGCCCCGCGCCCGCTGGCCGGCCGAGCGAGAAGGGTGGTGGCCATGACGAAGCCCTCTGCCGCCCCGCAACGGAAAATGACCTCGCCGACCGAGGCGCTCGCTGCCGTTGCCATGCTCCGACCGTATCGCCCGACCTCGGCGTTAAGTGTCTCGGTCTCCTTGCGCAGGATGCCCGATTGAACGATCTGCGGCTGGCGGCACAGTTTCCAAGCCGGATAGCGCTGGGCGAACTGAACACCCGTCTGATACCGTGCGAGCAGGGTCCCGTCATAGATCTGGCCCTCCCGCAGTCCGGCCACCTGCGTGACGGCATCAGGCTCGCGGGCAGGCGGCACGTCGTAGTCACCGATAAAGAGGTGGATCGCTCCGCCCTGGGAGACGACGTTGACCGCTGAGCGTACATCCACGGGTGTGCGACGCCAGATACCACCGCTGATCTTCCAGCCCTGGGGGACACTCAGGCTGTAGGCGCCTTCATTGGGTTCCCTCCACGTCACAAAGCTGAGGGCCTCTTGCGGCGCGGCACGAGCCCCCGAAATCAGAAGGACACTGAGTGCGCTAACCAGGCAGGGCTTCCATCGCAGTCGCATTATGACGCGCCTCCACGCAAAGCCGCGCACCGGTACACCTCGTTGATCCACGCATCCGCGATGTACTGCGGGCCCCAGTCACACCGGATCCGGAGCCCGCGCACGACGCCTCGGCCGAACCGGCCGAAGGCGTGGCGCACACCCTGCCGCATCGGTTCCAGGGCGGCCCACCGATCGCCGAGCTGGGCGGTGTGCCAGTCGACGATGTCATCGCTGTAGTGATCGATGGCGCCGAAGAACCGGCACCAGCTCTCGCGCCGTGCAGAAGCGCGTGGCGTCGACTGACGCGCGCATGATTTGCGTGATCGTCTTCCGGGGAATGATGCCGGTCGAAGCAGCTGATGACATGATCATCGCTCTCCGCTCGGCGGCCATTTATCTTCCGGGTCCGTTACAGCTAGCGACGCACAACTACGCGGTCTTCGGCGAGGCGGTCCTGCCAGCCGTGGCGCTCGAGCTCGGGGTCCACGTGCTCCTCCTCGGGATAGCCGACGCAGAGATAGGCGACCAGGGACCAGTCCTCGGGCACCTCGAGCACGCGCGTGACTTCCCGCGGCTCGAGGATCGAGACCCAGCCAACTCCAAGGCCGTAGGCGCGCGCCGCGAGCCAGAGCGTCTGCACGGCGGCCACGGCGGAGTAGTGGAGCATCTCGGGCATCGTGTGTCGTCCCAGGCCATGGCCGGCGGCCGTCGCCTCGTCGACGAAGACGGCCAGGTGACACGGCGCCTCCTGCAAGCCGGCCAGCTTCAGCTGACCGTAGAGCGCAGCGCGTGTGCCCGCGTACGTCGCCCGTGCGGCATCGTTGCAGCGCCCGAAGATGTCGCGGATCCGCTCGCGGCGCACCGGATCCTCCACGAGCACGAACCGCCAGGGCTGGCTGTTGCCTACCGAGGGGGCCAGGCACGCGAGACCGAGCAGCTCGCCGAAGATGACCGGATCGATCGGCTGGCGGCGGAAGCGTCGGACGTCGCGGCGCCAGGCGAGCAGCTCGCGAAACTGCCGGCGGAAGTCGTCGCTGAACTTCGGTGGCTGCATGCTGATGGCCTCCTGCGTCGAAGCAGTGTACGCGCTGCGGCACCTCCTTTGCTTAGCAATTGACCCGCTTAGCGTATCCGGTCACGAGAATCCTGCCGAGGTTCCGCCACGCCTCATCAGTGGCGATCGTCGCGGGGGTCGTCGTCGTTCAGCCCTTTCACCGGGAGAATGCGTGCGCGGATGCGCGACACCGTGTGCGTCGTGACCTGCGCTGCCCACGGCGAATCGACCGTGCGCTTCTCAGGGTCTCCGAGTGCCGCGCCGAGGTCGAGCGAGAGATTCGTGACCAACAAGTCCTTGCCTGAGAACACCAGGCTGGCGGGGAAGAGGAAGCCGATCGGCGCCCCGTCGCGCCCGATCCCGTCGAAGTCGCCGAGCTTGGCGATGACACGCCCCTGGGTGGGTTCGATCACGACGATCTCGTCGGCCTGATTGGCGCAGACCCAGATGTTGTCGTCGTCGTCGATGATCAGACCGTCCGCTCCGTTGATGCTGTTGACGAAGACGATGACCGTACCGGCCGTGGGATTGTTCGACTTGCCGTTGTTCACACCGATCTTCACCACCGTGTCATTGCCGGTATTGGCCACGAAGAGCGCCGTCCGCGCCTTGTTGAAGGCGAGCCCGTTGGCGCCGAACGGCGGCACGCCGGTCGTGCCGAGCCGCGCGTCGGTCACCCACGGCGTCGCGGTGCCCCCGTTCGGTCCCGTCCGCCAGATGATGCTCCGGAACGAGTCGGAGACGTACACATTCCCCGCGTCGTCGAACGTGAGGGCGTTCAGTCCCGAGCCGGCGCCGGTGACAGTCATGAACACCGTCGAGGCGCCGGTGAACTTGTCCACGTTCAGCACGCGCGCGTTGCCGAAGTCGATCACCAGGAACGCGCCGGTCGCCGGATGAAAATCCAGGCCGAGCAGGAAGCTGCTCGGTTGCGGGGCCGTCTTCGTCGTCAGCGTCAGCGTTCTCAGGAACCGACCGTTCGGGCCGAAGACCACGACGTGACCCACGCTGCCGGTGACCTCGAAGTCGGCGACATACACGTCACCCGTGTGGCGGTCGACCGTGATCCCCTCGGGGTGTGACGTCCCGGCCGGCAGCGTAGCGAACCTGTCAACGTCGCCCCGGTCCCACGCCTGGGCGGGAAGCGGCAGAGCGACCAGCAACAGCAGTGTGACGAGCCGTGTGGCTCTCAACATTCTCATATGCGGCTCTCCCTGGTCAGTTGTCCCTCCCCGAGCGGCCCTGGCTCCTAATCCTTCACCTTCAGGTCCTCCCAGGGATAGGCATAACCCGTCGTGATGGTCGGGAAGACGTCCTGCCACTTCTGGGCCGCGATCCGGGGACCGATCGCGTTGACGAACGCGTGGCGGAACACGGGCACCAGGTAGTGATTCTCGAGGATCCCGCGCTGGATCTCCTCGGCCAGTCTCTTTCGCTCCGCCGGAATGATAGACCGCTCGTATTGGTCGAACTTACCGTCGAGGTCCGTCACGCAGATGCGGTCACGAGAGTTGAAGCCGCCGCACTTGAAGTAGGCTTCGTACCAGAATGACCAACTCCCGGCGATCCTGGTGGCTTGAAAGAGGATCTGGATCCCAGGCCAGTCTTTGAGCCCGCCCTGCAGCCGCTGCAAGAAGATGCCCCGCTCCATGGACTGCAGCCTAGCCCGGATGCCGATCTCGCGAAGCTGCGCGATGATCCGCTCGCCGCGGGAGTAGAACGGGGGCACGGGCGTGACCCAGTCCACGTCGAAACCGTTAGGAAATCCAGCCTCGCGCATCAGCTGCTTCGCTCGCTCGACGTTGCGCTCGAACTCGGGCCACTCGATCGCGTACTGCACGTCGTTGTTGATCCAATTACCCGTCGGCTTGCCCAGACCTCCCGACTCCGCTTGGTTCATGGCCCGCCGGTCGATGGCCAGGCTCACGGCTTCGCGCACCCGCTTGTCACGGAACGGATTCTTCGGATCCTGGAATCCGGGGAATTCCAGCCACCAGGATCCGGAGAGTACCGGCGCCAACATGACGCCCGGAAGCTTTCCGACCTTGTTAATCAGCTCGCCGGGAACGAAGTAGATGATATCCGCCTCGCCGCGCTCCAGCATGGCGACACGGGTGGCCGCCTCCGGCACTGAGGTCATAACCAGCTGCTTCACGTTCACCGGACGGTAGTAGCCGTCGAAGGCCTCCATCTCGATCTTCACGCCCGGCTCGTGGCGGACGAGCCTGTAGGGACCGGCTCCGATGGGTTTCTGCTTGAAGGCGTCCGCGCCCACCTGTTTGTAGTACTTCTCAGGCACCACCCAGCCGGCGCCGGCGACGTTGGCAGTCCCGAAGAGGATGGCGAAGTCGAGGAAGGGCTCTTTGAAGAGGAAGCGGATCGTGCGGTCGTCTACGATCTCGACGCGCTCCGTCTTCTTTTTGAAGACGTCGGCCTTGGCACCCCGGTAGTTCTCATAGCTGAACTTGACATCTTGCGGAGTGACCGGCTCGCCGTTGTGGAACTTGATCCCCTTCCGCAGCGTGAACGTGGCGCTCTTCGAATCCGCGGCGACCGTGAACTGCTCGGCCAGAGCGAGGTGGTTGTAGAGCGCGGTGCCCTGATTCTTGATGAGGGCGTCGTGGATCGCGGTGAGGAAGTTGTCTGGAGTGGCGGTGCCGTCGTGCTCCTGGGGGTCCAGCCAGCGGGATGCGAGGCCGGCATGCCAGGCGAGGACGATCTTGCCCTTGGCCGCGGCCCCAGCCGGTGACGAGAACGATATGGCCGTCGACGTGGTGGCGGTCAGAGTCAGGGCGACGGCCAGGAGGTCGAACAGGCGACGTGCCTTGAATCCGGAACGCCTCATGTCTTGGTCCTCCTCTCGAGAAATCGATCAGATCGCTACAGAGAGTGCTGTAGCCTAGCCCGTGGCCGGGAAGCGGTCAAGTCTCGCCAGCCTCTCGCCAGCCTCGCGTGCGTGCGCGTGGTTGGCAGCGTGTCCACGTACATCGTCGTCTTCTGAGCCGCCATCCGGAGGTCGTCCTCGCTGACGATGTTGTAGCGGTCGAACATGCTGCGGGTCAGGTGGCCGGTCACCGCCATCGCGACGCGCTCGGGGACGCCCGCGCGCACCATGTTCCGGGCAGCGGTACGACGTAGGTCGTGGAACAGCTTGTCGGGGACCCCGGCAGCCTGGCAGGCGGTAGAGGACATAAGACAACCGGCCTCCACATACAGCTCTCCCTGCAAGCGTGTGGCCGCGCCGTCCAAACTCAGTTACGGTAGGCCGAATGGAGTTCTTGACCGGAGGGGCTGGATGAAGCTGCTGACGTACGAGAGTGCGGCGGGGCCGCGGGCCGGGGTGCTGGTAGAGGATCGGGTGGTGGACGTCGCCACCCTGCTGGGCGAGGCGGGCGGGGTGCGGGACGTGCGGGCGCTGCTGGAGCTGCCGGGGGCGCCGCTGGAGCGGCTCAAGGCGGCGCTGGCCGGTGGGGCGACTGAAGGGCTGGCGCTGGGCAGCGTGCGACTGCGGGCACCGATTCTGCAGCCGCCGACCGTGCGCGACCACATTATTTACGAGGAGCACGCCACCCAGCAGCACACTCGCGAGATCAGCGAGTCCTGGTACCGGCTGCCGGTCTTCTATTTCTCGAACCCGCTCCGCATCTTCGGGCCGGACGAGACGGTGCCCTACCCGGCGGCCAGCCAGCGGCTGGACTACGAGCTGGAGCTGGGCGCGGTCATCGGCAGGGACGGCAGCGACATCCTCGAGGCCGAGGCCGAGCCCTACATCGCCGGCTTCACCATCTTCAATGACTGGAGTTGCCGCGACCTGCAGACCGACGAGATGAAGTTCGGCCTGGGCCCGGCCAAGGGCAAGGATGCGGCCAACTCGCTCGGCCCCTGGGTGGTGACCAGCGACGAGCTGGCGCCCTACTGGCGCGACGGCCGGCTGCACCTGAAGTGCTCGGTGAAGGTGAACGGCGTGCAGTGGATGGAGGGCAACGCCGGCGGCGGGCATTTCAGCTGGGGCGCCATCCTGGAGCGGGATGCCCAGGACAGCCGGATCGTGCCCGGCGACGTCATCGGCAGCGGCACGATCTCGGGTGGCTCGATCGGCGAGGCGATTCGCAAGGGCTACCCAGCCCGCTTCCTCCAGCCCGGCGACGTGGTCGAGATGGAGATCGAGGCGATCGGGGTGCTGCGCAACACGGTTGGGCCGATCGCGAACACAAACAAGAACCTCCGCTGGAAGGCCAGGGAGCAGCCGCCGATGCCAGCGCCGCTGCCACCGACGGCCGGGCGCTGAGACGGTTTACAGCAGGCTGAAGGCGGGCGGGCGGGGGTGTCGACCGGTCAGCGCCAAAAGGACGGCCCCTCCGGCGGCGCGCTGCTGGGCCCAGGCTGGCGGCCAGTTGGAGGCAGACGGCCAGGGCGCTCGCGGGCGGCTCGGCCGGGAGGTCCAGCGCGGCGACCAGATCGAGGGCTGTGGACCAGCAGCCGTCGGCGTTCCGGCCGTGGATGCGCTCCCCTCCGTATCCTCGACACCGAGATGGCGTAACGTCGACACGGGCTACCGCTTCCTTGATCACGCCCGCTACCTGGACGCCTGGTTCGCACAGCTATCAGCTACCGGGCTTCTATCGACACCTCGGGTACGAGATGATCGGCTGGTGCGGACGGATCAGGTGATTGAATGAAAGCCGAGCCTCAGCTGCTTTCTCGGATGTACCACGCGATTATGTTGGGCTTCGTTCGGGACGGGCGCGCGCCTCACTACACCAATTTGGCCCAGCAACTCGGTCTCGGCATTGAGGACGCGCGCCGGACTCTTCACGAACTGATAGAGATGGGTCTTCCCACTTGGCTCGCTTCAAACACTGACTATATAGCTTCGTTCGCGCCATTTTCGAGTATTCCGACGCAGTATCTTGTCACTGTTGATGGGCAGCAACGGTGGTACGCCCAGTGTGGGTTCGAGTCGCTGGCCATCGGCTGGCTATTCCCTGGCAGGGAGGTCCGGATTGATTGTCCCTGCCTTGACTGCGGCGAGGAGATACACGTACGCATGCGCGACGGGAAGGTGCTTGCCGTAGTTCCACCGACTGTCGTGGGTCATGTAAATCTTCCGGCGTGGCGGTGGCGAGAGAACTGGGCCCATACGTGAGCCCAGATGAATCTCTTCCGGTCGGGAGAGCACGTCCGGCGATGGGACCTCTTCGACCCAGGTAGCGAGCCCGGCATCCGCCCGCTCGTGGAGTTCGCGACGATCCTATTCGCGCTGCCGCGATACCGTGAACGCTTAGCGCCCGATTATCTGCTGCGGGTGACTGAGCTGTCGCGCGACTTACCGGGCGCGCTCGAACGATTGGGCCAATCGTCGCCGTTCTGGCGGATGTCGCCACCTCAGTGAGCGACAAGGCGATCCTCCAGGCGGATAACGTGATTCAGTAATGAACTGACGCACGTTCCTCTTTAGACTAACTCTTGGGGCGCTCTCTGCGCCGCTCGTCGCTGAGCCGGAGTTTGCGAAAAGCTCTTCAGACTGATCGATAGTCTCGTAACGCCAGCGAAAGGCATGTTCACCATGCAAACGCCCCGTGCACTGCTGATGACGGCCACGACACTTCTCTTGCTCTCGACGCCCGCGCGGGCCCAGAACATCGGTGAAGTCTTCCAGAAG
>WNFH01003685.1_pt1 | contig 13053 bp, 8 predicted proteins | sample 5400411 | NCBI WGS metagenome assembly WNFH01 (sample SAMN13153347, study PRJNA577476) | soil metagenome | isolation source: 200 cm saprolite under Douglas fir tree site 2 hole 3 | place: USA:California | collected 2015-04-18
TGGCGCACTGGATCGCGGGGTATTACCTGGCGCCGGTGGGCGAAGTGTTTCGCGCGATGCTGCCGCCGGTGACGGAACTGAAATCGCAGCGCCAGATTATTTTGACGGAGGCGGGGCGTGAAGCGGCGGAGAGCTTGAGTGGTGGTGAACTGTCACATGGACTCACGTCGCAAGAGGCGGCGTTTCTTGCGAAGTTGAAAGAGAAGAAGGGAACCCTTCTGCTCGGTCCGGCGGCAAAGCTGGGTGTTGACGCTTCCTCGTTGCAGCGACTGCAACGCCGTGGACTCGTTGAAATTCGGGAAACCGTGCAGGGAAGAAACCGGCGGACGCAGCGGGTGATCGCGTGGAAGAGCGGAGCTGACGCAGCTGAGAAATGGACTGGGAAAAAAGAAGATGAAAAAGAAGGGGAAAAAGATAACGCGGAGGCGCAGAGTGCGCAGAGGAAGCGCGGAGAAGAACGCGTCCGCGAACTGTTGGAGACGGAGCGCGGGCCGCTGCCTCTGTCGCAACTTTTGAGGCTGGGGCAGGTGACGCGAACTTTTATCGAACGGATGTTGCGGGACGGGCTCCTGGAAAGTTGGGAGGAGGCGATTGATCCGGCGGAGGATCCGTTCGATGCGGGATATTCGCCGCCGGCGCATGAATTGAATGCGGAGCAGGAGAGCGCGCTGCAAGCGATTCGCACGAGATTTGCCTTGGGTGAATTCGGCGTGCAACTGCTGCATGGCGTGACCGGCAGCGGGAAGACGGAAGTGTATTTGCGCGCGGTGCAGGAAACGCTGGCGCGCGGGAAAACGGCGCTGGTGCTGGTGCCGGAGATTGCGCTGACGCTGTGGATTGGGCGGCAGTGCCGCGGCTGGTTTGGAGCGCGGTTCGAGGGCGTGGCGGTGCTGCATTCGGCGCTGAGCGACGTGGAGCGCGCGCGCGAATGGTGGCGCGTGCGGAACGGCGAGGCGCGCGTGGTGGTGGGGACGCGGTCGGCGGTGTTTGCGCCGCTGGAAAATATCGGGCTGATTATCGTCGACGAAGAACAGGAAAACAGCTTCAAGCAGGAAGAGACGCCGCGGTATCACGGGCGCGACGTGGCCATCGTGCGCGCAAAGATGGAAGGGGCGCTGGCTCTGCTGGGTTCGGCGACGCCCTCGATGGAAACATATCACCACGCGCGGAATGGGAAATACGAATTGCTGACGCTGGCTTCACGCGTGGCGGACCGTTCGCTCGCCACCGTGGAGATCGTGGACCTGCGCGAGGATTTTCAGCAGACGCACCAGACCAGCCCGATTTCGGCGGCGCTGCACGCGGGAATTCAGGAATGCCTGGCGAATGGCACGCAGGCGCTGGTGCTGATCAACCGGCGCGGGTATTCGTGGTCGGTGCTGTGCCGGAGCTGCGGCGCGTCGGTGCAGTGCGTGAACTGCAGCATCTCGATGACGCATCACAAGCAGCGCAACCGCTTGGAGTGCCATTATTGCGGTTCGATTCAGCAGATTCCAAAAGTTTGTCCGAAGTGCCAGTCGAAGTACGTTTATTTTTTTGGCGAAGGCTCGGAGCACCTGGAGGAAAGATTGCGCAAGGAATTTCCGGGCGCGCGCATCGCGCGGCTGGACCGGGACACGGCGCGGACGAAGCGGCAGTATCAGGAGACGCTGGGAGCGTTCGCGGGCGGGACGCTGGACATTCTCGTTGGCACGCAAATGCTGGCGAAGGGACACGATTTTCAACGGGTGACGCTGGTCGGCGTGGTTTCGGCGGATTCGTCGTTGAGCCTGCCGGATTTTCGAGCGGCAGAGCGGACGTTTCAGCTTTTAACGCAAGTGTCCGGGCGGGCCGGGCGCGGCGAGCTGAAGGGGCGGGTGCTGATTCAGACATTTTACCCCGAGCATTATGCGATTCAGGACGCGGTAAAGCAGGATTACAGCGCGTTCTTCGAGCGCGAATTGCATTTCCGGCAAATGATGGCGTACCCGCCGTTTACGTCGCTGGCCAACGTGATTGTGCGGGATACCAGCCTGGAAAAGACGATCCGCTGGTCGCGGCAGCTCTCGGAATATTTTTCGCCGCACGACGGGGAAGGCGTGCGCATCCTGGGGCCGGCGACAGCGCCGCTGGCGCGGTTGAAGAAGGAACACCGGTTCCAGTTCCTGCTGAAGTCGCCGAAGCGTTCGGTGCTGACGAAATTGCTGAGCGGCGCGATGGCCTATTGCGAAGTGAAAGAGATACCGCAGACGGCGGTGCTGGCGGATATGGATCCGGTGAGCCTGTTGTGACAAAGGAAGTGGCCGATGGTCAGCGACCAGCGGCCTGCGAAAACGGTTTCGAGGAGACTTCCTTGGTTTCAATCGGCATCAACAAAAACCGAATCGCGCGCAACTTGCATTTCGAGCGCGCTTCCATTGTATCGAAGGAATCACGCTGGCGTAGGTTGCGAACGGTTGTACCCGGACAGAGGCGATTTTCATCCAACATAACGAAGCATTGAGGAGAAATTCATGCCACAGCGTCATCTTGGAAAAAACGGTCCTCTTGTCTCCGCAATGGGTCTGGGCTGCATGGGAATGTCGGAATTCTATGGAGCGCGGGACGATGAGGAATCGATCGCCACGATTCATCGCTCCATCGAACTCGGCATCACTTTTCTCGATACCGCGAACGTCTACGGTTACGGCGACAACGAAATATTGGTTGGCATGGCCATGCGCGGGTCGCGCAATAAAGTTTTCCTTGCGACAAAATTCGGAATTGTTCGCAGCAAGACCGATCCCACCGTGCGCGGCGTCAACGGCCGGCCAGAATATGTCCGCGAATCTTGCGATGCCAGCTTGAAGCGGCTCGACGTTGCATCTATCGATTTGTACTACCAACACCGTGTCGATCCAACTGTGCCGATCGAAGAAACGGTGGGCGCGATGGCCGACTTGGTACATGCCGGAAAAGTCCGCTACCTTGGATTGTCCGAAGCTTCTGCCAGCACCATTCGGCGTGCCCACAAGGTGCATCCGATTGCCGCGCTGCAAACGGAGTATTCACTGTGGAGCCGTGATCCGGAAGATGAAATCCTTGCCACGACGCGTGAACTTGGAATTGCGTTCGTCGCGTATAGCCCGCTTGGCCGCGGCTTTCTCACCGGCCAGATCAAACGCTTTGAGGATTTTGCGCCGGACGATTACCGGCGGAATTCGCCGCGCTTCCAGGGAGAAAATTTCGAGAAAAACCTCGACCTTGTTCGCCGTGTCGAGGCCATTGCCAAAGAAAAGAAATGCAGCCCGGGCCAGCTCGCGCTCGCATGGCTGCTCGCGCTAGGCGAGGACATCATACCGATCCCGGGCACGAAGCGCCGGAAGTATTTGGAAGAAAATGCCGGGGCTTTGAACGTGTCTCTGACTAAGGATGATCTACGTCGAATTGACGAGGTAGCGCCGCGCGGTGCCGCGGCAGGTTTGCGCTACCCGGAGCAGATGATGAAGTCAGTGGGCCGGTGATGATTTTCTGCCGGATCGGCAAAATCGGGGACGGCTTCAGCGCGCGGTCTAAAGCCTGCGCGATCTTCAGTGTCCGCCGCTGCGGAGCGCCGGCAGCGTGAACTTCGGCGAGACCTGCTTGCGCTTCGACCAATCGTGGTAGGTGTGGCACTCGAAGCAGCGAGACTCGGCGTGACCCGGGCCCGGGCCATGACACGTCTTGCAAGTCGCGATGCCAGGAATCAAGACGTCGCTCGATTCCGTGCTCGTCAACGCCTTCGCGTGGCAGCCCACACAAGTGAAGCCGCGATGCGCCTCGTGATCGAATTTGGAATGAGGGAACCATTGCTGAAGGATTCCGGCTCGAGCGACTTTCGGAATGCCGAAGCCGCCAAGCGTCGTGATCACGGATATCGACCCTTGGCCGTTCGAAAGTGAGAGTGTATCCGGTGAACGAGGAGACCAGCGCCCGATGGTGGGTTCTTCCTGCGGATTGAAATTCAGCGCGTGACATTGCTTACAGGTCTTTCGCCAGAGGAGTTCTTGAGCCACGGCGACATTTTCCGCGATCCATTGTGACGGAGTGAGCGTTCGAGCGCGGGAAGGCAATGGCTTGCCTGTGAGGTCGCGGTCTGTATCGCGTACTTCGTGCAACTCTTCGGGATGCGCAGCGATGTAGCCCGTGAACTTTTCCACAAGAAAACCGTGCACGAATTGCGGCCGCGCGTGAGGAACGCGTTCCTCGAACCGCTTATCGAATGTAAGAATGTGGCATCCGGCACAAGCGTTGCCGAATGTGGGCGGGGCCATCCATTCACGGCCGGTAAGCGGATTCTTGGGTGGAAGTGATACAGGTTGCTCCAGATCGTCAACGGCTAGTCGCTCGTAGTTCCGAGCGTCGTTTGCATAATCCGGATCAGAATATGCCCAACGATCCTGAACCACGCGAGGGCGATGGCATTCGCTGCAATCGAGCTGAACGTTTGGCCCGCTGGGGCTACGGCGAATGGGCTTTCCATGAACTGCGTGATTGAATCTGATCGTGTTGGGGTCGCGTGGCGGCTGGCCATTCGCGGAACGCAGAGCGGTGAATTCGGGATGGCCATCTTGGAAAGAGCGGATGTGAGCCGACCCCATAGGGGGAGCGCCGGCGACGAGCTTGAGTTGTGCGTGACACGTGGCGCAGGCCCGATTGCTCGCGGCGGCGATGTTGATGCGCCCGCGGTGTTCGGTATGACACGTTGCGCACGCCGGGTTTGCCGTTTGCGAAGCGTGATGGATGGGGCCATCGTGGCAGTCGAGGCAATCGCTGTCTGAGGCTTTCGCGGAAAATGAGCCAGACTTTTGCGCGTGACAGGCGGCACATTCTTTTTCGAGAACGGCATGGGGTTCGGATAAGCGGCCACTGCTGTAAACGCGAGAGTCTTTGAATATGTTCTGTTCGGCGATCCAGAGAAGAGCGAGAAAAGGCAGCAGGAGGCTGAGCCAGAATTTGGCGCGCTTGAACGGCGTCGACCGCTTGAAATAGTTGAGGTCGATGCGCTGCGCGAGCTTTTTTGTTGTGCGTGTGCGTGCCACGTTTCGCTCAATTGTCTTGGGGCTGCGGCTGCCACAGCCAAGACTGGCTGTGCCACCCATACCTCGACAACATTTGACGCCCCTACAGCAAGCTCCATCCGCTGCGCGATTCCTCAGCGCCGCACAAAAGCTAATAGCGCAGCGCCATGACCGCGTGAATAGCGCCGAGCAAAATCAGTGCCAACGAAATCGGGATATGCAGCAGCAGCCAGCCGTGCAGCCAGTGGTGCAATCGCTCCTGGCGCGTGAGCTGGCGCTCTTCGTCGCAAATGTCCTCGAGGTCCGAAAGCGTCGCATGCGCCGCAGCGGGCAAAAGCGTGCGCAGTCCGGCGAACGAGTTGCTTGCCTTCGCTGCATCGCCGAGTCGTTGGCTGCGCTGTTTCGGACGCTCCAGAAACGGGCGCATCTCGTTCAGGTAAAAACGGCGAAGCGGCGCGCTTTCTTCTTCACTCGACAAAATAATTTTGGGAGCCGCAGCGACGGCAGCGCTCGTGCCTGCGCTGACTGCGGCAGAAGTGCGCGGCGGAACAGCGGACGCAGCGATTGCACGCAACGCCGTGAAGCCGCCCGCGCGCTGGCCCTCTTCGCGTGAATTGTTTAAGAGTCCCAAGTTACCGCATAGAGATTCAACCGCGCGATCGGCTTCTTCGCGAAGGAGCGAGCGGACGCGGCCGATTTCGTCATAAATCGTCTCAAGCGGGACGTCCGATGTCATCACACGCGGAATGTAGTGCTGCAACACCGCGCCGAACACTCCGCTAAAAACAGTAAAAATCAGCAGCCACATCAGCACGCGCGTGAGCGTGCCGCCGAAATGAAATCCGCCGTGAAATAAAATCATCGGCAGAGAAAGAAAGCCAAGCCAAAGGTGTCCGCGCATCCAGGCTTGCGCGCGGCCAATGCGCCATGTGGGAACGCGTTTGCGCGCGCCGAGGAGCCCTGCAAAAAGCATGAACGCGAAGCCGATGATGCCGAACGTGAGGCCGATTGTGCTGCCGCCGCGCGGGCCTTGCGGCGATTCGAATGCATAGCGGATGTAGATGGCAACGGAAGCCCCAAGAATTGCGAATGACGCGATGGACCAAGTGCGATGGGTTTCGTCCATTCTCATTTTGAGGAGTCCTGGCCGAGCATGTCGGCGAAAAATGTGCGGGGGTCGACGCGGTGCGCGGCATCGTGCGGACAGGCGTAGACGCAGCTTGGTTCTTTCAAGTGCGTGCAGAGATCGCAGGAAGTTGCTTTTTGTTTGATCGCCGCTTTCTTGCGGCCGGCGCGCTCGGAATCGTCCACCATCACTTCGAACGGATGCAAATTGATGTTGCCGTAAGGACAATTCTGGGCGCAGAGACCGCAGCCGATGCACCAATCCTCGATGATGACTTCGAGCGAATTTCTCCTTCGAATCGAGCCGACCGGGCAGCCGACCATGCAGAGCGGGTCGCGACACTGGCGGCAACTCGTGGCGACGAGATATTGGTCGAAGCGGAGGCCATCGCGGACGAGGCGAGTGATGCCGTCGTGTGCGTCGGCGCAAGCATTCACGCAAGCGTCACAGCGCGTGCAATTTTGTAAATCCAGAATCAGCAGGCTCTGCGCTTCCATCAACCCTTGCGAGAGGAATTGATCGATGGGGACGTTGTGAACCATTTGCATGCGCTGCTGATTGGCGGCCCGGCGCTCGGCGGCAACGGCTTCGAGGCCGGTTCGAACGCCGGGGAAACGCGTGACCATGTCGCGGAAATCGTCGCCGGAGATTCGAACGAGCTCGACGTGATCGAGGGCGGTACAAGTGGCGGTTCGAACGCCGCCGCCAAGGAGTCCGATTTCGCCAAAATAGTCGCCGCGAGAAAGATAGGCGAGGACCAATTCGCCGCCGGGATAGTTTTCCGAAACTTTCACGAAACCGATTCGAACGAGATAGAAACTGTCTGCCGGGGCGCCTTGCTGAACGATGACCTGGCCGGGGGCAAAGCGCTGTAGCTCGACGCTTTCCTTGAGGTGCGCGATGAATTCGGGCGAGAGGTCCGCGAACATGGGCACACCGCGAAGATGATTTTCAAGGGCGCGGCGGCGATAGGTCTGGTCGAGCTGCGCACGGAAAGTTTTGTTCTTCAGCATGATGTCGAGAACGTTGCGCAGCATTTCAAAAGCGACGACCTCGGATTCCGCGATGACGGTAGCGGATCGCGGATAAAAATTCATACAAGTCATTTCGCCGAAGAGGTCGCCGGGGCCGAGCTCGGCGACGGGATTCCCGTAAGCGAGATCAACGGAGGCGTCGATGGGAATGGTTCGGTCGAGCGTTTCTTCCGCGCGCTTGTCTTCTTCACGCGCGACGAGCGTGCTAGTCAGCCGCTTAAAAAATCCTTTTGCACCGCCCTGCGTCTTGACGTGCGCGATGGGAGTGGAGATGGAGACTTTGGCTTGGCCTTCGAGAATGTAGAAGGCCGTGGAACCGAATTCGCCTTCGCGGCAGATGATTTCGCCTTTGCGGAAGCGGCGCTGGACGATGGCGCCGCGATTGAGCTCGAGGAAAGTACCGGAGACGCCCTTGAAAAAGGGGATCTGTAAGAGATCCTCAGCTTCGAAACCTTGCGTGTCCGGACCGGCCGCGATCGCGGTGCCCACGACGCTCTTGTTGGTCAGTGCGCCGGTGGGACAGGAAACCATGCACTCGCCACAGGAGATGCACGTGGAATCGCCCATGGGCGAATTGAGGTCGAAGGCGATACCTGCGGAATAGCCTTTGCCCATGCGGCCGAGGACGAAATTGCTTTTGACTTCGTCGCAGCCGCGGATGCATCGGTCGCAGAGAATGCAGGCGTCGTGGTCGACGGCGATGGCGAGGGAAGAATCGTCTTTGCCGCGGGCGACGAAGCGTTTTGCGAAGCGAGGCTGTGAAACGCCGGCTGCTTTCGCCAGGGTTTCCAATTCGCAGTCGCCGGAATTCTGCTGGCGCGCGCAAGGGGAAGGATGGTCGGACATCATGAGTTCAAGGAGGGTTTTGCGCGCAGCCAAAACTTTCTCAGAATTGGTGACGACTTTCATGCCGGGTTCGACCGGGCGAACGCAGGAGGCGGCGAGAACGCGCGCGCCGGTATCCACGACGCAAAGGCGGCAGACGCCAACGGGGGTCTGGTTTTGAAGGTGGCAAAGCGTGGGTATGGCGATGCCGTTCATGCGCGCGGCATCGAAGACGCTCGTGCCGGCGGGGACGCGGACGGGTTGGCCGTCGAGGGTGATGCCAACGAAGCCCGGAGGTGTGGTTGCGGTCGTCATACTAGGGGCGAATGCCGACGCGCTGGGCTTCGCCGGCGCGCGAGGCGGCGGTGAAGCAGATGCCGCTTGGACATTGGCTCTTCAACACGTGGGCGTCGATTTCGGCGCGAAAATGTTTAAGCACGGATTGAATCGGCGCAGGGACGATCTGGCCGAGGCCGCAGATCGAGGTGAGACTCATGGCCTGCGAGAGTTCGTCGAGGAGGGCGAGATCGGCGCGATATTGCGGTTCGGGTACGCCGCCTTGCGTCCAGCGCGCGAGCATGTCCGCCATTTTCTGCGAGCCGACACGGCAGGGGACACATTTGCCGCAAGATTCATTGCGATAAAAACGCACGGCGTTGAGGGCCATGTCCAGCATGCAGGTGCCATCGTCACAAACCACGATGGCGCCAGAGCCGAGCATGGAGCCAGCTTCGGCCAGCGCTTTGAAATCGAGACGAACATCGATCATCGAAGCGGGAAGATACCCGGAAGATGGACCGGATGGCGCGAAGGCTTTCAATTGACGGCCGCCACGAACGCCGCCAGCATGATTGAAGATAATGTCGCGCATGGGCGTACCCATGGGGACTTCGAAAATGCCCGGGCGGGCGACGTGGCCGCTCACGCCGACAAATTTCAATCCGCGCGAACCGCCGCTGCCTTGGGCGGCGAACCAATCCACTCCGCGAGCGAGAATCTGCGGAACGTTGATGAAAGTTTCAACGTTATTGATGACCGTGGGTTTTTGCCACAGTCCAATCTGGCCGGGAAAAGGTGGCTTGTTGCGCGGCTCGGCGCGATGGCCTTCGATGGCTTCGATGAGCGCGCTTTCTTCGCCACAGATGTAGCCGCCGGGACTGACAAAAACTTCGATATCGAAGCCGAGATCGCTTCCGAGGATATTTTTCCCAAGAAGCCCGGAGTGATAGCAGCGGCGGATTTCTTCGCCGAGGATTTCTTCCTGAAAATGATATTCGTGGCGGATATAAAGTATGCCGCGTTTCGCGCCGGTGACGAGGCCGGCGATGATCATGCCTTCGATGAGGAGATGAGGAAGGTTGGTCATGATGAAGCGGTCTTTGATGGTGCCGGGCTCGCTTTCGTCCGCGTTGCACACGATATATTTAACGGGATCGGCCTGCTTGCGAACCAGGTCCCATTTCAGGCTGGTGGGAAAACCGGCGCCGCCCATGCCTTTCAATTCGGCTGCCTTCAGTTTTGCGAGGACATCGTCCCAGGCTTTGGATTGAACGAGCTTGCGCGCGACGCCGTAATTTTCGTTTTCGCCATAGGGATCGGCTTTGCAGGCGATGCGTGTTTGCTCGGGATGAGGCTCGCGAATGTCGTCGCCGCGGATGGCGCTGCGGGCGATCTGCTCGGCACGCGCGGCGTTGACGTCCGTCAAAATGTGATCGTTGATGGAAATCGCGGGAGCGTGGTCGCAGCGTCCGAGACAGGAAACGTCGCGAATCTGAACGTCATCGGGATGTGAATTAAGGAAACGGCGCTCAAGGCCGGCGCGCAACTCGCAAGCGCCGTTGAGATGGCAGCTCATGTCGGCACAGACGCGAATTTCGGCTTTCGGCGGCGGCACGAGATCAAAATGGGGATAGAAACTTGCGACGCTGTGAATTTGGTATAGCGGCGTCTGGGTGCGTTGTGAGAGACCCTCGAGTTCCGCTTTTGGCAGGAAGCCGTAGCGAAGCTGGATGGCCCGAAGGTCGTCGAAGATCACGGCGCCCCGTCTCGCGCGAAAAGCGCCGGGCATGATTACCTAAAGATGCGCGGCGCGAAGTGGCGTGTTGATTCCATTGGATACTACTGGCCCGGGAGGGCAGTGTAAATAGCAGGCGGTTGGCTTTTCGCGGCGCGGCGCGAAAAAGACAACGTGGCCCGTTGACTTCCGCGCGGCGCAAACGATATAAGCGAACAGACTCACCGGCACCCTGAATGCGCGACGCTTCCAACTCCTGCATCCTCCGCGTGGTCTTATGCGCATGCTTCATGACGCTTCCGGCGCTGCTTTTTGCGCAGAATGAGCCGATCAAATACATTGGACCGGGTTCTTGTGCGGCGACGAGTTGTCATGGGAGCGTGAAGCCGATCGCGGGCAGCCGGATTTTGCAGAATGAATATTCCACTTGGATCATTCAGGATAAGCATAGCCGGGCCTACCAGGCATTGACTGGAGACGTTGGCGAACGCATGGCGCGGATTTTGAAACTGGGGGCGAAGTCGCAAGAAGCGCCGAAGTGTCTGGCGTGCCACGCGCTGAATCCGGCGCCGGAGCAGCGCGGGCGCGTGTTTGAAATTTCGGAAGGCGTGTCGTGCGAAAACTGCCACGGGCCGGCGGCGAGCTGGCTGGGGTCGCACACGACCAGAGCGTGGGCGCATGAGAAATCCGTGGCGCTGGGAATGCACGACACTCGAGATGTGATTCACCGCACAGAGAAATGCCTGGAATGCCATCTGGGAACGAAGAACAAATTTGTCGATCACGAGATGATTGCGGCGGGGCATCCGGATTTGTATTTCGAGCTGGATTCGTTTTCGGCAGTGATGCCGCGGCACTGGAAGGTTCCGCGCGAATCGGAGCCGGGCAAACCGGTCGAGGATGCCGCGTGGGTTGGGGCGCGCGAAGAATGAGCGCTTCGACAAAAAAGATGTTTGGCCGGAGTATTCGGAGCTTTCCTGTTTTGCGTGCCACCATCCGCTGGGGCCGGCGAAAGACAGTTGGCGGCAGGAGCATGGATATGTCGGGCGTCGTCCCGGCGATCCGGCCTGGAATAGCTCGCGTTATGCGGTGTTCCGTTTGCTGGCGAAGCAGATTGATTCCGCAAACGCGCAAGAACTGGACCATCAACTACTTGCTGTTTCGGTTGAAATGAGCAAGCTCAATCCGGATCGCAACTCGGTGGCCTCGGCGGCATCGGCATCGGCGTCGTTGGCGCAGCGGATTGCCGAGCGGCTGGCAACGATGCAATACGATCAGGCGGTTGCGCTGCGGATGCTGCAGCGTATTTCGGAGGACGCGGAAAACATTGCGCTGGCGGATGAGCGCGCCGCGGAGCAAGCGGCGATGGCGATGGATTCTTTGTACATTGCGTACAGCCGCGACGCAAAGCCCGCGAACGCGGCGGAAGTCCGTGCGGCCATCAACGAGCTCTTTCAACAACTCGAAAACCCATCGGCTTATAACGCCGATCAATTCGCTTCTTCGCTTCGCCGGATCCGCGCATTGATTCATTAAGCCGGCGGGCTCGCGGTAGAGTTGGGATCCCTCGAAGTTTTCCGAGCTATCGATGAATCGATTCGAAACGTGGTTTTGTGGGTCGCCGTTCTGGCGGTATGTAACGCGGCGGCAACTTCTGCCGTGGATTCTGCAAAGTTCGGAGCTGGGTGAGCACCTGCTGGAGCTGGGCGCGGGGCCTGGAGCCGCCACGGAGGAGTTGGGACGGCTTGCGACTCGCGTGACGAGTCTTGAGTACGACCACGCATTTGCGGTGAAGCTCGGTGCCCGCGTCGGCGGCACGCGGGTGACCGTAATTCAGGGGGATGCTGCGGCATTGCCTTTTTCGGACGGCGCATTTTCTTCGGCGATTGCGATCCTGATGCTCCATCATTTGCGTTCCGGCGATCTGCAGGACCGGGCGTTTGCGGAGATTGCGCGAGTGCTTCGTCCGGGCGGCGTATTCCTGGCATTTGAAATTCAAGATAGCTGGTTGCACCGAGTGGGGCACATCCGGAGCACGTTTGTGCCAGTGACGCCAGCGTCGGCGTTCGCGAGATTGATTACCGCGGGATTTTCAAAGGTGACGGTTGGTTTCCAGCGCGGCGGCTTTCGAATCCGGGCGCTACGCGCGCGGAAATCGTAATAGTTGTTTCTATCGGCTTGCGGGCAGTGGCCCGAGTTCAGAGCGCGTTTGCATGACGCGGAGGATGGAATCGCGCGTGACGATGCCAACGATTTGGGGCGCCCCATCGACGGTGCCGGTCACCACGGGCATCTGATTGACATCCGCGCTCAGGAGCCGCTCAAGCAAGCGCAACAGGGGTTCCTCCGGCGATGTCCAGAGGATTTTTTCCCGTGGAATCATCGCGGCTTGGACAGAGTTGTGGGCCCACTCGTCCCGCGGGATCGAATTGAGGGTGTGAACGTTCATCATGCCGACGAGGCGGTCGTCGCTGAGCACGAGATGGCAACGGCGGCCTGTGCGGCGCACTTCAGCGCTGTATTCCTCGAGCGTGATGTTTCCGGGAACTGTGGGTACTTCCTTGTTCATAACGTCGGCCGCGCTTAGGCCTGAGAGGGTTTCCCGGATGGCCACTTGAGCGACGCTCTCCTGCGCGGCGTTCAAAATGAACCAGCCGATGAAAGCGAACCAGATCCCATTTTGAACAAATCCATGGAAGGCACCCCACATACCCAAAAGAATCATCACGTACGCGATCAACTTTCCGCTGGTGCCTGCGACACGAGTCGCCTTCTCAAAATTCTTGGTCACTCCCCAAACGATGGCGCGAAAAATTCTTCCGCCGTCCAGAGGAAATCCCGGCAAGAGATTGAAAACAGCGAGCGAGCCATTGGTCCAACCGAGCCATTTGGCCAGTGCTCCGACCGACTGGCTGTAAGGAAAGAGCAGCGCCAATCCAAAAAAGCCGGCTGCGAGAAAGCCGCTGGCCAGTGGTCCGGCGATCGCAATGTTGAATTCCTGAATCGCCTTGGAGGGTTCGCGCTCGATGCGCGCCA
>WNFH01005599.1_pt1 | contig 13053 bp, 13 predicted proteins | sample 5400411 | NCBI WGS metagenome assembly WNFH01 (sample SAMN13153347, study PRJNA577476) | soil metagenome | isolation source: 200 cm saprolite under Douglas fir tree site 2 hole 3 | place: USA:California | collected 2015-04-18
GTGCGCGGCGCGCACAAACAGGTGGGCGCGAACCTGCCCGAGTTCAATGGCAATGATTCGTGGGAACTGCCGATGGCGGGGACATTTCTGGTCGACCAGTCGGGGGTAGCTCGCCTGGCCTTTGTCAATCCTGACTTCACGCGCCGCCTTGACCCGTCAGTCATTATCGCGCGGCTCAAAGAGCTCAAATGAGATATTCAGTAAAAAAGTCGATTTATCTACTCCAATGATTGTTATTATAAGCCTTTGGTTGAGTGCTGGCAATGGTCCGCATCCACCTGGGTGTATGAAATAGTTGTAGGTAAGGGAGTGTAGGGGCCGATTCATCGTGCCCACCGCCGATTTATCGGCCTATCGGCGATGATGAACGGGAGCTCTCGGAACCTTTGTAGAGTGCGGATTTATCCAGCACGTGGCCGATAAATCGGCGGTGGGCACAGTAAACTGGCCCCTACGGCCTACCCGAACTCGTTTGCTTGCCTACAAAAAATTCATACACCGCATCCACCTCAAGGAATGTTACTTGGGGACACTTGTCTCCGTTGTCTCCGTTGTCTCCATTGTCTCCGCTGGCAATGGTTTGCATCGACAATAAGGAATGTTACGGCCCCAGGAAAGCGTTATGAATGACAAGGAATATTCCTTTCAGGGAAGATAGAAGACAAAGCTGGTAGTGACTATGCTCAAACGATTTTGGCAAGTAGCACAAACGAGAGGAAGAAAAGAGGACGTCTATTGTGATACAAGCAGAAAACCCGCAGCAATTTATCAAGCTCCTGCGCAATCTGCGTGCTGTGCGCCAGTTTCGCCCGGATGCGATACCTCAGGAGGTAATCGACGCAATACTCGAAGTGGCACGCTGGTCCGGCACTGCCAGCAACCGTCAGCATTGGGAGCTGGTTGTGATACGAGAGAGGAAGACGCTCCAGGCGCTGGCACGGTGCGAAGGCTTCGCACAACATCTGGCAGGCGCGGCGCTGGGAATCGTGCTGGTGATGGCTGGAGAGCCAGGTCTTGTTGACCAGGAGACCTTTGACGAGGGAAGGTTGAGTGAGCGCATCATGCTGGCTGCCGAGGCGTATGGCGTTGGTTCGTGCATTGGCTGGCTTAGAGGGCGGGGCAGGTCGGATGCGAAAACGCTGCTCGGTATCCCGCAGGAGCGCCTGGTGCGGACGATTATTTCGCTTGGCTATCCCGATGAGGAAGCGCGGCGTGCGCGTCCTAAAAATGCCAATGCGCGTAAGCCTCTGTCCGAGCTTGTTCATTTTCGAACGGTATTCGTAGGGGGTGAGATGATATAGAGATCATTTCTTGCCCAGGATGGGCGTCGATGTTTCCTTATCTACTCTATCCCCTGTTGGCTAGGAGGTGTCCAACCTCCTGTTACCTTGAAGGTGAGCTCTTCCTTGAAGTCGTGCAGTGTTTCAAGCGCATCTTTAAAGGTTACCTGTTGTTGCGTCCCCTGCTTCCATGCTGGCCTATCCTGCGTTCCAAGTACCAGGTAATCGTTGCCAATGACTTCCGGATTTTTCTCGCTGAAGATGGAGGCGAGCAAATGCTCCAGATCGTCCTGGTGAGCAATGAACAGGTCACAGTAGGGACAGTAGCGGCATGTCTTGTTCAGAGATAGGAAGTACACCGGTTCCACATGGATAACCAGTGGCACCTTCCGCAGCTTTGTCTTGTTGTCACATCGTGGGCACCTTGTAAACCGCATGTCCTGATAGGGGTTAAGGAAGAAGCGGTAACGCGGTGGTAGTTTGCCTAGCTGTGTTGTGGTTTTCTTTTTCCGTTTTGCCATTGTTACGTTGTTACTCCTTTCGCGTAGCGTTTCTCAACTCCGTTGGGACGAGGCATCGAGCGGATCGCCATCGCCAAGCGGTGAACTCCGTCGCGGATCTCTTGCTCGTTCACGGCAGCATAGCCGAGTACTAAACCCCCACGGTGCACCGGCTCACTACTGAACACCGATATAGGGATCACTTCAACCCCATAGGTAGCAGCTTGCTGCGCTACTGTGGCGTCATCCATGTTAGGGGGCAACCAGCCTACCAGATGCATGCCAGCTTCCGGTGCATGCACTTCGAGCATCTCTCCTAGCTCACTTGCCACTGCTGCTATCAATGCTGCTCTGCGTTCAGCATAGAGTGTGTGCATACGCCGGATGTGGCGAGTGAAATGTCCCTCCGTTATGAAGTCGGCGAGTGCCATCTGTTCAAGTATAGGAACATGTCTATCGACAAACTGGCGCACGGCCACAAAAATATCTCTCAGATCAGGTGGCACGACAAGATAGCCTAGACGCAACGCCGGAAAGAGGACCTTGCTGAACGTGCCGAGATAAATCACGCGATTGGTTCTGTCAAGGCCTTGTAAAGCCTCCAGAGGCCGTCCACTAAAGCGATACTCGCTGTCGTAGTCGTCTTCAAGTATCCATGCATTGACCTGACTTGCCCATTCCAACAAGGCAAGTCGTTGGGCCAAACTCATCGTTACCCCAAGGGGAAATTGGTGGGATGGCGTGACGTAGGCCACGCGTGCCTGTGGACACCGTGTTCTCCCTGCGCGCACATCAAGCCCATCCTCTTTGACTGGTATAGGAACCAGCTGCGCTCCTGCACCTTCTAATGCACCACGAGCGCCAGGATAACCTGGCTCCTCAATCCAGGCCATATCACCAGGGTCGAGTAATATGCGTGCAGCCAGATCAAGTCCCGCCTGTGCTCCTGAAACGACAATCACCTGATCCGCGGTGCAACGGACACCTCGTGTGACACCAATGTGAGCGGCAATGGCCTCACGCAGCGGGCGATAGCCTGCTGGGTCCTGATCGTCGGAGGCCTGCTGGAGGGAGTGCCGCACCCGGCGTGTAACCATCTGTGCCCATATCTGGTAGGGAAAGAGATCGAGGGCCGGTACTCCCGCCCGAAAGGCAGGCAGTTTACCGGGCTCTGAGGGAACCTGTGGCCTCGGCATACAAGGCAGGCGTGCCATGTTCATCCCTCGCTGTGACACACGAGAATGAGAGGTATCATCCTGAGCAGATCGTCTCACCTGAGAAGTAGTTGGAATAGTGAGGAGCGTCTCAGGAGTCACACGTGCGACCGAGGTCCCGTGTCCCACTTTGCTGTCGATATATCCTTCGGCAAGCAGCTGCTGATAGGTAGTGTAGACCGTGTTCCGAGAAACTCCGAGTTGGTCAGCAAGCGTACGTGTCGCAGGCAGCCGTGTCCCAGTTGCTAGCTGTTCTGTCAGAATGGCCAGGCGCAACCGATCATACAGCTGGCGGTAAAGTGGGACAGACGAGGTAGTATCGAGCACGATCATGGGCTCGTAGCGCAATGTCGCCCGTTTCGGCATGGATGTTTCGACCTCTCTTTCTTAAGATATCGTGTAACTATTCAGGTACCTTTCTCGCGCCGCCTGCGGCGGCCCTGGAAAAAGGGGATTTTGCGGGGACACCCCGCGCCCCGGCCAGGGGACTGCGTCCCCCGGCACCCCCTGCTGTATAGTTACGATATCGCCAAGGGAAATTGGCACCATTATTATATGCGGAAATGGCTCTTGAAACAAGACCATTACCGTGCTAGATTCCTTGCATGAGGAATACAATGAGAACGTTGCAAGCAGTTGCTTGTAATAGAAGCAGGAGGAAGAGCAATGCAATCACGAATTGAGTATATGGAGATCGCCCCAGGTGTGATGAAAACTTTGTATGGGCTGGAGAAATACCTGGCCGAATGCGGATTGGAACCATCTCTCATCGATCTGATAAAGCTTCGTGCATCTCAGATCAACGGCTGCGCCTATTGTATTGATATGCATACAAAAGATGCACGGGCCAGAGGTGAAAGTCAGATACCGCGTCCCAGAGAATGGGACGGGCTTGTGTCTGTGCTCTCCCTCAAGTCTGTACCCCAGAGGCGAGTACAGCTTCAGCTTCATCGCACGACACATCACGGAAGCCCGAAAGCTTCACCGGGGCAACTGACAAGTGCCCCGTTCTTGCCCAGACTTGCCGAGCAAGAAGCGTTCTTTCTCGACCACGAGTGTTTTACCCCAACATGGCGTTCTTGTTGGGAACCCGGCCACTCAGTTGGAAAGGTACCCGGCAAGCGGAAGGATATCCATCTGCGGATGCCGTTCTTTCCGGCGTCGGTACAGGCGTCCGCCGTGTGAGGACCTGAGGCGGGCCTCCAGAACGGATTTTCGGTGAGGAGGCAATCCAATGGGTCCCAACATGTACCTCTATGAGAAGGCGCGGGAAGCACATTACCAAGAGCTTCTGCGCGAGGCGGAAAAGAGACGGTTGCTGGCGCGGCTGCCTCGATATCGTCGGAGCATGAGCAGGCGTGCAGCCGGTAAGCTTGGCATACTGCTGCTGAAGCTCGGCACCTGGCTGAAGCAGTTCGAGCAGTCACCTACTGCGCTTGAGGATCACGTATGAGTTGCATTGCAGAATGAGTGAGCCAGGTGGCATCGTGAATGGATGAGAGGGTTTTCCCAAGACTTCAGGCTTAATCTTTCTGAGCAGCGCTGTAGATAGAGATGAGAAGAAATGTTAAGAAAGGTGGAAGATTCATGACCGGCGTTGAAATGTTGGCCGACCTCGTCGCCTCGCTCGCTGATGGCATCCACAAGGCGGTGAGAGGATTGTCAGTTCCGGAACTGACGTGGCGACCAGATGCCGAAGGCAACAGCATTGGGGTCACGGTATGGCATTGTAGCCGCGGGCTGGATGTGCTGAAAGTGCGGTTCTTGGAGCAGCAGCCTGCGGAAGCTGAGCAATGGCACACCCAGGGCTGGGCAAGTAAGACTGGCTATGATCCCCGTGGCATCGGTACCGGCGGCCTGGGCATCCTTTCCGGCTACACGCAGGAGGAAGTGGCTGCGATTCCTGTGCTGACCGCAGAGGAACTCCTGGCCTACCTGGATCAGGTGAGTGACGCCCTGCGCCAGTACCTCCTCTCCCTGCCGGAAGGTGCGCTTTCCCGGCCTATCATGTTCGCAGGTGAAAGACTGACGGCGTATCAAGTGATCAAAGAAATCGTGCTGGGGTGCGTTGGGCATCTCGGGGAGATCGAGGCGCTCAAGGCGTTGCAAATCCGAGCCAGACAGCGCTCACTTGAGCGTTCGAGTAGATGACCATATTGATTTTGACAGACAGAAGAAGGCTTTTCATTGGCTCAGATCAATCAAGTCGCTGAGGGGATCTATCGAATCTCTTCTTTCGCGCCGACTGCAGACATGAGTTTCAATCAGTTTCTGATTGCGGATGAGCATCCTGCGCTCATCCACACGGGCACGTACCCGATGTATGAAGATGTGCGCCAGGCCGTGGCCGAAATCCTGGACCCGAGACGTCTCGATTATATTATCGTCCCGCACTTCGAGGCTGATGAATGTGGCGGGATGGGGCGATTTGTCACAGAGGCGCAGCAAGCGGTGCTCGTCTGTAGCATGGTGGGGGCGGCGGTGAATCTGACGCAATGGGACTATGCTGGCCCTGTGCGGGGAGTGCAAGACGGCGATGTGATCGATCTCGGGGCACACCGCCTGCGTTTCCTGGAAACCCCGCATGTTCACCATTGGGACTCGCTGATGGTGGTGGATGAAACCACCCGCAGCCTCTTTCCCGCCGATCTCTTCGCCCATCCTGGTGACCAACCGGCCATTGTGCAGGAAAATTTGAGCCACCAGATGTGCCAGTGGTATCGCGAAATTGGCATCTTTGCCGCGGCAGAACCTGTGCTGCGAGTGGTGGAGCGATTGGAGAAGCTGGATCCCTGGTGGGTTCATCCCATGCATGGTGGGAGTTTGCCTCACGAGGTGTGGCCATACTATGTTGACGGCCTGCGGTCGGAGCCCTTTGCCTTTGAAGGAAAGTTGTTTGGACGGATGCTGCCGAGTTGACCATCGCCCGCCTCTGGTACAAGGACGGGTGACAACTGGGAAGACCGCCTACATGCAACCGGTTATGGCACGTGTCGCTCCATGTAGCCGTGGCTCGGGTACCAGTCGTCCCGCCCTTGGGGCCAATACATTTCAAATAAGAGACCGTCTCGCTTTGTCATTCTGAGCGGAGCGAAGGATCTCTCGCCGGACAGAGATCCTTCGCTCCGCTCAGGATGACAATCCTGCATCGGCTTCGTTTGACTCGCAAAACGTCTTATTTGAAATGTATTGGCCCTTGGGGCAGGAGATCGAACAGATTCCAGACGGGGGTATAGGGGTCAATGCCACGATTATTGTGTTCGTCAAACTCTGCGCCGATGGTGTAGCGGTGATAGACTGCACCGTCCGGCGTGCGCGTGATGATGCTCAGACCAGGGTGCTGCGTGCCGTCCGCGCCCTCCATGCCAAAGTCGCGATTGCTAGCTTTGGTCTGAAACGAGGAGTAAGCAAGATCAAGCGAGTTTCGGATTGCAGGATGCAGAAAAAAAGGGGAAGCACGAGGCCAAACTGAATGAGTTCCCGCAGTACACGACCCAGATCGACGGCCAGACCATCCACTTCCTGCATGTGCGCTCGCCCGAGCCGGACGCCCTCCCACTGATCCTCACCCACGGCTGGCCAAGCTCGCCCGTGGAGTTCCTGAAGGTGATCGGCCTGCTGACCGACCCCCGTGCTCACGGTGGCAACCCGACCGACGCGTTCCATGTGGTGATCCCGTCGCTGCCCGGCTACGGCTTCTCCACGCCGGTTCGGGAGGTAGGTTGGGGCAACCTGTTCCGCGTCGCCCAGGCCTGGGTGGAGCTGATGAGCCGCCTGGGGTATGAGCGGTACGCCGTCCAGGGCACCGATGTCGGCTCGGGCGTCGCGATGATCCTCGCCATGGTCGACGCCGAGCGGGTGGTCGGCGTGCACCTCACCGGGACGGTGGCGGCAATGCCGTTCGGGCCTTCGATCGAGTTGGAAGGGTTGTCCGAGGCCGATAGGGCGTGCGGCGAGCGCTTCAATGAGCTCCAGACCGACGGGATCGGGTACCTGCATGTGCAGGCAACCCGGCCGCAGACCCTCGCCTACTCCCTGAACGACTCACCGGTCGGTCAGCTCGCCTGGATCGTCGAGAAGTTCCAGGCGTGGACCGACCCCGCTGCAAGGCTGCCCGAGGATGCCGTCGACCGTGATCAGTTGCTCACCAACGTTAGCATCTTCTGGTTCACCGGTGCGGGTGCGTCCTCGGCCAATGCCATGTACGAGGGTATGCAGGCTTATCGCGAGATGGCCGCACAGCAGTCGCAGGAGTCAGGTGCCCAGCAGAGTGAGCAGTCGGGACCGCCGACCGGCGTCGCGGTGTTCGCCGCCGACACCACCATCCGTTCCGTGTTCGATCCCGACAACCGCATCTCGCACTGGTCGGAGTTCGATCGGGGCGGCCACTTCCCGGCTCTGGAGGTTCCCGATCTGCTGGTCAGCGATGTGGGGTCGTTCTTCCGTCCCTTGCGTTCCTAGCCCAGGCCGCACCGGTTGAGCGGGAAGACCGATCGCGTTGAAGTGCATTCGCCTCCCCAAAGATGAAATGTGTTAGCTCACCAGGTTTGCCAGGTACATTTTGCCGCTTGCTCATTTTTGAGACAAAGCGGCAATTTTATGGCTCTTACGCAGGCTCGCTGATTCGAGGGGCCTTGCGATTGAACAGTTCTCCATCAATCCTACGCTATCGTAAAATCCGTAGTGACCTGAACGTTGGAGACGGGATCGGCCCCACCATGCGCCACCAGAAACATCAGGGTAAACGCAGAAGTGTTCTCCGGCATCAGAAAGGTCACCGTCCCGCTGACGCCAGTTTGGTGTGCAGTAATGGTGGTCGGCAGCGTCGAGTCTCGCCCGTAGGCGCTGATCGGGCTATTGGTGATCTCGCCCGACTTCAGGCGCATATACTCACCGACGAAACCGATGTTCACATTCCCTGAGGTAGGGTTGTCCACGTTGAGGGTGACAACGACATAGCGCATACCCCTGTCCGCCTGTCTGCTGCCAGCGCTCAAGGACTGTGTCGCCGTCAAGAGCGTCCAATTCAGCCCCCCATAGTGAATGGGGAGATTGAGATTGACCGTCTTGGGTTGGTACTGGCTCAGGTCTGCCCCTGCGTGAAGCGGGATATGCATCTGGTTCTCCTGGGCCGTCCCCACCTGGAGCACGAGCTGACTCAGATCGGCTGGCTGGCTCGTCACGGGAAAATCGATCCAGTTCGTGCGCGCGGTTCCCCTAGCCGGGGATCCACTATACTGCGCATTGCTAGGCGCGACAACGCTTTGATCCGGGAGGATCAGGCGGACAACATCCCCATAGAGAAAACCCCCAGCTTTCGGCCCAGCAGTCTCTTTGAAAGCCACCCTCCCCCCTCCCCTGGCATCATCGGAGAACCTCTGCGCATACTGGACAGAGGTAATGGTGATATCAAGGCTCGCATACGTGAACAGCAAGTTCAATTGTTCCATTGTTGCCCCGCTGCCATTCCCGCCAGGAGTCGGGGTATTGCCACTCACGCTCGGCGTCGGCTGAATGGGAATGGGTTGAGAGGTGTTGTTGCCAGCACCAATGCTACATGCGCTGAGGTAGGTGGTGAGCAAAGCGATAATGCCGAGGCAACCGATCAAGCGTCGAAGAAACGATCTGGTCTCTTGTTGCATACTTTTCCCTCATGCTTACTTATCTCATGCATACTATACAGTACTTTTCCATAAAGTGGGAGTTTTTGGGTCTGGTATAGTACCAACGTGCCTTTTCGAACGGTATTCATAGGGGCGAGATGATATAGAGATCATTTCTTGCTCAGGATGGGCGTCGATGTTTCCTTCTTGACGCTGTCTGTACCGATTTCTCCAGGCGGATAATGGTCTCCTTGTGTATCTCTGGAGTGCCCAAGTTGAGGGGTTGAATAAGCTCTAACAACAGCTCCATGCGGGTATCGCTAAGTGCGGTAAGCAACAAGGTCTGGTTCTCTAGCAATTCGATGTCCCCGAAGCATAGCCTTCCTTGAGGGATAGCAAACGCCGGGTTGCCCCAGTAGATCCAGAACGCGCGCTGCGGGGTATCCTCAATACAATGGAGCCGCTCATCGTCTTGCAAGAAAGCGTGGACTGCTTTGTAGGATATGTTGGTGAAGCGAGCAGATTGCGGATGCATGAGGCTATATCCCTGCCACGGATTCGGGCAGACGAGCCGCCAATAGGGCAGCCATTGGCAACAGGCAGCAAAGCGTTTGCCACTGCCACAAGGGCAGAAATCTTGAGGATTTGTTGGGTGATAGATCTGTAAGGAGACTCTGTCTCCTGGCTGCTCGGGATTGGGGTCATCTGGCCGTGGTCGCCAACACGTTGTAATTACCAAAACGCCTCCGTACGGATCCACGCGGTGAATAGTATCGCTGAGGCGAAAATTATCTTTCGCTCTATTTCTTTGCTCCATAGTCCTTCCTTCGTTTCCTTATCGTAACTACTCAGGTACCTTTCTGGTGCCCCCGCAGAGGCAGGCGAGGAAAAAGAGAAGAAAGCGAGGACACCTCGCGCTCCGGCCAGGGGACTGCGTCCCCCGGCACCCCCTGCTGGGTAGCCACGGCTCTGCTTTCCTGATCCTACAATACTGAAGGTCCTGGCACGTGCAAAGTTGCTCTTCCTCAGGTGAGTACACTTGACTTGTCATTAACCTGCGAGCATGATTGTACACGTCTGGCGTCTTTACGTCAAGATGCCCCGGTCCTCGACCTGTTGAGTTAAGAGTGGGAAAAGGGAAATGTGGGACGCCTCCGGTCCGCTCCATCCTCGCCTCTATAGGACTCTGCCGTTTGCCTGGTACCCTTCTATCTACCATATTACAACACCAAACAGGGTTGTTTTATGCCCGGGGTTTTCATTGGGTTGACAGAAACACGACCAGGATAAAGCATGCCCCTACGAACCCTGTAGGGCCTCGACCCATTCCCGAGCATTGCCAGTAATTGACCAGCGCGAGCTGGTACCGAGGTTGCTGGAGATAGTCGTTTCATATCCCAGCATGATGATGTGTTCTTCCCCGGCATAGGTAACGCTAAAGGCCTGGCACTCCAGTTGCCCGATATAGAAGGGGTCCACTTGCCTGACCTGGCCCAGGTCCTTAAGGGGCGCGTGGAAAAAGACTCGTTTCTTGCCGCGATTCTCGGTGCAGAGCACTTCGTGTTCAAACAGGTAGAGTCGTCCGCGCGCCATGACTTCACCTTGTTTACTGATCAATGTTACCAGGGTGAAGCCGCTGGGCTGGCGTACCTGCACGTGTCCGGCTATTGACTGCTCGAGCTGCGCGCGCTGCTGCGGCTTCAAGCCTTCCAGGTGCAGGCGGATATAGCGCGTGTCGCTAAAGAGATGTCCCAATCCTTCTCTACCCCTGCTCAGGCGCAGGTATTCTTCCCCTTCATCGACGGCGACGCGTACTTCCGACCAGGGCATCTGCTGCAGTTCTTCCCAGGGAAACTGGACGCGCACCCCGTCGTGGTCGATCTCTATCCCTGCATGTATGTAGGCGTACTGAACGAAGAGCATTGGCAGCAAGACAACCAGCCCGGCGAGGGCGAGGATAAAGGCAAGGAAGGTAAGTACGCCAAGGTTTAAGCCGGGCAGCAGCGCCAGCGAACCAAATACTAGCAGCATGAGAGCAGCGATGATGGTGATGGACGAGACAAGGCGGCCGTGCAAGGCGAAACGATAGCGCGTGGTGGCACTGGCGTTCATCATGAGACTCTCCCGCATATGATACACTACCTGTTAGAGAACGCAAACGTTTCGCTGAAGTGTAACACATTGAGGTTTTTTCTGCATCATGATTGAACGATATTCCCTACCGGAGATGGCGGCCATCTGGTCTGCAAGCCATAAGACCGATACCTGGCTGCAGGTGGAGCTGCTGGTATGCGAGGGTTGGGCGCGCGAAGGAGTCATTCCCCCGGGTGCTATGGAGAAGATACGCCACGCGTCCTACGATATGCAGCGCATGCGCGAGATCGAGCAAGAGACACATCACGATGTTATCGCGTTTTTGCGCTCCATCCAGGAGCAGCTAGGAGCGGAAGGACGCTATATCCACCTGGGGCTGACCTCTTCCGATGTGCTGGACACGGGGCTGGCCGCGCAACTGAAAGAAGCCGGAGTACTGCTCGCGGGATCGCTGGCGGAACTGGTGCAGGTTGTGGCGCAGGCGGCGGTGAAATATAAGTACACGTTGATGGCGGGACGCACGCATGGCATCCATGCAGAGCCAACTACCTTTGGGCTGAAGCTGGCATTGTGGGTGGACGAGCTGCGGCGCGGCCAGCAGCGGCTTGATGCTGCGCTCGACCAGGTCACGGTCGGCAAGATCTCCGGCGCGGTCGGCACGCACGCTACTGTGCCGCCGCAGATCGAAGAGTTTGTTTGCGAGCAAATGGGCCTGGGCGTGGAGCCCGTGTCGAGCCAGGTTGTGCAGCGCGACCGGCACGCGCATTTCGTGACGACGCTGGCGCTGATCGGCAGCTCCCTGGAGAAGATGGCGCAGGAGATTCGTCACCTGCAGCGCACCGAAGTGAGCGAGGCCTTCGAACCATTTGGTGCCGGGCAGCAGGGCTCTTCGGCCATGCCGCACAAGCGAAATCCCGAGCTGTGCGAACGCATCTGTGGGCTGGCTCGCGTGCTGCGTGGCTTTGCCGTTACTGCGATGGAGGACGTGGCGCTGTGGCACGAACGTGATATCAGTCACTCCTCGGCGGAACGCATTATCATCCCCGATGCCTGCACACTGCTGCACTATATGCTGCACATCTTCACGGATGTCGTAGAGGGGCTCCAGGTGGATGCTGAACGCATGCGGGTTAACCTGGATATGACCGGGGGGCTTGTCTTCTCGCAGCGTATCCTGCTCGCGCTCATCGATAAAGGGGTAGGTAGGCAAGAAGCATATAAGATGGTGCAGCGCAGCGCTAAAAAAGTCTGGAGCATGGCCAGCAAAGGGGCTATCGCGGGGCCAGCGCTGCTCGATGCGCTGAGCAAGGACCCGGAGGTTACTAAATATCTCTCACCCGGTGAGTTGATGGAGCTAACGGATACTGATTATTATGTTAAGTATGTTGATACTGCGTTTGCGCGGTTGGGGTTATAAAGCGACCCGTAAGCGTCAAAATAACGGAACGAAGAGGAGTGCGTAGCTGCGCGATTCATCGCGCCGGGGTGGGGGGTATCCTGAGCGAGGCTGTCCCCACCCCAGCGCCATAAATGTCGCGGCTACGCCCCTTCACGTAGGGAAAAGAGCATGAATGATGAGGTGAAGCAGCGTAAGGCTGAGCACGTCAGTGTGGCCCTGGGGCAGGATGTTTCTGTGCCCCAACGCGCGAACTGGAGCGATATACAGCTTGTACACCAGGCGCTGCCTGAAGTAGACCTGGATGAGATCGATACCGCGATCGACTTCCTGGGCCGCACGCTGCGCTACCCCATCTTCATGTCTTCACTCACGGGCGGGCATCCTGACGTCACTATGATTAACCGTAACCTGGCGCGTGCAGCGGAGCGCTATGGATTGGCGCTGGGGGTGGGCAGTCAACGCGCGGCGATTGTCAATCCCGATGTCGTGGCCAGCTACGCGGTGACACGCGAGCACGCTCCCAATGCATTTCTCATTGCCAATATCGGCGCGCCCCAGCTTATCGCGCAGCCGCGCCACCCGGCGTTCACGCTCGAGCAGGTGCAGCGAGCTATCGCTATGATCGCGGCCAATGCCCTGGCGGTGCATATGAACAGCCTGCAGGAAGCGGCACAGCCTGAAGGAGACCGCCGGGCACTGGGGGAAGCGGCTGCACTGCGAGCGCTCACCGGCAAGATTACTATCCCGATCATCGCCAAAGAGACAGGAGCAGGCGTATGCCGGGAACAGGCACTGCTGTTGCGTTCGTGTGGCGTTGCCGCCATCGATGTAGGCGGGGCGGGTGGGAGCAGTATGCCGGCGCTGGAGGCGGTACGCTCGCGGTCACGCGGGGATGAGCAGGCAATGAAGATCGGTCTGCTCTACCGCGACTGGGGGATAGCGACGCCAGTCGCGGTAGTCGAG
>WNFH01005623.1_pt1 | contig 13053 bp, 10 predicted proteins | sample 5400411 | NCBI WGS metagenome assembly WNFH01 (sample SAMN13153347, study PRJNA577476) | soil metagenome | isolation source: 200 cm saprolite under Douglas fir tree site 2 hole 3 | place: USA:California | collected 2015-04-18
TCACGGTCGTAGTCCGAGGTGGTTTCCTCGATCTGCGCCTTGATCTGCGTGACGCGGGCTTCGATGTCGGCCTTCTTGCCGGCGCCGTTGACGATGGTGGTGTTCTCCTTGTCGATCATCACCTTCTTGGCGCGACCGAGCATGGCGAGCGTGACGTTCTCAAGCTTGACGCCGAGATCTTCCGAGATCGCCTGACCGCCGGTCAACACCGCGATGTCCTGCAGCATGGCCTTGCGGCGATCGCCGAAGCCCGGAGCCTTCACCGCGGCAACCTTGAGGCCACCACGGAGCCTGTTGACGACGAGCGTGGCCAATGCCTCGCCTTCGACGTCTTCAGCCACGATCACGAGCGGCTTGCCGGTCTGCACGATAGCTTCCAGGAGCGGAAGCAGTTCGTTCAGGCTGGAGAGCTTCTTCTCGTAGACCAGGATGTAGGCGTCGTCCATTTCAACGCGCATCTTGTCGGCGTTGGTGACGAAGTAGGGCGAGATGTAACCGCGGTCGAACTGCATGCCTTCGACGACCTCGAGTTCGGTCTCGAGCGACTTGGCTTCTTCAACTGTGATGACGCCCTCGTTGCCGACCTTCTTCATGGCGTCGGAGAGGAACTTGCCGATCTCGGCGTCGCCATTGGCGGAGATGGTGCCGACCTGGGCGATTTCCTCGTTCGAGGTGACCTTCTTGGAGTTCTTGACGAGGTCGGCGACCACGGCGCCCACCGCCAGGTCGATACCGCGCTTGAGATCCATCGGGTTCATGCCGGCGGCAACCGCCTTGGCGCCTTCGCGGACGATGGCTGCGGCCAGTACGGTCGCGGTGGTGGTACCATCGCCGGCAGCGTCCGCGGACTTGGAGGCGACTTCGCGCACCATCTGCGCGCCCATGTTCTCGAACTTATCTTCAAGCTCGATTTCCTTGGCGACGGTGACGCCGTCCTTAGTCATGCGGGGAGCGCCGAACGACTTGTCGAGTACGACGTTGCGGCCCTTGGGGCCCAGCGTGATCTTCACCGCGTTATTGAGAATGTCGACGCCGCGCAGCATCCTGTCGCGAGCATCGACGCCGAATTTGACTTCCTTGGCTGACATAATGATCTCCGTTTTCAACTGGTCAGATCCCAAAAGACAGCGCGACTGGGCGGGTTCTTAAGGGATGAGATTTGAATTGCGGGCCTTATCCTTCGAGACGCCGGCTAAGCCGGCTCCTCAGGATGAGGAAATCTGGCTGGCGCTTACGCGGCCTTCTTCTTGGCCGCGGGCAGATCGGTGAGGACACCCATGATATCGCTTTCCTTCATGATCAGCAGTTCCTGACCATCGAACTTGACCTCAGTGCCGGACCACTTGCCGAACAGCACGCGGTCGCCAACCTTGAGGTCGATCGGGATCAGCTTGCCGGCTTCGTCACGGCCGCCTGGACCAACCGCGGTGATTTCGCCCTGCGAGGGCTTTTCCTTGGCGCTGTCCGGAATGATGATGCCGCCGGTGGTCTTCTCTTCGGCGTCGATGCGCTTGACCACAACGCGGTCGTGAAGCGGACGGAATTTCATGGCGGTCCTCCTGGGTTTGGTTTTTGTTTGAAATTGGCACTCAGGGTCGGCGAGTGCTAGCCACCTCGAACATAAGCCGGCGTTGCGCTGGCACAAGGCCTCGTGGGAAATACCGCAATCTCAAAGGCCACGCCTGATGACGCGACCCGAGCGCATCCGGATGTTTGGCGCTGCTAGCAGAACCAACTCGATGCTGCTAGCGCCTTGTTTACATAGATGTTTTGAACTTCTCGCTCGTTTACGAGTTCGGAATCGCATATCATGTTCAAGCAGGTTGGGAGGTTGCAATGCTCTCGAAAGCGGAAGTCACGAAAGATTTCAGGAAGCAGATCCTGGGTTACGGACTGACAACCGCAGAAATCGTGTATCGCCGTCCGGATCGTCATTGGCTGCTGCAGACCTACATCTGGCAGGACTACGACATGTTTCCGAATTTTCCGGCGTTGAAGAATTTCCTGGCCTTCTGGGAAACATCGATTGAAGGCCCGCTCTTCGCTGTTACCGTTGCTCACTCCAAGCTGATCAAGCCTGCCGAACTGAACGCCGTTGATGGGGTGTTCACGTTGCACTGACGAGTAGATCAAAGCCTAACTAGCGCCGCTGAAAACCCACACGGCGATCGAGCCTGTAGCGACATCAATGGACCTTGATCCGCGGCGCGGGCAGCGCGTGGCCAGTATCTGTCCGCGAAATCATGCCGACGACGCGCGAAGATTCACACGCAAGGTCGGTCAACTCCGCACAAATCTTCTTATTTCCTGCGTGAGATAATCGATCAGCCCGCGACTCGCATGGCTGGCAGTGGGCTCCCTTGCGTCGCAACAGCGAAGCGCCAGGACCTCGCCTATGGCGATGTGTGGACGTGGACCGCAATCGATACCGACACCAAGCTAATTCCCTCATGGCTCGTCGGCGGACGCGATAGCGAGTATGCGATAGCGTTTGTGGACGACTTGGCATCGCGCCTTGCCAACCGCGTCCAGATTACCAGCGACGGCCACAAAGCCTATCTAGAAGCCGTCGAGGGCGCGTTCGGCGGCGACGTTGACTATGCCATGCTCGTGGAGCTATGGCGCCATCGCCCTATCTCGCGCTCTACTAAAACGGCCTGAGTCGATCGTAGCTTGATGAATCTTTGTGAGACTGGGCATTGAGAATGGGATTGAGGGATTAGGGATCGTGAGTACGAAGGGACACTCAACCGCTTTTGCTTAATAACTTCGCGAAGGTGGCAAACCATCGATGGCATCCGATTCCCAAATGATTTCGATAACGAAAATCACCTTCCGGTCGCGTGTTATTATTGACTGAAAACTCGTCATGGCTAGCAGTCGCGACACATTTGAAAGTTGCCCGAGCCTGGATATCAGGCTTCTGTCACGTCGAAGAAAGCTGTGGCCCAGTGGCTCCTTCATTGAACCCTGGGTACGCGCGGGAGATCCAGTCGGCAGTATAAGAGTGAGCAATGGGCCTAATCACATTCTGCTAGGCTTCTGTTGCCTGGAAACGTCACCCGTCGCCTGGAAGCACGTCGATCAAAATATTCGTGTTGTTTGGACGAGTTGCGCTCTGGGTGGCGGCAGGCCGTGGTTTGTGTGCCCAGTCGTGGGCTGCGGGCGCCGAGTTGCGCTGATTTACCTAAGTGGCCTCGGGGTGTTCGCTTGCAGAAAGTGCCACGACCTCGCCTATGCAACTCAGTTCGAGGCCGTAGGACGTCGTGGCATGGAGAGAGCAAGAAGGATCCGACTCAAGCTGGGCGGAGGACCAAACCTATGCGATCCCTTTCCTGATCGACCCAGGAGAATGCATCGCCGAACATATGCTAGACTTTCTGCTGCATACGAGTTGGCTGCCTTACGGTGCGGAGCCCTCTGATCTTAGAAAGGGATCAAAGCGTCACCCGCCTACGCTCGAGTTCTGCATCCGCCCTCTGCACAGAGACCTGATCGGAGAAACGTAACCGCAGCGTGTGAGTAGGGCAATAGCTAGGACCGCCAAACGCAACAGACCATATTGAGCCAAATTTCAATCGCTTAGCTCTCGCCTTAGGCGGATTGAGTTTCCGCCTTTCCGGGGCGGATTGCCGCCAATCGATCGAATTGGGCTACGATCCGAAGCAGCATTCCACGCCTATCGCGGCAACAGGGCTCGCACGCAAGCCTGCGCGGCGTGCTATTCTGGTGGCAACCGGGTGTTTCACGTCGAAATGTTTCTCATCGAAATGACTATCAAAATTGAACAAGTACGCAGTCCGATACGGCGTCTGGGAAGTAAGCGCGCTAATCTCAGACGTCCCGGCGCCTGTGGCCACGCGCGAACCGCGCCGCCGGCGCCGCTCGATCTATTGCGTCTTCATCTCCCCGAGATAGGCCTGCTGCACCATCTTGTTGTCGCGTAGGCTCTGGGCCGAGCCCTGCAGCACCACCTCGCCGGTCTGGAGGACATAGCCGTAATCGGCAATCGAGAGCGCCATATTGGCGTTCTGCTCCACCATCTGCTCCACCATGAAGATCGAGGTGCCCTGCTTGTTGATCGCCTCGATAATGTCGAACACCTGCTCGACGAAGGCCGGCGAGAGGCCCATCGAGGGCTCGTCCATGCACAGGAGCTTCGGCCGCGCCATCAGGGCGCGCCCCATGGCCACCATCTGCTGCTCGCCGCCCGACAAGGTTCCGGCCGTTTGCTTGAGCCGTTCCTTGATGCGCGGGAAGAGCGAAAAGACCCGTTCCATGTCGGCTTCGATATCGATCGTATCCGACCGCGTGAAGGCGCCCATCTCCAGGTTCTCGAGCACCGTCATGCGCGGGAACAGGCGACGCGACTCCGGCACCGGCGCGATGCCGCGCTTGACGCGCTCGGCGGTTGGCAGGTCGTTGATCGTCGAGCCGCCATAGATGACGAGGCCGGTCTTGGGCTTCACGATGCCGAGGATGGTCTTCATCGTAGTGGACTTGCCGGAGGCATTGCCTCCGAGCAGGCACACGATCTCGCCGTCGCCTACCCGGTAGTTCACGTCCTTGAGGACGTGAAGCTCGCCGTAATAGGTATTGACGTCGTTGAACTCAAGAAGCGGCGGCCGCCTTTGCGACTGCGTCTGTTGAGCGTCCGAGATAGGCACGCAGCACTTCCTTGTTTGAGTGAACTTCCTTGGGCGTGCCCTCGGCGATCTTCTCGCCGTGATCGAGCACGACGACCTTGTCGGCGATCTCGTTCACCACGGCGAGCTTGTGCTCGATCATGAGGACCGTGACGCCGCGGTCGCGCAGATGCCGGATCTGGTCGGTCAGCTCGAGCGTCTCGGTCGGGTTCATGCCCGCGGTCGGCTCGTCGAGCAGCAGCAGCAAGGGCTCGGAGACGAGCGCGCGCGCGATCTCGAGCCGGCGCCGATTGGCGTAGGAAAGCGTCCTCGCGAGATGCTGGATGCGCGGCATAAGGCGATTGCCGAAGATCCTCAAGACCTCGATGACGCGCCCGCGCGCCGCCGCCTCCTCGCGCAGCACCCCGGGCGTCCGCAATACCGCGCCAATAGCGCCCGTCGAGGTGCGCGAATGCGTCCCGACCAGCACGTTCTCCATCAGCGACATGTTGGCGAAGAGCCGCAGATTCTGGAAGGTGCGGGCGATGCCGCGCTCGACGATCACGTGGGGCGACAGGCCGGTCACATCCTCGCCGGCGAGCCGCACCTTGCCGCCATCGGGCTGGGTGAGGCCGGTGATCAGGTTGAAGAAGGTGGTCTTGCCGGAGCCGTTCGGCCCGATAATGCCGACGATCGAGCCCGCCATGACGTCGAGGTCGATCCCTCTCACCGCTTGAATGCCGCCGAAGGATTTCCTAAGGCCCCGAATCTCGAGGAGCGGCTTCGTCGGGTCGATCGTCTTGCGATGCAGCGGCGCGAGCGCGCTCTTGACGCCGCCGCGCGTCGGTACCGCGGTCTGCTGGGCATGCGTCAGCGCGGTAACCGCGGCCCGCTCGGGGATGAGGCCTTCCCTCCGGAAGCGCATCATCAAGACGAGGATTATGCCGAAGATCAGCTCGATCGACTGCACGAGATCGAGTTTCTGGAAGAACCCGATGCCGGTGAAATTGCCAAAGGCCTGGATCCATTGTGTCAGGTCCTGCAGGAACCAGGACTGCAGGAGCTGCAGGATCAAGGCGCCGAGCACGACGCCAGCGACGCTGCCCGTGCCGCCGAGCACGATCATGACGAGCAGCATGACCGAGACCGGGAAGGTGAACATCTCGGGCGAGGCGGTCTGCAGCTTCGCGACATAGAAGGTGCCGGTGGCGCCCGCGAAGCCTGCCCCGATGGCGAAGGCTAGAAGCTTCAGCTTGACGCGATTGACGCCCATCGCCTCGGCCGCGATCTCGTCCTCGCGGATGGCGAGCCAGGCTCGCCCGATGCGCGAATCCTTCAAGCGCAGGCTGACGAAGATGAGCAAGGCCGCGAGAGCGAGGCCGAGATAGAAGAAGGGCGTCGACTTGACGCCGAAGGTGTAGCCGAAGAACGAGGGCGACGCGACGCCGTTGAGCCCCATGGCGCCATTCGTCAGATAAGGCGTGTTGCGCGCCACGATAGGCACGATCTCACCAAAGCCCAAGGTCACGATGGCCAGGTAGTCGCCCTTCAGGCGCAAGGTCGGCGCGCCGAACAGCACCCCGAAGAAAGCGGTGATGATCGCCGAGATCGGCAGCATCAGCCAGAACGATACCGTGAAATGCACCGTGTCCGGCCCGCTCGCCGGATGCACATGCTGCACGAGACCGAGCCATTGGAACGGTTCCCAGAAGCCCCACCATTCGGGCTGCACCTGATAGGAGGAGAAAATGCCGTAGGTATAGGCGCCGATGGCGAAAAAGGCGGCATAGCCGAGGTCGAGAAGCCCCGCGAAACCCACAACGATATTGAGGCCGAGCGCCAGGATCGCGAAGGCGAGTGCGTTCGCTGCCGCGTCGATATCACCCTCGTTGCCGTCGATCAGGGGAAAGAGGATGCCAAGCACGAGCAGCACGACGATGAAGGCGCGCCGCTCGGCTGTGCCCTGCAGCCGTTCCCTGATGGTCGGCATGATCCCGTTCGAGACGCCGAGCCCCGGAGCCACGAGTCGCGATGGTTCGGGTGGAATTGCGTCCATATTCGCTTCTCAGGATTTCGTCGGCGCCGCTCGGCCGAGCAGGCCCGTCGGTCGGAAGACCAGCACCATCACCAGTATCGAGAAGATGATCACGTCGGTCCAGCGCACTTGGAGATACTGGCCTCCGAGTGACTCGATGAGCCCGATCAGCAAGCCGCCCAGCATAGCGCCAGGAAGGTTGCCGATGCCGCCGAGCACCGCCGCGGTGAAGGCTCGAAGGCCTGCGGTATAGCCGATGATGAAGCTCGTATAATTATAGTAGAGCCCGAAGATGAACCCGGCGGCGCCGGCAAGCGCCGAGCCGAGGAAAAAGGTGATGAGCACGACCCGGTCGACATCGACTCCCATCATGCGGGCCGCTTCCTGGTCCTGGGCGGTCGCCTGCATCGCCTTGCCCATCTTGGTGCGGCGCACGAAATAGTGGAGCGCGAACATGAGCAGGATCGAGACGGACCAGAGCAGCACCTCGCGCAAGCGCAGCACCGCTTCGCCGATCTCCCAGCGCAAGGGCGGCATGGGGTTCGCGTAGTTCTTGGACTCGGCGCCCACGCTGAGCAAGACGAGATTGAACAGAATATAGGAGATGCCGATGGTGGTGATCATCGGGGCCGTGCCAGAGGCGCCACGCAGTGCCCTCAACCCGTAACGCTCAATGAAGGCGCCGATCGCGCCCGTGCACAGCATCGTACCGACGAGCACGAGCAGCAGAACGCCGACGAGGGGCAGGCCGTAGAGGACCTCGGCCTGCCCCACAAAGCCCAGGGCCTGCATCATCCACAAGGCGATGAACGAGCCCACCATGAAGACGTTGAAATGGGCAAAGTTGATCAGCTCGATGACGCCGTAGACCATGGTGAACCCGAGCGCGAGCAGCGAATACATCGCGCCCAGGCTCACCCCGTTGATGATCTGCTGAAGCAGGATATCCCAAGAGCTCACGCCAGGACTCCCGTTTCAATGTCGTTCGACAGCATTCACGACTGCGGCGCCGTTCCGATATAGGCGTTTTGATGCGTATAGTCGTCGGCCGGGTATTTGGCGTCCCTCTTGTACTGGAAGACGCTGACCGTGTGATCCTTGATGTCGCCGTTCTCGTCGAAGGAAATCTCGCCCTGCAAGGTCTTGAGGTTGGTGGTCTGCATGGCGTCGCGCACACTCGTGCGGGTTACCGGCTTGCCGCTCTCGGCCACGCGCTTGATCGCATCGAGCACCACCAGCGCCGCGTCATAGGCCGTGATCGAATAGTCGGTCGGCTGTGTCTTGTATTTTTCGGTGAAGGTCTTGACGAACGCCACAGCTGCCGGATCCTCGGTCAGATGAGGCCCCGCATTTGTGGAATACCAGCCCTCGACCGCCGGGAAGCCGACGCCCGTGAAGAAGCTGCCGCCCTGGATGCCGTCGCCACCGCCCTTGGGCATCTTGGGAATGACATCATAGGCCTGCTTGGCGAGCTTGACGCCGGCTTGAGCGACTCCGCCATAATAGAGCGCATCGGGATTTAGGCCTTTGATCTTGGTCAGGATGGTCGTGTAGTCGGCTTCCTTCGGGTTGAGCTGGTCGCGGCCAAGGATCTTGATGCCGTTTGCCTCCGCCCGCTTCTGGAAGGCATCGGCGATGCCGACGCCGTAGGCCCCCGAATCGTCGAGAACATAGACCGATTTCACCTTGAGGGTCTGCGTATAGAAATTCGCCATGTTCGGGCCTTGGAAGGCGTCCGTGGTCACGGTGCGGAAGTAGATCGCTCGGCCCTTGGGCTTGAACTGCGCCGCCATCGCCGGGCTGGTGATGTCGGGGTTGGTGGAGGACGGCGTGATCGTGGCGAGGTCGGCCTCGCTCAGGATCGGCGTCATGGCCTTGCCCTCGCCGCTCATTTCCGGGCCGAGATTGGCGACGATCATCGGATCTGAGATCAGCTTCTTGGTGTTCGTCGCGGCTTGCGCGGGATCATATTGGCCGGCGGTCGCCGTCCCGCTGTCATAGGTCACGACCTCGATCTTGTAGCCGCCGACGCCACCCTTGGCATTGGCCTCGTCGATGGCGATCTGGAATCCGTGCTGGATCTTGCCAGCATCGTCCGCGTCGGCGCCCGTCAGCGGCAAGGTAATGCCGAGCTTGACCGCCTTTTGTTGAGCCTGCGCGGCGACGATGCCGCCCGCTCCCGCCAGCGCCACGACACCGGCGAAAGCGACAAGATTGAAGAAACGGCGCGTATGTTTGGATTGTTTCATGGTCTTCACCTCTCTTGACGTGCTAACCCCTGTACCACCTCGCGACCGTTGCATGGCGCCCACGGTCTTTCTCAAGGCAAGCAGCGTGCCAAAGATCTGGAATGACGGCGTGAGGAGCCAACGCCGCCGGCTGGCTGATCTAATCGGAGCCGCCGCGGAGCAGGAGCTGGTCGCTGCATATTGCCTTGGCGTCGAACAACAAAGACCCTCCCGTTCTAATTGGGACATCAGAGTTTGACCTACCGGCGAAACGAAACTTGGAACACTCAACGTCTTGGCTATCATCCTATTTGACGGCGCGAGGTCTGCTTTCAAAAGACGTCCGTAGTGTATTCAATCACCTCGCCGCCGCGCGAAGGCCCAAGCCCGCTGCATTATGAGCCCGCCACTTGAGAAATGAAATAGGGTTGGCTGACTAAATACCCTCCAGCAGCCAAGTCCAAAATGGGTCAAAAAGCGGAAGTCACCGCAAGGCCAAGCCATGTCTGCTTTGCCCCACAAAAGCAGACTTCATTGGCATCTCCACTAAATGCCAACAGCGGCATTCTGACCGCCGATAATCGGGCCTTACCGACACCTAGACAGCCCCGGGTCCATCCTCGCTCGCTGGACAGAAACAGCATAGGACTTAGCTGACACGGTAGCACCGGCAAATATACAAGACGAACACACCGCCAACAAAATGTAATGTCCCCTGTTGGTAGCTCGATGAACAGGCGGTGGCTGCGCGCCGTCGCGATCCAAACATCAGGCCGCGCGGACCCGGCCGGAAAGGCGATCCAAGGCGATATTTCCTGTAGTTGCCACGGATAACACGCTGCACAGAGGTTCGACATGCCTTATTGCTTTGATGTGAAGTTCCGCACGGCGAGACCTATTGGCGCGGACAAACTGGAAGAAGTGTTCAAGCCCCGAGCGTTCAAGCGACCATTGCTACAGGCCCGATGGGATGAACAGGCACGAGGGATGGCTGGCGGTCGGGTCGTGCGGCTATGCCGACTTTGCAGAAGCAAGAGCCAGTGGTGCGCGGCTTCAAGAGGCGCTGCCGATCACCGCTGCGAAGCAGAAGGTAGGCGTGGAGTTCTACCTACGCGGAGCGGTAGAAGCCATCCACGTGTACCCCGGAGGCCAGTTCGAACTTCGCGATCCGGGCCTGCCGCTGCCGACGATCCTGAGCGATCAGGAACTCAAGGAGATGGTAGGCGCTGCGGTGGAAAGCGCAACCTCGCTGAAGACGAACCAGAGGGTGACCGCAGAACTGCTGAACGATTCGTTCTTCAAGATGTCGCCCGAGGCAAGTTTCTTGGTGCGGGTCTCTGCGGTCGAGGCTCTGTGCCCGCAGGCCGACCAAACCGAAAACTTCAGGAGAATCGTGGACAGTGTGCTGGCTTCGATACCGGAAGACGCATCGGCTCTAGATCGGGATCAGATCAAGCAGGCCCTGAATCGGCTGGCCAAGAGGCAGTCCGTGCGCAGCGCGTACAAGTCAAAGATCAAGCAGCTTTTCGGCGACGATAAGGCCGACAAGTTCGACGCCCTGTACGGGCTACGCAGCAACTTCCTTCACGACGGCAGCGGGCGCGGCAGCTTGGGTGACGCAGCCGACGCCGCACTGGAGATAGGCTTGCAGCTGCTGCTTGCCGACATCGCGCATTCGGCGGCACCAAGCGAGGCGAATCAGGTCAACTCACAAGGGACTTCTCCAATGCCAGATCGAATTATCAGTCGAAAAGCAGATGGTTGTGTTTTTGAAGTGGCTTCGGTTCTCATTGGAACAAATCTGTGTGTACCGAAAACTCAAACCCGAACGTAGTGATGGTGAAGCCCGCCGAGGATCGGGTGTGAACGAATGATTCCGGTCTGTTGAATCGGACGATAAATCGGCGCATCCTTGTGCAACGACCGATGCGTTCTGACGGAGTTGTAGTAATCGGCATAGGAAATTAGAAACCGGCGCAGATGTGCCTCGCCCGAGACAATGATGTGGTCCGAACACTCGCGCCGGATCGATCCGATCAGCCGTTCGGCAAATCCATTCTGCCAAGGTGAGGCCGGTGCAATCGGTTTGTCCCGAATGCCCATGGCTCGCAATCGGCGTGTGTACGACGGCGCCATAGATCCGATCGCGATCCCGGATCATGTAACCCGGAGCACCGTCCCAAGGGAAAGCCTCGGTGATCTGGCGTGCGATCCACTCCGCCGTCGGGTTGGTTGTGACGTTGATCCAGACGAGATCTCTGCGATCAATCCGTACAATCACGAAGCCGTACAGCAGTTTGAAGCCAATGGTCGGGACCACGAACAGATCCATGGCGGCAATGTCCGGAGCGTGGTTTCGCAGAAAGGTCCGCCATCCCTGACTTGGAGGTCCACGTCGTTTCACCATGTACTTGGCGACGGTTGATTGAGCGACGCTAAACCCAAGCTTGAGCAGTTCGCCGTGGATACGTGGCGCACCCCAAAGCTGGTTCTCCGTGCTCATTTGCCGGATCAGCGCGCGCAATTCTATCTCGATTCGCGGGCGCCCTCCCCGCGAGTTCGATTTCCAACGCCAATAGCGACGAAAGCCGGCCCGATGCCACCGCACCAGCGCTTCTGGTTGGACGATCGTAACGACCTTCAGGATTGATGGAAACCATCGATAGATCTGGACGAAGAACCAGCGGTCGTTGTTGGTAGGCTGGCCTCGACCCCTCACCTTACGCCGCAAGACGATCAGTTGATGTCGGAGCACCGCATTCTCCGCCTCAAGCCTGCTCTTGGACTTGAACGGCGAAGCCAGCACGGCCAGAACAAAACAGATAAGCGCTATCATCGCGCCAACTTAGCCGATTCTTCGCTCAGCAAGCCCGGATGGGGTTTTCGGTACACACAGGCGGACATCGCGGCGCCACAGGACAAGGTCACGGAATGATTCCCGAAAGTCCGCGTCGAACTGTCGAGGAGATGGATTGAGCGTCTCTGTCATACGACCGCCCCGTCGATAACGTGGAAAAACGTGCCCGTTGTCGAGCCTTGTCGGGCACCTTGTTCAGGTACTTCGGTTCCGGAAGCATCCCTACAATCGACAAGCGAATCGCCACTCGCCGAAACCGTGCTCGCGTAATGGAACTCATGGCCGAACACTTCCGTTCCCTCCGCACCGAGGGCACAGGCCACGCGAAGCCGGGCACGCCTATAACCCAGGTGTAGCTTTCGTTTCGCGAAAGAGGTTTCGAGTCCGAGCAGCCCGGTCATTTCGTGCTTACGCCCGTCGGCATCCTCGAGTCCGCGCCCTAACACCATATAGCCACCGCACTCGCCGTGGATGGGAATGGGGTGGCGGGCAAGCTTCCGAAGACCTTCACGGAAACGGTGGGTCGAGGCCAGCGTGCCGGCATGGAGCTCCGGATAACCTCCGGGCAACCAGACGGCGTCAGCCGTTGCATCGGGAGGCTCGTCGGCCAGCGGTGAGAACGGAATGATTTCCGCGCCCGCGAGCCGCCATTGCCGAAGCACGTGAGGATACATGAATGAAAATGCCAGATCCTGCGCAAGCGCGATGCGCTGTCCCGGCGGCTGCAGTTGATATCTTGACCCGTTCGGCCGCCTGTCGCCCGTCACGGGCAGAACCTTCGCGGGCCTCGCCGATTGTCTGATCTCATCGACATCGATGGCGGCGTCGATGATGTCAGCAAGAGTATCCAGGCGTTCGTCAATCGTCGGGACCTCTCGGGCTTGAATGAGGCCGAGGTGCCTTTCGGGCAACGCAATACGATCTTCGCGCAAAATAGCCCCATAGACAGGCATATTTATCCGGTCGAACGCTGGCGCGACCAGCGAGAAATGCCGCTCGCTCGCTACGAGATTCAGAATCACCCCCGCGATATCAACGTCATCCCTGTATTTGGCACATCCAATTGCTACGGCCGCAGCCGTCTCCGTCTGACCGGTAACGTCGAGCACGAGCACCACCGGCCACCCAAGAAGCGACGCCAAGTCGGCGGTCGTACCAGACCCGGATTGTCCTCGCGCGGAGGCGCCGTCGAATAATCCCATCACGCCTTCGGCAATAGCAATATCCGCGCCCGTTGACACTTTGGTCGCAAGAGTTGCGATCAATTCCTCTCTCATCGCCCATGTATCTAGATTATAGCTCGGGCGA
>WNFH01003407.1_pt1 | contig 13042 bp, 15 predicted proteins | sample 5400411 | NCBI WGS metagenome assembly WNFH01 (sample SAMN13153347, study PRJNA577476) | soil metagenome | isolation source: 200 cm saprolite under Douglas fir tree site 2 hole 3 | place: USA:California | collected 2015-04-18
CAGCTCGTTGCAAGAGACCACCGCGTAACGTGAGATGTTTACCAGAGAAAAAGCCTTCTTAACAAGGAAGAAAAACCTGCTTTTGAATACAAGAAAGTACAAAAAGAGCAAACTTAGCCTCAGTTATATGGTACGCCGTATCTTTTGGTCACTATGGCACTTACAGGCCTATAGAAACGCTCTTTTGATCTCAAGGTGTAAAAGATACTCACCACCCCCTGATAAGGGCTTAAAATCGCATCCTGGCGCGGTAGAACACCCTTTCAATGGATGTACACGAAGAGGGGGAGACTCCCGCGCCTGGTCAATGTATCAGGTCGCCTTCTTGCGAGCAGGAAGGTTCAGTTGTACCTGCTGCTCAAGTGTTTGCCGGGCTGCTATTTCACCTTGCAGGAGATTCCAGATGTCCTGTAGACGCCGGTCCTGCTCATCGGATCGTTTCTGGCAGCCAAGCGCTGTGATCTGTGCGGCTTCCGCCCTCGTCGCCACTTGCTCTATCCGCTGCTCAATCTTCTCCAGGTGTTCATTCAGCATCGCTATGTCTTGCGCCTGGTCACGCGCCAGTTGCTCAACCAACGATAAAGACCTCGCGTACCTGCTGCTCTACAAGCGTCGTCAGCGCCTCTCGGAGCGCTTCCTGTTGCTGTGTGAGGCTGAGGCGTACCTGGTCCACCTGATTGCGATACTCCAGGCCTTGTTTGGAGAGCTTGCGCTCTAACGCCTGCTGCGCTTCTGTGAGCTGGCCCAGCAGGAGAGTGCGGAGTTGCTCCAGTTCACGCTGGTGCTGCCTCTCCTGTTCCAAAAGCCGGTTGTCATTCTGCTCGATTTGGTGCGCTTGGTCACGTACCTGCCCGGCCAGCGCTTCGCTTTGCTGCCGCTCTCGATCCAGGGTACGTTGTAGATCGTCGCGTTGCGTCGCGAGCTGCTGGTGCAAATCCTCATCCTGCTGCCGGAGTTGTACCATCAAACGCTCAAGGGCAGCGTGTGTAGAAGCCTCATGCTGTTTCGACGCATCTAACGTTTCCTGCACCTGCTTCATCAAACGTTAGTGGTCTTCCATGATCTGTACTTGTTGTCGAGGGATGCTTGGCAGATCCAGCTTGCGCACATCATCGGTGATCGCAGCGGTAGGATCAACGATGGGCCGAATAGATGCGACATCACTCATGCGTACCAGGCGCGTGCGTGGAGGGACACCGACAGGTTCCTTCTTGACCTTGAGTCGCCCGGATGTGACCCACCGGCGGGCCATTGCCTCGCTTGTCCTGGTAATACGTGCGGCATCCGTGAGACTAATCCAAGCGTCACCGGGTCCAGCAAGCTCCTCAACATACTGCACGAGATCGTCTTTGCCTGCGTCTTGCTGCGTCTTGTGCTGTTCAGGGGGAATCGTGCTCATGGCTACCTCCTCGTGCCGCGTCGATAGAGCCGCAACCACGCTCAGATGCGCTTCGTTTTCGTCTCTATAGTATACTCTTGACGGTACTAAAAGTCAATACCGTCAAAGATATATCGGTCATAAGGACGACCTGATAAGATGTTATATAGTCATATTACTTTTTATTAAAACTCATCAATATATTGTGACGGTATTGACTTTTAGTACCGTCAAGAGTGGGAGCGAAGGCTACCTGAGCACGGCAGTCGCTCAGTGGAGGGGAAAGCCAGGTAAGGAGAGCTTCTTATTAGGATTGTTTACGATGTTCAAGCATGGCCGGTAATGGGGTCAGCATATCGAAACGTGAAAAGTGTACGCTAAGCAGGTGAATTAGCCTGTAGAGCCAAGTGAGCATTCGTGATAAAACGCTCAACACAGAGGATCTCACAAGAGAGCATACTTTCCAAACTCCAAAATCTTTCTCCTCAACCCGCTTGTGAAGCCAAATAAGTAAATCAGCGAAGCCTTCTGATTTACTTAGCGTACACTTTTCACGTTTCGATATGCTGACCCCATGTTATTCAGCACCATCGCCATAATTCTTTGCCACTGGCAAAGAATTGACTGCAATCTTGCAAAAGGTATAGCTTTGTAGGTGGTATAATTTTGATTGATAATCAAAAAGGACCTTGTTCGCATGTTTTTCTGCCACTGTACCAGTAGTCAAGGTGAATAAATCTTGTGAAGAGTGCGGACGCACAAACTATCCGAATTTGCAGTATAATCTTTTGAACAATCAGGAGATGTCAGATGAGTAATGAGGAGAGGATCATTTACGTTAAAGCAGGATTCTTAAGAAGCATACCTGTGAAAGTATGTGAAAGTATCGGAAGAGTAGAACTCTCGAAGCCAGTGACTATTGGTGGCGTAACGATTACGGAGTGCAGTGGTTACGATTCTGATGCTGAAGATAAATCCTTGAGTGTTGCAAGGCGAAACTTTGCTTATAGGCTGCTTCGTGCGGGGGGTTATTCCGAACAAAAGGCGGAGAAATTATCCGAAGATGTGCGCGGCTACTGGGGAGAGCGATAGGTAATAGTGACCTTGAGCGGCTCCTTTCGATTATATTCCTCTCCGCATTAACTTGTTAGTTTGCTATTCCCGCTAACCTGCGGCAGGGATTTGATGGCAATCAAGTGGGAGAGGACAGATTCTCTCGCCTTTGGCTCTACCATTGTGTGGTTGCCAAGTGGCAAATAATTACGGCAAATCGGTTGTGAGAATCGACTGCCAGATAACCTTGCCGCTTGCCATCATAAAGACGGTTGCAAGAACCGATTTTACGGACATATACGACCTGCCTTTTCCGAAAAGATAAAGAATCCTGTTGGCAACCCACAAATGGCAAACTGCACTTTCGGCAAAGAATGCTGGCGACGCTCCATTTTTAAGCTCTGCCAATTAAGCTCAAAAAGTGGCAACTTTATACGGCGACGCTGTCATTTAATCGTGACAAAGCACACGTTCCGCAATTTCAGAACATACCCAGGGATATTGCCCATCTACCCGCTGGCTCTGAAACTCCTCGTAGCGATCAGGCAAATGCCAAGCGACGAATGCCGCACAATCGTCCAGATCGAAGAAGTCTACTATCCAGTCCAGCGCTTCTCTCGTATGCTCATCAAACCGCTTCTTCAGCATCCTGCTTCCTCCCCGCGCCAATAGCTCGCAGAGAAAAGATGCTGATGGAGACGCTTGAATGGAAACAATGATCGGCCAACGTACAAGGTCGTCTCGCCATCTCTAATGAGATATATAGCTGGCTTACCCGCATTGATATGACAAGCTAGGACCTGCACAATTGTCATCGTTCTCATTCACTGCCTCCATCCTGCCCTCTTTTACAAAAACGGGCGTTTTTGTAAAATACATACTATACTAGGTATTCACAGGGAACCACCAAAAATATTTTTGGTGGTTCCCTAATATTCCATGTTCTATATTAGGGGTATCGAGACGGTAACGAGCCTATTCATGACCATCTGGCAGCCCATAGGGCGATGAGAGGTATAATGCAGGGGTGGTACCAGTAAAATTCTGAGGAGAGCGAGATGACCACACTACGAGAATGGCTCGATCGCCTTGAAGAATATGACCCCGATGACTGGGGGCAGATCAATGAACTCCGCGCCAAACTTTCTGAAGGAGAGTTAGATACTGACCTGGAGGCAGAAATCACCTTTCGGACAGAAGGTGGCCAGGTCGATCATGTAGATATTCAGCTGCTTGATTTCAACGAGCATGCTGTGGTCGAACTTGACTATGACATCTTTCAGCTGGATACCGTCATCTTGACTGAATTCATTCGAGACGCGGTCTTCTCAAAAGCGGCAGATCCAGACCCTGGCGCTCCCTCCTAAATGCTTCCAGTGAGCAGTTGCGGAAGAAACACAGCCTTTTGTCGCTCAAGTGTCAGGCCACAGGTATGTTCTGCGATGATGATTCAGTAAGTTCAACACGGAAGCATTTAGCTTGTTGCCCTTCTTCCCTACCTCTTTGCTAATTCTTTGGCCTTCTGTTCAGCAAGGTCACTGTGGCAAACTTGCCTGATCTGTATCGTGGTAGATAACGGGAAGGAACTGATACTCTTTTTCTACCTAAGATAAATTCTTCAATGTTAGAGGTAGCTGAAGTTTACCTTTGCTAAATTGCTTCTGTAACTTCGCTTTTATCGAATAGCGGAAAGCTAAAAAGCCGGGTGTCTTCCCCTTTTGAGAGGGTGTATAATATTTTGTGTAAGTGGTCAAACTGACAAATGGATGAAGAGGAAGATGGAAGGAGAAAAAGATGACCATTCGACCAGAAGTGAGAGACGAACTGCTCAAAGAATGCTCAGACCCGCGAGAGATCCTGGGAGAGGGTGGGCTGATCAAACAACTGACCAAGGCAATCATCGAGCGGTGTTGAGAGACGGAACTGGAAGTGCATCTGGGCTACCAGAAGCATGGACGTCGAGAGACAAGCAGCGGAAATGCGCGCAATGGGACCAGCCGAAAGAAGCTCAAAGGAACACAAGGCGAGATCGGCAGGCGAGCTTTGAGCCGCAGCTCGTGCAGAAGCACCAAACCCGAGTAGATGGCTTTGAGGACAAAATCCTCACGCTCTATGCTCGTGGCATGACCACCAGAGATATTCAAGCGCAAGTCCAGGATCTCTCTGGGGTTGAGGTGTCTCCGACCCTCATCTCCAATATCACGGAAGCGGTGATGGATGAAGTACGCCACTGGCAGAACCGCCCACTCGATTCTGTCTACCCCATGGTCTATGTGGACTGTCTGGTGGTCAAAGTCCGTGAGAACCAACGCGTGATCAACAAAGCCATCTATCTGGCACTGGGTGTGGATATGGACGGGCAAAAAGAACGGTGAGGCATGTGGATCGCCCAAACTGAGGGAGCGAAATTTTGGCTCGCGGTCTTCACCGAATTACAGAACCGTGGCGTGAAGGATATCTTCATTGCTTGCATGGATGGACTCACCGGCTTACCCGAAGCGATTGAGACGCTCTCTCCCCAGACGCGTATCCAGCTCTGCATGGTTCACCTGGTGCGCAACTCGCTCAAATAGGTGTCGTACAAACATCGCAAGGAGGTCGCCGCTGATCTGAAACTGATCTATTCGGCCAGCACTGAGGGTGAAGCACAGGTCTATCTCGAGCTGAAGGCTCGAAAAATGGGATCGGCTCTATCCCACCATCAGCAAGATGTGGCACGCTCGACTTCTGTCGCGTGATCCCCTTGTTTACTTTCCCAGAAGAGATTCGCAAGGTGATCTACACCACCAACGCCATCGAGTCAGTCAACATGACCTTACGCAAGGTGATGCGCAATCATCGGATTTTTCCTTCCGATGAGGCGGTTTTTAAGGTGATCTACCTGGCGATCCAGAACATTTCCAAGAAATGGACGATGCCCATTCACAACTGGAAGCCTGCTCTCAATTGCTTTGCCATTGCATTTGCTGGCAGGTTTCCCCAATGATCAAAAACTACTTACACAAAAGACTTGACAGACCCAATCGCTCTCCCCTCACTATAGATGAGGGTGTTGCTATAGTTACTCAGTTTCCGGAATTCCTGATGAAAAATAACTGCTTTTCTTTACTTGCATCTCGCCACACCGGTAACCAAAGAGTTCCTGCGATTTGGATTAATGCTAATAAAAACCCAAATCTCGGCTGGTGTTGGGACGGTAACCCTCATACTTGGTTAGGCTCTGCTTCCTGTAGCAATCGACTTGGATAAATTAGGTTCTACCGCCCTACTCGGGTATTGAAATTTTGAGGCTAAAAATATCTGCTCCTCAACTTGGACTCGAACCAAGACACAAGCCTTAACAGGGCTTCGTGCTACCATTACACCAAAGAGGAAGGTGAGCCTCAACGGTGATTCGAACACCGCACAGATGTTTACAAAACTACCTGTGCTGGCTACTTGGGACATCTGTTCATAAACAGAGATGTGCGCGAGCACGACCTCGCTCGCATCACTCATCGCCTTCACACAGAGATGCCCCTGCCAAGAAAGTGGAGAACTGGCAAGCCGATGTTCACTGAATATGCGTGAAGATCCCTCGGCAACTAGGCAGAAGGATGGCGTGTTCTCTTCGTTCGTAAAAGAAAATGGGGCAGGGAAGGCTGTGTTGCAAAAAAATCGTAGAGGAACACAATGGGCAGGATGCCCCCTACTTGCTGGGTTTAGACTGCCACTCCAAAGAGGCTGGCGATGAACGCAATCTGGCCTGGAATGTCTCCTTTGTTTACTCCTTGCATTTGCCCCTTCCTCATCATGTTCATCACTTCATAGCCTTGGAGTGTACGCCATGCCGTCTCGAGGGAAAAGAAGCCCATCCCCGGCTTGACTAGGCGTTTGATGAAGCGATGGTCTTGCTCGATCAGATTGTTGAGGTACTTGACTTGGCGTAGCTCACACCTTTCAGGAAGCAATCCAGCCGCTTTCAGCTCATGAAATGCCTTTGGGTAGGCCGCGTTTTTGTCGACATTGATCACGCGGGATTCACTGGTATGAGACGCGGTGAGGGTTTTGAGAAAGAAGCGTTTCGCCGCTTGCGCATCTCTTGTCGGACTCAGGAGAAACTCGAGCGTGTTCCCCTGCGAGTCAACTGCCCGATAGAGGTACATCCATTCCTTTTTCACCTTTATATAGGTCTCGTCGACCCGCCAGGAATCCGATGTTGTCTTCAAATTGGGACGGCAGCGCCGATCGAGTTCAGGAGCATAACGCTGGACCCAGCGGTAGATCGTGGTGTGATCCACATGCAGCCCGCGCTCCAACAGCATCTCTTCGATATCTCGATAGCTCAGCGAATAGCGTAGGTACCACCTCACACACAGGAGAATGATGTCAGATGGGAAATGACGCCATTTGAACGGGTGCTGCTCTGTCATAACAAGTCCTCGATTGCTCGTTTCTCCTGACTTTAACAGATCAGCTTTCTTTTTGCAACACAGCCTCCGTCTTGCCAACGCCGCTCGCGCGGCTTCTTGATTGGCCATTGGAAACGCCACTGTCGTGGCTAGCCTGTGGCTCATCCAACGGTAAAGAGTGCGTTGCGCTCAGGCAAGACGAAAGGAGTAGGTAATTCTGTCTAGAGGTTTTCCAGAGTAATGAACAGGAGGAATTACACAGTTCTGTCGATGTGCCTTGCTCTCCTTCGAAGTATATCTAGTGGTGTGGCCAATAGCACAGAAGAATGCTCGAGCTACATCATACATATAAGAAGGAACAAAGCAATGATGAGTATCAAATGGTCTTTTCTATGGAAACGCCTTCGCAGTGCCTGGACTATTCCTGATCTACGTAAGAATATTCTCTTCACGTTGGGAATGCTACTGGTCTACCGCATCCTCGCCACCATTACTGTACCTTTGACCCGTCAAGAGCAGGTGAACCTGGCTACTCTTTTTGGGAGTGGCAAGAGCCAGAACCTGGGTCAATTGCTCGGCTTGTTGGATGTATTCTCCAGTGGTTCCTTGCAAACATTTTCTGTCGTCGCCCTGGGCGTCGCTCCCTATATTACCGCCACGATCGTGATGCAACTCTTGCGACCAATTATTCCAGCGTTGCAAAACTTGTCGACACAGGGCGAAGCTGGACACCTGCGCTTCAGTCAAATGACCCGTATCATCACCATACCTCTCGCCTTCTTGCAGGCGTTGGGGCAATCAGCAATCTTTGTGCGTGCAGGTGTTCTCGATGCCAATACCTTCAATCTCTTTGGTCCGAACTGGCTGGAAACACTCTCTATCCTGTTGTCATTGACCGCTGGCACGATGATACTGGTGTGGATCGGTGAGCTGATCACTGAGCATGGCATCGGTAATGGTATCTCTTTGATCATTTTTGCAGGGATCGTGACCCGTCTTCCCCAACTGATCCAGCAGGGATTCCTGGCCAGTTCCTCTCCTGGAAGCAATGGTGGCAGCATCGTCAGCATCCTGGTCTTCCTGTCTATCGGCTTGCTGACAATCCTGAGCATGGTCTTCATTTACCAGGGACAGCGGCGCGTGCCACTGCAGCATTCGACAAAGCGTATGGTTGGGCGTGATGGACGGGCGATGCTGGTTGGTACCACGCAAACCAGTTACATCCCTATGCAGGTGAATAGCTCAGGGATGATCCCGCTTATCTTCGCGCAGTCTCTGCTGATCTTCCCGACACTACTCTCACAGTATCTCGTAGGGAATCAGATCAAGTGGCTGGCGGATGCTGCTCTGTGGACTGGCACCTACCTTGCCAATACGACGCTGTGGTACTACTGGTTCACCTACTTTGCCTTAGTGGTGATCTTTACCTACTTCTATGCCTATGTCATGGTTTTCTGTCATGAGATAGGCGCAATCCTCGTGCCTACCTCATATCGCGCCATCTCAGATTGCTTAAATCAAACAAAGGACCGGAACAATCAGTGAGGGGTAATAGGCCCTGGACCAGAACAATGGAAAGGATTTAAAGACCTATGCAAACACTATTGCCTGCGTGTGCTACCAGGGACTCTACCATGGATGTAGAGGAATTTCAGATGTTTTATCAGAAGAATCTTGGCCCGATCTATCGCTCTGTTTATTACCAGGTCGGCAATAGAGAAGAGGCCGAAGACCTGACATCAGAAATATTTCTGAAGGCAGTAAGCCGCATCGATCGGGAGCGTAGCCCGCGAAGTATGCAGTTTTGGCTGCATCTCATTGCGCGTACAACGATCGCCGACTACTGGCGAGCCCATTATCGTCGACCAACGAGTTCACTGGATGAATTGTTAGAGGTTGGCTGGGAATGCCCGGCTGAAGAAGAGCCAAATGTGATGAGCAGCGAGCCAGCAGAGCGGGTACAGCATCTCCTTCAGGCACTGCCCGAGCGTGATCGGGAAGTTCTGACCTGCCGTTATCTGCTCAATCTTTCGATAAAGGATACGGCTTTCAGGATGGGAATAACAGTGGCAAACGTCAAAATATTACAGTTTCGTGCGCTCAAACGCGCCGCTGATCTTGATAACGTCGTCACAGAACAACAATATGGAGTGCTGTAGGGCCATCCGCCTGGCCGACAGTGCCGGGAATCCCGCGACGGTCGGCGACCCGAAGTGGACGCCGCTCGCCGTCACCGCACCCGATCCCTCGTATCCAGGCACCCACAGCACGATGAGCTCGGCTGGAGCGACCGTGCTGTCGGCCTTCTTCGGGAACCAGGATCACATCCGCGTCACCTCCGCCGTCCTGCCAGGCACCGTTCGGACCTTTGCCAGCTACGACTACCTCCTCCTCTCGCGACTTCGCCAAGCAATTTGCGATGTTGCAATTCTGCCCACAGCGGCGTATAGTACATAAGGCGGCACTCGATTCGTGAGTAGCAATGTCCCCCTTTGAGAGTGGCCCTCCTTTTGTCACTAGACTTGTTTTGTATCGGCGCGTTGGTGAACATGCCAGCCCGCTTCCAGCAGGAGGTGCGAGCATGGCCGAGCACGTAGGACAGCACCTCGGCAACTATCGACTCATTCAGCTTCTAGGACAGGGGAACTTCGCTTCCGTCTACCTTGGCGAGCACATTCATCTGCACACCCAGGCCGCCGTTAAAGTGCTGCATGGGCAGTTAGCAGGTCATGATGTGGAAGGCTTTCTCAGCGAGGCCCGTACCCTTGCCCGGTTGAGGCATCCCCATATTGTCCAGGTGCTGGACTTTGCTGTTGAGGGCACGACCCCCTTTCTGGTCTTGGACTACGCTCCGGGTGGCAACCTGCGAAATCTGCACCCCAAAGGGACGCTGCTCTCGCTCGACACCGTCGTTACCTACGTTAGGCAGGTGGCCGAGGCTTTGCAGTATGCGCATCAGGCAAAGCTGATCCATCGCGACATCAAGCCGGAGAACATGCTGCTGGGACGCAGCAACGAGGTCCTGCTCAGTGATTTCGGCATTGCCCTCATGATCCAGAGTTCACGCTCCCAGCACTCCCAGGATACGGCTGGAACCATCGCCTATATGGCACCCGAGCAGCTTCGGGGCAAGCCCAGCCCTGCCAGTGACCAGTACGCCTTAGGGATTGTTGTCTATGAGTGGTTCTGTGGAGATCGCCCCTTTCATGGAACGTTTGCCGAGCTGTATAGCCAGCATCTGTCTGTTGCTCCTCCACCATTGTGTGAGAGGGTTCCGACCATCCCGCCTGCAGTGGAGCAGGTGGTGTTGAAGGCACTGGCCAAAGACCCCAAGGGACGCTTTGCCAACATGCGGGCCTTTGCCGTGGCTCTGGAAGAGGTCGTCAAGGCAGAGTCATCCGGTCAGACGCTCTTTGTGCTTGCCTCTGAACTCCCCAGGGAACACCCAGCCGAAGCTGAACCCATATTAGACCAGTTGAACGTTCGGTCCCATAACTTGCCTGGGCGGCTCACCCCACTGATCGGACGCGAACAGGAGGTACAGGCAGTGTGTGCCCTCCTGCGACGCCCGGAGGTACGCTTCGTGACCCTCACGGGTCCCGGCGGCGTTGGCAAAACGCGCCTGAGTTTGCAGGTGGCGACTGAGTTGTCTGATGAGTTTGCCGAAGGCGTCTGCTTCGTCCCGCTGGCTCCCATTAGCGATCCTGACCTGGTTGTTGCTACTATTGCTCAAGCACTGGGGATCAAAGAAGCTGGAGAACAACCGCTTCTGGATCTTCTGCAAGCCTATTTGCAGGACAAGCATCTGCTCCTGCTCCTCGACAACTTCGAGCAGATACTAGAGGCGGCACCGAGGCTTGCGGACCTGCTGACCGGCTGCCCTCAGCTCAAGATGCTGGTGACCAGTCGTGCCGTGCTGCACCTCCGTGCTGAACACCAGTTTCCGGTCCCACCACTGGCGCTCCCCGACCTCAGCCACCTTCCAGAGAGCGAAGCCCTCTCACAGTATGCGGCAGTGGCCCTCTTCCTGCAATGTGCGCAGACTGCCAGGCCCGACTTCCAGCTGACTCCTGCCAACACCCGTGCCATTGCCGAGATCTGTGTGCACCTGGACGGGTTGCCTCTCGCCATCGAACTGGCGGCGGCGCGCGTCAAACTCCTTCCCCCACAGGCGCTGCTGACACGCCTGGCACATCGCTTGCAGGTCTTGACGAGCGGGGCACGCGATGCCCCCGTACGGCAGCAAACCCTGCGCAACACGCTGGCGTGGAGCTATGATCTGCTCGATTTCAGGGAGCAGCGGCTCTTCAGGCGGCTCTCTGTCTTTGTCGGCGGCTGCACTTTGGAAGCGGTGGAGGGCCTCTCTACGGCACTGGGTGAGAAGCAAGCAGAGGTGCTGGACTGGGTGGCCTCGCTCATGGACAAGAGCTTGCTGCGCCAGGTGGAGCAAGGGGGGGAGGAGCCACGCCTGCTGATGTTGGCGACCATCCGCGAGTATGGGCTGGAAGCTTTGGCCTCTGGTGGGGAAATGGAGAGCGCCCGGCGGGCGCATGCAGCGTACTACCTGCGGCTTTCGGAGCGGGCGGAGCTAGAACTCGGGGGGCCACAGCAAGGCGCATGGTTGGAGCGCTTAGAGCGGGAGCATGACAACCTGCGAGCGGCGCTCTCGTGGTCCTTAGAGCAAGCTGGAGATGAGGAGGCCGAGCTGCGCCGGGAGATAGCCTTGCGGTTGGGTGGAGCACTATGGCTGTTCTGGTGGACGCATGGTCACTGGAGTGAAGGGCGAACTTTCTTGGAGCGCGCACTGAGGGCAAGTGAGGGAGCAACAGCACCTATCCAAGCAAAGGCACTCTGCGCTGCCGCGAGCTTGAGCTTTGTTCAGAGCCACTATGAGCGGGCAGAGGCTCTCTCCTCAGAGAGCCTGGTGCTGTACCGGGAACTTGGAGACCAACGAGGCATCGCGCTCTCCCTCCAATCGCTGGGAAACGTCGCCTGGGTGAGAAGCGACACAGCAAAGGCAAGTTCCCTGCTAGAGGAAGCTTTGGCGCTCTTCAAAGAAGTGGACGACAAGGAGTACATGGCCTACTCGCTCTTCTCCCTCGCGTTGTTGGCCAGTAGCCAGGGTCGGTACAGCAGGGCGTGTACCTTGTTCGAGGAGAGTCTGGCGTTCTTCAGGGAGATAGAGCACAATAAGGGGATCGCTCATACACTCTCGCAATTGGCGCAGGCGCTCTTTGTTTCTCAAGGTGACCAGGCGAGAGTCCGCTCACTGCTCGATGAATGCCTTGCGCTCTCCAGGGAGGTAGGCTTCAAGGAGGGGATTGCGGCAGTTCAGTGCCTCCTGGGGCAGTTGGCTCTTGGTCAGGGTGACCTTGTGACGGCACACTCTTTAGCGGAGGAGAGTGTCATGCTCTACAAAGAAATGGGGCACCGACATGGCACGGCCGAGTCACTGGCGGTTTTAGGGAAGGTGCTCGCTGTCGGGGGCGACTATGCCGCAGCACACGCGCTCTACGAGGAGAGCCTGGTGCTCTCTGGAGAGCTGGGTGAAAAATGGATGATCGCCGCGTGCCTGGTGGGATTGGGGGAAGTAGTCGCGGCACAGCAAAAGCTCGCGTGGGCGGCGCAGCTCTGGGGGACAGCGGAGGCCTTACGCGACGCTCTTGGTGTACCCGTCCCGCCCGTCGAACGCGCTGGCTATGAGCGTTCGCTCTCGGCTGCGCGTGTCCACCTGGGAGAGCGAGCCTTCGCTGCCGCCTGGGCCCAGGGACGAGCCATGACCCCGGAGCAGGCACTGGCTGCACAGGGGCAAAAACCGATGCCAAGATCGACCACGACAGTGTCCCCACCAACCTATGCGGCTGGGCTGACGGCACGCGAGGTGGAGGTGCTGCGCCTGCTGGCGGGTGGTCTGACCGACCTGCAGATCGCCGAAAAGCTGGTGCTCAGCCCTCGCACCGTCCATGCCCATATCAGTTCCATCTACAGCAAGCTGGGCCTGACCTCACGCAGTGCTGCCACCCGCTATGCCATTGAGCATCACCTCGCCTGAACTCCTGCTTGCTTTGCTACACCTTCAGCTTTGGCTTCATATCTCCAGGGAAACTCCCCTGGCGCGCCTCGCGGTACGGAATGCGCCGGGCCACCTCAAACCAGGAACAGCAGTAAGTCTCATAACTTTATCGCCAGATGACTGGTTTTCAGCTCTTCACTAGCATCC
>WNFH01002415.1_pt1 | contig 13040 bp, 7 predicted proteins | sample 5400411 | NCBI WGS metagenome assembly WNFH01 (sample SAMN13153347, study PRJNA577476) | soil metagenome | isolation source: 200 cm saprolite under Douglas fir tree site 2 hole 3 | place: USA:California | collected 2015-04-18
GACCGTTCGCCGGCTGGATGCGGATGCTGCTGACGTCCTCGATCGTGGGGTAGTAGACGCAGGCGCCGAGCGCGAGCACGGTGAGGACGAGGACGGAACGCACGGGGCGGCGGCGCGTCACGCGGCCGTGAAGGCCGCGTCGGCGGCCATCGCGCGGAACGCGCGCTCGTAGCCCTGGAGCGTGCGCCCGAGATCCGCCTCGGTGTGGAGCGCCGAGATCCAGCCGTGGTTCGCCGAACAGTCGACGCCGTTGTTCAACAGGGCGCAGCGGAGCAGGTGGTAGAGGCTTGCCTTGCGCGGCCGGTCGAAGCCGGCGAGGCCGGGCTTGCCCTCGAACGACACGTGGTAGATCGACGCCTCGCCGTAGCAGGTGCCGGGCACGCCGACGCGCTTCATGACGTCGCCGAGACCGCGCCTGAGCTCGTCGCCCATCTTGTTCGCCCGCGCCTGGAGCGAGGCGTCCGCGCAGAGGTCGAGTGTCGCGATGGCGGCGGCGGCGCAGAGCGGGTTGGCGTTGAAGGTGCCCGCGTGGGCGACGCGCTGGCTGCGGTCCCAGTCGGGATCGCCCCGGAAGGCGAGCATTCCCATGAGCTCATGCTTGCCGCAGAGGGCGCCGCCCGGGAGGCCGCCGGCCACGATCTTCGCGAGCGCGGTGAGATCGGGCGTGACGCCGAAGTACGCCTGCGCACCACCGGGCGAGTAGCGGAAACCCGTGATCACCTCGTCGAAGATGAGCACCACGCCGTGGCGGGTCGTCAACGCCCTGAGCTCCTGGAGGTAACCCGGGATGGTCGGCGTCGTACCGGCCTGGCCGCCCGCGGGCTCGAGGATGACCGCGGCGACGTCGCCGCGCTCGAAAGCGACCTCGACCGCCTTGATGTCGTTGGGCGGGCAGATCACGACCTGCTCGAGCGTCGCGCCCGGCACGCCCGCCGACATGGGCACCTCGTACGGCGGGTTCACCGCGGCGACGGCGCCGTCGTGCCAGCCGTGAAAGTGGCCTGCGAGCTTCACGATCCTGGACCGCCCCGTGTACGCGCGTGCGATGCGCATGGCGAGGTGCGTGGCCTCGGTACCGGACATGGTGAAGCGCACCAGCTCGGCGCACGGCACGAGCCTGTTGACGAGCTCCGCCCACCGCACCTCGAGCTCGTGGCAGGCGCCCGGGTGGGTGGACCGCGCCATCTGCTCCTGCACCGCCCGGACGACGGCCGGATGGCAATGGCCGAGGAAGAGCGCGCCGTGACCCATCCAGTAATCCACGTACTCGTGGCCGTCGACATCCCACTTGCGAGAGCCCAGGGCGCGCTCGACGTAGACCGGGAACGGCGTCAGGTGGCGGATGTCGTGCGTGATCCCCCCCGGAATCACCGCGCGGGCACGCTCCCAGAGCGCGGCCGACTTCGGATGCTTGGCGCGGTACTCGTCGCGGATTTTCATGCCAGTATGATACCCGAACACGCGGCCCATCGGAGCAGCTCGACCACCGCCGCGTGGGCCTCGATCGGCAACCCGTCCACCGTGGGCTCGCGCCGCCGAGTGACGCCGTCCGACGCCCCCGCGGCGACGCACGCCTCTACCAGACGCCGCTCGAGCTCGGGCGTGTGGAGGAGGTCCCGCCTGGCGAGCCGCGAGAGCGCCGCGACGACCCCGTAGCCGCCCCAGTTGGACACGCCGGCCACGACGAGGTGATCGACGGCCACGACCGACGCGATTCGCGTGGCCAGAGGCCCGAGCCGTCGAAGCCGGGCACGCACGACGCCCATGCCGATCTCGTTGCCGCCGTCGCCGATGCCGATCGTCGTCGCGCGCGACGGCACCATGAACAACGCGTCGAGCGGCGCGTTCCACGCGGCGACCGATTCGCCGCGCATGCTCAGGTAGTCGCCGGCGTGATTCCGGCCCGGGCGCTCGATCGCCACGAGGCAGGTCGGACGCTCCGCGGCCAGGACCCCGCGCGCCACGTCCTTGCCGTCGGGGCAGACGACGACGTCCAGGGGCTCCCGCAGCGTGGCGAGCGCAGCGCCCACGATGGGCGCGTTCACGCGGTCCGTGACATAGCGCACTCGAGCGCCGAGGAGCCGGAGCGCCCGGCCGAGCACGGCGGCGCCCGGCGGCCCGTCGGTCTCGGGCATATCGGGCTTCACGGTGAAGCCGGTCACGATCAGCACGCGCCGGGCGCGGCGGAGCGCGCGCGCCGCCGCGAGGGCGGCGCCGGGACGGAAGAACGTCGCGATCCCGCGCCGGCCGGGATCGAGCGCCAGGATCTGGTCGATGAGGCCGTGCGTTGGCCGGAATCGGGCGGGCGGCACGCCTCCCGACGCTATCACCGCAGCCGCTCGTACAGCAAGAGCTGGTACGCGGTGAGCGGCGCCGCAGCGCCTGTTCCCCCGAAAGCCACGGCGTCGCTGTCCAGCAGCAGGCGCCACGCCGTGTCGGGGAGCGACCATCCGCACGGCTCCGCGCCGAGGTTCGCGATCAGGCGGATCTCCTCGCCCGCCGGTGTGGCGCGGGTCACCGTCAGCACGGCGGCGTCGAGCGCGACGCGCGTGAGGTTCTTGTTGCGCGCGCCGAGCGCGGGGTGGCCGCGACGCAGCGCGAGCCAGCGCCGGTAGTACTCTCTCAAGGCGCGGTGGCGCGGCGCCGCCGCGAGCGCGTGGTTGAGCTGCGAGGCGACGAACGTCGCGGGCGCGCCCGGGTCGGGGATCCTCCCCTTCCACCCGAACCGGCTCAACTCCTGGAGGCGGCCGCGCCTCACCCGCTCAGAAAGCTCCCGATCGAGGAATGACGTGAAGAAGAGGAACGGCGCCGTGTCGCCATACTCCTCGCCCATGAAGAGAAGCGGGACGGCGGGAGCGACGAACATCAACCCGGCGGCCAGCTTGAGCGCTTCGTACGGCACCAGAGCGCCGAGGCGCTCGCCCTGGGCGCGGTTGCCGACCTGATCATGGTTCTGGACGAAGATCACGAGGCGGTCGGCGGGCAAGTCGCGGCTCGCGGTCCCGCGCCGCCGCCCCCAGTACTGGGAGGCCTCGCCCTGGAACGCGAAGCCCTCGGCGATGGCGCGCGGCAGGTGGTGATCGCCCGTGAAGTCGACGTAGTAGCCCGCCGTCTCACCGGTGAGCCGGTGGTGGAGCGCGTGGTGGAAGTCGTCGGACCAGAGCGCGTCCAGTCCCAGCCCACCCTCGGCGGGGGCGAGCACGAGTCGCCGATCATTGTCGTGAGACTCGGCGATCACGTGGGCCCGCCGCCCCGCGCGCGCGGCCTCCTCGCGGACAGCCCGGGCGAACTCGGTCACGATGTGCACCGGGCTCGCGTCGTGGATCGCGTGGACCGCGTCCACGCGGAAGCCGTCGACGTGGAACTCGCTCACCCAGGCGCGCCCGTTCTCGACGATGTGACGTCTGACGCCGGGACTCCCCTCGCCGTCGAAGTTCACGGCGGGGCCCCACGGCGTCTGGTACCGGTCGGTGAAGTACGGCCCGTATTCCGCGAGGTAATTGCCCTCGGGGCCGAGGTGGTTGTAGACGACGTCAATGAAGACCGAGAGCCCGGCCGCGTGACACGCGTCCACCAGGCGACGGAGCCCGCGCGGCCCACCGTAGGTGGACTGGGGAGCGTAGAGGTGGACGCCGTCGTAACCCCAGTTGCGCGAGCCCGGGAACTCGGCGACGGGCATCAGCTGGACGGCGGTCACGCCGAGGTCGGCGAGCGCGGGAAGATGCTGGACGATCGCCTCGAACGTCCCGGCCGCCGTGAACGTGCCCACGTGGAGCTCGTAGATGACCAGATCGCTCGGCGCGTGGCCGCGGAAGTCCTGGTCGGTCCAGAGGAAGCGCCGCGGATCCACCACCGCCGAGGCCCCGTGCACGCCCTCGGGTTGCCAGCGCGAGACCGGGTCGGGACGGTACCGCTCGCCGTCCAGCCGGTACTTGTACCGCGTGCCCGGCGCCAGGTCCCCCAGGGTCGCGGTGAAGACGCCGTCGGCATCCCGCCTCATCGGCTGCGGGTGCCGGCCCTCGATCGCCACATCGACCGACCGGCAGCGGGGCGCCCAAACGCCGAACGTGGCCGTATCCTCAAGAACGCTTGCGCCGAGCACGTTCATACGCTCCAATTAGCCACCTATGGGCTCGTCGTTCGCTCTGGTCCTGCACACTCACCTCCCGATGGTGCTCAATCACGGGCGGTGGCCTCACGGCAGCGATTGGCTCTGCGAGGCGGCGTTCGAGTGCTACCTGCCGCTGCTCGAAACGGCCCACCGCCTCGTCGCCGACGGTATCTCGCCCAAGTGGACGATCAACCTCTCCCCGATCCTCACAGAGCAGCTCGCCTCGCCGGAGTTCCAGAAGGAGCTCTCCTTTTACTACGAGAACGTCCGCCGCGCCTGCGTGGAATCGCGGGAGCACTTCGACCGCGGCGGCAACAAGGAGATCGTCAGGCTCACGTTCTTCTGGGAGGAGTTCTACGAGCGGATGTGGGAGATGCACCGCCGGATCGGCGGCGACATCCCCGGCACGTTCGTCGAGCTTCAGCGCGGCGGCCACATCGAGATCATCACCTGCCCCGCGACACACGGCTACCTCCCGCTCCTTGGCCGCGACGAGTCCATCCACCTCCAGCTCCGCACCGCCGTCGAGACGCACCGCCGCCACTTCGGCCAGGCGCCACGCGGTATCTGGCTGCCGGAGTGCGCGTATCGGCCGCGCTACGAGTGGACCCCGCCGAGCGGGCGCGACAGCGGCCGCGTGCGCTGGGTCCGGCCCGGCATCGAGGAGTTGCTCGCCGCGCACGGGCTCGAGTACTTCGTCGCCGACTCGCACCTCGTCTCGGCCGGCCCTCCGGTCTTCCCCTACCGAGATTTCGTGCCGCTCAAGGCGCCACGCGACGAGCCGGCCTCGTCGGTGCCGGGAACCAAGGCGCGCTCGCCCTACGCGCCCTATCGCGTCGCGTCGCGCGGCGGCGCCGGGACAGCGGTCGCGTTCATCCGCGACCCGCGGACCACGCTCCAGGTCTGGAGCCGCGAGCACGGCTACCCGGGTGAGTATGCGTACCTCGAGTTCCACAAGAAACACTTCCCCGGCGGCCTACGCTTCTGGCGCATCACGGACAACTCCGGCGACCTCGGCCGCAAGCTCGAGTATGACCCTGCGCTCGCCGGGCAGAAGGTCGGCCTCCAGGCCCGTCACTTCGTCGAGCTCGTGACGGCCACGCTCGCCGCGGCCGCCGCCGAGGGCCCAGCGCTCGTCTGCTCGCCCTACGACGCGGAGCTCTTCGGTCACTGGTGGTTCGAGGGCCCGCTCTGGCTCGAGCAAGTCGCCCGCGAGATGGTGCGCGGCGGTGTGACGCCGGCGACGCTCGGCGAGGCGCTCGCCGGGGTCCCGCCGAGCGCGACGCTCGCCTTGCCCGAAGGTAGTTGGGGCGAGGGCGGCGATCACCGTGTCTGGCTCAACCGCGACACCGAATGGACGTGGGACCGCGTCTACAGCGCCGAAGCCGAGTGGGCGGCGCATCTCGCCGCCGGGAGCACGGCCAAGGGCGACCTCGCCCGCGTGCTCACGCAGGCGACGCGCGAGCTCCTGCTGCTCCAGGCGTCCGACTGGCAGTTCCTGATCACGACGGGCACCGCGCGCGACTACGCCGAGCGGCGCGTGGCCGAGCACTACGCCGACTTCAAGCGCCTCTCCGAGATGGCGCGTGGGCTCGCCTCGGGCGAGTCGCTCTCTCCGGACGACGCGAACTCGCTGCGCCGGCTCGAGCGCGAGGACTTTTGCTTCCCCGACCTCGACCCGGCGTGGGGCGTGGGCCCGTCCGGGCAGGGTTGAGCGCGATGCCGAGGCGGGCCCGAGTCCTCGCGATGATCATGGCCGGCGGCAAGGGCGAGCGGCTCCACCCGCTCACCCGCGAGCGGTCCAAGTCGGCGGTGCCGTTCGGCGGGCGGTTCCGGCTCATCGATTTCGTGCTGTCGAATTTCATGAATTCCGAGCTCCCGTCGATCTACGTGCTCGTCCAGTACAAATCCCAGTCGCTCATCGAGCACCTGCGCATCGCGTGGCGGACGAGCGGGCTTCTGCCCGACTTCTTCGTCACGGTCGTCCCGCCGCAGATGCGCTTCGGGCCGGCCTGGTACCGGGGGACGGCCGACGCCGTGCTCCAGAACCTGAACCTGATCGACGACTTCAACGCCGACGTCATCGCGATCTTTGGCTCGGACCACATTTACCGGATGGACGTGACCCAGATGCTCGCGTTCCACCAGGGGGCGGGGGCCGACGTCACGATCGCGGCGCGGCCGGTGCCCATCAAGGACGCGTCCGCCTTCGGCGTGCTGGGCGTCGATCGGAAGGGGAGCGTCGTCCAGTTCGCCGAGAAGCCAGCAAAGCCGACGCCCATGCCCGACGATCCGGACCGCGCCCTCGTCTCGATGGGCAACTACCTCTTTTCGCGTCAGGCGCTCATCGACGCGCTCCTGGCCGACGCGCGGCGATCCACCGACCACGATTTCGGTCGCTCGATCATCCCCGAGCTCGTGCCTGGCGGGCGCGTCTACGCCTACGACTTCCAGACGAATGAGGTGCCGGGCGTGAAGCCGTACGAGGAGCACGGCTACTGGCGGGACGTCGGCACGATCGACAGCTACTGGGAGGCCCACATGGACCTCCTCGGCGAGTCGCCGCGCTTCGACCTCGACAACCGCTACTGGCCGATCCGGAGCGAGCACCACCCCGGCCCGCCCGCGCGGTTCATCGGCGCGGACGTCGACAACGCCCAGATCGGCGAGGGGTCGCTGGTCAAGCGCGCCACGATCCGTAACTCGATCCTCGGCCGCAGCGTCTGGGTGAATGAGGGCGCCGTCATCGAGGACTCGATCGTCATGGACCACACGACGGTGGGCAAGGGCGCGCGGCTCCGGCGCGCGATCATCGACCGCTTCAACATCATCTCCGCGGACACCGAGATCGGTATCGACCCCGCGCGGGACCGTCGGCGGTTCCACGTCGACCGGTCCGGGCTCGTGGTGGTGCCACGCGGCGGTCGCCGCGAGTTCCTGAGGGGCCTCGAGGAATTTTGACCTCCGCGCTCGTCGTTCACGGCCACTTCTACCAGCCGCCCCGTGAGAACCCCTGGCTCGACGCCGTCGAGGTGCAGGACTCGGCGGCGCCGTACCACGACTGGAACGAGCGGGTGACCGCCGAGTGTTACGCGCCCAACACCGCGGCGCGGCGCGTGGGCGAGCGGAACCGCGTGCTCGACATCGTCAACAACTTCGAGAAGATCTCGTTCAACGCGGGCCCCACGCTCTTGGCCTGGCTCCACCGCCACCGGCCCGACGTCTACACGAAAATCATCGCGGCGGACGGCGCGAGCGTGACGGCTCGCGGCGGCCACGGCAACGCGATCGCGCAGGTCTACAACCACATGATCATGCCGCTCGCGATCCGGCGCGACAAGGTGACGCAGCTCCGGTGGGGTCTCGAGGACTTCCGGGTGCGCTTCGGCCGCGAGCCCGAGGGCTGCTGGCTGCCGGAGACGGCCGTCGACAACGAGACCCTCGAGGTGCTCGCCGAGGCCGGCCTCAGGTTCACGATCCTGGCCCCGCACCAGGCGTGGCGCGTGCGGCCACTCGGCGCCGAGGCGTGGGAGGAGGTCAACGACCACGTGGACACGAGCCGCGCCTACCTCTGGCGGGGCCCGCGCGGGCTCGGGCTCGCGCTCTTCTTCTACCACGCGCCGATCTCGCGCGGGATCGCGTTCGAGAACCTCCTCGAGCGGAGCGAGCACCTCGTCGCGTGGCTCTACGCCGCGCTGACCGGCACGCCCGATCGGCCGCAGCTCGTCCACTGCGCGACCGACGGCGAGTCGTACGGCCACCACCGCCGCTTCGGCGAGATGGCCCTCGCGGCGGCCATGCACCAGATCGAGGCGGAGGGAACGGTGGCGCTGACCAACTACGGCGCCTTCCTCGCCGCGCGCCCGCCCACCGACGAGGTGGAGCTCCACGAGCGCACCTCGTGGAGCTGCGCCCACGGCGTCGAGCGCTGGCGGGCCGACTGCGGCTGCCGGACCCGGAGTGACTGGCACCAGCGATGGCGCGCCCCCCTGCGGGAGGCCCTCGACTGGCTGCGGGACCAGATCGACCCCTTCTTTGAGGCGCGCGCCTCCGCGTTCCTCAAGGACCCGTGGGCCGCGCGCGACGCCTGCATCGCCGTGATCCTCGACCCGAGCCCCGAGCGGCTCGACGCGTTCTTCGGGGCGCACCAGCGCGCGCCGCTCGACCCGGCGGCCCGCGCCGAGACCCGGCGGCTCCTGGAGATGCAGCGTCACCGGCTGCTCATGTATACGTCGTGCGGCTGGTTCTTCGACGAGATCTCTGCGCTCGAGCCCGTGCAGATCCTCCGCTACGCCGCGATCACGCTCCAATACCTCGGCGACCTCGGCGGCGGCCGGCTCGAGCCGGAGCTCATCCGCCGCCTCGAGGCGGCGCCGAGCAACATCCCCGCGCTGCGCGACGGCGGCGAAGTCTACCGCCAGCTCATCCGCCCGACCGCGGTAGACCTCCGTCGCGTCATCGCCCATTACGCGATCACCGGGCTCGTCGACGAGCACCCGGCCGACGCGCGCATCTACGCCTACCGGGTCACGCGCCTCGACGAGTCGCGCCAAGCCTCCGACGGCACCGCGCTCCGCATCGCGCACGTCCGCGTGAGCGCGGAGGCGACTGGCGAGACGCGCGAGATGATGTACGCCCTCGTCCACTACGGGGGCCCCGACTTCTCGTGCGGCATCCGCGCGTGGGAGGACCAGGCGACCTACGACGCGATGAAGGCGGACCTCCAGCGGCGGTACGGGGAGCTCAGCGTGGCGGACATGGTCCGCGGCATGGACGAGTACTTCCAGGGGGAGCCGCTCACGCTGGCCCACCTGTTCCTCGAGGAGCGGCGGCGCGTGCTCGATTCGGTCATCCGCGCGGCGCTCGACAAGCCCGAAGAGACGTACCGCCACATCTGGGAGGAGAACCGCAAGCTCGTCCACTACCTCCTCCAGGTGGACGTCCCGGTCCCGGAGGCGCTCCGGCTGGTCGGCCGTCACGTCCTCGAGCAGCAGGCCTGCGACGAGCTCGAGCGCATGGCCGAGCTCGCGGCGATCCCCGAGCGCGTTTTCGAGATCGCGGCCGAGGCGAAGGCGCTCGACCTCACGCTCGATCTCACGCGTCCGCGCGCGGCGGCGCGGCGGGCGGTCGAGCGGGCGCTCGACGCGGTCGCCGAGGCGCCGACCGCCCCGCACGTCGCGGCAGCGACCGCGCTGATCGAGGGCGCCAACCGCCTCGGGCTCCACTACGGTCACTGGGCCGCGCAGAACCGGTTCTTCGAGCTCTGGGGCGCCGATCCCGAGGCGCGCACCACGCTCCGGCCGCTCGCGGCCGCGCTCGGCTTCGAGCTCCCGGCGTGAGGGAGTGTCGTGTAGGCGCGAGCGTCCATCCGCGCCGCACCGTCGTGATCGAGGCCGTCGCCCCGGCCGTGGATGGCGGCCGCTATCCAGTGAAGCGCGAGGTGGGCGCCGTGCTCGAGGTGACCGCCGATATCTTCAAGGAAGGCCACGACGTGCTCGTCGCCTATCTGAAATACCGCCGCGTCGGCGAGCACACGTGGCGGGAAACCCCGATGAGCCACGTCGACAACGACCGCTGGGCGGGCGCGTTCCGGCCCGACGCCGTGGGGCGGTGGGTCTTCACGATCGAGGCGCTCGTCGATCCATACGGCTCCTGGCTCGCCGACCTCGCCAAGCGCCACGCGGTGGGACAGGACCTCGCGAGCGAGCTCCCGGAAGGGCTCGCGCTGATCCGCGCGGCGGCCGCGCGCGCCCCGGGCGAGGACGCGCGCGCCCTCACCGAGTCCGCGCGGCGGATCGAACGGGCGCCCGGCCAGGACGTCGCGGTCGCGGTGGCCGGCGAGGAGCCGCTCGCCCGACTCATGAAGCGCCACCTCGACCGCACGGACGCTACCTGGTGCGAGCGCGAGTTCGAGGTGATCGCCGACCGTGAGCGCGCACGCTTCGCCGCGTGGTACGAGTTCTTCCCGCGCTCGAGCGGGACGCTCAAGGACGCCGAGGCGCAGCTCGAGCGCGCGGCGGCGATGGGCTTCGACGTCGTCTACCTGCCGCCCATCCACCCGATCGGGCGCACCAACCGCAAAGGCAAGAACAACGCGCCCGTGGCCCAGCCCGGCGACCCGGGCAGCCCCTGGGCGATCGGGAGCGAGGAGGGCGGCCACACGGCGGTCCACCCGGAGCTCGGCACCCTCGACGACTTCGACCGGTTCGTCGAGCGTGCCCGGAGCCTCGGGCTCGAGGTGGCGCTCGACTTCGCGATCCAGTGCTCGCCCGACCACCCGTGGGTCTCCCTGCACCCGGAGTGGTTCTTCCACCGTCCCGACGGCACGATCAAGTACGCCGAGAACCCGCCGAAGAAGTACCAGGACGCCTACCCGCTCAACTTCCTCTGCGCCGACCCCGCGCCGCTGTGGCAGGAGATGCGGCGGATCATCGAGTTCTGGGTCGCCCACGGCGTGCGCGCGTTCCGCGTCGACAATCCCCACACCAAGCCGGTGAAGTTCTGGGCATGGCTGATCCGCGAGGTGCAGGACGCCCACCCGGACGTCATCTTCCTCTCCGAGGCGTTCACGCGACCCAAGACGATGAAGGCGCTCGCGAAGGCAGGCTTCACCCAGTCGTACACCTACTTCACGTGGCGCAACGAGAAACGCGAGCTGATCGACTACCTCACCGAGATCACGACACCGCCGGTGGCCGACTTCCTGCGCGGCCACCTCTGGCCCAACACCCCCGACATCCTGCACGCGACGCTCCAGCAGGGCGGTCGGCCCGCGTTCAAGCTACGGCTCGTGCTGGCGGCGACGCTCTCCTCGCTCTACGGCATCTACTCGGGGTACGAGCTCTGTGAGAACACGCCCGCGGCGCCGGGGTCGGAGGAGTATCTCGACTCGGAGAAGTACGAGCTGAAGCGGCGCGACTGGAACGCACCCGGCAACCTCGGCGACTTCATCACGCGCGTCAACCGGATCCGTCGCGAGAACCGCGCCCTCCAGCTCTACACGAACCTGAGCTTCTACCGCGCGGACAACCCGCGTGTGCTCTTCTACGGCAAGATGACCCCGGAGCGGGACAACGTCGTCTTCGTCGCGGCGAGCCTGGACCCGTTCGCGGCGCAGGCGGCGATGGTAGACGTGCCGATCGCCGAGCTCGGTATCGGCGAGCAGCAGACCTACCGGCTACACGAGCTCCTGAGCGACCGCTGGTTCGAGTGGCGGGGCCCGCGCGGCTACGTGGAGCTCGGGCCGGAGACCGACCTCGCGCAGATCTTCGTCCTTCACCGCTGAGGGGGCGCCGGCGCGGGCTGGCGCACGGTGAAGATCAGCGTCTGGACGTTCCAGCCCTCCTTGTCGAAGTAGACGAGCAGCCCGTCCTCATAGAGGAAGATCTCGAAGTCGCCGTCCTTGCCGACGTTGCTCGGGTCGCCCCAGCCGTCGAGGACGAGCTTCTTGTTGAACGCGCCGGGCTTGGCGTCGAGCCGGAAGTCCCGGACGACGTCCTTCTGATAGCCGTTCGCGGTGAGGAGCCCGAAGTCCACGGTCATCCGGTACATGCCCACCGGCGCCTGCGCGCCCTCGTAGACCCACTGCACCGTGTCGTAGCTGTCGACCTTCTTCGGCTCGCTCTTCGTCGGCTGCCCGTAGCGCGCGCGCACGATCTCCATCGTGGTCGTGCCCGGCGTGATCAGGCCCCACTCGGCCGCCCCCGTCGATCGCGCGGCGAGCGCCGCCAGCACGAGCAGGCACGCGGCGACGGAGCGCACGGCTAGAACCCCAGCGCCGTGCCGTCGCCGCGCGGATCGGCGCCGCCCATGAGCGTGCCGTCGCGCAGGACGATCCCGTGGGCGTGACCGGCCCTCGTGAAGAACTCGGGCGCCTCCATCACGTGGTGTCCGCACCGCACGAGCGCGGCCAGGACGGAGCCGGGCACGCGCGCCTCGATATGGGTCGTGTCCGCCGGGTCGCCAGGCAGGAACGCGCCGATCAGGAAGCGTGGCCGCTCGATCGCCTCCTGGATGTCCATGCCGTAGTCGAAGACGTTGGTGAGCACCTGCGCGTGGAACATCGCCTGGCCGTTGCCGCCCATCGTGGCGAACGCCAGCACGGGACGGTCGTCCCGCGTCGCGATGGACGCGATAAGCGTGTGGAAGGGGCGCTTGCGAGGCTCCAGCACCGCGGGATGCGAGGGGTCGAGGCTGAAGTGCCGGCCGCGGTTCTGGAGCGTCACGCCCGTGCCCGGCACGACGACGCCCGAGCCGAAGCCGTTGAAGAGGCTCTGGATCACGCTGACCACGTTGCCGGCCGGGTCGGCGACGACGAAGCCTGTCGTGTCGCCCTCGGGGTCGCCGAACGCGAACGACTGCGCCTTCTCCGGGTCGAACTGCGCCCGACGGCGCGCGGCGTACGCCTTCGAGAGCAGCGCGTCCACGGGCAGGCGCGCGTGGGCCGGGTCGCCGATCCACCGGTCGCGGTCGGCGTAGGCCAGCTTCACCATCTCGAGGAGCAGGTGGAGGTGCTCGACCGAGTGGACCGTGAGCGTCGCGAGTGGGAAGCCCTCGAGCAGGTTGAGCGCGAGCAGCGCCGCGAGCCCTTGCGTCGGCGGTGGAGTCTCGAAGACGCGGACGCCGCGATAGGTCGTCGAGATCGGCTCTCCCCACTCGCCGGTGTGGGCGGCGAGGTCCTCCGCCGTGAGGAACCCGTCGCGCTCGAGCCGCCGCGCGATCGCCTGGCCGACGCTGCCCGTGTAGAAGAGGTCGGGCCCTTCCGCGGCGAGGGCGCGGAGCGTCCGGGCGAGCTCGGGCTGGGCAAACAGCTCGCCGAGCGCCGGCGCGCGGCCGCCCGGTGCGAAGACCCTGTGCCACTCGGCATCAGGCGTCACGGACGTGTACTCGTGGATCGCCTGACTCACAAGCAAGGAGAGCGGGAAGCCGT
>WNFH01005550.1_pt1 | contig 13037 bp, 11 predicted proteins | sample 5400411 | NCBI WGS metagenome assembly WNFH01 (sample SAMN13153347, study PRJNA577476) | soil metagenome | isolation source: 200 cm saprolite under Douglas fir tree site 2 hole 3 | place: USA:California | collected 2015-04-18
ACCAGCCAGATTTTCATCGCGGCGATTTTCGCGGCGAGCCTCAATTTGCTGGTCGGCTACGGTGGACTGCCGTCGTTGGGTCATGCTTCCTGGCTGGGGCTGGCCGCGTACATCTCGGCGTGGATGTCGCTGAAACTCGGCCTGGGACATTGGATCACTGCGCCTGCGGCGCTGCTCGGGACGACGCTCATCGCCTGCGTGTTCGGCTGGATCTCCCTGCGCGCCACCGGACTGGGATTTCTGATGCTGACGCTCGCCCTCTCGCAGGTGCTCTGGGGAACCGCGTACCGCTGGGTTTCGGTCACCGACGGTGACAACGGTTTGCGGGGATTGACCCGGCCCGCGCCCTTCGGCATCAGCCTGGACGATGCGGGCTCTTTCTATTATTTCGCCCTGGCGATCACTGCAGTGGCGGTCTGGCTCATGGCGGTATTCGTTGCGTCGCCTTTCGGCGCCGCGCTGCGCGGAACCCGGGATCAGCCGCGGCGCATGAGCGCCCTGGGTCACGACGTCTCGATGATCCGCTGGATCACCTTCGTCTACTCCGGGTTCTGGGGCGCGGTGTCGGGGCTCCTGTTCGTTTACTACAACAAGTACATCCATCCCGCTTCGCTCTCGATCACGGCTTCGGCGGAAGGCTTGCTTGCGGTCATCGCCGGGGGGTCCGCGACGCTTGCCGGCCCCATCGTGGGCGCGGCGATCGTGATTTTCCTCAAGAACTACGTGTCCGCCTACATCGAGCGCTGGAACATGCTGCTCGGGTTCGTGTTCGTCCTCATCGTCATTTTCATGCCCGAAGGTGTGGTCCCAGGGACGCGGCGCCTCGTTGCACAGATGAAGAAGGCATGGGGGAGAGTTCGGTGACGCCGGCGCTGCAGCTTCGCGAGCTGAGGAAATCGTTCGGCGGGCTGCCCGCCATGAACGGGGTTTCGCTCGACGTCATGCCCGGGGAGCGGCGGCTCATCATCGGCCCGAACGGGGCCGGGAAGACGACGCTGTTCAATCTGATCACGGGGGACCTCAAGCGCGACGCCGGGGCGATCCGCCTGTTCGGCGACGAGGTGTCGCGCCTGAAGCCGCACGAGCGCGCTCACCGGGGGCTCGCCCGCACCTACCAGATCATCACGCTTTTCCCGAAGGACTCCCTCGAGCACAACCTGGTGCTGTCCCTGCTCGGCCTGTCGAAGTCGCGCTGGGATGTCTTCAGACCGCTCGCCCGCCACGCCGGACTGAACGAGGAATCGCTGCGCGTCCTGAAACGGGTGGGCCTGGAGCATCTCGCCAAGCGGTCGATCGGCGAAGTCTCCTACGGGGAGAAGCGCCGGCTGGAGATCGCCATGGCGCTTGCGCAAAAACCGAAGCTCCTGCTGCTCGACGAGCCGTTTGCAGGGCTGTCGCGCGAGGAGCGCGCGGCGATGAAGGAGTTGATCGCGGGCATCCCGCGAGAGGTCACCGTGGTCATGATCGAGCACGACATGGACACCGCGCTCGATCTCGCCGAGAGGATCACCGTGCTGCACTACGGCAGCGTGATCGTCGAGGGCACCCGCGCCGAAGTGGTCGCCGATCCGAAGACGCGCGAGGTCTACCTCGGTGACTGAAGCCCTTTCCCTCTCGGGTGTCGATGCGCTCTACGGCGAGAGCCACGTCCTGCACGGCGTCTCGTTCAATTTGAACGCCGGCCGGGTGCTGGCGCTGCTGGGGCGCAACGGCGCCGGCAAGACGACCTGCATGAGCGCCATCATCGGTTTCCTGCCCCCGCGCGGCGGCGAGGTCCGCCTGTTCGGCGAGCCGATCGGAAGCCTCTCGCCCGAGACGATCTCGCGAAAGGGCGTGGGCTTCGTGCCCCAGGGCCGGCGGATTTTTTCCACGCTCACGGTGCGGGAGAACCTGGCCGTCTCCAGGCAGAAGCGGGCGGGAGCGGCGACCCCGTGGACCCTGGAGCGCGTGATCGAGCTGTTTCCCCGGCTGAAGGATAGACTGCAACAACTGGCGGGCTCGCTCTCCGGAGGCGAGCAGCAGATGCTCGCGATCGGGCGGGCGCTCATGGGAAATCCGCGCGTGCTGCTGATGGACGAGCCCTCGGAAGGCCTCGCGCCGCTGATCGTCGCCGAGGTCGGCCGCACCATCGCGCGCCTGAAGGAGGAAGGCCAGTCGATTCTCCTGGTCGAGCAGAACATCAAGCTCGCCCTCGACCTCGCCGACGAGGTCGTGATCCTCAACACCGGCCGGGTCGCGTTCAGCGGCAGCGCCGGCCAGGTGCGCGATGACCAGGCTTTGATCACTCAGCATCTGGGAGTCTTTTAGCAACCTCAAGGAAGGAACCGCCGACATGATGTTCACTTGCGTTGCCCCCGGCTGCGCCGACCCGCGCCACGGCCATCGCACCGCGCTCGCCGCACGGAGGGGCGCCGGCAAGGCGCTTCGGACGAAAGGCGCTTCGGCTCCGGGGAAAATCGTCCGCGACCGAAAGGGACGGAGCCTGCGCGTCGACATCCATTGCCACTACCTGAATCGCGATGCCGCCGCGAAGCTGGCGCACCTCAACCCGGCGCAGCACGAGCCTTCGGTGAAATTCGCCAGTGCACTCACCCGTGAAGTCAACGTGAAGCAGATGCAGGACCGCGCGCCTAAACTCTCCACGATCGAAGTGAGGCTCAAGGACATGGACCGCATGGGGATCGACATCCAGGCCGTGTCGCCGGCTCCTCAGCAGACCTACTACTGGACCGAGCCGGGGCTGGGCGCCGAAGTTTCCCGCATGGTGAACGACCGCCTCGCGGAAATCGTCGCCACCTGGCCCGACCGCTTCGTCGGTCTGGGGACCGTGCCGCTGCAGAACGTCGAGCTGGCCGTGATCGAGCTCGAGCGCTGCGTCAAGCAGCTCGGCCTGCGCGGGGTCGAAATCAATCCCAACGTCGCGGGGAAGGAACTCACCGATCCAAGCCTGAACCTCGACAGGTTCTTCGCCAAGGCGCGCGAGCTGGACATCGTGATCTTCATGCACCCGATCGGTTTCACTCAGGGCGAGCGGCTGATGGACCATTACCTGAACAACGTGATCGGCAACCCGCTGGATACCACGGTCGGCACCAGCCACCTGATTTTCGGCGGTGTGATGGAACGGCACCCTGGCTTGAAGATCGTGCTTCCTCACGCCGGCGGGTTCCTCGCGCACTACTGGGCCCGCATGGATCACGCTTGGAGGGCGCGTCCCGATTGCCGCACGGTGATCAAGAAGCCCCCGACGAGCTATCTCAAGAAGTTCTTTTTCGACACGATCACGTTCGACCCCGATATGCTGCGCAACCTGATCGACAAGTTCGGCGCGGCGCAGGTGCTGCTCGGCACGGACTATCCCTTCGACATGGGCGAGGAAGATCCGGTCGGGCTGATCGACAGCGTGCCGCGGCTGAAACCCGCGGAGAAAGAGATGATCATGGGCCGCACTGCGGCGCGCCTGCTCAAGATCAGGCGATAATAGGCGGCAAGGCGCGGACCCTGCAGCCGGCGCCGCTGGAAGAGGGGAAATCAATGAAGCAAATCGGTGTGGCAATCATCGGCACCGGCTGGTGCGGCGGCATCCGCGCGGAGACTTGTGCTGCCCATCCGCTGACCCGGAGCCTCCATCTGGCCGAGATCCGTCCCGAACGCCTTGCCGAAGTGGCGAAGGCGACCGGGGCGCAAACGGCGGTCAGCGATTACCGCGAGCTGCTCCGGAGGAACGAGATCGAGGCCGTCTACATATCCGCGACGCCGGAGACGACCCATTTTCCGATAGCGCGGGATTCCCTCGCCGCGGGCAAGCACGTGTTCCTGGAAAAGCCGATCGCGATGGAGCTCGCCGAGGCGGACGAATTGATCGCCCTGGCGCGCAAGAGCCGCCTGAAATTCACCATCGGCTATTCGCAGCGCTTCAATCCCAAGTTCGCCTACGTGCGCAAGTCGATCCGCGACGGCACGATCGGCAAGCCGGTGAGCGCGCTCGTCTCCCGCCAAGAAGATCAGCGGCCGCGTGAAGCTCTCGCCCGCGGCGATGGAATGCACTCACGATCTGGACTTCGTGCTCTGGTGCCTGGAGCCGGCGAAGCCGGTGCGCGTGTATTCGCAGCAGAATTTCGGGGCCATGCAGCAGGCGAGCGGCCAGCCGATCGCGGACCAGCAATGGCTCTCCGTCACCATGGACAGCGGATTGTCGTTCGTCGTGGGCGGCGGCTGGAGCCTGCCGCCCGGCTATCCCAATTTCTCCACGACCTGGATCGAGATGGTCGGCACCGAAGGCGCGCTCATGGTCGACGACAGCCACCGCGACGTGGTGCTGAACACCATGCAGAAAGGCATGCAGTTGCCGATGTCGACCATGCCCGGAGAGCGCGTCGAGCACACCTACGCGGGGCCGATGGCGGCGGAGACGATCCACTTCCTCGAGGCGGTCGCTTTCGACCGGCCGGTGATGGTGACTCCGGAGCACGCGCGCATGGTGATGGAGGTGTATATCGCCGCGGACCTTTCCGCCGAGCGCAACCAACCGGTGTCGCTGCCACTGAAGGGGTCCAAGCCCGTCCGCGCTGCCGCTTGAGGCGATATGCCGAAGAAAAACCCGAAGCGCATCGGCCTCGCCATCATCGGCGCCGGCCGCGTGGGCTTGTTCCGCGGCGAAGTCGCGGCGCGCCATCCGCAGGTCGATTTCATCGGCCTTGCGGAGACCAGGCCCGACCGCGCCGGGCTCGTCGCCGGCAAGATCGGCGCGGATTTCGTGACTGCGGACTTCCGCGAGCTGCTGGCGCGGCCGGAAGTGACCGCGGCGATCATTTCCACCGACGAGCACCTGCACGTCGATCCCGTTCTCGGGGCGGTCGAACGCGGGCTGTCGCTGCTCATCGAGAAGCCGCTCGCGACCGGGCTCGCCGATTCCGAGCGCGTGCTCAAGGCGATCCAGAAATCCGGAGTCGATGCGGTGGTCGGCTATACGCAGCGGTTCCGCCGGCGCTGGCTGGCGGCAAAGGAGAAGGTCCGCACGGGGGCGCTCGGCGACGTGACGCTGGTGACCTCGCGCGCATTCATGAACCGGCTGGTCGCGCTCGACAACTACAAGCGCACCAACGATCCCGCGAGCATCTCGCCCATGGTGATATCGGGCACGCACGCGCTCGACATCGTCATGTGGATGATGGAAGCGAAGCGGCCGGTGGAGATCTACGCGCGCTCGGTCGACCGCGCGCTCGGGCCGCTGTGCCAAGGCATAGACGCGACCGCAGGCCTGATCACCTTCGAGGACGGCAGCCTGTACCACGCGTCGATATCCTGGGCGCTGCCTATCGTGTGGCCGGGCGCCGTCTACAGCCTGGAAGTCGGCGTGGTCGGCACCGAGGGCGTGCTCACCATAGACGACACCCACCGGGACATCGTGCTCGCGACGAGCAAAAGTTCCGGCGAAGGCTACGCGCCCGATTCCGCGCGGCGCGTCGATTTTATGGGCAGCTACCCGCCCGGGGACATCGCGCTAGGGGAATTGCGCGGGCCGATGCGCGAAGAAACGGAAAGCTGGCTGAACCGCGTGGCCCTCGGCCTGACGACGCAGCACGCGACCGCGGCGGAGGCGCACAACCGGCTGATGCTCACCAAGGCCTTCGATCTTTCGGCGCGGCTCAAGCGCGCCGTGCCGCTTCCGATCAGTGCGGAGGACTGCGCAGAAAAGACGGCGCAAACGCCGCGAGGGACCCGCCGGGCAGCGGGATAATCGAGAAGCAAGGAGGAGGGAGACATGGCAAAGCTGAGAGTGGCGGCGTGGGTTTCGCTCGCGCTGCTCGTGTGTCCGGGGCCCGCGCTCGCGCAGGGCAAGTACCCGAACAGACCCATAACGATCATCGTCCCCTTCGCTCCCGGGGGCGCGTCGGACTTCGTCGGCCGCATCATGCAGCCGCGCCTCGCCGAGCTGCTCGGCAAGCCGATCGTGATCGAGAACCGCGGCGGAGCGGCCGGGACCATAGGCATGGAGGTCGCGGCGCGGTCGGCGCCCGACGGATATACCCTGGTCCTGGGCAACGTCGGCTCGACGGCGATCAATCCCGGGGTGTTCACGAATCTGTCCATCAACAACCTGAGGGATTTCATTCCGGTGACCCAAGTCGTGGACGTGCCGGGCGTGCTCATCGTGCATCCGTCGGTTCCGGTCAACAGCGTGAAAGAGCTGGTCGCCTACGTAAGGGCGAACCCCGGGAAGCTCAACTATGCCTCGCCGGGGAGCGGCAGCCAGAACCGCCTGGAGATGGAGATCTTGAGGATGGCGGAAGGTGGCATGGACATGGTGCACGTGCCCTACAAGGGCGGAGCGGGCCCCGCGGTAACCGGCTTGGTCGCGGGCGAGACGCAGATGATGTTCAGCACGGTGTCATCGGCCATGGGCTATATCAAGGGCGGGCGGCTGAAGGCGCTCGCCATGACCAGCCCGAGGCGGATCGAGCAGTTGCCCGACGTGCCCACCATGAAGGAATCCGGCTATCTCGACGGCTCCTCGGGTTCGTGGCAGGGCGTGCTCGTTCCCGCGGGCACGCCGCGCGAGATCGTCGACCGCTTATACGCGGTGCTGGTGCAGACCATGAAGACGCCCGACGTGATCGAGCGCCTCGCGAAAGGCGGGGCCGAGGCGGTGACCAGCGCCTCGCCGAAGGCGTTTGCGGACTTCGTCGCAGCGGAAACTCAGCGCTGGGGCAAGGTCGCGAGAGAAGCCGGCGCGACCGCGGACTGAAACGAAAACCGTTTTCTCATAACCTAGTCGGAACCTGGAGACCAAGCATGGCGAATTTCGGCATTGCGGGGGTGGACTGGCAGCAGCGGATCAACTGGGACCGGCTGCGAAAGTATCGCCTCGAGCGCGCGCGCGAGCGTATGAAGGCGCACGGACTGGGCGCGATGCTGCTCATGTACGACGAGAACTGCCGTTACGTCACGGGCACGCTCACACCCGGCTGGAACCGCTTGAAGCCGGGGCTGCGCTACGCACTGCTCTGCGGCGACGACGCGCCGGTGCTGTTCGAGCAGGGCGATCTCGGGTTCCAGATCGAGCGCCACTCGCCCTGGATCCCGAAGGACCACGTGCGCTGGTCCTACGCCTGGATCAAGGGCGCGGCGGGCCCCGCGTCGCTGTCGCAGGTGAAGAAGTTCACCAACGCGATCAAGCAGGAGATGAAGAAGGCCGGCGTCGAGGGCAAGAAGCTCGGCGTGGACTTCGTCGATATCAACATGATCCAGGTGTTCAAGGACGAGAAAATCGACTGGACCGACGGGATGACGCCGATGATGGAGGCGCGCGCGGTCAAGAACGTGGACGAGCAGGAAGCCTTGCGCATGGTCGGCGCGATCGGCGACGCCGCGCACTGGGAGTTCATGAAGTTCCTCAGGCCGGGCCTGACGGAAAACAAGCTGACCGCGCACATCATGGAGTTCCTGTACTCGGTCCCGGGCATGGAGGACGTCGAGGACGTGATCGTCTCCTCCGGCCCGAACACCTGGCCGAACTGGCGCAATTTCTCCGACCGGATCATCAAGCCGGGCGACATCGTGTTCATGGATCTCGCCGCGCTCACCTGGAACGGCTACAAATCCTGCTACTACCGCACCTACTGCGCGGGGAAGGAACCGACGAAGGAACAGAAGGACATCTACGCCACCGCGCTCAAGTGGCTCTACGATTCGATCAAGGCGGTGAAGGTCGGCACCACCACGCGCGAGATCGCCTCGAAGTGGCCTTCGGCGAAAGAGGCCTGGGGCTACGCGGAAGAGGACCAGGCGGCGGCGAACCTCTGGGGCCACGGCCTGGGCCTCGCGCAGTACGACCAGCCGGTGATCTCGCGCATCTGGTCGCTCGATCACCCGGTCGAGATCAAGGAGGGCATGGTGTTCGCGCTCGAGACCCAGCACGGCAAGAAGTTCGAGTGGGGCGTGAGGATCGAAGAGATGCTGATCGTCCACAAGGACAAGATCGAGATCATTTCCAACTTTCCGGTCGAGCAGATCACCGTCGTCGATCCGATACCGGGGTACTCGACCCTCGCGGGCCGTTGAAGATCCCGTCTTCAGTCAACCAAGGAGACCGTCATGGATGCGAAAAAATGGCTGGCAGCGTTGTCGGCGGTCGCGGCGCTCGCCGCGGCCGGGTGCGCGCAGCAGCCGGTCGCGCAGCAGCCGCCGGTCATGGAGGCGGTGATCGGCAACAACTTCGGCCATTTGCCCATGTTCGTGGGCGTCGAGAAGGGACTGTTCCAGAAGCACGGCGTCGACCTGAAGCTCAAGGTCGTCAACACCGGCACCGACATGGTCAATTCCATGCACAAGAACGAAGTCCAGTTCGGCGACATGAGCGTGACGACTTTTCTCAAGGCGCGCCACGCCGGCGCGCCTTTCCTCGTGGTCGGCATGATCATGAACGACGCCACCACGGCCTTCGCCGACCAGCCGCTCGCGATCGTCGCGCGCAAGGGCTCGGGGGTCGCGAAAGTCGAGGACCTGCGGGGCAAGCGCGTCGGCCTCGCCAGGGAGCAGACTTCCGACGAGTACCTCAAGATGGTGCTCGCCCGCCGCGGGATGAAATACGAGGACGTGACCATCGAGAACATCATGGCCCCGCCGGCGCTGGGGCCCGCGCTCGCCGAAGGGCGGGTCGACGCGGTGGTCTCGTGGGAGCCTTACAACGTAATGGCGATGTCGCGCGCGCCCGATTCCTACGAGGTCCTGCGCGGCGGCGGCCATCTCTCCTACATGATGATCGCGACCGTCCACGACCCGATGCTCCAGGACAACCCCGCGCTCGTCCAGAGCTTCGTGAACGGCCTGGCGGCGGCCTCCCATTACACGCGCCAGCACCGGGCGGAAGCGGTGGAGATCTTCGCGAAATGGGTCCCGGGCGTGAACCTCGAGGTGGCGCGCAAGGCGATCCAGCACATCAGCTTCGATCCGCGCATGTCGCGCGAGAGCCTGCGCGCCTTCGAGAACGCGCAGAACGATCTGCTGAAGCTCACCATCAAGAACGCACGGCCGCTGACGATCACCGACGTCGTGCTGACGCGCTTCACCGAAGCCGCGCAGAAGGCGCACCCCGGGTATTTCTCGGACCTGCCGCCCCTCGCCCGATGACGCGCGAGGAACGAATCCCGCGGCCGGCGGCGCATCGGGCGGGGGACGGGTGAGAAGCGAAATGCGCACCGCGATGCTCCAGGCGCCGAGAAAGCTCGAGGTCATCGAGCGGCGCAAGCCCGAGGCCGGCCCCGGCGAAGTGGTCGTGCGCACCGCGGCGACCGCCGTCTGTCACACCGACCTCTCGATCTACACGGGCGAGCACCCGGGCGTGCGCTACCCGGTGGTGATGGGACACGAGTCGACGGGCGTGATCGACTCGCTCGGCGAGGGTGTATCCGGGCTGAAATCCGGGCAGCACGTGCTCATCAACCCGATCATCGCCTGCGGGCGGTGCGACCAGTGCGCGCGCGGGGCCGGAAACCTGTGCCGCAACGCGGGACTCTTCGGCCGCGAAGTCGAAGGCTCGCTCAGCCAGTACGTGAAGTTATCCTCACGCTACCTTCACGCGCTGCCGCCGAGGCTGCCGCTCGAAGCGGCCACCATCATCGAGACGCTCGCCACCGTGCGCCACGCGCAGCATCGCGTGGGCGTGGCGACCGCCGAATCGGTGGTCGTGCTCGGTCAGGGCGCGGCGGGGCTTTTGCACACGCGGCTTGCCGTGCTGACCGGAGCGACGCCGGTGATCGCGGTGTCCCGCACCAGGTGGAAGCTCGACATGGCCGAGCGCATGGGCGCTCACCACATCATCGAGGCGCCGGTCGAGAAGGCAGTCGAGGAAGTGCGGCGTCTCACCTCGGGCAAAGGAGCCGACGTGGTCATCGACGCCGCAGGAGGCGCGGAAACGCTCCGCGCGGCGATGGACATGCTGCGGCCGGGCGGACGCTTTTCGGCCTTCGCCGTGAGCCACGAAACAGTGCGCGGCTTCAGCACTTTCCCGCTCTACTTCGGCGAGATCAGCATCATCGGCTCGCGCGCGCTCACCCCCCAGGACATTAACCCGAGCATCGAGCTCGTCGCCTCGGGCGCGGTGGACGTGAACGGGTTTATCACAGCGAAATATCCGCTCACTGATGCCGCGGCGGCGTTCGAGGAGTACGAGCGCAACCCGAGCCGCATTCTGCGGATCGTGATCGATTCCCAGGGCTAGGCGATGGATCCCATAGTCGTTCCATTAAGCGCACCGGAGGCGGCCGACGCCGCGCGCTTCGGTCCCAAGGCGGCGAATCTCGCCGCGCTCGGAAGGGCCGGCATGCCCACGCCCGGCGGCTACGCGGTGGATGCACGGGCTTATCGCGTGCAGCTCGCCGAGCTTCACCTCGAAGCGACGGCGCGCGGCGTGTTTTCCGCGGATGACCACCCGAGCGCCCGGCGCCATGCGCTTGAGCTGAAGCTCGGGCTGATGCAGGGCGCGATCGCGCCCGAAGTGCTCGAGCCGCTGCTCACAGCGTGGCTGGAAATCGCCGGAGCAGGCTGCCCAGGCGTAGTGCGCTCCTCCGCGCTCGTCGAAGACCGCGCGCAATCGAGCTTCGCCGGCCAGTTTCAGAGCTATCTCGGGCTCGAATCGGAGGAGGATTTTCTGACCGCGGTGCGCGCCTGCTGGGCCGCGCTGTGGTCGACGCGGGCGCTACGCTACATGGCGAGCCATGGCGTCGATCCCGCGGACACGGCGATGGCGCTCCTCATCCAGCCGCTCGTCGCCGCGCGCGCTGCCGGCGGCGGGCTTTCCCGCACCGCGGACGGCGAAATGCTGATCAACGCCGCGGCGGGCTTGGGCTCGGCGGTCGCGCAGGGCGAGTTGGTGCCCGAGCGCTACGTGCTCGACCGGTCGGGTGCGCTCAAGGAGTCCGCGCTCGGCCGCACATACCACGCGGTCGGCTGCGCGCACGGCCGGCGCGCATTTTCGCGCTCGCTCTTCGGCGCACCATGCCTCGAGCCGGAGCAGGTCGCTGAGCTGGGGCTTCTCATGCGCAAGACCGAAGCGCTCATGGGCGGACCGGTCGAGATCGAATGGGCACTCGACGACTCGGGAATCAAGCTGCTGCAGGCGCGGCCGCTGCAAGTCGGCCCGGTGCAGGTGCCCGACGAGATCTGGCTGAATCACCCGCGGCTCAGCGGCCACCCCGCGGGAATAGGCTGGGGCACGGGACGCGCGTGCGTGATCAACTGCGAATGCGAGCTTGCGCGGGTCGCGCCCGGAGACGTGCTCGTCACCACCGTCGCGGGCCCCGCGCTCGCCGAGATCCTGCCGCGCGTCGCCGGCGTCGTCGCCGAGCTGGGCGGGAGCACTTCGCATCTCGCCTCATTGGCACGCGAGCGCGGCGTTCCAATGGTGCTGGGCGTGCTCGATGCCACGCGGCGCATCCCGGACGGATCGATGGTCGCCGTGGACGGTGTCGCGGGAGTAGTGCGCTGGGATCAACGAAAAACGTGACTGCCAGAGCGAAGGTGGTGATCACCGATTACGTCTGGGAATCCCTGGACGTGGAGCAGCGCACGCTCGGCGCGCTCGCCGATATCGTGCCGATGAAGACAAAAAAGCCCGAGGAGTTCCTCCCGGAGGCCGAGAGCTGCGACGCCCTGCTCAATACTTACGCGGGACCCATTACCGCCGCGGTGATGGCGCGCATGCCCAGGTGCAAGATCATCGCCCGCTACGGAATCGGCGTGGACACCATCGACCTGGATGCCGCCACGCGGGCCGGGATCATCGTCACCAACAACCCAACCTACTGCATCGAGGAGGTGGCGGAACAGACGATGGCGCTGATCCTCTCGTCGGCGCGCAAGATCCCGTTCTACGACCGCATGGTCAGGGCCGGCCGCTGGGAAGTGCCCCCGGGCAAGCCGATATTCCGGCTCATGGGGCGAACGCTCGGCCTGGTCGGCTTCGGCAATATCGCGCGCCAGGTCGCGGTGCGCGCGGCGGCTTTCGGCCTGAACGTGCTCTACAGCGATCCCTTCGTGAAGGAGGGACAGTTCAAGGTTCCGGGAAAAGCCGTCGATCTGGACACGCTGCTGCGCGATTCCGATTTCGTGTCCCTGCATCCGCCGCTCACCCCGCAGACGCGAAAGATGATGGGCGAGGACGCTTTCAAAAAAATGAAGCGGACGGCCGTCTTGATCAACTGCGCGCGCGGGCCGATCGTCGATACCGATGCGCTGGTGCGCGCCCTGGACGCGAGGACAATCGCGGGCGCCGCGCTCGACACGGTGGATCCCGAGCCGCTCCCCGATCCTCATCCCTTGCGCGGTCGCGACAACGTCATCCTCAATCCGCACGTCGCCTGGTACAGCGAGCAGGCGATGGTAGGACTTCAGGCCGGAGCGCCGAGTGAGGTTCGCCGAGTGCTTTCGGGAGAATGGCCGGTGAACGTGGTGAACCGGGCCGTGAAGGCGAAAAATCGGGCGGGCTTGTAGTACAGTATCCAAGCTAGGAGGACCCCATGACTTTCATACGCACTGTGGTGGTTGCGCTCGCCTGCCTGATTTGGGCGAGCGGGGCTTTCGCTCAAGGGAAGTGGACGAAGCTTGCAGCGTTTCCGGAACCGGCGGAAGAGCTGCTCGGCGCATCGGCAAACGGGAAAATGTACGTGTTCTGCGGGCTTTTGCCGGGATGGAAGCCGATCGGCATGGTGTACGAATACGATCCGGCGCCCGACAAGTGGACCAAGAAAAAATCGATGCCGCTCGCCTCGCACCACGTGTCTTTCACCGAGTACAAGGGCAAGATCTACGCGTTCGGCGGTTTCGTGCTGCCGCAGTCCGGACCGCCCGCCTGGGTTCCGATCGACAACGCCTGGGAGTACGATCCCGCGACCGATAACTGGAAAGCGCTCGCGCCCATGCCGACCAAGCGCGGGTCGCCGGTCGCGGTGACGGTCGGGAACAAGATGTACGTCATCGGCGGCGCGTCCACGCTTCCGGGCTCGACTGCGGTGCACCCGGCGCGCCCGCATTACTCG
>WNFH01005397.1_pt1 | contig 13035 bp, 12 predicted proteins | sample 5400411 | NCBI WGS metagenome assembly WNFH01 (sample SAMN13153347, study PRJNA577476) | soil metagenome | isolation source: 200 cm saprolite under Douglas fir tree site 2 hole 3 | place: USA:California | collected 2015-04-18
GGATCGCGAAGTCGAGAAGATCCCGCAGGTCCATATTCCACTTCAGCAGCAATTCGCGGCTCCGCCACGGTACTTGCGTCACTAGCGCTTCTTCGATGAACGTCTCGCGTTTCGGATAATACGTGAACGCCGGGCTGTGTGGATCAAGTCCCCTGGGGAGTAGAACGGCCTTCCAGTCACCGGAACGCACCAATATCCAGGTCCAATCTCCGAGTTGCGTCAGAGGATAGTTTGCCAGGGCCTTTCTCAGGACCAGCACGTCTTCGTTGCACTGCTTCTGCGTATAGCCTGTGTTACACACGAATTGCTGCGTAGGAGTTGATTGGTATGGCTCTCGGTCGGTCCGTGGTTGCAGCGGGAGCGCGGCGACCAAAGATGAGGATATCTCGTTCTTCGCCCCTGATCTCGTCGCGTCAGCACCTGATTGTGCTTGACCCGAACTCTGCAAGAACATCCCTGCCGCCAGGCAGAAGCAAATTGCGTTTTTCACGGCGCTCGCCTCGACCGCATCTGCGGTAGCGCCTAGAATTGGTCAGGAGGGAATGCCGTTCAATGGACGGGGTCTGACCACTGTCTGGACTGTCTGTGGCCCAGCAAGTTTCGATTTGGCAATTGGTTACAACCGAAGGTGGCGCGCTTCGTTGAGGAGAAACGGTGCTAGAATAGCGGCAGTTTGCGACTTTAGGTGTGGTTGTGTCTCCCCAGAACCCCTCCGTCTGCCGCTTTGGAGTATTCGAGCTCGATTTGCGAGCCGCCGAGCTGCGCAAGAACGGTGTGAAACTGCGACTTCAGGATCAACCCTACCAAATACTCCTCAAATTGATTGAGCACCACGGCGAAATCGTAAGCCGAGAAGAACTACGCTCCACACTCTGGCACGAGGACACTTTTGTTGATTTCGAAACCGGCTTGAATACGGCCATCAAACGGCTGCGCGAAACGCTTGGCGATTCCGCCGACAGTCCTACCTTCATCGAAACTCTTCCCCGTCGGGGTTACAGATTCATAGCAACTGTCGAAAGGCCGGTCGGCGAGGACAGTGGAATGTCCGGTCCGAGCAGTCCTGCGGAATCATCCGCAGGAAAAAACCTTTTGAAGCCTACTGGCGTTATTGCCGGCGTTGTAGTTCTGGTGCTGATTTGCGTGGCCTTCTGGCGCAGCCAGCCGCAGCCGCCGACGGTCACCAATATGGTTCGAATCACCAACGACGGAAAGGCGAAAAACCCGCTAAATCCGCCGGTCACCGATGGCGTCCATCTTTATTTCGTCGAAGGGATGCCTTACACATCAGGCTCGAGGATCGCGCAGGTGTCCGCTGCAGGTGGAGAGACTACTTCGATTACAACTACACTCCAGGATGTTTGGGCCCTGAATCCCGTCTCCCCGGATCGCTCGGAGCTGTTGGTCGCAAGAGGCGTCCCCGCTGGGTCGGAATCCGCAATCGAACTTTGGGTGCAACCGTTGCCGGCGGGTGCACCCCACCGCGTCGGAAACATCATGGCCCTCATGGCCACATGGACGCCAGATGGGGCCCACATCGTCTACGGGAATCCGGGCGCGATAATGATGGCGAGCAAAGACGGAAGTGACGCTCATCCACTTGCGAAGGTTTCCGGCCCCGTGTTTTGCATTCGATATTCGCCGGATGGCCGGCGGATCCGCTTTGATCTTAATGATCCCAAAAACGATTCCATGTCAATTTGGGAAATGGACGCGAACGGCAAAGGGATTCACCCGCTTTTTCCGGACTGGAAAGAGTCATCCTTCCAGGGCTGCGGAAATTGGTCGCCGGACGGCAATTACTATTATTTTCTGGCGGGGCGCGGGAACGCTCAAGCCATCTGGGTGATGCCGGAGCGTCGTTCCATCTTTCGCAGATCCGCCCAGGGCCCATCACGTTTGACTTCCGGGCCGCTACATTTCAATGCTCCCATCCTCAGCTCTGACGGTAAGAGATTGTTTGTCTTGGGCGAGGACCCTCGCGTGGAGCTATTGCGCTATGACCTGCAAACTCAACGATTCGATCCTTTTCTCGCAGGTCTCTCCGCAGGCCCCGTCGATTTTTCGTTCGACGGGAAGTGGGTGGCCTACGTTTCTTATCCGGACATGACCCTGTGGCGAAGTCGCGTAGATGGAAGTGACAAGATGCAGCTTACCTTTCCACCGATGCGAGCGTATGAACCGCGGTGGTCGCCTGACGGCTCCCAGATTGTGTTCATGGATGTACGGTTCGACAACCCCACGAAAATCTACTTGCTCTCTTCATCGGGAGGCAGTCCGGAAGCGCTTCTTCAGGCCAACAGCAACTCTGGGTCTTCGAACTCAAGTTACGATTGGGAAGCAGACCCAACCTGGACGCCCGACGGAAAATCCATCATTTTCGGAAAAGTTAACAAAACCGGTAATGGCGCGATTTATCGCCTGGATTTGAAAACCAGGAATGCCTCCTCAATTCCCGGAACCGATGGGCTATTCTCACCCAGAGTATCGCCGGACGGCCGCTATATTTCCGCCCTTACTATCCGTAATACGAAACTGATGCTGTTCGATACAAACACAAATCGTTCGTCAAGTTTGCTGGAGGGGGAACAGGTCGGCTACAACGAGTGGTCGCATGACGGGAAATATGTTTACGTGCGAAAAAACCAGAGCGGGGCCGGGGAATTGGTACGCGTGAGAATAAAAGATCGCGTCCTGGAGCACGTTCTAGGTCTGAAGGATTTTCCTCAGCTCGCTGACTTTTTCGCCTCGTGGATAGGACTGACTCCCGATGATGCCCCGCTCATGATGCGTGATCGCAGCGTCCAGGAGATTTATGCTCTCGACCTGAGCTTTCCCTGAAAATGTCGAAGCGAAGGAAGTGGGAGTCAGAGTATGCAATTCCGGTGAATTGCAACGTGGGCCGGTTAGTGCGGTAGCAAGGATCCCTCATGCGCACAAGGATTGCACTGCCGGGTACTCTATTGATTCTTTTCGGTTACTACGCTACGGGCCAGGAAATCACAGCCACGATTTCGGGCCGTGTCACCGACCCAAGCGGAGCGGTGGTACCTGGGGCAACAATCACGGTTGTGAGCACCGACAAGGCCGTTACGGTCCGTAGCCTCAGAACGTCCGGCGGCGGCCAGTATGTGGTTCCACTTCTCTCTGTAGGGCATTACAACGTGACCGCAGAGGCGTCTGGATTCAATAGAAGTTCGCAGACCGGCACGAATGCTCCGGGCCGCAATTTTGCGGCTCGAGCTACGATCACGATTACACCTCGTTTGCTCAACGAAGCCGGGTATTCCTATTCTTACGGAGCCGTTCTCAGCCAGCCAGTTGGACTTATCAGCTCTGCTCTCTCTCCTGACATTCATCCGAATTTGCCCTTCAAGAACTTGTCGGGCCGCGTCCCGAGCTTGCATTTTATTAGCGGCGAAAGCCTGGACGGATTTGGTGCCTACCGGGATCTGAACACGAACCACTCGGCTTTTGACAACTTCACATGGGTCGTCGGCCAGCACACCTCAAAGTATGGGCTTGTCTACAATCACTACGAAAAAGACGAAGGAGCGTTTTTCCGACAGGACAACGGCCATTACGCCTTCCTGGACATTGGTCCAGCGGGGCGCAGCTTCCAGCAAGAATGGGCCAACTTCCTTCTCGGCAACGTCGTGTCCGTCAGGCAGGCCAACGTAAACCCCAGGGCAGTTATTCTTCAGAACCAGTTCGAGCTCTTCGCCCAAGACGAATACAGACTTCGTCCTAACCTGACCATCAGCTATGGTCTGCGTTGGTCATTCTTCCGCCAGCCGACCGAAGGCCAGGGACACGCGACTAACTTCGATCCGCGCGCTTACGACTCCGCCGCAGCACCGGCGATCGATATCACTACGGGCGCACTCGTCACCGGCACGCCCACACCGGTTGTGAATGGAATCATCATCGGAGGACGGAACTCACGGTTCGGCAGTGCGGTGGCAAAACAGACCAACCGCAATATCGCACCCCGGGTCGGATTTGCCTGGGATCCCTTTCACACCGGCAAAACGTCGGTTCGCGGCGGCTATGGCATTTTCTTCGATTCGCCCGCAGCGGGTCCGTTCGAAGCTGGCACTCAGAACAATCCTCCGTTCGTCCAGAGCGTATCGATAACCAATACCAGCCTGAACAATCCTGTCGCCACCGTTCCTGACGTGAATCTCTCTCCGCAGCCGCTCGGCGGAATTGACGTGAATTGGCGGCAACCCTACGTACAGCAATGGAGTATTGATGTTCAGCGGCAACTCAGTCCCACAATGCTGTTTGACATTGGCTACTATGGGAACAAAGCGTTACATCTTCCGGCAGAGGTGGACATCAACCAGCCCCCTCCCGGGGCGTACTTATCGGCAGGAGTTCTCGCTCAAGGGCCGATAAGCATTGGTAACTCGCAACTCCTCAACTACGTTCGGCCTTATCGCGGCTTCGATGCCATTAACGTGGATTCCACCAGCTTCCGATCGAATTATCATGCACTTCAGGTTCAGTGGCAGAAGAGATCCGGCGAAAACATAGTGGTGGTGCTCAACTACACTTGGTCGCATGCCTTGTCTGATGCTCCCAGCCAATACGCCTCGCCACAGAGTATCTATGACATCCGGGCAGAATATGGCCCCGCTGATTTTGATCGACGACACGTGTTCACCGGCAGTTACATCTACCGCTTTCCCTTTTACCGATCACAACGCGGCTTTGCTGGACATCTGCTTGGAGGCTGGGAGATCTCAGGCATTGTTTATGCTCAAACGGGTCTGTCGCTGACCGTCAACGGCGTGCACATCGATCCCGCCGGGCTTGGGCTCGCTGACTTCGGCAGCCAAAGCTTATTCAGCGCCCGACCGGACCAACTTGGGGACGCGAACGCCCACGCGGCGCACACCGTTGGACAATGGTTTGATGCTTCATTATTTGCCGACCCACCCGTGAACGGCATTCGACCCGGCAACGCCCGCCGGGGTTCGATACTCGGGCCGGGGGCCTGGCGCTGGGATGCATCGTTGTTCAAGAACACTGCGATTAGCGAACGAGTGAATGTGCAGTTTCGCGCTGAGGCGACGAATGTGCTGAATCACACCAATTTCGACCAGATCGGCACATTGTTCTTGTTCGATCCAATACATTTCGGCCAGGTGGTGAGTGCGCGTGACCCACGCACTATCCAGCTTGGTTTGAAGGTAGTCTTTTAGAAAAAGCCCAGTAAGGTACGTTGTTAATTCGGATGGCTGATCGTCATCATATACGAGAAAGTAGAACATAGTGCAGACGTAGTATCCGTTGTGGCGAAGCGCAGCTAAAAGCGAACAAACAGTGGATGAAGTAAGAGGAAGCGACTCCCTGGATTTTGCTGCAATTCACCAGTTCCCCACAGTTTAGCTTAGCTCCGGCGAATTCTGATTAAATTACTCTGCCTTGTATTCACTGAAGGGTTCACAGTTCGAATCTAACCCCGGGGAGCCAACCTTGAAACAGTAAGATCAGGCCAGCCACGTCCGCCATTTTTTATACTTTCCGGGAGGGTACTTCATGAGATTCCGTTTTGATCACGTAGGGGTCTCTTCCGGGCTCTTGACTATCTGCCTGCTCGTCCTAGTTCGCTTGGAGCTAAAGTGGGCCGCTACTTGGCGGATTCGCCAGATCTGGGTGATGGATAGGGTTGGAAGGTTGAACTACGAGTCCTCAATTGCCTTCGCTTCGCTGGCGCTCGATATCATCGTACTGATCGTGATTTGGACCAGCTATCAGAAGAGAACGCGTTGGGCTTGGTTCGTAATGGCCGTCTTCATATGCGTCTACTTCGTGCCAGTGCATCTTCTGGATGTATTCCTAGATATAAGTAGAGTGGGCTGGCACTGGTGGCCCGGAGTGGTTAAGCATGAGCGCTTTGTCGTTTATGCCGTCGACACCGGAGAGGTCGCGGAAGTGACGCCGGATGAATCCGGCGAGGAGCAGTCCTGGACTGCACTCTCCCGATGGCTCAATGATTGTCGTTGGCTCTCCGCTGAAGCTGACGCTCTACCGTCTGCCTTAACGCACTTAGCAGGCTAAGTGCGGGCTACTGATTCTGTCGCCTTTTGCATGAAGTGGAAGAAGAAGCCGCCAAGTCAAAGTGGGGTGTAAACTTAAGCTTGACATCATGATGTCTTCTCTACGATCATCAATGTGTGCGAACCACTCTTTCCCTTGATGAGGACGTTGCTAAGCTGCTTCGCCGCGAGATTCGCAGATCTGGCACTTCGCTGAAGGCTGCGGTGAACCACTTTCTTCGGCTGGGCTTGATGGTCTCAGGAAAGCCCGATCGAAAGCAGTTCTTGGTTCATCCTCGAGCGTTGGGTTTGCCTCCGGGGTTAAACTACGACAATGTGGAGGACTTAATCGAGGCAATAGAAGGTACAACGCACAAGTGATTGTCCTCGACGCAAATGTCCTTCTGTACGCATATGACGCCAGTTCGGAGCATCACGTTAAGGCGCGTGCTTGGATTGAGCAGATTTTCTCCAGCGGAGTACTGATTGGATTGCCTTGGCAAACGGTCGCCGCCTTCCTCAGGGTCGTGACGAATCCAAGGCTTCCCGGAAAGCGGTTCACGCCCCAGGAGGCTGCTGAGCTTGTTGATCAATGGCTGGAGCAGCCCAACGTTCGTTTGTTGGCACCGGGCGATCAACACTGGGTCCTGCTGCGTCAACTGATGCTTGACGGCCAAGCCCGGGGTCCTCTCGTGACCGACGCGCAACTCGCCGCCTTAACCATGGAGTACGGCGGCATTCTACATACAACGGACCGTGACTTCGCCCGTTTCCCTGGATTGCGCTTTGCCAATCCGCTGCAATAGGCAGCTGGGTCAAAGCAACGCCCAGCCGCTAAGGCAGAGCACTACCGATATTTCGCCCCATCAGTACGATAAATCCTTAACCATTGTCAAACATAATTGTGTACAGCTTGGGTACAACTGAGAGGCGAAAACTGGCTCTGTCATTCACGTAAGCGACGCCAGACAAAGGCTTTAGGGTTTTTGGTACGCTATTTCGGGTTCACACTGTCAAGGCCAATCTCATCCATCCACCGTCGCCGCGACCGACAGTCCTTTATTTTCATGCGGTAATCTTAAATTGGGATCGTTTGACTGAACCTCGTTGAGGATATTGGTCATGATCTGTCGGAAAGGAGGGCAAATTTTTGAAGTCAAGTGTAAGGCTTCTCGTATGCGCGGCATTTTTTATTGACCCGAGTGGCGTGTATTGCCAGTGCAAGAACGCTTCGATTCGGCAGTCGCAAGGAGATGTCTCTTTCGTTGCACCCGAATACTCCAGTCAGATTCAACTCGCCCGTCGCGCAGCTATCGAAATATATGACCATGGCATGTTGGGAAATTCTGGCTCTGCCATAAATAATGAAGTTGCGCGGCCGCCGGGTATATCGATTGCCGTAGCGGTGGACGGAAAGATTGTGTGGGCGGAGGGGTTTGGGTTTGCCGACATCGAGCAATGTGTTGCCGTAACTCCAAAGACGAAGTTCCGCATTGGAAGCACTTCTAAGCCATTGACTGCCGCGGGGGCAGCGCTCCTTTACGACCAAGGACGTATCGACTTCGACGCTCCCATCCAGCAATATGTCCCCTCTTTCCCTGACAAGGGCTATGTCATAACGATGCGCGAACTCTTGGGAAATCTTGGCGGAATTCGTGGCTACAACGCCGAGGAAGGTAACAAATTGGATCGTGACGTTTATCGCTCCGTGAGCGATTCGCTCAATCGATTCAAGGACGACCCCCTTGTGGCACCGCCGGGCACAAAGTGGGTCTATTCAACCTACGGCTATGTCCTTGCGAGTGCGGCCATCGAAAAAGCATCCGGGCAAGACTTTCTTTCCTACATGCGCGACAAAGTGTTCCTGCCACTCGGAATGCAAGATACCGTCGCCGATGAAAGCGACAAGATTGTTCCTGATCGTGCTCGGTGGTACACAGTAGTTGCTGACGGAAGTTATCGGAACACTCCCTACGAAGACTTGAGTTACAAATGGGCGGGAGGCGGTTTCCTGTCAACCGCTGAGGACTTGGCGCGCTTTGGGTCCGCGCTGCTGAAGGCAGGATTTCTGAAACAAGACACGCTCACAATGATCTTTTCACGTCAGAAGACGATTTCTGGCCAGAACACGAAGTACGGACTCGGATGGTTTATTCACGACGCCGGAGGCCATGAAACGGAACGGCAATTTGAGCACAGCGGTGGGGTCGCTGGCAGTAGCTCTTGGCTGGTTATCTATCCCGATCGCCGTGTGGTGATCGCATGGCTACAGAATAGCAATGATTTCCGAGACTGGGCCATCTTGAATGTCGCCGCCCCTTTTTTTCCTGCTCAAAAGTGAGAGGCGACTTGGGATAAACGACGAGCCCAAGACGGTGCTGAAGTCCATGCGATGCGCGAGAATGATTCGTGGTTTACATTTACCGGAGGTGAGTACGCGAATGCCTATTGCTTGCTCGTTGGCCGAAGTAATGTCCCTCAAAACGCTCACTGAAGGTGCCTATGCGATTTCATTTGCTGATTGCGTTCTCCGTCGCAACGTTTTTCATCTCGCCAGTACAGGTTCAATCGCAGGGCCAAACTGCTCCGACGACTGGCAATGCTCACGCAACGATACCCAGTGGAAGCGAACCGAAGCCCGAGGACCCGACAAAAGCGATTCTCGCGGAGTTTGATAAATACGAAGTCGTAGGAATAGATGCCGCGCATGGAAATAAAGACCTCGACGATCTAATTCTCCATCTTATCCGCGACCCCGCTTTGCCCGGCAAGGCGAACGATATCGTGGTGGAATGCGGCAATTCTTTGTATCAAGGAATTTTGGACCGGTACATTGCAGGCGACGATCTGCCAACGTCTGAGGTCCAGCAAGTGTGGCGCAATACCAGCGCCTCGATGTGTAGCGTGTCAGGCTTTTACGAAATCCTGTTTCCGTTGGTACGTCGGATCAATCAAAAGCTCCCACCGTCGAAGAAGATTCGCGTACTTGCAGGCGATCCTCCTCTAGATTGGAATACTGTCAAAGACCAATCCGAAGTCATGCTCGACCGGGACGCGAACATCGCGTCGGTGATGGAAAAAGAAGTACTGTCCAAACATCGCAAAGCTCTCATGCTTTTTGGTTCATTTCATCTCCTTCTCGCCGTAAGAGATTGAAAGTGGCGCGTTAAACCGTTGCTTTGTCCCTGAGGCCCACGAATAGGTAGCCCGCACCTTTGCAGTTCGGACATTCTTTATTGCGGTAATATCCGGTTGCTTCGCAGTGTGCACAATCTGCAACAACGACCGTTTGCGACCCTCATGTTGTAACCAGCACCACCACACTCTGTACAACACGTAACAGGCAGTTCTCGCTTCATTTGTTGATGATACGCCCGGCTCCTATTCCATACGGGACGCCGCACAAAGATCGCGCCATCCACTTCCTGTGCCGGACTAAACGCCTTTGCCGGAAAAGTCGAATCTAGCACACAAAATCAACTGGGCAGATGTCCGTAATGCGAGTTTTCAGGAGTTTCACGCACGCCGGATTGAGCCTGCGCATCAAGCGGGTCGAACGCGAGCCAAGCCTTGCTTGCCCAGAATGAAATCCACAGCCATTTGCGAATGTAGACGTGGGGTATCGAATAGCGGCAGATTGAAGTCATGCTTCTTAATAATTAGGGGGAATTCGGTACAGCCCAAAACAATCCCCTGCGCTCCGCTTTTTTGAAGCTGTTCCATCTGCTCAAGCACGTATTTCTTGCTCTCCGGCGTGAAGATACCCAAGCTCAATTCTTTTTGGATGATGCGATGAAGTTCCTGACGAGCTCGCGCGGAATTAGGTACAACAGTTTCGATTTCATAATGCTCCTTCAACCAGTCCGCCATAAATCCATCTTCCATCGTATACAGTGTCCCGATTAACCCGACCTTTTTTAAGCCTACGCTGCGGATCGCTACGCCCGTGCCGTCTCCAATGTGGAGAATGGGCAGGTCTATGTTGCGAGAGACTTGTGCGTAGACTTTGTGGGGTGTATTGGCGCAAAACAAGATTGCTTTTGCTCCCGCAGCGCGCAGCCGAATAGCCGCGTGCGTAAGGAGCGCAGCTATTTCGTCCCATTGCCCTTTCGCCTGCAACTCATGAATTTTCTCCTGATTCATGTTGTAGAGAATGAGAGGCGGGTTTGTGTTGTTGCCATACGCATCGTTTACGGCCTCGTTGATGTACCGATAGTAGTCAACCGTTGAATACCACGAGGTGCCTCCAATCAGACCGAGCGTTTGCATGTCAGAGGCCGGGGGAAGTGGAACAGATTGTCCGCTGGCATTCCTCTTCAGGCCAAATACTAGACTGGGGAAACCATAGAGCGACGTAACGGCTGCGATACGCGCTCCATAAAAGAGCACCTGACGACGAGTCGGGAAAGTATCCATAAATGCTCCCTTCCTATATGAATACAGTGTGGGTGATTCACGGCGGGGATAATCCCTTACTTGAGGCGAGCACGAAAACTGCTTCGATACTTCGCCGTGCTGGGCTTGGTATCCTCGGCTAATTGATCGTCAAGCAGCTTTATCTCCAGCGCTAGATGAGTGTCCATGGGACGCTTGACATACCGCTCGAAAAGTAAATCCCTCTTGGCTTTCAAGACTTCGCGTTTCTTCTTCTCTTCGATGGTAGTTTCTGGCACGCAAGCTAATCCTCTTGGATCAGTGTACGCTATCGGGCTGCAACGAGCGATGTCCATCCCAAGTCACTTTCCTTTCAGAGTACGTCTGGCGCTTTGCCTCCTGACTAGGATAGATTGCGTCCCGGAGGAATCATGGACCTACTGGCGGCAATCAAGCGTGAAGAACGAAAGCTCGAAAAAGAGTTGAGTAAGTTGCAGGGCAAATTGAACGGCGTCCGTGCCGCAGCAAAAGCACTGGGCAATACGGCGAGCCGGGAAATCGCTCAGGTTAAGAAGCGCGTAATGTCCGCTGTTGCAAGGGCGAAGATTTCAAAGGCATCAAAGGCGCGGTGGGCAAAGTTTAGGGCTGAAAAGAGCAAGAAAGGAAAGGCATAGCAGAGCGCGGTGCCTTTCAAGCTTCTAAGAGTTGCTTCCCCTTCTCGGTTACTACTGTCGGGAGCAGCTTTTTCCTGGGCGATTGCAAATCGATTCCGATGTAGCCCGCCAAGTATAGCTCTCCGATCGCAGCTTGCTTCAACTTCTTACCCCGCGCGTGCTCTCGCAGAGCCGATTTTGCTACAGCTATGTCCATGATGGGACCTCTCTCAAATATTTCGGACCCCTCATGTCTTCTCTTGACTTCGTTCACCATGGGTACTCGCTGACTGTCGGGAGGCACACGCGCTTAAGGTGCAGCGTATTTTCGGTTGCGCTGGGGTGTACCGACTTCACAACCATCATCATTCGCACAGGATGCGCTGATACCCAGCGCTGAAACTGTTCAATTTTGTACCACATGAACAAAATCGTGAGCGACAAGTTATGCAGGCCCGGCTATCGTCGGTGAAAATAGCTTTGGCGAATGGCCAATCTGCCGGACTCTGTACGCGCGCTTACTCCGCGCCCTATCTCCTCTGTGGTTTCCTTAATTGCGGAGTCCCGGTCGCAAAGGATAAAGCCCTCCAAGGTGTCATTCTTGGTCGTTTGCTAGTTCCGACGAATGTAGCGAACCTGTCTTCGAAATATTATGAATACGGCAACGACCATCGCTAGGAGCATAAACTGGATGGCGATTGAGCGGCTTGCGTACCAGCAAACAATCTCTGGAGCATGGTATTGAACTCCATTCCACGCCAGCGCTTCACATGGCCGCCGATTGCCTGAGGCTTTCGGCAGAAAGTACTTGGCACCAAAGTCCAGCGACAGAAAGAGAAATGTATTCACAAAGAGCAGCGTGGCAACAACCCAAAGTACCGACGGCTCCTTGCCCACGAACTCGAATGTGTGTCGTTGTCGTCCTCCCGGCATTGTTTCCTCGCCAAGCATCCCGTGACGCGGACTTCGCACAACCCAATTTCATGGCTAGGGCTTGGTTTCAGTGCCCTCGTCCGAAAGCGCTTAAAATCAGAAGTAGAATTACGACCGCGCCGATTACTTGGCAAACCCGGTAGGTCACTTTTTCCCACTGTGCCTTGGGTTTTCCATATTCGTCACCCACCACCTGTTACGCCAAAATATCAACCGTGAAGTTTGATAGTCTTGCGTGCCATTGCATGAGAGCGAGGTAGGCGCAGATGGCTACTATTGCTGCTGGACCGAATAATTGGAGCAGCCCAGCAGAGGCAGAGGGATGCGCAACCCGAAACCAATACCACGTTGAGAAATACGGCAAAATCAAACCTGCAATGGCGGCGGCTACGCTCCCCATAATGGCGAGAATAATTGCGCCTCTGCCGCTTCCCTGAAGGTGGTCAGAAAGGCGCCTCAGCATTGGCTGCCTGATGTGCTGGCGAAAGAGAGAAACCCCTCTACTCGCCCGACGGGAAACGAGCTCGAAAACACATTGTCAATGTACATTGCGCCTTTCAGGGAACCAAGGCAGTACCCTGCCTGATCATCGTTTGGCAGGCACGCTCACGATAGCACACTCATCGAGGACTCCCGGAGAGGTTGCACCAATTGCGAAATGGGTGCGCGCGGACGGATGGTCGGCAACCCTTCCCTTATCGGACTATGGAAGGATTGCCCGTTAATCCGCCCGAAACCGGCGGTGACTGTCGGATCGCCGATTACATTGTGAGGACGGCGCGGAACCGGGCCCTGCCCTCCGCAACGCGTTCATAGGCCTTGGCGGCATCCGCCAATGGGTAAGTCTCAACGATCGTTTTGACTTTTGCTTGCGCCACGAAATCAAGAGCTTCGTAGAGATATTCGGGGCCGTTTTGCTGGCTGCCGATGATGCGGATGCGCTTCATGATGAGATCCATCAGCGAGACGGAAAGTGGCTCCGCGTCCGCGCCCATAGCGACCAGCCGGCCGTCTGGCCGTAATCCCGG
>WNFH01003271.1_pt1 | contig 13034 bp, 10 predicted proteins | sample 5400411 | NCBI WGS metagenome assembly WNFH01 (sample SAMN13153347, study PRJNA577476) | soil metagenome | isolation source: 200 cm saprolite under Douglas fir tree site 2 hole 3 | place: USA:California | collected 2015-04-18
GCGCCGGGGGCCCACGAGAAGGACAAGGTCGAGAACTATCTGCACCGCCAAGTCTGTGGTGGGCAGATGACGCTGGCTGCGGCGCAGAAGCAAATTGCTTCCGACTGGCTATCGGTCTGGGACCAGATCAAGCCGTGACCAGTCCAGCTATGGCCCAAAGATTCAGGCTTGCCGGTGCGATTATTCATGCACCCCGCCAACAGTTCGCGCCGTGCCAATAATCGAGGCTGTCTGTAATGCGTTCCGTCCCCTCGGAGGGTGAGTGAAAAGGACGCGCGAGCAGCCCGATTGCGGATCGGATGTATACAGGCCAGATCCTAATCGTCACCCTCGCTGCTGCGAGCGCAGACTAGTCGCTGCTCCTAGCGAGGAGCCGTTCGCGAACGGTCGTCAAGTCACCACAACCCCGGCGAGTGAGCGTCCGGCCCCAATTGAAATCGCGCTGACCGGTAAGATGGCTGGGCTTGAAGATTCAGGCGGTCCAGCACGCCGTCCCCGATCGCCGCATCACCAACGACGGTGTGGTGGAGGCGGTTCGCGAGCGGAACCGGCAGAAAATGGACTCGGAGCAGCTGGCGGCCGTCGAGACGCGGCTGCGGCGCCATCTCGCGCTTGCCGGTACGGACGTGCGCTACCTTTCCGACGGCCGCGATCCGATTGAGTATGCGCGCGAGGCGGGCGAGCAGGCGCTAGCGGCGGCAGAGCTGCCATCGCGCAGCATCGAATTCCTTATATATGCGGGCATCGGCCGCAGCTGGATCGAGCCAGCGATGGCGAACGCCGTGCAGCACCGGCTCGGGCTGACCGGCGCCACGTGCTTCGACGTCCTGGATGCCTGCGCCAGCTGGCTGCGTGCCCTCCAGATCGCACACAGCTTGCTTCGCACCGGCACCTATCGCTGCGGGATGATCGTGAACAGCGAGGTTGGCCTACAGCGCTTTGCGGACCTGGACTTCGCGCAGGCCGACGACGTCGAGGCGAAGCTCGCGACCTTCACGATCGGTGAAGCGGCCACGGCAACGGTGGTCACCGCCGATGCGGGGGACGATGACTTCTACTTCATGTTCAAGAACTTCGGTCAGCACTACGGACTGTGCATGATTCCGTTGGACGGAGGCATGAAATTCTTCAGCCAATCACCCCAGCTGATCCGCACGACAGTCAAGGAAATCATAAGTGCCTACCGCGCAGACGTGAACCTGTCGGGGGCAACCTATGACATCTGCTTCGGCCACACGGCAAGCCAAAAAGCCAACGAGATCATCGGCCGCCGTCTGGGCCTGCCGGCCGAGATTGAGTTTCAAACACGTGCCGACTACGGAAACACTGCGGCCGCCTCGATCCCACTGGGCATGAGCCTGGCAATCGAACAGGGACGCCTTCGCCGTGGGCACCGGACTCTCTGCATCATGGGCAGCGCTGGGATCACGGTCGGCTTTGCCAAATTCACATTCTGACGCCGACTTGGTCCGACTCCTTCGTGGCGCGATGCACCTAAAGGATGGGGGCGTCGTTCTATATCTGGCTAGATCCCTCGTGTCACCAGATCTCGTGGACTGCTCAGTCTAGTTGCTGGTGGTCGGCGCAGCCGCCGCTGTCGTCGTTTCAGGCTGCACGGTTCCAGCACCGTCGATCGGGGGGAGGTGGGGCGGCGCTGTCAAGGGCTTTCGAGGGAGCTCAGCCGGGGCACCCGGTGGATTCAGGATCAGGTCGACGACACGTTTGATCAGGGTTCGCAGCACGTCCTCCCGATATCCGCCGACAAAGGCGATGACGTCGTATAAGGTACGCGACGCTTCCCAGGACGACGGCCATAAAGGGTCGTGCGATGTGCCAGAAGAAATAGCTCGGATCCCAGTCGTCGGCATGGCGAAAAACCGCGGTCAGGCTGATCGTCACCCCTCCGAGCGCCGCAAACCAGGGGATGATGATCGGGACTGCGCCGAGATCGTGCGAGAAGAAGCTTTTGAACGGTGGCCAGCTTGCGTAGGCGGCGCCGAGGCTCAACAGTAAGAGGAGATAGCCCACCTCGATCAAGAACACGGTTTGCCGATCGCCGCCCCAATTGCGGATGTAATTGAAAGTCAGCGAGTTGGACGGCGTGTCGCCCACGTAAACCGTGACGAGGGTATTGCCGCCCACCCGGGGCTTGGGGCTGAGAGTGGCGATCTCGGCGTCGGAGTGAACTGAGACCAGCTCGCTCTGGTCAAAGCCGAACTTGACTTTCGTCGCCCCGGCAAGTCCCGATCCTCGGATGAGCACCGCTGTGCCGCCGTCAAGCGGCCCGTATATGGGCGAAATGGCCTCGATTACTGGCGGCAACATTGAAAATCCTGAGAGTGTCAAGCAACTATAGGCCGAGCGTCTCGAATGTTCAATTGACAGTTGGCCAGGCGCTTGAATCCGTTGAGGCGACAGGCGAGCAGATTTTCTTTGAATATGCCCACCACTGCTGGGTGAACGTGCAAGTCAGCGGATTGTAAACTGTGCGTCAGCCGACTTAGCACTGGTCTTGCCGGCAGCGCTCACCGTTAGCGAATCGCCGTGAAACACGCTAAATGAGTTCGGGACCACAATCTGCGTTTGAAAGGAGCCATCGCCAGACGCCGTCACCGTACCGACCGGCTGGCCCTGGAAGTAGATCTCGACGGTCTCGCCCGGCGCGTAGCCGTGCCCGACCACGGTCACATTCGTGCCGCCAGTGCCATTGTCTGGCGAGAGGCTGATAGACGCGGTACCAGTGACGATAGGGCCAAATGTCCGCACGAGAAAGATGCCCCCGACGATCGCAGCCGCGGCAGCGACGAGCATGACCACCACACAAGCAGCGCCGGTCACCTTGACGGCGGACCGCGCGGCCGGAGACGAGACGGGTACCGGCAATCCGCCATGGCCGACGACGCCATCCAGGATGCTGAAAAGCCGCGACATGTCGTAGTCCCAACGGCTCTGGCTCACGTCCAGGGCCTCGATCAGCGACAGCTGCCGGATATCCTGAGGGAGCAGGTCGGGCTTCGGCATTGGCGTGCTATCGATCAGCACTGGAATGATCCGCACGTTTTGCTCGAGGGCGGTCCGTATCTCCATTAGGACATAGTCGTCGGATCGCGTGGCCCGGGCGCGGAGTTCTTCTAGCCAACGCCGGCCAATGACCACGAGCACTACGCTCGAACCGCGCACAGCGCTGTCCACTGCATCGGGGAAGGGAGCCCCGGGGATGCTGCGGTCGATATCGCGGAACACACGTGACGCGCCGTACCGATCGACCAGATGATCAAACAGTCGCCCGGACTCGCCCGAGGTGTCCTCGCGGCGGTAGTTGATGAAAATCCTGCTCCCGTTCATCCCTGACTCCGGTCTGTGTCCGTGGCCACCTCGGGCGTGGGGCGGCGGGGCCATCATATGCTCGTCGACCACCCGGGATCTCGTTCCGCGTGCGCCCCGATGCTGCAAGTCCAGCCGCAATGGCGGAACCTATCCGCGGCGATCGAAGAACGCAGACGTCGATGCCTAAGGTCTCCGCGGGGTACAGGCAGTCCTTATCGATCGCGTTTTTGGTGTTGTGCCGGCGGCCCACCATGCGGCTTGGCCATGAATGCAGCCGGCGGTCGTGACCGTCGCCTCCGAAGTACCACCGCCGACGTCGTCTCTCTCTCGTCGAAACCCGAGGCCTCAGTACCCCGGAAAGTGTCGCGCTTCTGCTCTCGTGACGCAGCCCTCAAGACCACATTGCAGTGGGTCAGCCGAGGGAAGGCGGATTAGTCGTCATCATCCGAGCACGATTCCGCCCTTGCCGAGTCCGCGAAGAATTTCGAGGATGCCCCAGCGATTTGAGGCCCGTTTCAGCTGCCAGGATCTCGCTGGATTACTACCTGAACTTCCACATGAAGCGGCACTTGCTATCGCAGGTCAGGTATAGGTGGCTCTCGCCCTTTCGCAGCACTCGCCGCTATGCCTGTGATCACTGGGCAAAGTCCCCTGCGTTATGGAGGACCCAGAAGAGCGCCTAGCCTCGAGGGGGTGGCTCAACGACGTCGGCGCGGTCCGGGCGATCTGGTGACGCACGGAAGTCCGCGCTGCCGCGGAGGGGCAGGAGGCCCCTAAATACGTCAAGGGTGGCTGGATCGGATTCGATCAACGTCTTCTCCTCGATAACCCGCGAGAAGTCTTCAATTGGACCTTCCGCGGTCGTCGGAGTCGGCCGCGCATCAGGCTTAGGAAGACCCAGGAAAGCAACATCGCGAAGTAACGTAATCTGGTCGGCCGTCGAGTCTGAAGGGATGACGATGATGGTATCGGCGACGCGTTGCCGGTTTCGAATCAGGGCGAGCTCGGTGAGCACGCCAGGCGCGAGTACCGTGCACTCGAACACGACGAACTTGGCAGCTGAGATCAGGAGTCTGACGGCCATCTCCCAATCGTCATTGCTTACCTCGAGGCGCGGCAGGTCCTCTCGGGTGTTTAGGCCGAAAGCCGCCGGGTTCCACACGGCGACGACGGGCAGATATCCAGCGACCTGCGTAACCAGGTACGACTCGACGCGGCTCTGCTCACCTCTAACACGGCTGACCATTGTCTGCCTGGCCTCCACCAAGCCTGCCGCAGCCAACGACGGCGACGTTCCCTCGATCACAGCCCGGTCGATGACGTCAGCCCGCGAGGGATTTCGCGCGCTGTCAACCACCGTTTGCGCCGCCTCCTGCTCGAAGCTGCGCAGGAACAGAGCGAAGGGTGCGCGGTTACGAGCGAACTGCTGCAGGATCCCGTAGGCCCGGTCATGGGTGCTGGACGAGCGCTCGATCTCGGCGAGGCCCTTATACATGTCCATATCCGTTCGCGCGGCCGCGACCCACCGGCGGGAGTTGTTGACGGAGCGGGCCCAGATCGCCACGTAGGCTAAAAACGCGGCTCCCAGCAAAATGTCAAGTGGTCGCGCAGGAAGGATGATGCCCGTCAGCAGCAACACTGAAATGACAATAAGGATTGGAATCGCAGGCACAAATGAACGCCTAAACCAGCGCCTGCGATAGAGGTGGTAGAGGCTGGTGACCGCCTCGTCTGAATAACGCACGTCCCGCTTCGGCTCGCGCACAAGGTCGAACATGCTCTGGGGATCGTCGAACTGGAGCTGGCCGGCAAGAAAGCGGCTTGCGAACTCGGGTAATGGTTTCTCCGATTTGGTGACAACGTCCCGGATCGCATGCCAGCATGCGGTTTTATCGTTGATAAAACGCTCCAGAGACTTGTGTTCATGCCCCGTCAGGTGAAGCTGATCAAGCGCGGCGGCAGCGGTGGGCAGTCCTTTCAGAGCACCTCGGGGCCCCAGCAGCGCCAAACAGCCGAGTTGAGCCGTTCCTTCGTTCAGGTCGGCCAGTGCATATGCCTCGCCATAGAGGGCGCTGTTAACCGAGTCCGAATCACCAGCCTGCTCCGCCGCCTCGCGCGCCAGGTCATAGGCAAGCAGTGCCGGGCTCGGCTTCGCCAGCGCCAGTAAATAAGCGCCGAGGCGGTCCCAGCCGTAGGCGACGGCCGCCAGGTTTCCGCCCTCGCGGAGCAGGCTCAGGGCCTGACGGAATTCGTCCTCGGCCGTGGCCGTCCAGGCTCGAGCGTCATCGATAGCGGTCGCGAGCAATCTCATACCCCTCGCCGTGGGCGAGTCGCCAGAATTGGCTGATCCCGGTGCCGCGATGCCAGCGGGCGACGCGTTCGCAGAGTGCATCGTCGCCATGCGGGTTTGCTCCAAGTCGAGCTCGCCCTCCAGAAAGCGCTTGGCGAACTCGGGTATTGCTATGCGCGCACGGGCAATCGACTCGGCGCGAATCTCAGATAGGAGGTCCGGCTTGCGGAGCAGTTCCTCGAGTCGGCCAACAACTTCTGGCTTGAGCTGCAGGATGGCGAGCATCTCGCTGGTGGGGAGAATGCTGATGAATTTGTCGCTCAGGGCGCTGGAGTTTTCCAAGAGCCGCGCGGTGGCAAGCATTGCGGACGTCTCGTCCAGTTGCTGGAGCAGCGGGACCTGTTGGCGGAGCTCTGCCAGCATGGACTCTTCGTCTCCGACGCCCTCGAACGCCTCCAGACACACCTGTCGTGCGAGCAGACCGGCGACACCCAATTCGCGACGCTGGCAATAAGCGCCCACGTAATGCCAAATCGCGCCAAGGACTTGCGGCTGCGCGGTCGCAGCTGCGAGTCGTAGCGCCGCGCGGAACTCGGGCTCCGCAGTAGCGCGTCCCAACAGGGCGTCGAGCCGCGCCATCTGCAAGTGGGCGAGAGCAAGTCGAGGGCGAATTGCATTCTCGTCGCCAGGCAGAAGTTCGGCGAGCAGATCGGCCGCCGCCGAACAGTGACTTCGCGCATCTTCTCGTTCGCAGGCTTCCTCTGCGAGGGCCCCGAGTCTCAGGCGTGCCTCGGCCTGACCGAGCTGGGCCTGAGCATTGGTCTCATCGCCCGTCCCGGCGTGATGGAAGTCCTCAAGCGCGACCTCGTAGTCGTGCTTTGCGTCCGCCGGCCAATCGCCAGTGGAACTGGCGTCTTCATGCGATAACTGCTGGTAAGCGCTCCCCATCGGATCGTCCGTGGCACCGGTCGACATCCGTCCCGAAACACCTCCCTGGCCACGAGGGTGTGGTCGGCGCCAGTTTCGACCGTGCGTCCATTCGAGTCAAGTCAAATCAAGTCAGTTAGTCCTGACAACTGATCGATCCGAGCTGGCGAGTCTCACGGTCCCGACGTTGAAGGGTTCTCGTCCAGAAATCGCTGAAACGATCACTTTGTATTCGAAATGTCAGCCAAACGAGAACAGCATGTGGTGATCTAAGGCAGTTTGTTCGTTGAAAGTACTGCACGGACTACTACTACACCATGGACTACTACACCGCTTGACTGTCGTCGAGGCTCACACGATCAGGGTTCGCCTCCGGGTGTCCCGTTAACCCATCGTCCGTCGACCCGCATCACGCTGCCCGAGCGTACTTATGAAGGGGACCACCGAGGCGATCGATTCGGATGATTTCTGAGTTGTCGGGCGCGCTCGGGCCCTCCGCACTCCGAATTGGCCGCCACTGGCCGAGGCTTTGATGTGGGCGAGCCGCGTGATAGTGGTCGATGAACTCCAGCAGCACACGCTCCAGCTGGCGTGGCCCGAAATACGAGTAGATGGTTGAGCACCTCCCTGCGCACAGTTCCTACCCACCGCTCGGGGTAGGCGTTCGCCCTCGCCGGACCAGCAGCCAGAAAAACCGGTCTCGGGTCTTGAGGTCGGGGCGAGGATGGGAACGGAGCACGACATGGAGTTGGTGCCGCAAAAGAAGGTTCTCGACCATGAAGTCGCGCCGGTCGCGAAAGAGCCTGGCCAGCGTGCAGAGAAGGCTGACTAGTTCGAGCATCGTGACAGGGTCGCCGATCTCGCCGGATTGAGTTTTGCCGTCCCACAGGTTCGCAGCGTTGCTGTTCCGATTGAGCGATATGCCCCAAAACCAATGCCAGTGGGCCAACGATGTGGCACTTCCATCGGGCGTGCTCGGCCGGCGGATGATGGACAGAGCTGAAGGTGAGTCGGGAGCGGTCCCGCTATGATGGCCGCGGGAATGCGACTGTGGGCTACAAGGCCTTTGTCTCGTCAACATTCGACGATCTAAGACAGCACCGCGCTCACGTTATAACCACCCTCCGGCACTGCGGGATCCAGGTTGATCCGATGGAGGACTGGGGTGCGTCGACTCAGGCCCCCAGCCAGTTCAGTGTGGAACGGATTGACGCGTGCGATCTGTGCATCCTCCTCGTCGGACGACGTCGAGGGCACATCCCTCGCGACAAGAAGCGCAGCATCACGCAGCTCGAGTACTACGCTGCACGGGAACGGGGCATTGACGTGCTTGCCTTCGTCCTGGCTGACAACACACCATGGCCGAAGAAATTCGATGAAAGCGCGACCGACCCCGAATTCCAGCGGTGGCGTGATGAGCTGCTCGAGACGAGAGGGGTTGAGCGCTTTGGAGCCGATCCGCGGTCAGTCGATGTCGCACCGGCGGTAACGCGATGGGTCCTTGACCGGCAACTGTCGGATCTGGCTGCCCACAGGCGGCCTCAGACGACACCATGGAATCCGAAGGTTGTGCGCCTCGGAAGGCTCTATGGCTTGCTGAGCGCGGAGGGGGGATCAATCGACTTCTCGACCGAGGTCGCCGCCTCACTACATCGGGTGGGCGATGACTGGATCAAAGGCAAGCCTCTCAAGGGCTCGAGCACGGTTCTGGCGGGCTGGGCGGAGTACTCGACAATGGCGATCGTGGTGGCAACCAAACCAGGAACAGTTCTTGCGGAAGACCTGCAGGAGCTGATGTACACCGAGTGCCAGCACCAGCTGATCCAGCTTCTGATGGATCTCGCGTTGCAGTCGGAGGTGATGGTCGAGCGCGGCGGAAGGCTATCGGTGGCCAATGACGTAAACGAGGAGATGATGGACCTGCTCACGCACTCAGATCAGGTCGCGGCCTATTCCAAGGATGCCACGGATCCAAAGGCCATTGCCATGTTGGCCTTCGTCGACATTGTGCGAGCTAGGCTGCTGCTGCACGCTCCGCAGCGCGAGCCATACGCCGAGGCCCTAGGAACTCTCATCCTGTCGAATTTCGGCTTCTGGAGGGGCCCAGCCAAAGCAGGACGCAATGTCGCGGCGATAGCAACAACCCAGACCGAAACACTGCGGACAGCGCGCCAACGCCACCGTAAAGCCGACGATCGGGCCAGGGCCTCCCCCCGGCTTCCGTAGGCCGCAACGTCGCTGACACCCTCGAGGATCGGTGTGACTTGCTGTTCGAGGACAGCTCGGGCCCGGATGGTCTGCCCGCTTGGCAGTTTCCGGTCCTCCTTTGACTGACAACTAAGGGCCAAGCGATGGATGTCTTCCGACTACTGACGGAGAGCGCGCGACGCGTGCTCGCACGGTGGTCGCCCTCGCCAACACACAGGGTGCTCGCTGCCCGGTTTAATCGGGCTGGAGGACAGGACCGCGACAGAAGCTAGGGCTGAGTCTCTACTAATGTGCGTCGGTTATGGCGCGGGTGCCTAGCCTCTTGTTGGACTGTGAAATCTGAGCCCTGCCTTCCCGGGCCGCGGCCAGGACTCCCTTGTGCCAGGCGCCTATATGACGCTCCCGGTGGAGTTCGCACCGTTGACGCACAGCGAGATCACGCGTAGATATGGCTTGTCATGGACACCAACCAAGCCGACCCGGTACTGCGTGACCTACTCGATGAAGGAGAGGAACTGCTCCGCCGGATAGAGCGAATCAAGGACGGGGCCTTGGAGAAACTGCATCTACAGGAGTTGGTGGTGTGGGTCGGGGCGGTCGAGCGTTGCGAATTCGCCAAAAATGCAGCGATTCCCGAGAAGGGTGACAGCCCGTGACAGTCTTGGTGGGGCGCGGCGGTCATGGGGTCTGACGCGGGTCTGACGCTGCGAATCGCTGAGATCCCGGAACGTCTCGCCCGGTCGCGCCCCCCAGGCACTTTAGGCGGGTTCGTGGGCGGGCTCTGCCTTACGGTCGGCTACGTGTCACTTGCCTTCTTTGTCTTCCTGATAGCTACGCCAAGCCGAAACGTCCTGACCTACTACTGGGCGGCGTTGCCGAGCGCGGGCGTCGTTGGAGTCTCATTCTTGATTGCCGGTACGCGGCTCGTGCGCGGCCGGCGCCGTCTCGTGCTCTTTCTTCGCCGTTTCGGCCTGACAAGCTCAACCGAGGCCATCACTCGCGCGATTTGGGACGGCCTCGGCAAGCGGTGGCGGATCGTAACACTTGACGACTATTCCGTTGTGGCCGTCGGAGTCGACCGCAATGCACGCAGGAGGCTCCGCCAGGCAAGGTACCTCACAGTAATCGTGGCCGTGTTATTGGCGGTGGCGATGTATGGGTACTTCTACGCATGGTTCCAGGCGAACAAGGGATTGATGAGCGATTTTCAGGAGATAGGTTCAACCATGGCCCTGGTGTTGGTAGCTGCCGTCGGCACTGTCCTCATATCTGTTTTCGCCTTGACGCTGTGGGCTGTACTTGTCAGCTCCAGTTGGATTGCGCGAAGCGCGGACCGCTCCAAGGCCGTTGTGATCGCTCGCCGTGAGGAGATCCTCCCGGTTGCGAACAGACTCGCTGTGAGGGCCAGGCGAGTCTTTTCGGCGCGCCTGGCTGTAGTGCGAGTCGAAAACGCGTATTGGCGCGACGTCGTCGAATACCTTGTGATCCTGTGTGATGCCGTGGTGGTGGACATTTCTAGCGCATCCCCAAACCTGACGTGGGAAATCCAGACATTGACTGCGCAAGGAAAGCGATGGGTCCCAGTCGGTCAGCTCGACCGACTCTTAGCTCTTCAGCAAGACTCGTCACCCGATGCGCTTGGGGTGAGGCGCGTGGTGGGCAGCCACGTGGTCCTCGCCTACCGTGACGGCCGCTCTCTCGCTCTGGCTCGAACACTGGAAGCCGCGTTGAATTCATCAACCGCATAACGCTGGCTAGCCGTTTTCACCCTCCCCACCTCTCTTCTCCGCCGTGTACGCATCGAGGTGTGCGGTTAGCTGGCCCCACTGTCCCTGCTCCTTGGCGAAGACCTGCTCGATCTTGGTCACGTAACCGGCAACGCTCGAGATGGCCAACGCGTGATTCGGATCTGCGAACGTCGGCTGAGGACCGACGCTGGTCAGGGCGCGTGTCGCATCGTCGTACAGCTTGGCAACTCGCTCATATGCGTAAAGCCGCTGCAAAGCCTGACCCAGGCCAGCAACCGCCGGCAGGGTCGTGGCGAGCACCACCCACAAACTCTTCGGCACGATCCCAGCGGCTGCTGCGGCTGACGCCAGGCCGGCGGCGATCATGAAAAGCCCAGCCAGCAGGTTTGCCTGCTGCTGAGCGTCGGCAAACTCATCCCGATGACGCTGGTAGTAGAGGCGCTGTTCCTGAAAGCGGTAGCGAACGTAGAGCTCCTGGAACTGCTCGAGCGAAGTCACGTAGTGATCTCCGCAACACGTTGCCGGAGGGTTGCCAGTCGATGGGCTGGATTCGCGTAAGGTGCAATATGTCCGAGGAACAGGAAATACTCGCTCCTCAGGCGCTCCGCCACCAGACGTTTGCTGTAGTAAGCGCGCTGAGCACCTTGCGAAAACGCGACAAGAGCGCCCGCACCCAGGAAGGCCGTCAATCCCGCCTCGGCGATTCCGATGTAGGGCTCGCCGCCGGCTACCGCTGCCTGTATCGCGCCGAGGATCGTCGCCACAACAGCGCCGGTCGCAAAAGCGAATTGGGTCAGATAAAAAGTGTTCTGTTCTCCCAATGCCGCGGTGTCTGCCTGACGAAAGTGCTCCATCAACTCGTCATCCAGGACGGCAAAGTCAGCTGCGAGGTCTGGGTAGGCCGCCCTCGCATCAGGATCAACGATGTGCTGGGGTCTCGGTGGCCGCCACCAGAGACTTGGGAGCCGCCGCAGAATGGCCGGCGCTGAGGCCACGGTTTCTAACCCGGTCCCGCGGCCAGGACGTCATTAATGCGACGCCGCAACTCTCCTGGCGTAGCGTCAAGGTCGACCACGTCAAATGGCCCACCCGCGCCGCTCGTGGCGACCTCGTCGGCGAGACGCCCGCTTCCGCGCAGCACGATGACTCGAATCCCCGCCGCGAGCAAGCCTTCCAGTTCCTGCCTCGCGATATCTCCTCCCGACGCAAGCAGGACGACTGCAGGGGATTGTCTGGCCAGCTCGCGGACAATCCCGAGCAGCATCGGCGTCTCGTCGCCCCAGTGGTTGCCATCCACGAGGACGAAGTGCGTGTGGTGTGGCTCGAGCACGGCTTTGTCGTCTTCAACCCGATGCGCAGAGGGGTTCAAGTCCACCTTTCCAGCCGGGACTATTCCGATCACGGGAGCCGTCGGTTTCCGATCTTCAAGCCCGCTGCCAAATAGCGCAAGCACGCCGGCTGCCGTGCCACCGCTGACTATCGTGACTTTATCGTCGACTGTCGCCGCAGCCACACCGCCCAGCAGCCGCTGAAGCCTACGCGCCAGATCGGCGTCCAAATCATCGGTACCGCCAATCAGAACCAGGGTGGCAATGGGCCGCTGGACCCCTAGTCGAGCAAGCACTGTCGCAGGCGAATCGGTACCAGCGGCTTGCACGGCCTGTGCCGATCCGGTGGACAATCGCACGATTTGTCGAGGTCTCAAACCAGGGCGATGCCTTCTCCCAGCAGTGCCGCCTGAGTTTGCAAGCGGCATATGGGGTGGAACTGCGCGACTTGAGGCAAGTTCATAAGCGTTCTGCCCCACCTAAGCCTCATGAGTTGGAGATTCTTAGTCGATCGGACGAGGGTCGCGGGGGGAACGTGGCGGGTAGTCGTTCCCCCGGCTTCGCGAGGAAGGCGCAGCACGATGTTGCAGCTACCATGGACTGACCGACACCCGGATGGAGTTGCCGGACCGCCGCCAGCCACCCCGCGGTAATTTCGAGCGCCGCTACAAACCACTTGGGTGCCGTCTGGGTCTCATCGCGTTCTGCCTTCATGAAAGAGTAGACCACGTGCACATCTATGGCCCGGCCAAGCCGTTGGCATCGAGGTGTCACGACAGCGGCAACTGACGTATGCCGGTTACCGCTTCGGAGCCTGTCCAGCGCTCTGAGCGCATTGGAGTGTCGGCCGCCGATCCGATGGTGGCACATTGACTTCGCCCTAGCATGAAACTGGACTGCAGCGAGCCCGCCTCTTGACCGTCGGCACCAGGACTGATGACGATTCCTACCTGGAGCTCCAAAAACTCGCAGTGGAGACGGCGGTGCTCTGGCGGTTTTCGAAACCGTATCTGTGGGACTACCGCGTGGGCAAGATCCCGAATGCCAAAACCCCACTCGCCAAAGCGGTAGCCGCGTCATCGGCCTTTCCGCCTTTCATCTCGCCGGTGTTTTTCTATCCCTCGCCGTCAGACTTCGAGGCGGGCACGGGGCTCGACCTGCAATACGTTCCGTATACAAGCCATGTTGTGCTGACGGACGGGGGAG
>WNFH01002418.1_pt1 | contig 13024 bp, 5 predicted proteins | sample 5400411 | NCBI WGS metagenome assembly WNFH01 (sample SAMN13153347, study PRJNA577476) | soil metagenome | isolation source: 200 cm saprolite under Douglas fir tree site 2 hole 3 | place: USA:California | collected 2015-04-18
GAAAAAGCCGGCGTCGCTCTCGGCGGCTGGTCCACCGGCCCCACCTGGGGCGACTATGACCATGACGGTCTGCTCGATCTCTTCGTCCCCGGCTACGTCAAGCACGACCTCGATCGCCCGGTCCTCGCCGGGAAAAATGGCGTCCCCGAAGGCGCGTGCCAATACCGCGGTGTCAACGTCTTTTGCGGTCCGATGGGACTCCTCGGAGAAAGCGATCATCTTTTCCACAACAATGGCGACGGCACATTCACCGACGTCAGCGTCAAAGCCGGGGTCGCCGACCGCGAAGGCCGCTACGGCTTTGCTTCGCTCTTCGTCGATCTCGACGATGACGGCTGGCTAGATCTCGTCGTCGCCAACGATTCCACTCCCAATTACCTCTATCGTAATCGTCACGATGGCACGTTCGAGGACGTCAGTTACCTCAGCGGCTTCGCCGTCAACGAAGAGGGCCGCGCGCAGGCTTCCATGGGCATCGGCGTCGGTGATTACAATCGCGACGGCAAGCTCGACCTCTTCATCACCACGTTCTCCGACGACTACAAAACTCTCTATCGCAACGATGGCGACCTAAATTTCACCGACATATCCTTTCGCGCCGGGCTCGGCAATCCGACGATTCCGTTCCTTGCCTGGGGCGCCGGTTTCCTGGACTTCGACAACGACGGCCTGCTCGATATTTTCATCGCCAACGGCCACGTGTATCCCGTCGCCGACCGCACCGAGTGGGGAACTACCTGGGCCGAACGTCCTCAACTTTTCCGCAATCTCGACAGCTCAAAATTTCAAGAAGTGCCTCCCGCCACGGGCAGTGGACTGGCTGTCATCGTCTCTGCGCGCGGGGCAGCCTTCGGTGATCTATTCAACGATGGCCACATCGATGTTGTCCTCAACAACATCGATGCGCCGCCCACACTTCTTCGCAACGTCGTCAAGAGCGAAAATCACTGGCTCGCGTTGAAATTGGTCGGCGGCCCGAAGAGTCAGCGCGACGTTATCGGCGCAAAAGTATTCCTCACCGCGGGCGGGGTTCGGCAGCGCGCCGACGTTTTCAGCGGCGGCAGTTACGCCTCCACCTCCGACCCGCGTGTCCATTTCGGACTCGGCGCGGCAACCAAAATCGAAAAGCTCGAGATTCGCTGGCCCAGCGGTGCCGTCGAGGAAATCGCTATCCCCGCAATCGACCGCATCCTCACGGCGGTCGAAGGCAAGGGAATCAAAACCCCATAACCCGGACGCCTTAAATTCCGGTACCAGTCGCCAATCACTAATCCGCCAGCCATCAGTCGCCAGGCACCTCCCAACGCGCTGTAACTCTCCGACCCCTCCCATTCCCGAATTGGTACAGCTTGCCCCTTCCAGCCCCATCGGTACCTCCAGATCCCTCTAATCTGTGGGGAAGAAAAGCCAGTAGCGGTTTTGTTCTCAATCATTTAGCCGGGAAGGTAGGAATGACACTTCGAGGCATTGACACATCTCGGTTTCTTCGCAAGACTCCGCGGCAACGGTCGAAGTTGCCGCCATTTTTGTGTTTTCACTCAGTGCTAAACAGTTCTGGAGTCTACATGAAATCTCTTTTGCGCTGCCTGCATAGCTTTGGTGTTGGAACTAACAGCGCTCGCTTTCTTGCCGCGCTGGGTGTAGCTCTGTTGCTGCTGTCCTACCCGTCCGGCCTCCGCGCCCAAGCTCTCAGCGGGATCAACGGAACTGTCACTGACCCTGGCGGTGTCCCTGTTCCCGATGCCAAGGTTACGGTCGCCAACACCGACACTCGCGTCTCACGTACCACGGAGACGACTTCCGCCGGGACCTACTATGTCACGGACCTGATTCCGGGCCCCTACACCGTGAAGATCGAAAAGCCCGGGTTCAAGGCGTTTGTGCAGAACGGCGTAATCGTGCAGGCCGGGACACAATCCACGGCGAACGCAAGTTTGGTGTTGGGCAACGTCACCGATACGATCGAGGTGACCGCCTCTGAGATTTCGCTCCAGGCCGATGAGCCTCGGGTTAGCACTACCTTCCAAGAAACGCTTGTACAAGAGCTGCCCCAGATCATTTCCGGGTCAGGCCGCCAGATCGACTCTTTTCTTTTCCTGGCCCCGGGAGTAACAGGTGATAGCTTCAGCCACCGTATCAATGGCGGGCTGGATTTTCAGAACGAAGTTGTTTTCAATGGCGTGCCCATCGCTTTCGCGGAAACGCAGGGCTTCCAGTTTTATATCAATCCGCCCTATGAGTCGCTGAAAGAATTCACCGTCCTGCAGGGCTCGTTCTCCGCGCAATACGGCCTGTCGCAAGGCGTTGCCCAGTATCAGTTGAAATCCGGAACGAACGCTATTCATGGAGACGTATTCGCCATCTACCGCGATGCCTTCTTCGACGCTGCTGGAGCATTTAATGACGTAAATGGAAACAACGCAGGTGTCATCGGTGCGCCAAACGCAGATCACGAGATTAACTGGGGCATTACGGCCGGTGGCCCCGTGCTTCTGCCCAAGCTGTACCATGGAAGAGATAAGACCTTTTGGTTCATGAGCCTGGATAAATTCCGGCGGGCTCGTGGGCAGGACGCAGTTACTGTTCCGACGCAGGCGGAGGTTAACGGAGACTTTAGCGGCTTGGTTATCCCCGGCACGACAACCCAGATTCCAATCTTTGTTCCCATCGCATGGCGGTCTAATCCGTCCCTTATGCCTGCGGGATGCGTCCCAGGTGCAGCGCCTGGCCAACAATTCCCCGGCAACAAGATTCCCAGCAGTTGCATCAGCAAGGTTTCACAGTCCCTCTTGGGGTTCGTTCCCAAGCCGACCAACTCGCAACAAGTCAGCAACTACTCGCCGACGTTTGTCCCGGTGGTTACGTGGACCAATTGGATTATTACCGGGGACCACAATCTTAACTCCAAGCAGGCTCTCCACGGGGTCTATTGGCGGAATCATGGGACCACTTCAGGTGGTTTCATCCAAAATCCTCTGAACAACCAAACGAGCAACTATTTGTTGGGGACCGGACTATTGGGCTCCTATTCTAACGCGATAACGCCTCGCCTGGTGATGACCGCGGGCGTCAGTTGGATCGGAGAGACCAACAACTTTTATCAGCAGAACCCCATCGGCAGTTTTGCTGGCGCTGCCCCTTCTCCGAGCGGCGGAGTGTACTTGCCGGGGATTAACTTCGGCGGCGGCAACTGGGAACCCCATAGCTGGGGCACCGGCGGCTGGCAGTTCTCGATCAATCGCAAGCATGGCCTGGCGATTGCCAACAACTGGCTTTACACGCGTGGCAGGCACACCATGAATTTTGGTGTGGATATTCGCCGTACGTTCCAGGATGACCACGAGTGCCAGCAGTGCGCCGGCAATCTTACTTTCGCCTCAGTGACGACTGCCAATCCGGTCAGCGATGCCGGCGGTAAAGTCAGTGGCAACGGCTTCGCCAGCTTCCTGCTTGGAAATGCGGACAGTGCCGGCAGGCAGTTTGCTGCCATGACCAAGCTCCGCAATTTTTACGTTGCCCCTTATTTCCAGGACAATACGAAAATCACTCCGCGGTTCACTCTCAACTGGGGGTTGCGCTGGGACTTGGCATTCCCCTTCTCGAACGACAACAGTTCCAACCAGATTACCTTCTTTAATCCCAATGTTGCGAACCCGAGTGCCATTAACCCCGCGAACGGTCAGCCGCGCGTGGGCGCAATGGCGATACTTGGCACTGGATGCACCGGTTGCGTCGGCTGGAACCAGATGGATATGCAATGGAAGCACTTCAGCCCCCGCCTGGGGTTCTCGTATCAGTTGAACAACAAAACCGTATTTCTGGTTGGATTGTCCTTCAGCTTTCTGGACACGGGCGCATACGAATACGGCGTTAACAAAGTCGCTGTGAACTATGGGAATAACTTGAACGGCACTGTCAGCTTCAACGGGCTGGCAAACCAGGTTCCTGGCTTTGGCCAGTGGGACACCACTCCGCTTCCCTCACCGCCGAAGCCTGCCTTCACCCCGGGGTTCTTGGATACCAACTTCCCCCATGAAATGCACCAGCACGTCAACCAGGGATACTCGGAGTTGCTGACCGTTGGCTTCCAGCGCGAGTTGCCGTGGAAAATGTTCGCTTCGGCCGGCTATGTGCACACTCATGACTTACACTTGCCCGCTTCCTTGCTAGCGCGCAATCAACTCAATCCCAGCTTCCTTTCGTTGTGCCCTCCTTCAACGGATCCAAATGCGCCTATTAGTCAATGCGTCCTTGGCACGGCATGGACCAGCGCTGCGGCACAGGCAGTCTTGGGATCAATGGGCTTCGCACAAGCCACCGTGAATCCGGGCGGATGTCCGGCGAACTCGTTCCGGCCCGGTTTTTCTGGCACGTTCTATGCACCTTACGTCAATTTCGGCTGCGATTACGGTTCTGGCGGACTGTTTTTGCGCACTCTGCTGCCCTACCCGCAGTTCCGCGGGATTAGCAATAACTTCGACACCTCCGGCGCCGACAAATACAATGCCTTCCAGGCGAGCCTCCAGAAGCGCACGGGCAGCGGATTGACCTTCCTAGTGGCCTACACACTCTCAAAGACCCTGTCGAACACAGACAGCGGTTTTTCGACCTTCAACTTCAAGGGCCTGAACCAGTTCAATCCGAACGCGGAATGGTCCATTGGCAACGACGACCGCACGCACGTGCTTAATATTGTCCACGTTTACGAACTGCCAATCGGCCCGGGGAAGAAGTTGCTGAACCGCGGCGGCCTGGCGATGAAGAACCTGGTTGGCGGTTGGCAGTTCAGCGGAATCTATACCTATCATACGGGGACGCCGCTGCAGATATCTGCCTGCGGCAACTCCTTCAACTGTAACCCACTGTCTTATGCCACTGGTTTTAACCGGGCCAATATTCTGCCCGGCTCATTCAACGTCGATTGGAACAACTACTACAAGGGACTGCCCATCTTTAACGTGAACAAATTTGCGTTTCCCGGCGTTTGGACCATTGGCAATGCCGCACCCCTCTATCAGAACCTGCGCAACCCCTTCCAAAGCAATGAGACCGTTGGGCTGAAGAAGAAATTCTTCTTTGGGGAGCGGATCACCGCAGAGTTGGAGGTGACATTCGATAACGTCCTCAACCGCATGCGGCCCTGCGGCAGCCCCGATGGCGAGGTTACCGACACGAACTTCGGAATCATAAATGGTGGCTCCGTGTGCCAGGGCAACACGCCACGCCGAGGTCAAGCTTTCTTCACTGTTAAATTCTAGCTCGGGCTGGGGCTCTCAGCACCGCATCCGCAATTCAGCAAAGCCGGGGCGCATAGCCCCGGCTTTGCTTTTTTCGCCGAAAGGGTAAGAATGATTGAAGTTAGGGAGGAAGATTCGACATGAAGAGACCGAATCGCAACGCGTCCGCGAAATCCTTGCAGATCTTCAGCGTGATGATGCTCCTCAGTGCCGTAGTCTGGGCCGGCAGTGAGCCCTGGAAAGGAAAACCCTATCAGCAATGGGACGACAAGGACATCGAACGCGTTTTCCTGGACTCGCCTTGGTCACGCACTACCACAATCACTCGAACCTGGCTGCCGATCTCGAGCAAGGACCTCCCGGACAAGATCATTTCTGGTTCTGGAAGACCCGCTCCCACCGAACTAGAACGGTCGGGTGAAACTTCGGTGGGTGGAGAACTGAAGTTCTATGTTTTCTGGGCGTCTTCACGGGTGATGCGGGCGGCCTCTGCTCGTAAGGCTATCTTGCACGGAGAGAAAAAGGACCTGGATGTGGAAAAATACGCCAGAGAGCCGCAGGACGAGATTCAAATTGTCGTTCAGTCGGAGGACATGGCTCCCTTCACCCGGAAGGATGAAAAATTCTTTCAGGCCAATGCCTTTCTCCAGCCGAGAAAGTCAAAGCAAAGGATTTCGCCCACCCATCTCCGCTATGAAAGGGACGCGAAGGGAATCCTGATCACTTCAGCTCTCTTTTTCTTTCCGAGAAAAACCGCGTCGGGCGAGCTCACGATTCCCACCGATGAGAAAAATGTAGAGTTCAATTGCAGCATGGACGGCGCCAGCTTGCGCGTGAATTTCGAGCCGCAGAAAATGGTCGACCAGAACGGCCTCGATCTTTAATTTCAGCACCGAGCCTTCGCCAAATGAGGTGACTTGCGCACCCTTCCGAAACAGAAGCAGGGCACCCGACCATTCCACCCGCCCCCACTCTTGCCGCCCTCCAACCGTTCAACCTCCTTTCGTTGACATTTAACCTCTGCCATCCCCATGCTATCTTCTACCGTGTTTGCCAATTTCCGCCTACGACCGCCCGTTCGCCATACTGCGGCGAAGACTCTGACTACGTCGGAAAGTGCTACCGCATACTCCCATCCAGCTTCCCCCTTGCCCTCTAATGCTGCAGATTTAGTTGCAAGACGCAATTCGGCTATCCCCTTTAGAATGAACACTTGCAAAAGTCTATCAAAGCAAAAAACGTTAACCCTCATCGAATCACATTCTTACAAAAAACATCGGGGGGAGGGGGTGCTACGCCCTTTCAATCGCTCTTTTCCCCGCCTCGCCTCGTGTGCTTGCCAGCTACTCCTTTTCTCGTGCACAGCGCTTTGTCAATCGGCGCCGAGCGGTTCGGAGCAGCCGTCACCTGCTGATATGGCGGACCGCGCTCTCGCCGAAGCGAAATCATTGTTGCGGCAGGGAAGAATGAATGAGGCGGACCGCACCATTCGCCAATTTCTTGCCGCGCATCCCGATTCCGCCGAAGGCCACTTCCTGCTCGGGCACATACTGTTCCGCGAAATTCAGGCCGACGCAGTGGGCGAAACACAACTGGAAGGCGTAAAAATTCTTCAAGCAAATCCCAAGGACGGGAATTTCATACCAGAGAAGGCTCGAGCCTCGCTCGCGGAATTTACCGCGGGCGCAAAGTACCACGAGCCGAGCGCAGTCGATTTGAAGATTGTCGCGCTCGATTACGTTTTGCTGGGCGGCTACACGGATGCGGACAAGTGGCTGACGAAAATGCTGGAGTGGACTCCCAACGACGCCGACGGCTGGTACCTCCTCGGCCGCACAAAATATAACGAGAACCGTTTTTCAGAGGCGGTCGACGCATTTCAACGATCCCTGAAACTCGATCCGCGAAATGTGAAAACCGAAGACAATCTTGGCTTGTCGTACGCCGGACTCGGTCGCAACGAGGAAGCGATCGGGGCCTACCGGCAAGCAATGGCCTGGCAGGCGCAAACGCCGCTGAAAAATCCGGGACCGTACATCAATCTAGCGAGCTTGCTCATGGATCAAAATCGCTCCGGAGACGCGCTTTCGCATCTTCTGCAAGCGGTAGAGATCGCTCCGCGCGAGTCGCGCGCGCACGAGCTATTGGGAAAAGCGTACACGCGTCTGGAGCAGTTTCAGGAAGCGCAAACCGAACTGGAAAAAGCCATCGAACTTTCTCCGCAGAGCTCCCACCTCCACTGCCTGATCGCCCCCGTCTATCGCAAGCAGGGTCTCGCGGAAAAAGCCAAAGCCGAATTCGACCGCTGTGCCGCGATGGCGGGAACTCGCTCCACGCCGGAGACGCCGCGGCCGTGAATCAATCTCGCCACTCGCAGGCGGAATTGGTGGCCGGGAATTGGAGCTGGTGTACACCCCAGAGGATTCTTACGGTTGCTTCTCTTTTTCCTGCAAGATCTGTTTCGCTCGTTCCGCAGTCGCCGCTCGCGCGCTCTCTTCCAATTTGCTGAAGAGCTTCATTTCGGCTTGCGCTTCCTGCGTTTTGCCTAGTGCGCGATACGCTTGCGCGAGCAAGAAGTGCGTCGAAGGTTCCGTCGGTTCGGCCTTTTCCACAACCTCTAGATCGCTCACTGCTTCCGCGGGGCGATCGAGTTTCAGGAGAGTGCGTGCGCGATCCACGCGCGCGCTCATCAAGTTGGGACATGTGTCCAGAGCCTTCTGGACGCTTGCCAGTGCTTCCGCGGGATCTCCGCGCTGCTCCAGAACAATATTTCCTAGTTTCCATTGCGCTAGACAGTTTCTCGGATCGTTGGCAAGCTCTGCACGGAATTGCTCGCTCGCCGCGTCCCACATGCTCAGCGACCAATAGGCATTCCCGAGCAGGTAGCGGGTGCCGGACTGTTGCGGGGCCATCTCCACCGCCTTTTTATATTCAATGAGGGCGCCGTCATAATTTCTCATGCTCTCCATGATTTCGCCGGAAATTTTATGCGCCCACACGGAGTTGGCATCAATTTCATTCAATTTTGAAAGCGCCTGCTCGGAAAGCCTCATGTGGATTTTGCCGAGGAGGTACCAAATTTCCTGATTGTCGGGCTGGCGCTGCGACAGTTTCCGCAAGTGCTCCACCGCCAGATTTAATTCGCCGAGCTTGATCAAATCATTCGCGAGAAACAATTCGGCGTTGTCATCTTTCGAATCGCCGCGGAGTGCGGCTTCAAGGGAGGTGCGCGCCCCGGCGTAGTCTGCCATTTCGTAACGCGCGATACCTAGCAACGCGGAGGAGGAAGACATTCTTGGATCGATCTTCAATCCTCTTTCAAGCACGGTCGCGGCCTTTTTGTATTCACGGAGCCTCACGTAGAGCGAGCCGAGATTGTTGTAGGCGGGGGCCAGGCGCGGAGAAATCTGCAAAAGTGATTCATACGTCAGAGCCGCTGCGGCGAGGTCACCGCGTGATTCCGCGGCTTTTGCCTGGGCGTAGAGTTCCTGCACGTGCTGGTCAGAAGCGGCGGAATTTGACTGAGCACGGATTGTCGATGAAAGAACTACAGTCACGAAGAGGAGCCGAAAAATCACCGGCGTTTTTCCTCGGCGACCATTGCGACACGGGAAAAAAGAAAAATAGGACCGCGCCATGGATGGAATTTTACACCGCTCGGAAGCGATCTCCAAGAATTCCTGCCCTCAGCAACCAATACAACGAGAGAATTGGCAGGAGCGTTCGAACAAGCAGCAATCTCGGTCGCGGGAGAGCGCCGAACTGTTTGAGAGAAGTCTACGAGAGTATTGAACCTGCAAAACGCGCGTGCTACCCTCTGCCTAAGCTAGGGGTGCTCAGCCATGCAGGCGACAGAGAGTCGCGGGCGAACTCGCGTCTTCGGTGTTTTCGAGCTGGACATCCGGGCCGCTGAGCTTCGCAAGCGCGGCGTTCGAATCAAGCTGCAAGAACAACCCTTCCAGATTCTCTGCCTCCTTCTGGAACATTCCGGTGAAGTGGTGACGCGAGAAGAGCTGCGGCAAAAACTCTGGCCCGCTCATACCTTCGTTGATTTTGACCGCAGCCTCAACAAAGCGATGACCAAGCTGCGCTCCGCGCTCGGAGATTCGGCGGAGAGTCCGCGCTACGTCGAAACCATCCCGCGCCATGGATACCGTTTTTTGGCTCCGGTGCACGATCATCACGAAGGAGCGGAAACCGCAACTTTTTCGGTCAGCCCATCTGCAGTTGGCCACACAACAATCCCTCCAGGAGGGGGGGAAGAGCACAGCCTTTTCCAACGTTTTCTCAGTTCACTGGATTTGCACACCCGATCCGGCCGACGGCGCAATGCTGTTTTGGCCGCTGCATTCGCATTGGTGATTTTAGCGGCGTTTACATACACGAGAATTCAGGCCTCCTCCAGTCGCGCAGGATTATCGAGTGGCAGCAATTTGCGGCAGTCCGTGGCGGTTGTGGGATTCAAGAATCTCTCCGGAGACACAAAGGAAGCGTGGCTTTCCACGGCGCTCTCGGACTGGCTGATGACCGAACTCACGGCCGGCGAACACGTGCGCGCGATTCCCGCGGAGAGCGTTGCGCGCATGAAGATGGAACTTGCGCTCCCGGATCTGGACAGCCTGAGCCCCGAGAGCTTGACGCGAATCCGCAAAAACCTCGGGACGGATTTCGTGGTTGTAGGCTCTTACGCCATGCTCGGCGCGAAGGCGAACGGGCAAATTCGCCTTGATCTCCGGTTGCAGGACACGCGAAACGGCGAAACGACCGGTGCTTTCTCCGAGACGGGAACGGAGAGCCATCTGCTCGATCTTGTTTCCCGCGCGGGGGAGCATCTGAGGACGAAATTAGGCGTACGCGCGGTGACGCGCGAAGAGGCTGCGGAAGTTGCCATTGCGCTGCCTTCGACGAGCGAGACCGCGAAACTGTACTCCGAGGGACTTGTCCGGTTGCGCGCCTTTGATGCGCTCAGGGCGCGCGATCTTTTGCAGTCGGCCATAGCGGCGGAACCCACTTTCGCGCTTTCTCACGCGGCCCTGGCTACCGCTTGGGCGCAACTCGGCTATGACGAAAATGCCAAAGCTGAGGCGAAGAAGGCCTTCGATCTTTCTTCCAACTTGTCTCGCGCGGAGCGCCTCCTGGTTGAGGGACGTTATCATGAGACTTCCCGGGATTGGGACAAAGCCGCCGAAATCTACCGAGCCCTCTTCCAGTTTTTTCCCGACAATCTTGACTACGGACTCGCGCTGGCCAATGCGCAGTACAGAGCCAATAAATGGAAGGATACACTGACCACTATCGCTGCATTGCGGGAGCTGCCCGCGCCACTCCGGGACGACCTTCGAATTGACTTGGCAGAACAGGACGCAGCGCGTTCGTTGGGCGACACCAAGAGGTCTGAAGCGGCTCTGGTAAGGGCCGCAGAAAAAGCCCAAGCGGCCGGGGCATCTTTGCTGCTGGCAATGACTCGGCTCCATCAAGCGTGGCTCTTCGAAAACCTTGGCAGGTTTTCTGAGGTCGAGGCCGCGGTGCGCGAAGCGAAGCAACTCTACATAGCTGCGAATAACCGCGGAGGGGTGGCGGAAGCGACGACCATCGGCGCGATCGCCCTCAAGAATCAGGGCGACTATCTAGGGGCAAAAAGAGGTTATGAGGAAGTTCTGGTGCTGTATCGGCAGATCGGGAACCGTACTGGACTAGCCGCCGAGAATGACAACATCGGAGATATTCTCGTTTACCTTGGTGATCTGGAGGGCGCCCGCCGCGGGTACGAAGCGGCCCTAGCAATTTATCATGAGGTTGGCGACCAGAACGGGGAGGCGCTGGCGAAAAACGGTCTCGGCGACGTGTTTCTAGCCCTGGGCGATCATCGAAGAGCAATGGAGATGTTCGAGGGCTCTCTCGATATCTGCAGCAGGATTGGCAATCGAGGCAGGCAAGCCGGAGCCCTGGCCGGGAAAGCGCGAGTGCACCGGCTCCAACAGGATTTGGCTCAAGCGCTTAAGGAGGAGACCGAAGCGCGAGCCATCTTCGCAGAGATTGGCGACAAGACGGAGGTTGCGCACGTCGACCTCCGCCTTGCCGAACTCTTCCTGGATGAGGGCAAGAGCGAGCAGGCTGCTGTATCCGCCCGGCGCGCGGCGGACGTATTTGAAAAGACAAAGGGAACGAGCGACGAGGCATCTGCCAACCTCCTGCTAGCCAGGACGCTGCTGGTCGATGGCCGTATCGCTGACGCCCGCAAGATTGTAGACCAGGTCAAGGGCGTTGCAGCCGCAACGCATAACCGGGAGCTGGAATTGTCGGCCGCGTTGACGGCTGCTCGTGTTCGTGCAGCGTCTGGAAGTTCTTCGGAAACCGATGATTCTCTACAGCGCCTCGACCGGGTGATCACTGACGCTTCCACGACGAGATTCGAAGAGATCGCGCTGGAGGCTCGCCTGGCGAAAGGGGAGATTGAGATGGGGACCACGGATTCAAGCGTGGGCCGCGCCTACCTCGAGGCCTTGCGGAAGGATGCGGCCAACGGAGGTTTTCAACTAATTGCGCAGAAGGCGTCTGCTGCCTTGCAGACGGGCCGGAGCCGACCTCCGCATGGCGTGGTGAACTGAGAGGCTGATCGGGCTCGCCTCCAACTTTCTATCGAGCCAGAAGTGTGCCTTAGCTCCCAACCTCTTCCTGCCGTGACTCTACAAACGCTTCACGGGGAATATCTGAGGGTAAAGCTCGATCTATCAACAGGATATGAGGGGCAACGCAGATGACGTGCGAGTCTCTTGACAAGGCCATGATGTGTTCTGGAGACTGCCCCCTCACGTCGAGTTTCTTCCTGCTACGGTGAGAGGGGAGTTTTGGCATGCGACTAGGTGTCTTCTTGAGAGCAGTTGTGTTTCCGGTGGCCTGTCTAATGGCGTTGCAAGCTCTAGAAGCAAATGTAGCCAATGCGGCACGGGAACCGATGGCTGAGAAAACGCGACTGGCAATCATCGGTCTGGATCACGACCACGTCTGGGAACTACTGAAGTACCTTGAGACTGAACCCGAGGCAGAACTTGTGGCGATTGCGGAGGCCCAGCCTGCACTAGTGAAGGAGGCAGAGTCGAAGGTTCCTGCGAGCGTGAAGTTTTATTCCGAGTACGTGAAGATGCTGGACGAGGTTAAACCTGAAGCGGTGATCGTCACCACGGCCAATGACCGGCACCTGGAGATTCTGCGCGAATGCGCCAAGCGGCATATCCATTATTCGACTGAGAAACCCATGGCGACAAACGCCGCCGACGCTCGCGAGATGGAAAGGTTGGCAAATCGGGCGGGGATCAAGCTGATGGTGAACTACTGGAACGCATGGGTAGCACCGAGCCACGAGCTTTTTCAACGCGTGCGAGATGGGCAGGTCGGGCCGGTGCAGAAAATTATCGTGCAGTATGGGCACGCGGGTCCCAAGGAAATTGGCGTCTCCGAGTACTTCGCGAATTGGCTCTACGATCCGGCCAAGAACGGCGGCGGTGCGATTATGGACTTTGGATGCTATGGAGCAGAATGGGCGCTGTGGTTGAAAGGCCGGCCAAAGAGGGTGCAAGCAATCGCGCAGAAGTTCAAGGTTTCACAGCACAACAAGGTGGACGACGACGCGACGATTCTCCTTGAATATCCCGATGCGACGGTGATTATCGAGGCCTCCTGGAATTGGCCCCACAGCATGGGGCAGGTGCAGGTATTTGGCCCAAAGGGGAGCCTGCTTGCGACTGGGAACAAATTGTTCTACCGGCCCAGAGAAGATCGAGGGAAGA
>WNFH01004049.1_pt1 | contig 13015 bp, 15 predicted proteins | sample 5400411 | NCBI WGS metagenome assembly WNFH01 (sample SAMN13153347, study PRJNA577476) | soil metagenome | isolation source: 200 cm saprolite under Douglas fir tree site 2 hole 3 | place: USA:California | collected 2015-04-18
CGCGGCAAGCCAGATCTGCAGCACACGATCAAGCGCCTGCAGGCCTTCGAGAAGGCGGGCGCGGACGTGCTGATGGCGCCAGGCCTGCCCGATCTCGCCGCGGTGCGCGCAGTGTGCGCCGCGGTGACCAAGCCGGTCAACTTCATGGCCGGCATCCAAGGCAAGTCCTTCAGTGTCGCCGAGATCCAGGAGGCCGGCGTGCGGCGGATCAGCTTCGCCACTTCGCTGTATCGCGCGGCGATGAGCGGCCTGCTCGACGCGGCACGGGAGGTCAATGAAAAGGGCAGCTTCGGTTATCTCGAGCGTTCGCTGACCACGCCGCAGTTGAACGCCTTCATGGGGAATTAAAACTTCATGCACGATGAAAAAATCAAGGTGCGCACCGAAAGCGGGCAGACCATAGAAGTCGTGGTTCTGAACAAGCGGGCGGAATGGATCGACGTGGTGCTCGGCGAGGGCATCCACAACGTCAAGTGCCAGCTGACGCCGACCCGCAACGGAATGGCCTATGTCGGCAAGGTAATGGGGCGCGAGATCGTCTACGAGCGAAGTCGCGAGCAAGTTCAGGCGGATATCGACAGGCTCAATCCGGCGCTGCGCAAACCAAGACCGCGCTAGCAATTGCTTCAGCGCCTACCCGGGCGTAAGGTACCGGCTTGTCCTGAAGGAGAGGCATCGATGGCCAAGCTCAATGTCAATGGCAGGATGCGTGATGTAAAGGCGGAGGCCGACACCCCCCTGCTCTGGGTAATCCGCGAGCAGGTGGGCCTCACCGGCACCAAATACGGCTGCGGCGTCGCGCAGTGCGGCGCCTGCTCGGTGCATATCAACGGCGAAGTGCGGCGCTCCTGCTCCATTCCCGTCGGTACGCTGAAGGCCGCCGACAAGATCGTCACCATCGAGGGGCTTTCGGCCACCAGCTCGCATCCCGTGCAGGAGGCATGGGCGGCACTCGACGTGCCGCAATGCGGCTACTGCCAGTCGGGACAGATCATGGCGGCCGCGGCGCTGCTGAAGAAGAACCCGAAGCCGACCGACAAGGACATCGACGAGGCGATGACCAACATCTGCCGCTGCGGCACCTATCAGCGTATCCGCGCGGCGGTCCACATGGCCGCCGGAAAGAAGGTTTGACATGAATCGCCGTAAATTCATCCTCCACTCCGCGGCCGCCGCGGGCGGCGGTCTCGCGCTCGGCTTCAACCTGCCTTTCGGCCTGTCCACTGCCGATGCACAGACTGCGGCCGCTGCCGGAGCCGAGATCAATGCCTGGGTGTTCGTGAAGCCCAACGACACTTGCGTGATCCGCATCGCGCGCTCGGAGATGGGGCAGGGCACGATCACCGGCCTCGCCCAGCTCGTCGTCGAGGAGCTCGAGTGCGACTGGAAAAAAGTCGCCACCGAGCAATTCACCGCCGGGCAGAACCTTGCCCGCAAGCGCGTGTGGGGCGAGATGTCCACCGGAGGCAGCCGCGGCATCCGCATCTCGCAGGACTATGTCCGCCGCGGCGGCGCCGCGGCGCGCATGATGCTGCTGCAGGCCGCGGCCGACCAGTGGAACGTTCCGGTCGGCGAAGTCACCGTGGCGAACGGTGTCATCACGCACGCGGCATCGCAACGCTCGACGACCTACGGCAAGGTCGCCGGCGCGGCGGCCAGGCTGACCCCGCCGGACCCGAAGAGCATCCAGCTCAGGGACCCGAAGGAATGGAAGATCGCCGGCAAGCCCATGAAGCGGCTCGACACCGCCGACAAGCTCAACGGCAGCAAGATCTATTCGATCGACCTCAAGCTGCGGGGCATGCTGCACGCCGCGGTGAAAGCTTGCCCGGTATTCGGCGGCAGGCTGGTGAGCTATGACGAAACCAAGCTGTCAGGGCGGCCCGGTGTTCGCCGCGTCGTGAAAGTAAACGACTCGACGGTCGCCGTCGTTGCCGACACTTGGTGGCGCGCCAAGACGGCGCTCGACGCGCTGCCGATCGTCTGGGATGAAGGCGCCGGCGCGACGCAATCGAGCGCGACGATCGCCGCGCGCCTCAAAGAGGGATTGACGGCGAGCGGCGAACCGCTGGCCGGATGGCAGGAAGGCGATGCGCTCAAGGCGATCGAAGGCGCTGCGAAGAAAGTGGAAGCCGTGTACAGCACGCCGTTCCTCGCCCACGCGACGATGGAACCGATGAACGCGACCGCGAAAGTCACGGCGGACAGGGTGGAAGTCTGGGTGCCGACGCAAAATGCGGAGGCGTCGCTCGCCGCCGCGACCGAGGAGGCGGGCCTGCCGCTCGACCAGGGCGAGGTCTACAAGCACGACCTCGGCGGCGGCTTCGGCAGGCGCGGCGGTACGCAGGATTACACGCGCCAGGCGGTCGCCATCGCCAAGCAGTTCCCCGGCGTCCCGGTGAAGATGATCTGGACTCGCGAGGAGGACCAGGCGCACGACTTCTACCGGCCGATCTCGCAGTGCAAGTTGTCTGCCGGCGTCGATGAGAGCGGCAAGCTCGTCGGGCTGCACATTCGCGTGTCGGGGCAGTCGATCAATGCTTTCCTGAACCCGCAGGGAATCAAGGACGGCAAGGACAACCGGCAGCTCCAGGGCTTGTGGAAGGAGCCCGGCGACGCGCAGTTCGGCTATACGGTGCCGAACCTGCTCATCGAATATGCGATGCGCAATACGCATGTGCCGGTCGGCCCCTGGCGTGGCGTCAACACCAACCAGAACGGCGTGTACCTGGAGTGCTTCATGGACGAGGTGGCCCGGGCGGCCGGCAAGGACCCGCTCGAGTTCCGCCGCGCCCTGATGGCCAACCATCCAAAGCACCTGGCAGTCCTGAATGCAGCGGCGGACAAGGCGGGCTGGGGCAAGCCGCTGCCCGCCGGCGTGCATCGCGGCATCGCGCAGTTCATGGGATATGCCAGCTACTCGGCGGCCGTCGCCGAGGTGTCGGTGAGCGACAAGGGCGAGGTCAAGGTTCTTCGGATGGTGTTGGCGCTCAACTGCGGCCATGCCGTCAATCCCGACCAGATCGCGGCCCAGGTCGAAGGCTCGGTTGCGTACGGGCTTACCGCGACACGCTATGGCGAGTGCTCGGTCGAGAACGGGCGCATGGTGGAATCGAACTTCCACAACTACCCGATCATGCGGCTCGCCGAGATGCCGAAGGTCGAGACCGTGATCGTGCCGTCGTACGACTTCTGGGGCGGTGTCGGCGAGCCGACGATCTGCGTGGTGGCGCCATCGGTCATGAACGCCATCTACGCGGCGACCGGCAAGCCGGTGCGCAGCCTGCCGCTGAAGAACCTCACGCTCGTGTAGCGCATGGTTACCAACGCAGGCCTAGTGATCCGGCCGGTCGTCGGGCTGCTCTTTCTGGTGGCCGGCATACTGCTGCTCAGGAACTCGTCATCGCGCACCGGTGCCTGGATGATCACCGTGGGCGCGCTGCTGCTCCTCGGAGCGGAGCTCTACGGCGTCTTCACGCTTCGACCATTCGTCGGCAGGAACTATGACGAGGCGTGGTACGAGCAAATCGCCACGGTAGACGCGCTCTCCACGCTGGGGCTGTTCGTTTGCGCAGTCGGCCTGGTAGGACTCTCCTGGAGCCGAAGAGCTGGCTGATTTGCATGGCGCCGAGGCGCCGTCCGAATGGGTGATGCGCTGGGCGCAGCTGGTGACGCGCGGGCCGGTGCTCGACGTCGCGAGCGGGTCGGGACGGCATGCGCGGTTTTTTGCGGGGCGCGGGCTGGAAGTCGTTGCGGTGGACAACCTTCCGCAACGGATTCCCGGCGCGACGTTCGTGCAAGCCGATCTGGAGAACGGCCAGCGCTGGCCGTTCGCGGGTCAACGCTTCGCGGCCGTGGTCGTTACGAATTATCTGCACCGGCCGTTGTTCGCGCAGCTCGAGCAGGCGGTCGACGAGGGCGGCGTGCTGATCTACGAAACATTCATGGCAGGGAACGAGCGTTACGGCCGGCCGTCCAATCCGGCATATCTGCTGCAGCCCGGGGAGTTGCTGCGTGCTTTCAAGGCGCTGACGGTGGTGGCGTTCGAGCAGGGGACGGTGGAGCGGCCGAAGCAGGCGGCGATGCAACGGGTTTGCGCGGTACGAGGGCCAGCCGAAAGCGCTAGAATCGCGCCCTGAAAGGGAGCATTGCATGATTACCGGAAGCCTGGTCGCAATCGTCACGCCGATGTACGAGGACGGTCGCCTCGACATGGCGCGCTTCAGGAGCCTGATCGACTGGCACGTCGCCGAGGGCACCGACGGCATCGTAGTGGTCGGCACCACCGGCGAATCGCCGACGGTGAACGTCGACGAGCACAAGGAGCTGATCCGGGTCGCGGTCCAGCATTCGCACGGCCGCATCCCGGTGATCGCCGGTACCGGCGGCAATTCGACCGCCGAGGCGATCGAGCTGACCGAGTCGGCGAAGAAAGCCGGCGCGACCGCATGCCTGTCCGTGGTGCCTTACTACAACAAGCCGACGCAGGAAGGCCAGTACCGCCATTTCCGCAAGATCGCGGAGACGGTCGACCTGCCGATGATCCTGTACAACGTGCCGGCGCGCACGGTGGCCGACCTGCACAACGACACGGTGATGCGCCTCGCGCAGGTGCCTGGCATCATCGGCATCAAGGACGCGACCGCCAACATCGAGCGCGGCACCGATCTCATCAAGCGCGCGCCGCGCAACTTCGCGATCTACAGCGGCGAGGATTCCACCGCGCTCGCGCTGATCCTGCTCGGCGGCCACGGCGTGATTTCGGTGACCGCCAACGTGGCGCCGAAGCTGATGCGCCAGATGTGCGCGGCGGCGCTCGTCGGCGACGTGAAGAAGGCGCGCGAGCTCAACCTGCGCCTGCTGCCGCTGCACCAGCGCCTCTTCGTCGAGGCAAACCCGATCCCGGTCAAGTGGGCGCTCGCCGAGATGGGCATGATCGAATACGGCCTGCGGCTGCCGCTGTCGCCGCTCGCCGAGAAGTTCCATCAGACGCTGCGCGAGGCGCTGCACGAGGCGGGCATCGCGCTGCCGGGGCTGCGCGTCGTGGAGGGCCGCGCCTGATGAAGAAAATTGCAGTTGCCGGCGTGGTAGCGCTGCTTGCCGGCTGCAGCACCAGTTTCTTCGACAGCAAGGTCGATTACAAGTCGGCGGGCACGCTGCCGAACCTCGAAGTGCCGCCCGATCTCACCACGCCCGCGCGCGACACCCGCTTCGTCGTGCCCGAGAGCGGCAAGTCCTCGGCCACGCTTTCCGGCTACCAGGCCGAGCGCAAGGAGCAGGCGCGGACCGGCAACACGACGGTGCTGCCGCAGGTCGAAAGGATGCACATCGAGCGCGCCGGCGCCGAGCGCTGGCTGGTGGTGGAGGACCAGATTCCCGAGAAGCTCTGGCCGCTGGTGAAGGACTTCTGGCAGGAGAACGGCTTCCTCATCAAGACCGAAGTAGCCGAAGCCGGCGTGATGGAGACCGACTGGGCGGAGAACCGCGCCAATATCCCCGAGGGGGGAATTCGCTCCCTGCTGGGCAAATTTGTCGACCAGATCTATTCCACCGCCGAGCGCGACAAGTTTCGCACGCGGCTCGACCGCACTCCCGACGGCAAAGGCACCGAGATCTACATCAGCCACCGCGGCATGAAGGAGGTCTACACCACGCCACGCGATGTGGAGGGAACGACGGGGCAGACGATGTGGCAGCCGCGCGAGTCCGATCCGAGCCTCGAAGCCGAGTTTCTGCGCCGCGTGATGGTGCGGCTCGGCGCGCAGGAGGAAAAAGCGAGGCAGCTCGCCGCGAGCGGCGGGGCGCCGGTGCAATTTCGCGCGGAGCTCAAAAAAGGCGGCGACGGCAATGAGCTGCTGAAGGTTTACGAGCCGTTCGACCGGGCGTGGCGGCGCGTCGGACTGGCGCTCGACCGCGTCGGCTTTACCGTCGAGGACCGCGACCGGCAGAAGGGCCTGTACTTCGTGCGCTACGCCGATCCGGACGCGGAGATGGACAAGAAGGACCGCGAGCGCGGCTTCTTCTCGCGAATATTCGGCTCGGGCGATTCCAAGACCAAGGCCGAGCACTTCCGCGTCGAGGTGAAGCAGGACCCGGACGGCAGCCTGGTCAATGTGCTCAACAAGGACGGCGGCACGCAAGGCTCGCGTACCGCGCAGCGCATCCTCACGCTGCTGCACGAGCAGCTGAAATAACCGTTGCTGCGTTTCGCCTCGCTAGCGAGCGGCAGCCAGGGCAACTGCCTGGTGGCCGAGGTCGGCGGCACGCGCCTTCTGGTCGACTGCGGCCTCAACCTGCGCGATACAGAGCGCAGGCTTGCTAAGCTGAACCTGATGCCGTCTGAAATCGACGGCATCCTCCTCACCCATGAGCACGGCGACCACGCCTGCGGCGCGTTCGACTTCGCCGCCGCGCACGGCACCACCGCTTATCTCACGCACGGCACGCTCGCCGCCTTGCGGGCTGAAGGAAGGTTGATCGAGGGGGCACGCGTCAGCATCATCAGCAGCAAGGATGTTTTTTCAGTGAACGGCATGGAAGTGCGGCCCTTCACCGTGCCGCACGATGCGCGCGAGCCGGTGCAGTTCGTGCTCTCGGATGGCGCCGCGCGCCTTGGCGTGCTCACCGATATCGGATCGCCCACCGCGCACGTGGAGCAGACGCTCTCCGGCTGCGACGCCCTGGTGCTCGAGTGCAACTACGATCTCGAGATGCTGTGGAGCGGCGCCTACCCGAAGTGGCTGAAGGAGCGCATCGCGGGGCCGTTCGGCCATCTGGACAACAGGCAGTCCGAGCGGCTCCTCGGCGCGCTCGATTGCTCGCGCCTGAAGCACGTGATCGGCGCGCACCTGTCGCAGCAGAACAACCGGCCGGAGCTGGCGCGCGCGGCGCTGGCGCGCGCGATGGGATGCGAGGAAAGCTGGATCGGCCTCGCCACCCAGGAGGACGGCTTCGGGTGGCGCGAGGCGTAAGCGCTGCTACAGCCCGATGGTGGTGCTGGAGACCGCCGGAAACGAGGCCGCCCAGATCTCCGTGAATCGGCCGCGCATCGCCAGGCCCTCGGTCTCGTCGCCGAAGGCGAGCGCGCCGCGGAAGAATTGCGCCACCGGCCGGCGCACGAAGTGCAAGGAATCGAGCACCAGAAACGCGTCCTGCAGCTCGCGGATCTCCTCGTGCGTGCGGTTGATCTGCATGGCGTGCGAATAGCGCCCGAGGAGGCTCATCATGCGCGGGCACTGGCGTGTCAGGTGCTCGGTGTTGTGAAGCACCAGGTAGATGCGCCGCGTGCGGCTGGACATCAGGAAGCGCTCGAGGCGCTCCACGCGCGCCGGATCGTTGAGCCGCAGCCCCGCGCCGTCGGGATCGAAGATGCGCAGCTCCCGCCCCGGCTGCTGCAGCAGCCGGTCGACCGCCGCCTGGAAATCGGCGTTGGTCTCGAAGCGCTCGTAAACGGTCTCGCTCATGTCACCGCTTTCAGCCGCACGTAGCCAGCCCGATGCCAATCGTAGACCAGACTGGCAAGCGGCGCCCGCGCCAGGCGCGCGCCGGGCAACTGCCGCCGGTCGGCGAGCTCCTTCAGCAATGCGCTGTCCTTTTTGCCGACCGTAATACATTCGCCATTGAGATAGAAGCGGTTGCCGGAATAGAGCAGCTGCGTCTTCGGATCGAGCTGCACTGCGGCGCGCGCCAGCGGGCGTTGAGAGCGTCCCGGCCTGAACACCACGTGCGGTTTCGGCGTGGTGAGGTACTGGCCGAGGACTGCCGAGGCGTCGGCTCGCGAACTCCTTACTTTTTCCATTATGGTTTGCGCAAAGCGAATCATCTCGCGCGGGATCTGCGCCGGACGGGAGGTGGGCTCCAGGCGCGGGTCCCGGTAGGCGGCGTCGGGCAGCCCGCGCTCGTGCAGCCAGTCGAGGAACGCGGCGCCAAGCTCCGCGCCTCGCGGCGCCCGGAAGCCGATCGAGTAGGTGAAGCAGGGCTCGAGGGCGACGCCGTCATGGCGCCAGCCGGGGGGCAGGTAAAGCAAATCGCCAGTCTCGGCCAGATATTCAAAGGCTTTTTTGTCCGAACCCCAAACCCGCCAGCGCCGGCGCCCGGCTCCCTGCAGAAGAAATACGTCGTACGAATCGACGTGCGGACCGACCCCGCCGCCCCGGGTGGCGAAGCTCACCATCACGTCGTCGAGCCGCGCCTGCGGCACGAACTCGAAGCGGCGCAGCAACTGATCCGCGGCCTCGACGTGAAGATTCACACCGCTGACGAGCAGGGTCGAATTTGTCTTTTTGAGGGAAATGCTTTTGAAAGGCCCGTACGCCGTATTCCACCGCCTGCCCGAGCGTTCCACCAGACGGGATTCAACGTCATGGCGCGCGGCCAGTGCGGTAAGCGCGCGCTCATCGACCACGCCCCGGAATGCCGGCAATGCGCCGCGCACGAAAAGCGGGCGCTTCTGCCAATAGCGGCGCAGGAAAGTGCGCGGCGTCAAGCCGCCCAGCAAACTTAGCGTCATCCAGGAATTATAGGTGCGCGGTCTTGTCGCGATTGCGCGACAAGCGCGCAGCGAGCAGTTGTCAAATGAAAAATGATTTGGAATAGAATCGGCGCACATGCTGCAACCAGGACAACCCGCGCCATCCTTCGCGCTTCCCGACGCCGACATGCAGACGGTGAGCCTGCAGGCGTTCCGCGGCAAGAAGCATGTGGTGATTTATTTCTACCCGCGCGACGGCACGCCCGGCTGCACCATCGTGACCACCGATTTCTCCGACCACGAGGACCAGTTCGGCAAGTTCGACTGCGTGGTCCTCGGCGTGTCGCGCGATGACTGCCTCACCCACGCCGATTTCCGCGACAAGCACGGCGTCACCATCGCGCTGCTCTCCGACCCCGAAGGCGAGGTGTGCCGGAAATACGGGGTGCTGCAGGAAAAGCAGAGCGAGGACGGGGCGCGGCGCGAATGCCTGATCCGCTCCACCTTCGTCATCGACAAGAAGGGCGTCATCCGCCATGCCGCCTACGACGTCAAGCCGCGCGGCCACGCCGCCGAGGTCTACGGCCTGGTGAAGCGCCTGCGCGTGTGAGTCCGGTCGCGGTCGGCCCGGACACCGTCGTTTCCCTGAAGATCGAGATGTACGACGCGCAAGGCGCGCTGCTGCAGGCTAGTTCCGAGCCGGTGGCTTATCTGCACGGCGGCTACGGCGGCCTGCTCGAGGCGGCGCTCGAAGGCAAGCATCCAGGCGAATCGATCAAAGTGCAGCTCGAGCCCGAGCAGGCGTTTGGCGAATACGACGCCAACCATCCGCTCGCGGGAATGGCGCTGCGTTTTTTTTGTACCATTACGGCGGTTCGCCAGGCAACGAAAGAGGAACTTAGCCGCAGGGAGGCGTTCTATCGCTGCGATCCATGAGCACCGGCGGACAGCGAAGAAGGCCGGCCTGCGCTACGTCACGGATGGCATCAGGGGCATCCGGCGCCGGCGCGTCGGCAGCGGCTGGGCTTACTACGCGCCCGACGGCAGCAGAATCACCGATCACCAGGTTCGAAAACGGCTGAACGCCTTGGCGATCCCGCCGGGGTGGACTGATGTCTGGATCTGCCCGGATCCCAGCGGCCACATCCAGGCGACGGCGCGCGATGCGCGCGGGCGAAAGCAGTACCGCTATCACCCTTCCTACCGCGACGCGCGCGACCAGTCGAAATTCCGCCGCATGCTGGAGTTCAGCGAAGTGCTGCCGATCCTGCGCGAGCGCCTCGAGCGCGATCTGCGCGCGGCGCCCTTGAGCCGGCGGCAGCTCCTTGCCACGGTCGTCACGCTCCTCGACAAGACGCTGATCCGCGTCGGCAACGACGAATATGTGCGCTCCAACCGCTCGTACGGCCTGACCACGCTGCGCCGCCGCCACGTGCAGGTCGACGGCGCGACGCTGCGCTTCAGCTTTCGCGGCAAGAGCGGCGTCGAGCACATCGTGGCGCTCTCCGAGCCGCGGCTCGCGCACATCATCCAGCGCTGCCGCGACCTGCCCGGCGAGGAGCTGTTCCAGTACCTCGACGCCGCCGGCAAGCGCCAGTCGATCACCTCCGACGACGTCAATGCCTATCTGCGCGAGCTCACCGGGCGCGAGGTCAGCGCCAAGGACTTCCGCACGTGGGGCGGCACCATGCTCGCCGCGGTCGAATTGCGGCGCATGGGCGTCGCCGCCAGCCGCCGCGAAGCCGACCGCAACATCATCCAGGCGATCGACGCCGTGTCGACGCGCCTCGGCAACACGCGCGCGGTGTGCAGGAAATACTACATACATCCTGTCCTGCTGGATGCTTATATGATGGGCGAGACGGTGCCGAGGCCGCCGCCGGTGCGCCGCGGCACGCGCCGCACGCATCCCGGCGCCGCGTTGCGGCGCGACGAGGTCGCGGTGCTCGAGTTTCTGGAACGGAGAACACAATGAACCCCTGTAAGGTCGCGCTTCTCGCAGGACTGCTCGCTGCTGCGCCCGCCTGGGCCTGCTCTCCGAGGACCTCGGCGGTGCGCTCAGCTATCACCCGCAGACTCCGACCACGCCGCTCGGGGTCACCGGCTTCGATGTCGGCTTCGCGCTGACCGGCGCGCGGCTGCACAACACCACCGTGCTCGAGCGGGCGAGCTCGGACAGCGTGCCTGGCACGCTGCCGATTCCGACGCTGCGCGCGCACAAGGGCCTGCCCGCGGGTTTCGACGTCGGCGTCATGTATGCATCGATCCCGAGCAGCAACATCCGGTACTACGGCGGCGAGCTGCGCTACGCCATCATCGAGGGCGACGCGGTCGCGCCGGCGATCGGCGTGCGCGGCAGCCTGACGAAGCTCTCCGGCGTCGACCAGCTCTCGCTGGACACGCGCGGCATCGATCTCTCGATCTCCAAGGGCTTCGCCTTCCTCACGCCCTATGCCGGAATCGGCAGGGTCTGGGTCAACAGCGATCCAAAGGGCATCGCGCTGCTGCATGGCGAGAAGTTCGGCCTCAACAAGGGCTTCGTCGGCGTCGGCACCAAGTTCCTCGTGATGAACGTCAACCTCGAGGCCGACAAGACGGGCGACGTCACCGCGTACAGCCTCAAGGCGAGCATCCGGTTCTGACGGTGCTAAGGCTGGTTAGGCTGGCCAAGCCAGGCGTTCCATAGCTTGCGCGCCGGATCGATCAGCTCGCTCGCCGTGAGGCCGACCGGCCCGTTGCCGCTGCACGCGAGCTCGTCGGCGGCGGCGCCGTGCAGATGCACGCCGAGCACGAGCGCCGCTTCGCCGGGATAGCGCTGCGCAAGCAGGGAGCCGAGCAGGCCCGCGAGGATGTCGCCCATCCCGGCGCTCGCCATGCCGGGATTGCCCGTGGCGTTGATGAACCAGTGACCGTCGCGCGCCACCATCACGCTGCCGTTGCCCTTCAGCACGACGTGAGCTTTGAATTCTTCCGAGAGGCGGCGCGCCGCGGCGACGCGGTCCGCCTGGATGTCTGCGGTTTTCGTATTGAGTAGCCGCGCCGCCTCGGCGGGGTGCGGCGTCAGCAGCGTGTCGGCTTGCCGCCTCGCGCAGGCATTGCGCAAGTCGGCGCTCTCCGCCATCAGGTTCAGCGCGTCGGCATCGAGCACGCACGGGATGTCGCTGGCAAGCGCGGCGCCGACCAGGGTCTCGGCGCGCTCGCTCTCGCCGATGCCGGGCCCGGCGACGAGCGCGTCGAGCTCCTGCCCGAGCGCATCGTCCGGGTGGCGCAGCATGAGCTCCAGGGCGTCGGTGTCGACGCCGGGCGCCTGGTGATCGAGCAGCCCGACGTAGACCCGGCCGGCGCCGAGCTTCAAGGCTGCGCTTCCGGCGAGCAACGCCGCGCCGGTCATGCCTGCCGCGCCGCCGAGGATGGCCAGCGAGCCGGCCATGCCCTTATGGAAGTTGCGCGGCCGCGGCTTGAGCACGCGGCGAAACAGCTCCGGGCTGGCCAGCCAGGCCGAAGGCCGCACCAGGCGCCTGGCATCCAGCCCGAGCTCCGCGACGCGAATCTCGCCGCAGTGATCGGGCCCATCGAGCGTGAGCAGCCCCGGCTTGAGCGCAATGAAGGTAAGGGTGTGAGTGGCGCGCACCGCGTGGCCGAGCACGCGCCCGGTATCCGCATCGATGCCGCTCGGGACATCGAGAGCGAGGATGGGGCAGCTCTGCTGGTTCGCGTAGTCCACCAGCCTTGCAAATTCGCCCGTGATCGGGCGCGTCAGGCCGACGCCGAACAGGCCGTCGATGATCAGCGCCCAGCGTTTGTCGCCCGGCAGCGTCGCAGGATCCGCGGCCTGGGCCACGGTGACGCGGAAAAACCGCTCGCGCAGGCGCTCGGCGCAGATTTTCGCGTCGCCGCCGTTGTTGCCGGGCCCGGCGAGGACGAGGATGTCCTTGCTCGTGTCCGGAGCAAGGCGGGCCGCGGCGTCGGCGGCGGCGAGTCCCGCGCGCTCCATCAGCGCCGGTGTCACTTCGGCTGCGGCCTGCTCGATGCGGCGGATGTCGGCGCAAAGATAGATCGGGTCGGACACGGCGTCATTGTAAGCACAGCGCTCGGGCGCGGAGCGTCACCTCTTGGTCACGCCGACCAGCGCGTCGGGCAGCCAGGTGGCGAGCTCGGGGAACACGGTGATCAGCGCGATGCACAGCACCATCATGAAAAAGAAGGGCAGGGAAGCGAGCGCGACGTAGTTGCTGTCGCGGCCGGTCATCGTCTGCAGCACGAAGATGTTGAAGCCGAGCGGCGGCGTCAGCTCGGCGATCTCCACCAGCAGCACGATGAAGATGCCGAACCACACCAGGTCGAAGCCCGCCTTCTCGACCATCGGGATGACGATCGACGTGGTCAGCACGATCATCGAGATGCCGTCGAGCGCGGTGCCAAGCAGGATGTAGATGCCGGCGAGGACCGCGATCAGCGTGTACTTATGGGGCTCGAGCGATACCACCCACTCGGCGAGCGCGCGCGGAATGCCGGTGAACGCCATGCACGAGGAAAGAAAGCTCG
>WNFH01004200.1_pt1 | contig 13013 bp, 9 predicted proteins | sample 5400411 | NCBI WGS metagenome assembly WNFH01 (sample SAMN13153347, study PRJNA577476) | soil metagenome | isolation source: 200 cm saprolite under Douglas fir tree site 2 hole 3 | place: USA:California | collected 2015-04-18
GATTAAACCCGGCACGGTCACCGTGATTTTTCACGATCCCATCGAACCTAAAGACTTCGGCAGCCGGGAATGTTTGATGGCGAAGGTGAGAGAGGCGATCAACAGCGGACTGCCGCAGGAATTCAACTAGAAGCTTTTCCTTTCCGAAGAACCAACGGTGGCGCACCGTCCACTGGTTGTGGTAACCTCCAGGCCACTTCCCCCCGAAGGAGATCGCCATGCCTACAAAAGGCAAGGCATCGCGGGGAGTAGCACGCTCGGTATCAAGGCCAATCCCCGGTTCTGATGCCTTCACAGATTTACAAAAGCCAAGCCATGTCCAGTCTCAAGCTGCCACTCTTCTCTTGATTGGCTCTCATCAGCGGGGAGACCTGCCTGCCATGCAAGCTCGCACCGAAGCGGTAAGAGGGTCTATGCTGGCTCCAACTCAGACCGCATTGCAGCGCGACCTGGAAGCGCTGGGCTTCCCCCGCATGCAGGTGGGACCTGTTCGTTTCCGCTCCCTGGAGTTGCAGAGGGCGCTTGGCGTGCGATTCATGGCCGCTCCGGCGGCGCGTCCCACTCCAAAGGACGTGCAAACGGCATCCAGAAGTCTGCGGTTGGCTGCCAACAAGTTCTACCGAGATGCGAGCTCAGAGACAGCCGCTGCACTGCTGGAAGCTGGACTTCGCCACCCGCAGCAACTCGTTCGCGTGGCGGCAGCAGCGTCCTATTTTGACCTCGCTGCGGAACCCCAGCGTGCAACTAGGGTTCTGGAAGAAGGCTTGAAAAGCCGCGATTTGCTTACGAGAGATGTTGCCGCCTACGCGCTGGCGCACGTCGATCCCAAGAACCCGAAGCTCACCGCGCTACTTAAGTCCCGGACCACGCGCTCAATCCGCAAGCGCTCGCACACCAGTTTGATCGTGCACGGCACCTGGGCGCGCAGTTCGCCGTGGTGGCAACCACCGAACGGGGACTTTTGGAAATATATTCACGACCGTGTGGACCCGAACGTATATGGCGCGGCCGATCGCTTTGAATGGTCGGGCGGTTACAGCGATGCAGCCCGTGCGCTGGCCGGGAATGATCTCCACAATTGGGTGCAACAGCACAATCTCGACGGTCTTGACCTGTTCACCCACAGTCACGGAGGCAGTGTGGCGATGCTGGCCAACCAGGCCGGCACCACGGTCGGACACATGGTATTGCTTAGTTGTCCCGTGCACTGGCCCAAGTACTCACCCGACTTCAACAAGGTAGGGAAGGTGGTCTCAATACGTGTGCACCTGGATTTGGTAATTCTGGCCGATCGCGGGGGCCAGCACTTCCCGGACAGTCGCATTCACGAGAGCGTTCTGCCAATTTGGTTCGACCATTTTGCGACGCATGATCCCGGTGTTTGGCAGAAGTACAATGTGCCCTCCATGTTGTGAAGCCGCTGTATGAAGCGCATGGCTGGGGCTAGAATGCTTGCATGGGACTGGTGCAGGCGGCACGTCTCTTTGCATTGAAATCGCTCTGGCGTGCGACGGGATTGCAAGCAGCGGGTCGTGCGCTCGTGCGCGCACTGTCGTCGCCGGACGAGGGTGTCCGCACGATCGCCGGGATGTTTCTCGTGCAAGCCGGGGAAAGGGCCGAGCCGCTTGTGGAAGAGGCTCTAAGGCGGCGCGAGAACCTGCCGATGGTGCTTGTCATCGCGGGAGACATCGGGGCTTCCCGCCTGGAGCCACAACTGCGCCGTTTTACCGCAGATCCGGATCCGGAAGTCGCCAAAGCCGCAAGGGACGGTCTCAGGATCCTTGCGGCACAGCAAACCTCGGTCCCCCAACAGAACGGATGATATAGCAACTCACTTTCCCTTCGCCCGAACCGCTTTCGCGATCTCCGGCAACTTGTTGAACACGGCCGAGCAGCGCAGCCACAGCTTGTTATCCATCGCAGGATATCCGCTGACGACCACGCCGGCGGCCACGTCGTTGGGAATGCCGCTCTGGGCCGTGGCGACGGCACCGTCGCCGATCTTGCAATGACCAGCGACGCCGACTTGTCCGGCCAGAATCACGTTTTTGCCTACATCGGTCGAACCGGCTAAGCCGACCTGCGCGCACAGCAGGGTATCTTCGCCCACCCGCGATCCGTGTCCCACCTGGACCAAGTTGTCGATCTTGGCGCCGCGCGCGATGCGGGTTTCGCCGATACTGGCGCGGTCCACGCAGGCATTGGCCTGCACTTCGACATCATCTTCGATGACCGCTGGACCCGATTGCACAATCTTGTACCAGTGCCCGGAGTCGTCCTTGGCGAAGCCGAAGCCATCGGCGCCGATTACTGCGCCGTTCTGTAAAATCACGTTGTGCCCGAGGCGGCAGTGCTCACGAACCACGGCATGGGCATGGGCAAAGAAGTTATCGCCGATCTTCGCGCCGCGATAGATGACAACGTGCGCCAGCATCACCGCATTTCTGCCGATCTGCACGTCTTCATCGATCACAACGTAAGGACCAATGTGGGCGTTGTCGCCGATCCGAGCGGATGCATGGATCACCGCGGTCGGGTGCACACCCGGCGCGTACCTTGGCGGCTGATAAAAAAGTTCGAGCGCGCGCGCGAAAGTCAAATACGGGTTTTTCGCGCGCAGCATGGCCGCGGGGATGGCAGGAAAGTCCTCGGCCACGATGACGGCAGAGGCCTTGGTCGTTCTGGCCGCGGCGGCATACTTCGGGTTGGCCACGAAGGTGAGCTGGCCGGAACCAGCCTCTTCGATGCCAGCGACGCCGGTGATTTCAGTATCGGGTGAGCCGTTTTCCAGGCGCGCATTGAGAGCGGAAGCGATCTGTGCGAGTTTCAAGCGCCCAGCGTCCGCATGGGTAAAACGTAGATCCGTGCGGCGTGCTCTTCCTACTCCCCAAACAACTGTACCTGCCGTGTGTCGGCGGCCACGGCCTTGCGGTGACGGCGCGTAGCTCCGATGACGGCCAGCACGGTAAGCGATTCCAGGGAACTGCGAGGCACGAAGATGCGTTGTGTATTCGAGCGCAAGTCGGGTGGATTGACGAGGAAGCCTTCGGCCGTGGTGAGGGAGAGGTCGTTGGGCATCATGCCCTCAAGGACCTCGTTGTCCTTGAATTTGAGGCGCACCCAGAGTCCCTCGGTGCGCGGGCGGCTGGTGAAGGTCTTCCGGCTGAGCGACTCGGAGTCGCCGAACTCGCGGACGAAATACACGCCCTTGATGTCCCGCAGGTCAATCGCCACCACGTTGCCGGCGGTATTCAGCAGCTCCAGCTTGCCTTCGCGGACGAAATTGGCCGGAGCGACATAGCCGTTGACCGAATCCCGGTCCATCTTGCGAACCACAACCTTCTTGTGAGTGGAGGGCATGCTGGTTTGGCGGAGAAGTCTCGGGATGCGGATTCCCAGCCGGGCTCCTGCAGATTCTCGCACTTTCCGATGAAAAACGGGCAGGTTGTACGTTCCTTGTAGCCAAAGCGTAAACCTTGTGTTATTTTTTGTAGCTTGCCGCATCCCATCTTAGGAATAGTAAGTCCACTGGATAGAGTCACTTACACGAAAGTGGCCTGGGCTCCTTGCTGCTCTGGGGTCTACCCCCTGTGGAAATCTTGCACCTAAGTGTGATCGGGTTGCCTGAGGACCGGCGCCTGGCATAAGACTCGTAAGAGATGGCTGACTACATTTACACCATGGAGATCCGGCTGACGCCGGACCAGCAGCGCGGGGTCACCCTGGTGCAAGACATTGCTCGCGCCGCGGGTATGAACATCTACCTGACGGGGGGCGCAGTCCGCGACATCATCAGCGGTTTCACCATCCGCGATCTCGACTTCACCGTCCAGGGCAACCCGCTCAAACTGCAAAAGGAACTGGAGCGGGCGGGTACCGCGATCGCCGCCGCCGATGACGATTTGAAGACTTTGTATCTCGTCCTTCCCGGAAAGGTGCGTGCCGAAATCAGCATGGCCCGCACGGAGCGTTACGAGAAGGCAGGCAAGCCGCCGATTGTGTCGCCGGCGACCATTATTGAAGACCTTCGCCGCCGCGATTTCACCGTCAATGCCATGGCCTTGTCGCTGAACCCGGGCTCGCGCGGCCTCCTGCTGGATCCCTTCAACGGCGCGGCCGATATTGAAGCCAAGTTGCTCCGCATCCTGCACAACTATGCTTTTGTCGAGGATCCCTCACGACTGATCCGGGCCAGCCGCTTTGCTGCGCGCTTCCACTGGCCGCTCGAGGAACGCACCCATGCGCGGTTTGAGTCGGCGAAAGAGAACAACTACATCGAGTACATAACCGACAAGGCGATTGGCTACGAGATCGAACAGTTGGCCTATGAGGACGATCCCCTGCACATCGTGCGGGTGCTGGAGAAGGAAAACTGGCTCAAGTTGCTCAATCCGCACTGGACCACCGCCAAGGTGGATGCCGCGGGCCTGAGCCAGCTTCTGAAAACGCGTCAGCAGATGAACGAACTGGGCTACACGCCCGATCCGGCTCCCGCGGTGATGTATTTCCTCACCTCGCGGCTCGGCGACAAGGATATCGCCGACATGCGCAAGCTGATGCCGCGCAAGGACCTGGTCGAGGCTTGGCGGGATCTTGAAGATCACGCCAAGGATCTGGCCAAGAGACTCACCAGCAAGGAAGCGGCAACCCCATCGCGGACCTGGAAACTGTTATCCGAGGCGCGGCCGGAGATGACCCTGTTCCTCGCGGTCACTGCTCGCCAGCAGGCGGTGGTCCAGAAGATCAAGAATTTCTTCACCAAATGGCGGCAAGTACAGCAGAAGATTCCGTTGCCGGAGATGACCGAACTGCACATCACGCCGCAGATGCCGGAGTATCCGAAGATCGCGCAGGACGTGTTCATGCTGCTGCTCGATGGCCGGCTGCGCTCGCGCACCGAGACCCTGAAGTTTTTGAAGCCGCTGGCGCCGCCCCCACCCCCTCCGCCTCCGGCTCCCACACCCAAGCGCGGAAGGGCCAAGGCCGCCGCTGCGGCTGCAGCTGCTGCCGCTCCTGCTCAACCCACCGGCACGAAGAAAGGGAAAGGCCAAGCCCCTGCGCCGCCGCCGCAACCTGCCCCCAAAACAGACCCGGCGAAAGCTGCCAATCCCCATAAGCCGCAAAAGCACAAAGCCGCGAAGAAAGCGGCCAAGCGGGCGGCGAAAAAAGCGAAGCGGAAGAAGCGGCGGTGAGCAAACAGAAACACACGGTGGACAACACGGAGACGCCTACCTGCTGCGCGCTCTGCCGGATGCAGCACGGCGGCGGCGATCAGAATTAGCAAAGATTTGACAATTGCAAAGTTCAGGCGGCGATATAATGTGCTCATGCGTCGCTCCCTGGCCATTGCGGCGTTGGGTGCGGCTTTGCTCGTGCCGCCGGTCTGGGGCCAGATGCGTGCCTCGCGGATGGTTGCGCCCATGGGCGGGCGCGGGTTCTTCCCTGGCAATCCCGTGTTCTTCCACGGTGGCTTTGGCTTCGGCGGCAACCATCGCTTTCAGGTGTTTTTCGGCAGAAATCCTTTCTTCTTCCACCGCCGCTTCTTTTCGCCTGCGCCCTTCTACTTTCCAGGATTCTACGGCGGAGGGTACCCGTATCCAGTTGTGGTCCAGACCGCGCCGCCAACCTCCTACTATCCGCCGGAATACTATGAGCGAGGCGACCTGGCCCGCGACATTGACGTTCTGACCGACAAGGTCGATCGGCTGCGACAAGATCTGGATACGCGCCTGCCCGCGGCACGCACACAGTCAAAGGCACCCGACGCCGCACCGGAGCCCACCACCGTGCTGGTTTTCAAAGACAAGCACATTCAGGAAGTGCGGAACTACGGCGTCGTCGGGCGGACACTCTGGGTGTTTGACGAGCAGCGGGCGACCAAGGTCCCGCTAGATGAGTTGGATCTCGACGCGACTGCGAAACTCAACGACGAGCGCGGCGTGGAGTTCCAGCTGCCGAAGTGATTGGCTGCCTTTTCAACACTGCAAGTCCACCTTGTGGATAACTTCTCCGCATCGCTAACTGTCATTCCCGTTAGAATGACGCCGACGTAAAATCACTACAGAGCCCCCATGTCCCAATTCGTCCACCTTCACCTGCATACCGACTATTCCATGCTCGATGGCGCCTGCGACGTGGAAAAGCTTGTCCAGCGCGTGAAGGAGCTGGGCATGCCCGCGGTCGCCATGACCGATCATGGCAATATTTTTGGGGCAGTCCACTTCGTAAACGCAGCGAAGCAGGCGGGCATCAAGCCCATCGTGGGCTGCGAGCTTTACATCTGCAAAAAGGACGACCACAACATCGAGCGCACGCCGCCCGAGGGCGATACCTACAACCATCTGCTGGTCTTGGCCGAGAACGAAGAGGGCTACCGCAACCTGGTAAAGATCACCTCCGAAGCCTCGCTGCACGGTTTCTACTACAAGCCGCGCGTGAGCAAGAAGTTTCTCACCGAGCACTCGAAGGGACTGATCGGGCTTTCCGGCTGTCTCAAGGGCGAGGTTGCCGAGTTCCTCATGCAAGACAAATACGAAGCCGCGCGCGATGCCGCGGCCATGTATCGCGACCTCTTCGGCAAGGAAAATTTCTTCCTTGAGATTCAGGATCAGGGGTTGGAGATGGAGCACCGCATCCATCCCCATCTGTTCCGGCTCGAGAAAGATCTTGGCCTGCCGCTCGTAGCCACCAACGACAGCCACTATCTCTGCGAAGACGATGCCCATGCCCAGGATGTGATGGTCTGCATTCAGACCGGCAAGTCCATCCAGGACGTCAACCGCATGAAGTTTCAGGGCAGCGGTTTCTACGTCAAGAGCCACGACGAGATGTACCGTGTGTTCAAGGATTCTCCCGAGGTGCTCTCCCGCACCCTGGCCATCGCCGAACGCTGCAACACGCGGCTGGAGAAAGTCAGCAATCCATTCCCGCATTTCGACGTGCCTGCGGGCTACACGCTTGACAGCTATTTTGAGCACATCACGCGCCTGGGTTTTGCCCGGCGGCTGGACGCGCTTCGCGCGCTCGAAGCGCAGGGACGTCTAAGGCACGGCCTCACCGAATACGAGCAGCGCCTGGCGCGGGAACTCGCCATCATCCAGCAGATGAAGTTTTCCGGGTATTTCCTTATTGTGTGGGATTTTATCCGCTACGCCAAGGAGCAGAACATTCCCGTGGGCCCGGGCCGCGGCTCGGCGGCCGGCTCCCTGGTTTCTTATTCGCTAGGCATCACTGATCTCGATCCGCTGCAGCACGAGTTGCTGTTCGAGCGCTTCTTGAATCCAGAGCGCGTCTCCATGCCGGACATTGACATCGACTTCTGCATGAACCGGCGCGACGAAGTCATCCGCTACGTCACCGAAAAATACGGACGCGAGAATGTAGCTCAGATCATCACCTTTGGCACGATGGCGGCCAAGGCGGCTATTAAGGACGTGGGCCGCGCCATGGATGTGCCTTACAGCGACGTGGACCGCATCGCCAAGATGGTGCCTACCACGCTCAACATCAAGTTGGAGCAGGCAATCAAAGACTCGCCCGCGCTGCGGCAGGCGTACGAAAGCGACACCCAGGTGCGGGCCCTGATCGACACCGCGAAAAAACTCGAGGGGTTGGTGCGGAATGCGGGCGTGCACGCCGCCGGTGTCGTGATCTCGCCGCGGCCGCTGATCGAGCTGGTCCCGCTGCACAAAACAAAGAACGACGAGATCGTCACCGCTTTCGACATGGTGGCCATCGAAAAGATGGGCCTGCTGAAGATGGATTTTCTCGGGCTGACTACGCTGACCATCCTGGACGACACCTTGAAGCTCATCGCGCAGACCCGCGGCGAGCGCATCACGCTGGATGGCATTCCGCTCGAGGACCACGAGACCTACGAGAGAGTCTTTCACCGGGGACTTACCTCGGGCGTGTTCCAGTTTGAATCGCACGGCATGCGCGACGTGCTGCGGCGTTATCAGCCCAACTCCATCGAAGACCTCACCGCCTTGAACGCGCTCTACCGTCCCGGGCCGATTCAAGGCGGCATGATCGATGACTTCATCGACCGCAAGCACGGGCGGAAGAAGATCGAGTACGAGTTGCCCGAGTTGCAAGAAATCCTGCAGGAGACCCTGGGAGTCATCGTTTACCAGGAACAGGTGATGCAAATCGCCAACCGCCTGGCCGGCTACTCGCTCGGCGAAGCCGACCTGCTGCGCCGCGCCATGGGCAAGAAGATTGCAGCGGAGATGGCGGCGCAACGGGAGCGTTTCGTCAACGGTGCCATGCAGCGCGGCTATCCCGCGAAGAAGATCGAAAAGATTTTCGACCTGATGGCGCAATTTGCGGGATACGGCTTCAACAAATCGCACTCCGCCGCCTATGCGCTGCTGGCCTATCACACGGCGTATCTCAAGACCCACTATCCCGTGGAGTTCATGGCGGCTCTGCTGACTTCCGTCACCGGTAACACGGATGACGTAGTGAAGTACATCAACGAATGCCGGGAGATGGGGATCGCAGTCGAACCGCCGGACATCAACGTGTCGGATGCGAACTTCACGCCGCATGGCAGCGCCATCCGTTTCGGACTGGCGGCGGTGAAAAACGTCGGTCACAATGCGATCGAATCCATTGGCGCGGGACGAAAGAGACTCGTGCGCTACGCTTCCATCTACGAATTCTGTGAGAACGTGGACTTGCGGCTGCTGAACAAGCGCGTGCTGGAATCGCTGGTCAAGAGCGGGGCCATGGACGCGCTCGGCCGCCGCGCCCAACTGGTGGCCGTTCTGGATAAGGCGATTGACCGGGCACAGAAAACACAGCGCGACGCCGAATCCGGGCAGCACGGGCTGTTCGGTGTGTTCCAGCAGGAAGAAGCTCCCGCCCAAAACGACAAACTGCCGGAAAGCCCGGACTGGGACGAGCACACACGGTTGGCCAGCGAAAAAGAGATCCTGGGCTTCTTTATCACCGGGCATCCGCTGGAAAAGTATCGCGAAAAGTTGGAAGATCTGCGCGCCCTCAGCACGGAGGAAATCGCGGGCATAAGGTCTTCCACCGGGAAAGATGAAAACATCACGACTGCGGGCATCATCAGCAACCTGCGAGTGCTGAAATCGAAGAGAGGAGAGTTCTACGCGCAGGGCGCGCTGGAGGACATGGCGGGCTCGGTGGAGATGATCGTCTTCCCCGAGGCCTACCGGCGCCTGCAGGACCAGGTTCGGCTGGAAGTGCCGGTGCTGGTGCGCGGCGGAGTGCGCATCGAGGAAGGCGCGAATCCCAAGCTGACGGCGAACGAGATCATGCCTCTGGAGGACGCGAAAGTTCCGTTGCCGCGTTCCCTGCGTATCCGGATTCCGCTGGAGACGGCCAGCCAGTCTACCGTAGACGCGCTGCACACGCTCTTTTCCCAGCGCCAAGGGGAAGCCAAGGTGTTGTTTGATGTGGAACGCCAGGGCGATTTCATGGTGGTCATGGAAGCAGAAGGCTATAATGTGCAACCAGACCGCAACTTCATCGCGCGCGTCGAGGAGCTATGTGGCCGGGGCGCGGTTCGTATTATTGATTGAAATCTGCGGCGGATGAGAGCTTCCATTCACAGGCGTTTCGGACCGCAGTCGGCGGCCGCGCCAGCCATGGCGAACGCCATGCTCGGGGTGACAGGCGCGGAGTTCCTTCTCTCCATGGTGGAAGCCCGGTGGGCCGCCAGGAACGGCAGCAGGATGGATTCCGGACACAAGGCGCAGCAGGAACTGGCGAAAATCGAGCAGCAAGTCACCAAGCTGCAGTCGCTGGCAGGGCAGGACGAAAATACACGCCGGGAGATCGAGCAACTCCACGATCGCATCCATGCCTTGCGCAAACAAGTGGCTTCGCATTTCAACGCCTGGGAAAAGACGGAATTGGCGCGGCATCCGCAGCGCCCCTATGCGCTGGATTACGTCGAGCGCATCTTCACCGATTGGAGTGAGATCCACGGCGATCGCGGCTACGCCGACGATCCGGCACTCATTTGCGGCATGGCGCGCTTCCACGGCCAGGAGGTCATGATCGTTGGCCACCAGAAGGCGCGTGACACCAAACAGAAGGTCTACCGCAACTTCGGCATGCCCAACCCTGAAGGCTATCGCAAGGCGCTGCGCGCGATGAAGATAGCGGAGAAGTTTAGACGCCCGGTGTTCACTCTAGTGGATACCCCGGGTGCTTATCCCGGGCTGGGCGCGGAGGAACGCGGCCAGGCGGAAGCAATTGCCCGCAACTTGCGCGAGATGGCACGGCTGCAAATTCCCATCATCACCGCCATTACCGGGGAAGGTGGCAGCGGCGGGGCGCTGGCCATTGCGGTCGCGGATCGAGTGCTGATGATGGAAAACGCAATCTATTCGGTGATCTCGCCCGAGGGCTGCGCCTCGATCATGTGGCGCGATGCCGGCAAGAAAGAGCTCGCGGCCCAGGCGCTGCGCATCACCGCCACCGACTTGACGCAACTGGGCTGCGTCGACGACATCATTCCCGAACCCGCGGGCGGCGCCCACCTGGACCACGAAGCCGCAGCCGCGCTCCTCGATGCCGCCCTGCAGAAGCACCTGAGCGAGCTGAAAAAAAGTTCCATCCCGGAATTGGTCGGGTCACGATATAATAAGTTCCGCAACATGGCGCAGTTTCTGCGCGTCGAAGACTAGTTCCCAAACAGGTACCTTGGTGGAGCAACCCCGCCTTCCGTACCTGTTCCTGTCAACTCCCGTGCCGTATAATAAATAGTTACACGTCCTCATCGCACAGCATTCCCGGGCGGAGAAAACCGCTCCCCTCAAAGGAAGGATTTAGGGATGGCCACCACGGATGTAGCGCTCCACGACGCCTCCGGGCGAGTGGAGCCCGAGCGCGTCGTCAACAACATGAGCATTCAGGTTGCGACGGTCAACGGTTCCGGCTCGCAGAGCTCCAACACCGTGCTCCTGCGCAGCATTTTCCAAATGGGCGTTCCGGTTTCGGGCAAGAACCTTTTTCCCTCCAACATCGCGGGCTTGCCGACCTGGTACACCATTCGCGCCAACAAGGATGGCTACATCGCCCGCAAGAAGGAGATCGATTTCGTAATCGCCATGAATCCGGAGACAGCGCAGGAAGATGTAATGTCGCTGGCGCCGGGCGCTGCCGTGCTCTACGACGAACCGCTGAACCTCCGTTCTCTTCGCTCTGATCTCGTGTTTTACTCCGTTCCGTATGACAAGCTGGTCGCTCCCGTCTGTCCCGAAGCCAAGCTGCGCAAGCTGGTCAAGAACATGCTCTACGTGGGGGTGGTGGCCAAGTTGCTTGACATTGACATGGGTGAGGTGGAGAAGGCCATTCGCAAGCAGTTTGCCAAGAAGGTGAAGGCGGCCAACCTCAACCTGGCGGCGGTGCAGGCTGGCTTCGACTATGCGGCGGCCAGTTTGCCCAAGCGCGATCCCTATTTCATTCAGCGCATGGACAAGACTAAAGGCAAGATCATCATCGACGGCAACTCAGCCGCCGCGTTGGGCTGCATGTTCGCCGGAGTTACGGTGGTCAGTTGGTATCCCATCACCCCCTCGTCTTCTTTGCCGGAGAGCCTGATCGACTATATGAAGCGATTTCGCCTCGATCCCGACGGCAAGGCGACGTTTGCCATTATCCAGGCAGAAGACGAGCTCGCTGCCGTGGGCATGGTGGTGGGCGCGGGTTGGGCAGGAGCGCGCGCCATGACTGCTACCGCCGGACCGGGCATCTCCCTGATGGCCGAGTTTACCGGCCTGGCCTACTACGCTGAAGTTCCGGGAGTGATCTGGGACATCCAGCGGGTCGGCCCTTCCACCGGCTTGCCCACGCGGACTTCGCAGGGCGACATTCTCTCAACCGCCTTCCTGTCCCACGGCGATACCAAGCACATCTTGCTCATCCCGTGTTCTGCGGAAGAATGCTTCACCATGGCGCAGGACGCCTTCGATTTGGCCGAGCACTTTCAAACCCTGGTGTTCGTGATGTCCGACCTCGATCTGGGCATGAACAACTGGATGGCGGATCCGTTCACCTATCCGGAGAAACCAATCAAGCGCGGCAAGGTGCTCAGCAAAGAAGACCTGGACCGCCTGGGAGGTTTCGCGCGCTATAAGGACGTGGATGGAGATGGCGTTGGCTATCGCACTCTGCCCGGCACGGACCATCCCGCCGCCGCCTACTTCACCCGCGGAAGCGGGCACAATGAGCAATCGCAGTACAGCGAGCGTCCCGATGATTTCGAGAGGAACATGGAACGCATCAACCGCAAGTTTGAGACCGCGCGCTCCTTCGTGCCCCGGCCGGAGGTAGTCTCGAACGGCAAATCGAAAATCGGCATGATCGGCTACGGCACATCGCACTGCGCGCTCATCGAGAGCCGCGATCAGTTGCGCAAGGAATACAACATCGAGACCGACTACCTGCGCCTCCGCGCCTACCCGTTCACCCGCGAGGTGCACGAGTTCGTGAAGCAGCACGAGCGGGTTTATGTAGTGGAGCAAAACCGCGACGCGCAGATGCTCAGCCTGCTCAAGTTGGACGTGGAGCCGGCACTGGTCACACGCCTGTTCAGCATCGCTCACATTCACGGGCTGCCGCTCGATGCGCGCTCAGTGACCGACGAACTCATGACCATGGAGGGCAAGTAAATGGCTACGACAACGGCTAGCACGCCGGCACCCAGTCCCGGACCAAAGACTAACCGCATCGGCCTAGCCGTGCTCGATTACAGAGGCGGGAGGACGACTCTTTGCGCCGGCTGCGGCCACAATGCCATCTCCGAGCGCATCATAGACGCCATGTACGACATGGGTGTGCAGCCGGAGCGCGTGGCCAAGTTGAGCGGGATCGGGTGTTCTTCCAAGAGTCCGGCCTATTTCATGGGACGCTCGCACAGCTTCAACGCGGTGCACGGCCGTATGCCTTCGGTGGCCACGGGCGCAGTACTGGCCAACCGCGCCCTCCTGGCGCTGGGCGTGAGCGGCGATGGCGATACGGCTTCTATCGGC
>WNFH01002423.1_pt1 | contig 13002 bp, 12 predicted proteins | sample 5400411 | NCBI WGS metagenome assembly WNFH01 (sample SAMN13153347, study PRJNA577476) | soil metagenome | isolation source: 200 cm saprolite under Douglas fir tree site 2 hole 3 | place: USA:California | collected 2015-04-18
GTTGCAAGATGTTGCAACCCTATGCAAATCCTTGTCACTCAAAGGCCGTGTCCCGCAATCCGTCTGAAAATTGAGCAACGGTTCTCTGGCTCGATTCGGTAGAATCAGGCCGCAAAACCCTGTGTTGAAAGAAGGGGACCGCCCGGCGGCTCTCTCTCCCGCGCGTGCTAGTTCTGTTTCGCGGAATGAACAAGTCGGTGGCATGGGGCGCATAGGACGACGGGCGTGTTACATTCGGAGGAAGGAGAGGCCGCGATTCTAACTTTAATTCTGAGATGGACGGGAGTGCTCTGGCCTATACGGCTTGACCTAGCGCGGCGGATTGAGACTGGGCGGATGTCAAGCTAGCGTCGGGAACGTCCTCGGCGCAGCCGCGGGGGAAGACGCGAATTTTAGTCAGCCTTTGGTTGCATCTGCGACCGCAAAGGACGAGACGTAACCGCTGCTCCCGTCAATTCGAATATAGTTTCTTCTAAGACCTCGGCAAACTCTGCTGGTCGCAGCGCCGGTACCCCCAAGCACTCCCTGCCCTGCGTAACAGCGGGCAACCACCAGTAGCTATCCTCTACCGCCAGGCAAAAGAACAAACTGGCGGGCGACCCCCTCAGGGCGGACATCAAACCGTAGGCATTCCCATCCGGCAGGCTGGTTTCGCTGAGTACTACATCAAATCGCTGTGCTTCCAACAGCGTGCGGGCTTCCTGGTAGGAGGCGACGATGTAAGATCCGCATCCCAATCTCCGCAACCACTCTACCAAACGAAGCGCACCACTCATGTTCTTTCCGACCAGCAGAACAATAGGTTCCTTGATGTCCATGAAATCCCCCCGTGAGCTTGAAGGATCTCCTACCCGACGCATGACCGGAAGAGTGAGGGGCACACTCTGCCCCCCTTCGCTCGAAAGAACCTGTCGGGTCAAGCTGCTACGCTGGCGGCGCGCTTCGAGAGTTTCGCGGCTACGCCCCTCGGTTGGCCGGCAGATTACCTGATGCCCTCTTGGAAGCTCTGCAGCTCAGCCACCTTCCGGATGCGCCAAACCAGCGAGTTTCCGTTGTGGGGCACAGGCCGCAGGCTGCTGAGCGAATGTCCCGGTTTGCTGGTGACTAAGAATTGCTCGCCACTCGGCGTTGTGACTTCGAACTTGCCGGACTCATCCTGGAGCGCCTCGGCAAGATCGTAGGCCGTGATCGTTTCATTAAGGTTCAGCATGGTTTGTACCTCCTCCGCTGTGGTGGTTGAGAAGACAATCTCAGATGACTTGACTTAGTTCAACTCACCTGAACGGACCTCTCAACTCCTTAACCAGAGTAGGTCTATTCACTTCGCCAATCAAAAGAAAAGCTGAAGTTGTGTCCAAAAAGGTAACACTTAAAAGGGGTCGCTCTCAAGGCGGTTAACCAAGACAGGTGTATTCACTCTAACGGGAGAACATGGATTCTGAGGATATTCCCAAAACTGGACGAGGAGCCAAGCTGAGCTACGCGCTGCCTGATGCTTCTGAAGAATACATGCGACTTAAGGACTCGCATGAGGATGCTAGCGCTAGGTTGCCGACAGATTGGTCAGTTCGAAGCCACCGAGTAGATGCTGAAATCTTGCGACCGGAGCTGCAGCTAGCGATTGCGTTGTAACCGTGTGGGCCTACACACGTTTCGGGGAGTGGAAAGAGGCCGATCTCAACCGCGCTTCGATTGATCTGTTTAGTGCTGTCCGCAAATTTTGACACTCGGGACCTTACTTCATTCCTGGAGCCACAAGGTGTCCCTGGCTCGGTATCCTCGGTCTTAGGCAGCGGCCAAGCCGCCACGACTCAGTATTTCGAGTATAGGATATTGAGAAATCCTTTCCCCGAACCATGAAGGAGACCCCGCGTGGGTCGGCATCTTACGCCCCGCCACCGGTGCAGGTCAACGCATGAGCAGGGACGCAGGGACGCCAGCACATTTTAAGGAACAGGTGCCACACGTCAACAGATAAGAGAGTCAAGAAGGCTGTGGAAAACCAGGGGGTGGTGCAAAAAATTTGGTTAGGGTTTAGCCCCCGCAAGTGCCGTGATCCGGGGGCGGCTTCGATTTGTTCTGACCCATGGCGTAACGGATCCGGAAGGCTTCCCGTTAGACTTGCACCGCTTTGCTTGCAACCAGCTCCTCTCTGCGTAGGACGAACTCCCTGTCGAGCGCAGCCAGTGTCTCCACGATTCCTGTGTATGCCAACTCGGCATGCGAGGCCATGGTCGCACCGACGAAGCCTTGACGCCTCCACTCGTCGGCTTTTTGTTGGACCTTCAGGCGAGTCGCGTCCCAGGCCATGTTGCCGAACAGATCGACATACTCTTTCGAGAAAATGCCGCCGGCGTCCATGGAAAAGGCCAAGCAGGACACCAACGGCAAACAGAATGCCCCGGCTACTGGCGTGTTGATTGCCACCGGCATCAGCGGCATGACGTGGGAGCCGCGGCAATCCCCGGCGACGAAATGCCCCAGTAGGTAAGGCTCCACCACTTCTTCCGGCGCAGGAAAGATTCCCTGCGTGCGTACGATGGCCACCGGATCATCCTTGCCGGTGTATTTTCCGGCGATGTTGTGGAGCCGCGTGGCGGAAATCGATACCACCTGGTCGTCTGGCTTGTACCGGGAGTGGATCGCTTCAATGGCGAATCGGTCGGGGTCTTGAAGCAGACATGCGACGTCCCATCCGCGCTCGGGAACATCGAGCCGCACGACGCGGTCGCTGTCTCTCGCGGTGTGATCCATGTCGATAATGGTCAGCTGAAAGCCTTGATGCATCTTGGGGTTCAGCAGCAATCCACCGTTATGCATCGGGTCACAGAAGACGCTGTAAAGAGGGTAATTATAAGCACCTGGGCCGCACTTGTCGGCGGCAAAAACGAGGAATGCCTCTGCCGGGCGATCTTTGCTTCTGGGGTCGCGGACGAACTCGATCTCGGCGACTGCCGGACCAGCGCCGCGCACGTTTCCCGACGGTGCATCCACAAGGAGGTCTTGGCCTGCGCCGTACAGGCCTGCGGCCTTGGCTTCCTCAGTAGCGGCGAGGAAACAATCCCACGCAAAGTGGTGGATGTCTGGAGCGCCCACACCGCGTCTGTGACTCATGATGATGGCGATATCGTCGCCGGTGCAGGTAACGAGCCCGTCGAGAAGAAGGTTTGCCGAGGCCCTGCGAACGCGCGATCGAACGGCCTCAAGCATTGGCTCAGAGGGTTTGGTGTGTCCCCCGATCGAACCAACATCAGCTTTAATGACCGAAAGTGTGACCTTGCTCATGGCAGGCCTCCTGGTTCAGATTGCGGGGAGCTTATATATACCATAAAAACTTTTATTGAGGGCGACTACAATACGAGCGCTGGCCTGAAATATTTCTTGCTATCCTGGAATATCTATCGCCTAGGCCGATGGGCTAAGGCCACGGGGCGCCCCAGACCGAGGCCTGAAGGTAGTCGCGTTTGAGAGCTACGCCCGTTTGGCTGTGGAGACCCAATCCGGGCTTAAACTTGTCACTTTGGCTTGAAATGGCGAAGATAATTCCAAGCCGGGAGGATTCCCACTGCGTTCCAATTCCGAAATGGGAGTGAAGCAATGCCAAACTACTGGTTTTTCCTGACCGACCCCGAGGATTACCACCTGGACGAGCTCTTTGCGAAAAAGACAGAAGTATGGGACGGCGTATTGGGTAGCGTCGCGCAGAAGTACCTGGGGGCGATCCGCAAGGGCGATAAGATCATCGGCTATCACACCGCACCCGACAAGTGCGTCTATGCAGTGCTGGAAGCGGCCAGCGAACCCTATCAGAATCCCGAGCTGGAGCAGAAGAACCTCGTGATCAAATTGCGCGGGGTGGCCAGATTCAAGCGAGTGGTCCCACTGGCGGAACTCAAGGCCAACCCGCTACTCAAACAGATGAAGCTGTTTAAGATGTTCCGGCCAATTGCGGTCTCGCCGCTCACCTCGGCCGAGTATCAGGAAATCTATCGCCTGGGCGGGCTAAACTCGGAATAAGCCGTGATACGAGTTCCGCGGCTTCTGGCGGGCGGGGGCACCGCAGCCGCGCGCTCCACCGTGCTGTTGACAAGCCGGATTACAATCTGGCGCTACCCCGTGGGCCGCCCCTCTGCACAGCCGAGAGCGGCCCACCCGAAAGGATCACAGGGGCCAGAGATTCTGTTTGCTAAGGAGATCTGAATCATGTCCAAAACTCCGGATGACCTTCGGCAATTGGCGAAGGAGGCGGCGGTCAAGGTGGTGGATCTGAAGTTCACGGACTTGATCGGGGTGTGGCAGCATTTCTCTATCCCTGTGGAGGATCTTGACAACGACCTGTTTGTAGAGGGTATTGGTTTCGATGGTTCCAGTATTCGCGGATTTCAGCTGATCCATGAAAGTGACATGCTGCTGATCCCGGACCCTGAAACAGCGTGCGTGGATCCGATCCTCGAGGTCCCGACCATGAACTTGATCTGCGACGTGCTGGATCCCGTTACGCGCCAGCGTTACAGCCGCGATCCCCGCTATATTGCGCAGAAGGCAGAAAACCATCTGAAGAGTACGGCGATTGCTGAGGTGAGCTATTGGGGGCCAGAACTGGAATTCTACATCTTTGACGACGTGCGTTACGATCAGACCGCCCACTGCGGCTATTACTTCATCGACTCCAACGAGGGCGTGTGGAACACGGGCCGTCAGGAGAGCCCCAACCTGGGCTACAAGTTGCGGCACAAGGAAGGGTATTTCCCGGCGCCACCGGCCGACACACTGCAGGACATCCGATCCGAGATCATACTGAAGTTGAAAGAAGTGGGTGTGCCAGTGGAAGTTCATCACCATGAGGTGGGCACCGCCGGGCAGGGTGAGATCGACATGAAGTACACGACGCTGACCAAGATGGCCGATAGCGTCATGTATTACAAATATGTGGTCCGCAATGTCGCCAGAAAACACAGCAAAACAGCGACCTTCATGCCCAAACCGATCTTCGCCGACAACGGCTCCGGCATGCACACCCATCAAAGCCTGTGGAAGGGTGGAACCAATCTGTTTTGGGACGAGAAGGGCTACGCTCAGATCAGCCGCACAGCCAAGCATTATATCGGCGGCCTGCTTAGGCATGCTCCGGCACTGCTAGGCCTTTGCGCCCCCACCACCAACTCCTACCGGCGACTGGTGCCGGGATTCGAGGCTCCTGTGAACCTGGCGTATTCGCAGCGCAATCGATCGGCGGCCGTGCGCATCCCCGTATATTCCAAGAGCCCGAAGTCCAAGCGGATCGAGTTCCGCTGTCCAGACCCGGCCTGCAACCCCTATCTGTGCTTTGCGGCTCAATTGATGGCCGGTCTCGACGGGGTTCGCAACAAGATCGATCCCGGCGAACCGATCGATAAGGACCTCTATGAGCTCGGGCCCCAGGAAGCCGCAAGCGTCAAGAGCACACCCGGCTCGCTGGGTGAGGTGCTGGACGCATTGGAGAGAGATCACAACTGGCTGCTGCACGGTGACGTGTTCACGCCGGACGTGATTAACACCTGGCTCGCCTACAAGCGGGAACGCGAGCTGGCACAGGTGAACCTGCGCCCGGTCCCCTACGAGTTCTTCCTCTATTTCGATCTGTAGTCGGTTCTACCCTGGTGGAAGCTAGCGCGCCACGTGGCTTGAGGCCTCTCCGAGACAGCTAGTGAACAAACTACCTTCTATCCGCCGGCCAGAGTGAAGGGGAGCATCCCTGAAAAGTCTCCGACCCTCACGCTTCAAGTTCAAGACCTGATTCGGCAAACTTCGACACCTCATATCAAGCCGTACTGAACTCGCCGCGCGCAGACAAGGTCGTCTTTTGATGCTATCGGACTCCTCTCACGCCTTGGCTGCCTTTGCTTGTCGCAGCCTTGCCCAGCGGGCCTTCTGAGCTCTCGCTATCTTCCTCCGCGCCGCGACAGAGAGCCTACGCCTTCCTCTTGGCCTTCCGCGTCCAGAATTCGTTCCTACCAATTTCCCAAACGCCGCAATGGCTTGGTCCAAACCGTCAAGCTCTTGCTGTGTGCGGTTTCGTTGTCCCCGCAACTGTTTCATTATCTGACCTAGCTTGGCCATTCTAATCTCCTCCTACTCTTTTCACTACCGAGGTGTTTCTTCGGAATAGATAATGCACCCAGCAGGGCAGAGAGTACCCTAATCCAGGCGCCAAAGCTACTTCGCTTCTGGCCGAACCTCTTCGGTTCGCCCTTCAGCGCTCGGGCCGCATAATCTTTAATTCCGTAGATTTCCTTCCTTGACAACGCCTGGCTCGATGACGTCGATTGACGGGCTCTCGCCTGACTTTTTAAGCGAAAAGACATAAGCTCTCGACATGACAGAGGAAAAAGCTGGCAGCGGCAACGCTACAAACATGAGCTGCACCTTCTGCGGAATTGTGCGAGGGGAGACTCCAGCCAATGTGGTGTTCGAGGACGAAGTCTCGATCGCGTTTCTGGATCATCGCCCTTTATTCCCGGGGCACTGTATTTTGATTCCAAAAGCTCATTACCAGACATTCGTCGATTTGCCCACCGACGTTATTGCTCCGCTCTTCGCCAATGCTCAGCTGCTGGCCAAAGGTGTGGAGCAGGCCATGGAGGCCGAGGGAACCTTCGTCGCCATAAATAACCGCGTGAGTCAAAGCGTGCCCCATTTTCACATTCACATTGTGCCTCGCCGTCGGAAAGACGGTTTAAAGGGTTTCTTTTGGCCCCGGCAGCTCTACAAGGACAAGGGCGCGATCCTCGCCGTGCAAGGGCTTCTACGGTCCACCCTTTCGCAACTTCAACCGGGGGCCAAGAAGCTAGGACGGCCTCACCCTGCGGTATGAGACCAGATGAGTAGGCGCTGGCCGCGGTAGCGCTGTGACTGATGCTCCAGCGCTGCAAGGACAACCGGCAGGACGCGAGGGGATTTACCCTCGACCATAAGTCATAAGCGGGGTTCTCTGATAATATGAGCCTCGATCGCATCTGGAGGGCAAGCCTGCTCGGAATTCTAGTCTTGGGCAATCCCGCCAACTCAGCGCCTATGCGGGAATGGATTTCTGTAGGAATTATTCTTCGCGGAGGGACGGGATTATGAGAGAAATTCCCAGAGCAATCATCGTTTTCGCACTGGCCGCGGTTTTTGTCGCCCTGTCACCCATTGTTCATCCCCAGTTGCCACCAACGAACAGCCCCAAGCGAGGAGCGATAGACAGGTCAAAGGTCATGGATCTGACTTACAGCTTTGATGAGAGCACGATCTATTGGCCAACGGCGAAGTCTTTCGACTGGCAAAAAGAGTCGTGGGGAACTTCGCCAGGTGGCTATTGGTATGCCTCAGCTCGATATGCAGCCAGCGAGCATGGTGGCACCCACATTGACAGCCCCATTCACTTTGGCAAGGACCAAGCGACAACTGAGCAGATCCCGCTTTCACGGTTGATCGGCCCCGCAGCGGTAATCGACATCTCTGCCGCTTGCGAAAAAGATCCCGACTACCGGCTGAGCGTGGCGGACATCGCTTCGTGGGAGAGGAAGCATGGTTCGATTCCCGATGGCGCAATCGTGCTGGTACATACAGGGTGGGGCAAGTTCTGGTCGGAGAGGAAGCGATACTTGGGAAGCGATACCCCTGGCGACGCCACTCATCTACACTTCCCGGGTATTTCGCGAGAAGCAGCGGAATTCCTAGTGACAAGGCGCAAGATCAGTGGCGTTGGGATCGATACAGCGAGCCTGGATCACGGTCCGTCGAAGGACTTCATAGCTCACCAGATCATCAACGGTGCGAACATTTATGGCCTGGAGAACGTGGCCAACCTGGAGCAAGTACCAGCTACCGGAGCGACACTCATTGCGCTCCCCATGAAGATCAAAGGAGGGACGGGAGGGCCGGCCCGGATTATTGCCAGTGTTCCCTAACCGTGCGTTCATGCTCACTTGATGAAAGACGCTGTATACCTATCGACGGGAAGCACAGACAAAAGCAAACCGGGGACAGTCCCCTACTGTGGGCTGTATTTTAAGGAGATTTATCACTGTGTTCTAAGCCCAAGCGTTCGCGGGCGTAAGTGCACCAGGGACTGAATGGGTCAAGCTCCACGTAGCGACGCCAGTGCTGGCGGGCTTCTTCGCTAGCTGACAACTTTTCACAGACCAATGCGAGGTTATAATGAGCGTCGGAGTAATCGGGTTTCAGCCGCACAGCCTGCCGCAGGTGCCTCTGGGCCGTCTCGAGCTGTCCCATTTCTTCTAGCACACTGCCCAGATTATAGTGGGCCAGAGAGCTTTGCGGTCGGAGTTCCGCGGCCCGCCGAAAGTAATCCACGGCTGCCTCGAAATCTTCCTGCTCGTAAAGCAGCGCGCCAAGATTTATAAGAGCTTCTACCCAGTCCGGGTTTTTCTTGAGTGCGTGTTGATAAGCATCGATTGCCTCTGCGCAGGTCGAAGGGTCGCCTTCAAATTCCAGAGCAAGAGCGAACCATTCCTCTGCGCTGCGCTCAGGAATTATCCGCAGCTTTTCGCCTAACTCACGAGTGTCAAAATTGAGCACCAATTGGCCGGAGAGGGGCTCGAGGCGAGTCCCATTTTGCTCGACAATGATGTCGCGCCCGTTGGAGAGAATCCGCAGCTCCGTCAGCGGTGCCTGAACCTCCGACAAGCGTCGTTGGAGGGCTACAATCGATCGTCGCAGCCTGTAGGCAGGGACGCCCTTTTCGGTCAATTGCTTGACGGTGCGCAGGCTGATCAGATCTTTGAAATCGTAAAACCTCTCTCCCCAGCGTCTTCTCGGGCGCACCAGTCGCAAGCGTTCCCAGTAATCCAGCTGCTTTTCGTTGACTTCCAGAATGCGCTGGACTTCGCTCCGGGTAAAACGATCGGTCGCGCCCATCAGTGACTAGCCAAAGGACCTTCTACCCACCTTCTTCTGTGCGGGGGCCGGGACAGCACGGGCCGGAGGTTTCTTCAGGGTTGCCTGCTTCTCGGCCAGGCTCTTCTTAAGGGCTTCCATCAAGTCGATCACGGGTGCGAGCTGAGGTTGGGGCGCCGTTGCCACTTCTTGTCCTTGCAGCTTGGCCGCGATCAGCGCCCGCTGCCTTTCCTGATATTCATCACGGTACTTCTTGGGCTCAAAGGGAGCGGCAAGGCTCTCGATTAGCTGTTGGGCCAACCTTATTTCTTGCTCTTTCAGCTCCACTTTGTCGCTTTGGCCATACTCGGCCACTTGGCGGATTTCGTTCGCGTAGAACGTGGTGTGCAGGGTAAGGCCATTCGCCCGCGGGCGGACGATTACGGTGTACTCGTGCTGGTGCATGCAGAGCTTAGCAATGGCCGCATAGCCCGACTCCTCCATTGCTTTGAGGAGAAGCTGGTACGCCTTCCGCCCCGCCTCTTCCGGCACAGCAAAATAAGAGGCGTCGAAATACAAAGGATCGACCTCACCCAACTTGACGAACTCCTGAATCTCCATCGTGCGGGCCGAGGGCGGCGCAATCTTCTCCAGCTCTTCGTCGGTGAAGAGCGCGTACTGGTCCTTTTCGTATTCGTAGCCCTTCACTATTTCCGCGCGTTCCACCTTGCGATTGCACGTGGGACAGAACAGAAACTGGCGCAGCCGCGTGTGGCATTCTTTGTGGAGCTGATTGAAGCTGATGTGTTCGCCGCGGGCGGCGGTAAACAGACGGATGGGGATCGAAATCAGCCCAAATGTGAGATGTCCTTTCCAGACAGTGCTGGCCACGGGTGCACTCCTATCCCGCCGAATTTTCACCGGTCGCGCAGGTCGGAATGCGCTAGCGTACCGGAGACGAGGCGGTGATGCAAGGCGAACAACCAGCGAAGGTCTGGATCCGGGGCAGCCCGCAGGTCGCCTGGGAGTACGCCGCCTTGCTCAAATTGTGTAGGGTAGAATGATGCGATGGCAGCGCTGGAAGAATACCGCCGCAAACGGCGCTTCGACCGCACCTCGGAGCCCCCTGGGGAAAAAACCTCGCAACCGGGCAGCCTTTTCGTGGTCCAGAAACATGCCGCGCGGCGCCTGCACTACGACTTCCGGCTGGAAGCTGATAGGACACTGAAATCGTGGGCCGTCCCCAAAGGCCCTTCCCTCAATCCGGCCGATAAGCGCTTGGCCGTCCAAACCGAAGACCATCCACTTGAATATGGAGATTTTGAAGGCCTTATCCCCGAAGGCAACTACGGCGCAGGGGCGGTGATGGTTTGGGACCGCGGGACATACGATGTGGCAGGCAAAGGCCCAGCCGGCGAGCAGTTAGCGCGGGGCGAGCTCAAGTTCAGCCTTCGCGGCGAGAAGTTACGCGGGAGTTTCGCGCTGGTCAAGTTGCGACACAACGAAAAGGGCAACGAGTGGCTTCTAATCAAACACAAGGACGCGTATGCGGAAGCAAAGTGGAACATCGAAGAGCACGATGGCTCGGTGCTCACTGGCCGCTCGCTCGATGAAATCGCCGAGAATTCACCCCCCAAGCGCGCGCCGCATCCGATACGTCCAGAGGAACTCGAAGGTAGTCGGAAAGTCACAATGCCTTCGAGGCTGGAACCCATGCTGGCCGTTTCGCTGGACCAACCTTTTTCCGATCCTGATTGGCTGTTCGAGATCAAGTGGGACGGTGTCCGGTCACTGGCCTGGGTCACAGGCGGCAAGGTCGAATTGCGCTCTCGAACGGGCCGCATCATTAGCAAGCAATATCCGGAGCTAGAGGTTTTGCCTGAGTGTCTGAAGGCTCGCCAAGCCATCCTCGACGGAGAAATCGTAGTGCTCGATGAGCGCGGCCGCAGCGATTTTGAGCGTCTACAGGAACGAATGCACGTCAACTCGCCTCCACCACAGTTGCTGTCTAAAGCCCCGGTCGCCTACTATGTCTTCGATCTTCTGTACTGCGATGGTTATGAGCTTCGGGAGGTTCCACTCGTCCAGCGAAAGGAACTGCTTCGCCGACTTCTCGATGTGTGCCCCCAGGTTCGGTACTGCGACCACCTGGCGGAGCAGGGAAAAGAGCTCTTCCAGTTGGCCAGAGAACAGGGATTGGAAGGCATCATTGGCAAGCTTGCGCACAGCCCATACGTCAGCGGCCGCAGCGGGTCTTGGGCGAAATTGAAGGCCCGGAAGGAATTGGACACCGTGGTAGGCGGGTGGACCGCCCCGCGAGGAAGCCGAGAGCATTTTGGCGCGCTGCTGCTGGGCCTCTACCAAGGGGAAAAGCTGCGATTTATCGGTCACGTAGGCGGCGGCTTCGATCAGGAGACCCAAAAAGCGATCAGCCACCAACTGAAAGCGCTTGTGGTCTCAAAGTGCCCGTTCGATTCGGTTCCTGAAACCAACGAAGAAGCCCATTGGGTCAAGCCTAAGCTCGTTGCTCGTGTCAAATACACCGAGTGGACAAAGGAACCGCGCTTGCGCCAGCCGGTATTTATTGCCTTGCAGACAGAGGCGAAGCCAGAAGATTGCCAGTTTGAAAGCGGAGCCACCGAGGGAGCTTCATCCTCAGCACCTGCGGCGCCCGCCGTTGTGGGACACGTAATCACCCGAAGATCCGAGGTCGAAGCCGAGCTGTTCAGGGGGAAGGCCGAGAATGTCCTGATTGAGCTGGAGGGCAATCGGGTCCGGCTGAGCAACCTTAATAAAATATATTTCCCGCAACCCCGCTACACCAAGCGCGACCTGATCGCCTACTACTACCGGATCGCCGACCGGCTGCTGCCATTTCTGCAAGACCGCCCGCTCGTGCTGCGTCGCTACCCGGATGGGATCACAGGACAGTCATTTTTCCAGAAGGAGGCCGGAGAGGCCGTGCCGGATTGGATCGAGACTGTCTCGATCCCTTCAGAGGAGAAGCGAGCAGAGATCCGATACCTTGTTGCCAATAATGTAGCGGCGCTTCTCCATCTGACCAATTTGGGTTGCATTGACCATAATCCGTGGTCAAGTCGCCGCGATGACCTAGAACATCCGGACTACGTCTTTTTCGATTTAGACCCAGCCGAAGGCACGGACTTTGCCGCGGTAGTGACAGTGGCACGGGCCCTCTATGAAAAGCTCGACGGCCTCGGATTGAAGGTCTTCCTGAAAACTTCCGGCGCAACCGGGATCCATCTCTATGTTCCCGTCGAGCGGGCATACACCTACGAGCAATTGCGTACGTTTGCGGAGATTGTGGCGCGCTTGGTGGCAACCGAAAAACCGGAGTTAGTAACACAAGAGCGAGCTGTAGCGAAGCGACCTCCCGGTAAAACCTTGATTGACGTTCATCAAAACGCTTTTGGGCGACCGCTCGCCGCACCTTACGTGGTACGGCCTTTTCCGAAGGCGCCCATCTCCGCTCCGCTTCAACCATCTGAACTCCGCCGAAGCTTGCGGCTAGACAAATTCAACATGAAAACGATTTTCGCGCGCTTGGAAGAGCTTGGAGACCTCTGGAGCAACTTCTGGGAGAATCGCCAGAAGCTCGAAGACGCCCTCGGCTTGCTCGACACACAAGTTCCCAGCCGACGCTGACAACTTTATGCCCGTCTGGGTCCGCCCTGCCGGAACACGATCCGCTCCCTGCGTTGACTGGACAGTGGGCGAAAGGAAAAGATAAGCCCCGCAGGGCTGCATCGGCCAGGCTGGAGCCCGCTGCGTCTCTGATGTTGCCTGCTCGACCATCCGGCATCACCACCAAGCGCAGCACTACGCCTCGATGCTTCCTTGCCTCCCCGCTTCTTTGTCTCAACCTCGGCGGCGCTCCTTGATCCGTTATAGGAAGCAAAGGGCCCCCCGGGTGTTTTTTGTAAGAGAGGAATCTAAAAGACTTTAAGTCCAATAATCTTGTAAGAGTGGATTCCAAAGCGGTTGCGGGCGCGTTTTTCGTATGTGCGTAATCTAAGCGACTTACGCGGTTGAGCGCAGAACCGGCCGGATTAGAGGTAAGGTCGATCCGTGGAAACACCGGGTTCGCAAACGCCGACATGGTTGCACCGTTCCTTTTGTAGG
>WNFH01002424.1_pt1 | contig 12997 bp, 6 predicted proteins | sample 5400411 | NCBI WGS metagenome assembly WNFH01 (sample SAMN13153347, study PRJNA577476) | soil metagenome | isolation source: 200 cm saprolite under Douglas fir tree site 2 hole 3 | place: USA:California | collected 2015-04-18
CTTGCACAGCGTGCGCAGTTGGCTCGCGAGAGAGTGTGGCGGGTGGTGCGCGTACCCATCGCTTCCCACCCGAAAAACTGGCAATATTGGTAAGTGACTTGAACGCTGCCATCAACGGTCAGCCTGTTTCTGTTGCTCCGAAGAAGGCACCCGTTGGACGCGGCATCCCATTACAAATGGTACCTGGCGGGGCAGACCGCAAGATCAAACAGGTGATTGCCATCATGAGCGGTAAAGGTGGCGTTGGGAAATCACTGGTCACCGGCTTACTGGCTGTTTCGCTACGGCGTCAGGGGCTGCGCGTTGGCATCCTGGATGGTGACATCACCGGCCCCAGCATTGCCAAGATGTTTGGCACTCGGGGTCAACCGGCCAAGTCTGCCAGTGGAGGCATCGAGCCACTGATGAGCAGGGGCGGCATCAAGGTCATGTCTATGAATATGTTCCTTGAGAATGAAAGTGATCCGGTAGTGTGGCGCGGGCCTATGGTCTCCAGTGCCATTAAGCAATTCTATACTGATGTCGAATGGGATCAACTTGACTACCTGCTAGTAGATTTGCCCCCAGGCACATCAGATGCGCCGATGACCGTTTTGCAGTCGCTTCCGGTCGATGGCATCATCATTGTTTCTTCCCCACAGATGCTGGCAACGATGGTAGTGAAGAAATGCATCGGTATGGTACACCAGCTCAAAGGCATCATTGTGGGGGTTGTGGAGAATATGGCCTACTTCGAGACACCCGATGGCGAGCGTTATGAGCTCTTCGGTCCCAGCAATGGCCCCGATTTGATCAACATGACAGGTGCACCCTTGCTTGCACAGTTGCCGATTGACCCCAAGTTGGCTACATTGTGCGATGCTGGCCGGGTCGAAGAGTATCATGCTGAGCCATATGAGACGCTGGCGACAAACTTCATTAATACGCTGAAGATTAAACGCTAGCTGTTACTCGCGAAGGATCCCAATACTTTACAGAATATGGTATAGCCTGCCAGGTCGGCTAGTGCGCTGCGCACAATTGGATCATCGCGGTGTCCTTCAAAGTCAAGGTAGAAGACGTACTCCCAGATGCGCTGGCGAGATGGGCGCGACTCCAATTTGAGCAGATTGATATTTTGTGCAGCCAGCACACCCAGGCACTTATGCAATGTGCCCGGTTGATGTGCAGTAGCCATGACCAGCATCGTCTTTGCTTTCCCCTCACGCCGTGGCGTCGGCTCCCGGCCTAGGGCGATGAAACGGGTATAGTTGTCCTTGATGGTCTGGATACCACCCGCCAGGATCTCCAGCTCATACAGTTCAGCGGCCCCGTTTCCGGCTACCGCTGCTACACCCTGGAGGTTTTCCTCACGAATCATCTTAGCGCTGCCTGCCGTATCATAGGTGGCGACGATCTCGACACCAAGCTCACGCAGGTAGACGTCGCTCTGTGCCAGCGCCTGTGGATGTGAAATAACTCGTTTGATGTCACTGAGTTGCTGGCCAGGCAGACAGAGGAGGCAGTGATTGACGGGATGGCTGATCTCGCCTATGACAAACAGATCATGTTGGCGCAGCAAGTCGTAGACTTCATTGATGCTGCCAGCCTGAGAATTTTCGACAGGTACCAGGCCAAACTCAACTTCCCCTGCGGCAACTGCGCGGAAGACGTCGGCAAAACTACGGTAGGGAACTGGCTCGGGTTTGATCTCGCCCTGCTTGCCAAAGTATGCCCTGGCTGCTTCGTCGCCAAAGGCTCCACGTTCACCCTGAAAGGCAACCCTGGTGGTCTGACGAGGATGCATGTTAACTGATATTTCTTTCTGTTGATTTACTGACTGTGCCATACTATAAACTCCTCCGTCTGCAAGTGGTTATGCCGATTGTGCCAGCTTACTCAGGGGTTGTCAAGTATATTAAACAAAACCAAGCTCCCAGGTGCATTTGGGAGCTTGGTTTGTCAGGGTTGTCTGTGGTAGACATGCCTGAAGTTATTGCATGTTATAGTGGGACTTATGGTAGAAGACCATACCTTTGCCAACCACCTTAACGGGTTGGAGTTCCTTGAGCATGATGGCTTCACCACACTTCGCACAGATGCGGTTGGTGAGGTGGTTGACCTCTTCGCGGTTCGCAAGCGAGGCACGCGCCGTCTTTGAAAGTTCACCCTTTTTAGGCATTCGTTTATGACCCCTTTCGCCTATCTTCTGTCTATCCAGATTGCTCTTATTCTTGCGGAATCTTGTCCAGAGGACAAATAAGCCCAATCTGCTCGGTGATGCGAACTGTATTGTGTGCTCGCATCACTTCGCATACATTATATCACAACAGGATGGGTGACGTCCAATCACGGCAGATATGAGGCTCAGCTCCCAAATCGGGGGTCGAAATCATCTCCAGAGAAGACGGCACTGGGGAAGCGAATTCGTCGTATGGCTGTAGCATCCCGATTTATCGTGGGTCCAAGAGCAGCTGGGGAGAGCAGGGAGGACCCTTGCCCAGACGCGCCTTGCCCTACCAGCTTCACATCATGAGTAGGAACACCCGCAAAGTCACGTGCGGTAGTGGTTGGGGCTTGTTCTTGCTCAATCGTGCTCTGCGGAGAGACACGCCAGAAGGCACGGTGCATGCGACTCCATTCTGACAGGAGCTGAGAGGCACGCCAACTGCGCGTCTTGTGGCTATGCCACTGAATGATGGCTCGCAATGCCTCTATTTCATCGGAATCGCTGATGCGTTGCAACTCCACCAGTTCGGTATTACAGCGCGTGGGGAAAACTCCCGTCGTATCCAGGACATAGGCAACGCCAGCCGACATGCCAGCACCAAAGTTCTGCCCGGTTTCACCGAGTATGACGACTAATCCACCCGTCATATACTCGCAGGCGTGTGCACCTACACCCTCTACGACGGCCAGAGCGCCACTATTGCGTACGGCAAATCGCTCACCCGCACGGCCTGCGGCGAAGAGTTGCCCGCCGGTCGCTCCATAGAGGACGGTATTGCCAAGAATGGTGTTTTTGTGCGCGGCGAAAGCTGCATCGGTTGGAGGCGCAATCACAATCTGCCCACCGGTCATGCCCTTGCCGACATAGTCATTTGCCTCACCATGCAGAATCAGATGCATACCGGGCACGCAAAATGCGCCAAAACTCTGTCCCGCCGCCCCATGAAATACACTGGTAATGCTTACACCTGGCAGGCCAGCGTTGCCGTAGCGGCGTGCGATCTCCCCTGCCAAACCAGCCCCAATTGTGCGATCAAAGTTGTGGATGTGATGCTGAGTCAACACACTGCGTTCGCCAGAGAGAGCCTGTTCCGCCTCGACCAGTAACTGCCCGGCAAGCGGCGATTGGGGCAGTTTTATGCCTATGGCATGATGAGAGGAGGCTACGGGCGCGGCAACGAGCAGGGGCTCAAGCTCAACGCGTGCCTCGCCGCTGCATCGCAGGAGGTCAGCACGGCCAACCAGGTCGTCCAGGCGTGCCATACCTAACTGCGCCAGCAATTCGCGAACCTCCTCAGCTACCAGAGTGAGATAGTGAATGAGCATTTGTGGCGTACCCGTGAATTTTGCACGCAGGTCTTCACGTTGGGTGGCAATACCTGTTGGGCAAGTGTTCAGGTGGCACTGGCGCGCCATATCACAGCCCAGCGCGACCAGGCTGGCGGTCCCAAAACCAAATTCCTCGGCTCCCAACATCGCGCCTATCACGATATCGCGCCCCGTCTTCAGACCGCCATCGACACGCAGCTTCACTCGTCCGCGCAGGCCGTTACGCACCAGGACCTGCTGTGTTTCTGCTAATCCAAGCTCCCAGGGGATACCCGCGTGCTTGATCGATTGCAGTGGCGAGGCTCCCGTACCTCCATCATGTCCACTAATCTGGACATAGTCAGCATGCGCCTTCGCAACGCCTGCTGCGATGGTGCCGACGCCGATGCTCGAAACCAGTTTGACGCCCACACGTGCCCTTGGGTTGACTTGTTTTAAGTCGTATATCAACTGGGCTATATCCTCGATGCTATAGATGTCGTGATGCGGTGGGGGTGAGATCAGCGCTACATACGGCGCTGTGTGACGCAGGCGTGCAATGAAGGGCGTTACTTTCTTTGGTGGGAGTTGACCACCCTCGCCGGGTTTTGATCCCTGCGCCATCTTGATTTCTAATTCTTCGGCGCGTACTAAATACTCCGTGGTGACGCCAAAACGTGCAGAAGCGACTTGCTTAATCTTGCTGCCGAGCGGGTAGCCGTTCAGTTGCTCATGGTACCAGTCAGGGTTCTCGCCGCCTTCACCGGTGTTGTTGCGCCCGCCAATGCTGTTCATGGCGGCGGCAATAGTGCGATGCGTCTCAGGACTTAGCGCGCCAAGAGACATCGCGGAGATGACAAAGCGCGAGCGAATCGACTCCATCGACTCAACCTGCTCTAGAGGAATAGGCGTGGTCGGCACGAAGGAGAGAAGATCACGTAAAGCAGTAGGCGGACGCTGGTAGACCATTTGCGTAAATTGCCGGTAGTCATCCATGTTGCCGCTCTGGGCTGCCTTTTGCAAAGCACGTATGAGTAGGGGGTGATAGGCATGATACTCGCCGCTGCGGCGGAAACGATAGCGTCCAAAGTCGATCAACTTGCGTCGTCGTCCATTGGATACTACTGGTAGGGACGATTCCTCCTGCAAGGCTTGGCAGCCTTCGATTACTTGCTGAGCAATGTGTGCACAGGTGACACTGCCGGGGTGAGCAACTGAACCTGCGAAACAGCGTTCGATCAGTTGCGGCTCGAGGCCAACCGCTTCGAATTGTCCCGCCCCGACGATATTACGGAGCGTAGAGATGCCCATGCGCGCCATGACTTTGCGCAGACCACCCTCAATTACATGCAAATAGCGCTCTGCCGCCTCCTCCCGCGTCAGGTGTTCCAGATGCCGCTCTCCCGCCATGGCACGCACGCTGGCAAGCGCCAAAGTTGGGACGACCACCTCTGCACCATAGCCAAGGAGTAAGGCGATCTGGTGAACGTCCCAGACAGAGCCGGTTTCGCAGATCAAGGAGATTTGTGTGCGCAGTCCGTGTCGAATAAGAGCCTGGTGGACTGCACCGACGGCAAGGAGCATAGGCACAGGAGGCTGCGCTGGGCTGGCGCTCTGGTCATTAAGAACTAGCAGCGCAATGCCCTGAGCGACAGCCGCTACAGCTTCGTGCTCTAGACGATCAAGAGCAGCTTCCAGCGCGTCTGGCCCGGCGGCGCTCTCAAAGGTGACATCGAGCGTTTGCATGGGGAAATCTTTCAGGCTGCGCATCGTTTCCAATTGAGATTCGTTGAGAAGAGGAGTCTCCAGGTGCAGCAATTTCGCATGCAGTGCTGTCTCAGTAAGCATGCTCTTGCGGGGACCAAGGTAGCAGTCAAGCGACATGACGATCTGTTCGCGCAAAGGGTCAATGGGTGGATTCGTGACCTGGGCAAAGCGCTGGTGAAAGTAGTCCGCGATGGAACGAGTTTGAGACGAGAGCGTGGCGAGCGGCGTGTCATCGCCCATGCTCCATACCGGTTCTTTGTTTTCTGCCAACATCGGCTGGAGGATAAACTCAATATCCTCGTTGGTGTAGCCGAAGAGCTGCTGGCGTCGGAACAGAGTATCAGCATCCATGTGAGTCCCCGATTTATCGTGCCCGCCCGCTGTACCGTGCCCATTCAATAAATCGCGTCCACCCGATTCATCTCCCCTTTTCCATGATTCTTCGCACCCTGATAGGCGAACGAGATGCGTGTCTACCCACTCCTGGTACGGCTGGCGCTCCGCCAGTGCTGTCTTAATCTCAGAGTTACGCAGCAAGACGCCTTGCTGCAAATCTACGGCGATCATCTCACCTGGTCCCAATCGACCCTTCTCGACGACTTCATGAGCCTCACAGGGAACGACTCCGGCTTCAGAGGCCAGGATCAATAATCCGTGCGAGGTGAGCGTGTATCGCGCCGGGCGGAGTCCGTTGCGGTCTAGTGCCGCGCCAACAAAACGACCATCACTAAAGGCAAGCGCTGCTGGGCCATCCCAAGGCTCGATCATACCGGCGTGATATTCGCACCATGCCCGCTGTGCGCTATTCAATTCAGGATTTTGCTCCCAGGCTGGAGGTACGAGCATATACATGCTATGCAGCAGATCACGACCAGAGCGTGCTAGCAGTTCCAATACATTGTCAAGCTCCGCGGAATCGCTGCCCCCCGTTTGTATGATAGGAAGTAAGTCATGGAGTTCACCTCCCCATAATGGCGCGAAGAGTGCCTCTTCGCGGGCCTTCATCCAGTTGCGATTGCCCTGAAGCGTATTGATCTCACCGTTGTGTGCTAGCAGGCGCATAGGTTGAGCCAACGCCCACGATGGAAAGGTGTTGGTGCTGTAGCGTTGATGAAAAATGGCAAAGGCACTGCTATAGCGTGGGTCGGCCAGGTCGAGATAGAAACGTGCCAGTTCGTTCGGAGCGAGTAATCCTTTATAGACGACCGTTGTACATGAGAGCGAGGCGATATAGCAATCATGAATCTCCTCCGCCTCCAAGCGTCGCTCAATCAGGCGGCGGGCATGATACAGCCTTCTCTCATACTGCTCTACGTCGAGATGATGCGGTCGCGTGAGCAGAATTTGTGCGATGCTGGGCGCGGTTGCACGAGCACGAGTGCCGAGAACAGTATAGTCGATGGGCGGATTACGCCACAATAATCCTGGCGGCTGCGTAAGTTCTAATTCGTCGAGTGTCTGCTCTATGATCTGGCGGCTCTGTACAAAGGCCGCCGGTGAGCGGTCCTGGGATGGCAGAAAGATCATGCCGACGGCAAGGTTTTCAGGGTTGGAGACCTCTTGCGCACGCTGTTCCTCATAGAGTAGGGCTTTAGGAATCTGGGTGAGCAGACCAGCGCCATCACTGGTCTCTGCATCGGCGTCTTGTGCCCCGCGATGCGTAAGGTTGGCCAATGCCTGTAATGCTGTCTGTACCAACGTATGGCTGGCATCGCCGGAGATCTGGGCCAGAAAGCCGGTGCCACAGGCATCATGTTCCCAACGCGGATCATAGAGCGGATAGACGGGGTCGGCAGCATGGCCCGCATAATTGCGTGATTGCATGGTAGACATAGGGTACCCTCCCAAAAACATGACCTGCTCAATGTTAGAAGGCACCTGCGTTGGGGCCAGACGGAGTTTCGACGAGCAAACACTGGACGTCGAAGTCATAGCTTGGTTACAATCCCCCTACTGCGGGGCGATTACAGTGGAAGTTAGCACACTCTGTGCAAGAGGCGTCATTGAGTCCCAGGTAGCTACTTAGCTTACAGAGGAACTAACAGTGTTCTCTGTTAAAGAAGAATATACCATATTCGGATGTGTCTAAGCAAGGGGGTTGCCTGAGCGGGGGCAAGCCCCGCCAGGTAATCGCCATGAGCATTTACGAGTAAACAGGGGATCAACCTGTATTCCTCAGTCCCGCTGCGATCCCATTGATCGTTAAGAGAACGGCATAGGTGATACGAGCTCGTTCACGACCTTGATCGCTCGCTGTCTGTTGTTCTCCTTCATCCAGCACCAAAGGGCCACCGAGTGAGCGTAGACGACGCAACAATACCACTTGAAAGTAACTGAGAGGATCAACGTAAGGATTGCGCAAGCGAATCGAGCGTTGCAGTACAGGAGAATTATCCAGTAACGCGGTACGTTGCACAATCATCAGCACTATCCGTCGCGTCCGCTCATATTCCCGCTCGATCTCATCCGAGAAACGCTGACGCAGGTTTGAGAGATCAACCTGCTCATCCTCAACCAGCGAGGAGTAGTGACGGGCAATGTGCATATCCGCCTTGGAGAGCGTCATCTGTAAGTTATCCAGGAAAGCGCGCATGAAAGGCCAGGTTTGATACATCTCCTGCAATTCTGCTAAATGCTCAGGAGCCTCCACGATATACTCCTCCAGCGCCCCGCCTACTCCATACCAACTCGGCAGCACGTAGCGACTCTGCATCCAGGCGAAGACCCAGGGAATCGCGCGCAATTCTTCAATGCTGAAACCTGTCGTTCGACGCGCTGGCCGCGAACCGATATTGAGCCAATCCAGCTCCAGAATGGGAGTCGCTTGCTCAAAATAGCGGAGAAACGCGCGATCATCATAGATGAAGCGGCGGTAGCGAGTATATGCGCTCGCTGCTAACCGATCCATGGTCTCCAACCAGGAAGGAGGCAAGCTCGCGCCCCTACTAACCCTTGGCTGCGCCATGGACTCGACAACACCGGCAACAACCAGTTCCAGGTTACGCAGCGCAATCGCTTGGAGACCATACTTGAACGAAAGCATCTCACCCTGTTCAGTAATGCGAATACGCCCGTTGATCGTGCCGGGGGGTTGACCGAGAATAGCTTCATAGATAGGGCCTCCCCCGCGCCCTATCGTCCCACCACGACCATGAAAAATAGTGATGCCGATATGGTAGGACGACCCGAGTGCAGCAAGCCTGCACTGTGCCTGGTATAACTCCCAGCTAGAAGTCAGTATACCGCCATCTTTGCTACTATCGGAGTAGCCTAACATCACCTGTTGTTGGTTATCACACATCTCTACCAGCGCACGATAGACAGGGTGAGCGAAGGCGCTCTCCATGACATTTGCACAACAGCGCAAATCTTCGATAGTTTCAAAAAGCGGTACTATCGGCAGCTTCATAATACCCACTTGTTTACAAAAAAACTGCACCTCTAGCAAGTCACTCAACTTGCGAGTCATACTAACGACGTAGCATGTTACCGCGCTGGAACCAAACTCTTCTCGCGCCTGGCGAATTGCTTCAAAGGTCCCCAGGACATGAGCCGCACTATCGCTGAGCTTCACACTATGTATTGGCAAGTTGTGCGGGTCACATAGGAGACCTTCCAGGACACGGATGCGTTCCTCCTCGTCCAGGGCAGTGTAATCATCCTGGCGTAGACCAGTGGCAAGTAACAACTCGGCAAGCGCGGCAGCATGATGCTCACTGTGCTGACGCACATCGAGTGCAGCAAAGTGGAAGCCAAAAACTTGTACCTGGCGTATCAAAGTTGCCAACCGCCCCTGCGCGGCATCACGCTCACCATCGGCTAATAGGCTCTCCCGCACTAACTCCAGGTCAGTAAGTAAATCCTCGGCAGACTTGTAGGTAATGTTGTGTAATCCCAGGGCAACCGCAAGGGCCCACTCCGCATCAACCCCGCCACCCTTGCCCCTACTCGATACGGCTTCGCTTCCATGCGCTTCCCATACAGGTGACAGCATTGCTCCTAGACGTTTCCATATGAAAGAGAGTTTTCTTCGATAGGGTTCCTGAGCGGTTTGTGGGCCAAGCTCGTGATCAAATTCGGGCATACAGGCAGCATCACGTTCGAGCGAGTTTTGCAACGCCGTCGTAATCGAGCAATATTTAAGAGATTGTGTGTACTCCTGCGCCAGCGATTCGACGGATGAACAGTAATGCTCAAGTATATGCATGCGCTGCAAGCGTAGCGCTTCAAGCAACATCTCCGGACCAACTTTCGGATTTCCATCCTGATCACCGCCAATCCAGGAGCCGATGCGCAGAAATGCTGGCACCACCAGTTGATCGTGAGGGTAGCCGGCGTTCAAGAGCCGTTCCAGTTCAGCATAGAGTTCAGGTATAGCGTTATAGAGGATTTCGTCGAGGTAGTAGACACCCATCTTGATCTCGTCCAGAGGCTGCAAGCGCACATTACGCACGGCATCGGTGCGCCACAGGAGGGCCACAGTAGTCTCCAGTTCACGGAGCCAGGTAGCATACTGGCTTGGTGTCATTTGAGCTTTGTGATCGTATATCTCTAGCAGTTCCGCCACCCGGCGAGACTTCGTAATCAGACTGCGGCGTGTAGCTTCTGTAGGATGTGCAGTAAATACAAGCTCAATCGCAAGCTGATTCAAGAGTTGCTGGATGGTTGAAGCATCCAGGTTGTTGCGCTGGAAAAAGGCAACGAGTGCGGCAAGTGAACCACGCTGTGCAGAGGACTCGCCATTTGCTTCATACACAAAACGGCGGCGCGTGCGGTGATATTGCTCGGCGGTGTTCACAAAGTGAAAGTAAACAGTAAATGCACGTATTACATCGATGGCGGTATCCAGGTCGCAATCGTCTACGATCTGTGTAATCTCTCGATCCAATGCGCTAATTTCATCTCGTAGATTCTGGACGACCGCAGGGTCTTCCTCTGGGGTTCCCGAGATATGGCCTAGAGTTTCAGCACACTCGCGCAGACGCTTGCAGTTTCGCCGCAACTGCTCTACAGTGGCAAAGACGATGCTTCCTTCATGTTGCTGTATTGCTCGTCCCAGTGCATCACCTAGCATGCGGATATCACGGCGGAGCGGGGCATCTTTCTCAGCTCGATTTTCTTGTTCAGCCATGAGAGTGATCCTTCGTAATCTATAGGGCTTTATCTACGCCGGCTCACCCTCGCGCCTTGTTGGCTCACCGTTGTGCCTGACTTACCGCCATTTTAACATATTCTGATTATCATTCGCTAATGGGCCAAGTGATGCACATACTGAACAAGAAAACCGAGGGCAATGATGGCAAGGCAAATCGAGATGGTCACAAGCGTCGCGAAGATCACTCGTTGCCGCATGGGATAGGCTTGTGAGCTTTCAGGCTTGTACTGAACAGGCATCACCTTGTCCAGATTGCGGAGATCGTAGAGCAGGTCTTTCATAGAGTGATAACGCTTAGCCGGGTCGCGGCGAATGGCACGCATCACGACGGTTGCCAAGGCGGGTGAAAGGGTAGGGTTAAATTGCAAAATCGAAGGAGGGTCTTGCGAGACATGCTGGTTCATGATAGCAAACACATTTTCCCCTTCAAAAGGGACTCGTCCGCAGAGCATTTCATACAGCACCGCACCGGTAGCGTAAATATCAGAGCTTGCTGTACCTCGCTCGCCCTTCAGTTGTTCGGGGGCCATGTAGTCTGGTGTCCCCACTGTCCCGGAAAGGCCGCGCCAGGTTACACGACGCGCTCCCTCCAGTAAGGCCACACCGAAGTCGATAATTTTGATATCGCCGTTATCCAGGATCATTATGTTCTCTGGTTTAATGTCGCGATGAAAGACCCCATGAGCATGAGCATACTCCATTGCCTCGCAAATCTGCAGAATAATGCGTATTGCCTCTGACACTGGAAGTGGATTGGGAGCATATTCTTCCAGCACAGCACGCAACGTACGCCCCTGAATGTATTCCACGACCAGGTAGTGGTCGCGCCGGTCTTCATCGGTATTCAAGAGACGCTGGATATGTGGATGATTGAGGCGCTTGCCGACCTCAGCTTCGCGTTTGTAGCGCTCGAAGACAGCAATATCACCAAATAAATCGTCATTGGGAAACTTGAGAACCACTTTTTGCTGATGGAGGGTATCGTAGGCAAGGTAGACGTAGTTCATTCCTCCATGGCCGAGCAACCGAATGATTTCGTAGTGGTCAATTTTCTCACCAGGTATGTATGTTATTGGCATATCTTTAGCATATTGATAAAACCTAGTGCCCAAATTTTAGAGAGCACAGACCTGTGTTCCCTAGTATACCATACTAAAGAGCGGAAGCATCAAGCGAGGAAGGGGAACAAGCAGGGAGTGGTCAGTCTCACAAATTATTCTGTAAGGGTGCTTGATCCAGCAGAAACACGTAATTGATACACAAACCCAGACCCGCCGAGGAACATGCCGCCATCAACGTTGACGCACTGCCTACCTGCATATATCCAGGGGCTATCTACCTTTCCGGGTGGGCAGCTGAGCATGGAACTGATGGGGGTATGGCCGTGTACCAGTTGTCGACCACCGAAGATATTCAGGAAGCGGAGGGCGAACTCTTCACCAATACTATTGTACATGAATGCTCCACGCCGGGCAAACTCTTCCAGCATTTCTTCCCAGGCTAACGCATCGCTCCGACTTAACAGCTTGTTGAAGGCAGCATTCACCTCATCAACGGTGCGTCCACATTTGATATAGAAAGGAGCGTCCGCATGCATGAAGAGGTAATCATCCACCAGCGCCATCGCGGGCAGTTGAGCCATCCAATCGAGGTGGCGCAGCGTCAAACTGGCAATGTCCTTGCGGTTTCCGCCGTTCTGTTTCCAGCGGGCTAGAAAATTGCTCCCCAGCCCCGTTGAGCGCCTGCCGAAACGGTAGGCCGCCAGCAACAGCATCTCATGGTTGCCCAGCAAGGACGCCACAGTGCCACCAGCGGCAGCGGCTTCGGTCTGCAAGCGCATCACCAGGTCCAGCACAGCAATGCCGTCAGGGCCACGATCGACAAAATCGCCCATAAACCAGAGCGTCGCAGTACCAGCCTTCCAGGAGAGCTCAGTATCTATCAGTTGTTCATCTTGCAGCAGCTTAACAAGCTTTTTCAGCTGGCCGTGGACATCGCCAATAATATAGATAGGTCGAGATGATTGGGTCTGCATCCGTACTCTCCTTTTCTCCTCGTTTATTGCAACATAACCAGAGCGGGGCTGCGACCCTAATGGCCGACATGATGGACGAACTGCACAAGGAAGCCCAGTGCAGTAATCAGCAGGCAAATGGCGATGATAATCAGGGTGGCCATGATCGCAGTTCGGCCAGACTGGTTGAGGCGTGGCGCCTCTGGCTCATAGGGCACCGGCTTGACCTCTTCCAGGTTGCGCAGATCATGGAGGAGATCACTCACCGACATGTACCGCTTAGCCTGGTCACGACGAATGGCCCGCATCACTACAGTGGCCAGTGCTGGCGAGAGCTGCGGATTCGTGAGGAGGATTGAGGGCGGGTCCTGCGAAACGTGCTGGTTCATAATTGCAAAGATATTCTCCCCCTCAAACGGTGTATGACCACAGAGCATTTCATACAGCATCACACCTACAGCATAAATATCAGAGCCAGCCATACCACGCTCGCCCTTGAGCTGTTCCGGGGACATATAACTGGGTGTGCCAACTGTACCAGATAG